>JAABUM010000401.1_pt1 | contig 78457 bp, 137 predicted proteins | sample 5559161 | NCBI WGS metagenome assembly JAABUM01 (sample SAMN10711868, study PRJNA513369) | rock metagenome | isolation source: Antarctica rocks | place: Antarctica: Victoria Land, Siegfried Peak nord
TCCAGGCTTATTTTCAAGTGTTACAAGAACATCTGCCCTGAGGCGCTGAGGTGCTGTTCTGCGCATCACTGTTGCAGCTGTAGTATGGCAGTTGCTGGCGCACAGTGAGGTCCAGTCAATGCGTTGTGCAGCGTGCTGCACAGCGCTCCAGTCTCCTCGGGATTCGCAGCCAGACAGTTGCATCCCTTTTCATTGGAGCGACATGCACCTGCGGTGCTGCCGCATTGTGCGCCGTCGGCGCTGCACTGAAGGCTCGCGGTCGCGTGCTGTCGTGAGGAGGGGGTGCCGCCCAGCTGTCCGACAAGCTGGAGGCACGCCTTGCTCGAGAATGTGCTTCCCAGCTGCCGGAGCCTGCGCGGTTCGCAGGCTCGAGTCCAATCACAGCCTGGCCAGCGATGAATCCAGCTGGATTTCAGACCACCCAACAGTTCAATCTATATGCATCCGCACGGTCCAAACCCTGCTGCTGCAGTATTACTCTTGCTGCCTGGACAGAGCCATTGAGGGGAGCGACAGCAACTGGCGCCGCTGCGCGTCAGGAAGCGCCTCCGGAGTTTCGCAATGTGTTGCATCACCTGATGTGCGCCCTGCCGTGCTGGCGGCCAGTGAGTGAGCCGCGGCGGCATCGTTACCCGACGGCTGCGAGCGCTGCGTGTGGCGCAAGGCCGATGAGGCGACGCTTTTGGCGTCGTCGGAGCCCTTCGAGTCTGCGCGCTCCAGGTCTACACCGCCGTCTTCAGCCGGCTCCTCGAGCCCTTCCTTCTGCGGGGCAGTAGGACGGCAGAATTGTATGACATTCAAAGGACTGAAAACAGACATAGCGATGCTTGGCAAAATATGACGCTCAGATCCACACCACCCTCTTCACTTGGATTCTCCAGCCCCTCCTGCTGTGGCGCAGCAACAGCCAGTGTTGCAAACATCAGCATGCCCTTGTCGTCGTTCATGCCTGCCAGGTCGGCTGGCTTCGTCTGCTGCGGCACAGCAATAGCCCTGACATGCATCCGGCAGCATTGGTGCTGCAGAACAATATTGGGCATGATGCATTGCAGAGGCTTTTGGCAGGGAGACCAAACATTCAGGGCACGCCTTGAAGGCAGGCCCTGTGTGGAATATAAGCATACTGTCATCAAAGCGCAGTAGGTCGCACCTCGACATGGAACATGATCATGTCGGGTCCGCTGCCGCTGCTGGTGCCGCCCTCGGGCGCAACGCATGAGCTGTAACGCCCCAGCAGCCTGCGCCGCGCCTTCTGCAGTGTGCGGAATTCCGGGAAAATTTGACCAGAGCACCGATCGCTAGTGCAACCGTTGTCAGGCTGACATGCAGTCACCTCCTGTGCCATTCTGCTGTTCTGGCAGGAGAGTCTGCAAGTTCTGTTTCAGCCGAGCTCATGAACAACATGCCAGGGAGCACGAGTTGCTGATACCTAGCTGAAGCAGCTCTGTGAAACAGGCTGGCACCTGGCACTGCAAGGAGCCCCAGGCGGTGCTGAAGATGACGGCCGCGACGCCGGCGGCGACGACGCCGCTCGAGAGAAACACCTGGGCCACCGCAAAGAGGTGCTGCGCCGAGGGCGTGAGGCCGGCCCACTTGAGCGCCGAGCCCGACAGCAGCAGCAGCCACAGCACTGCAGCAGCACAACAAAAGAGATTTGGAGTCATGTACATTTGACCTCCCTGGAGCAACTTCAAATTCCAAGCAGTTTTGTATCCCAGATACGCACCAGGCAGTCTCTGATTGCTGAGCTCGCCGCGCACCATGCATCTGCTACAGGGCTGCTGCGCGAGTGCGCACCGATAATGCTGAACATCTGGAGGTAGTTGTCCACAGCCTTGGTGTAGGGCCGCCGGTGGGTCACCAGAAACAGGTACGTCACCAGCACCAGCTGCGCCAGCAGCGCCTGCGTTCAAAAGCAAAATGTGTACATCTATGACATTGCCATTTGTTTCTGTGTTAGTGGCGTCGGCGGGTCACCAGGAACAGGTAGGTCACCAGCGCTAGCTGCGCCAGCAGCCTGCGGTAGGTCGGGAGCTTGTGATATAAATCATTTCAACCATTGCATCGTAGCGATGCAGCTGCTCTCAGGAGTCTCCGCATCGCTGTCAGCAGCTGGCAGCTGATCTGATGTGGGGCGCTCCAGCCCCACAGTTGCCGGCAGCAGCAGCAGCAGCAGCAGCAGCCTGCAGCTTGATTCAAACGTTTCGTGTACAGAATTCGAGCCAGGTGTTTGGTCACTTCAGTGGTCACCTGCGTGGAGCCGAAGGGCTGCGCGGGGACGAAGACAGGGATGGCGCCGATGAGCAGCTTGCGCACCATCTCGAACGTCTCCCAGTACGGCATGTCGTAGCCCTTGTACAGAAAACCGAAACGCGCCTGCACCTTGGGCTCCTGCGGAAAACCATGTCCTCCATGGCACACGCATTGGCACACACAGCTGGCACATACAGATAGGGGAATGCTGCCATCATGTGGAGAAAGTCTCCACACAGCAGCATCGCCAACCGATGATGCAAGTACAGATGCAATAGCAGCAGCTCCCACCTGCAGCCGGTGGCGCAGGAAGTAGAGGATGAAGAAGTAGGCGGCAGGCACCACGAAGGCGAAGACCACCATGAAAATCACGCCCGGCACGAAGTAGCGCAGGTACGTCGCATTCCAGGGGCCGCCCGACGGCCGCACCAGGATGCGGAAGTCCGCCTTCAGAAAGCTGCAGTGCAGCGACGGAATTCTCAACACGTGGATATCGGGGCAAAGAATGAAAACTGTCACGGGTGTAACATTCTTGAGCGCAGCAGAGACGCCACTGAAATCCGCCACTGAATCTATTTTGCCGCGGATATCGCAATGGCAGATGGATCTTGCGGCAAGCACGTGTCGGTTTGCACAGCAGCCGGAGCAGGGTCTGACGGCGCACACCGGCCGATGTCCAGGGTGGTGTAAGAGAACATCTGCAGCGCTGTGGTGCTGCACTGCGGGTAAACCAGCGTCACCAGCCAGAAGGCGTTTTTCCAGCACCTGCAGGGCAATGCGGCAATCCTCACGAACATGATCGAATTCAGATCATGGGATGCTCGATTGTCACTCTATGGCGCTGATGCAATCCAGCAGGCTTGTCGATTGGCGCCTGCCTTAGCAGAATGGCCAGGCTCGCAAATCCTGAATGCCGCTCCCAGACATGCCAGCTCCGCACCTGGCCCGCAGGTTGGTGGCCCACAGAAGCCAGCGCGCCCGGCGGCGCTCCGGCAGCGCCGGCAGCAGCCAGCCGCCGTCGCGCGGGTGGCCCAGCCCGTGTGCCAGGCGCCGCGCTCCCAGCTGCAGCGCCATGCACAGCAGCACCACCCCCACCTGGCGGACATGGCATCTCTATTATTTGAAAAGGAACGGGCGAGGGTGGGTGTTGCGGTCAGCTGTCTAGAGAGCAGGATGATGCACAGACACTGTGTAGCGCCGTGCTGCCAGAGACTCCGCCGCCAGGCAGCACCAGCAGCGTTATTATGGAAGACGGATTTGGGCTTTGATACAAGGATTTTCTTTTCTGAAAATGCGGATAGTGGTGGCGTAGGGGGGCGGCACCGGCAGCGCCATGGTGAAGATCCAGGACTGGTAGAAGCCGTAGCCGCGCCAGTAGCAGGAGGGCGCCGTGACGGCAATGCCCAGGTTGGCGGTGTCACTCCACGACATGGCCTCGCTTGTCGCGCGCGGCCACGCCAGGTCGTACGACTTGAACAGCGCCAGAATCTGTTGCGCCGGAACGACATCCAGTTTTGAACAAATGCATCCGAATCTGCATCACACATGTGGGGACACCGTTCGGCTGTACTGTGCATTGATTGCACATAAGTGAGCCGGTGTAACCTCATTAGGCCTCTTCCATGATGCAGCGGCATGGCACATCAGCTGTTGCAACGCGGAAATTTGGTGGTCCCGCCGGAAATCGCAAATCAGGCACGAGTAAAATAGGCTACCTGCAGGTGGGTGATGATGATCTTGAGCTTCACCATGTAGCCGGAGCCGCTGGTGTCGGCGGAGCCCCAGTCGCGCACAAACATGAGCACCAGGACGGCCGTGAACACCAGCAACACCAGCGCCAGCAGCAGCCGCCCGCCCGACTCCTTGTGGCACATCCTGCATTGCATTGCCAGGTATAATCATACTCATACTCGAGTCAAGCATAGTAGCACCAGCGCTAGCAGCAGCCGGCCCGCCTGCTTGTGGCACATCCTGCAGCGGGATCATGCCAGGTAATGATCATATTCAGACTCGAGTCAAGCATAGTAGCACCAGCGCTAGCAGTAGCCGCCGCCCGCCTCCTTGTGGTACATGCTGCAGAGCAGTCAGGATATGCACTTGGCGGCTCGGGATGCCCAAATGGCAGCGTCTAGAGCGTCAGCAGCAGCTGCACAAGGTGTAACGAGATTGGAGATCTACATCACCCTGCAAAGAGAATGACCACGGAGGGCCGCACAGATATGCACGGATATGCAAGGACGAGTGCGGAGCGTGCGCAGACACTGGCAAGGAGAGGGCGCACACGCAAGCGTTGGAGAACGGGAAGTAGCCGTCGTTGCAGACGGAGCACAGCGGTCCGTGGTACCCCTCGGCGCAGGACGCATTCGCAGTCTTCACCCTACCCAGCGGGAAAGGACAGGAATGGCATCAGGCAGCGGACCTCGCAGAAATGCATTCACAAATGAAGCGGAGCAGGTGGCTGTATGCAGCATCGACTTGGCTGCGCCACAAATGCTGCATTCTGCCCTGCTGTACAGGTGCGGCCACGGCAGGCAGCTGCCTCGCGCAACTGAACCTCACAGGGCTTGCAGCTGCGCATGTTTCCGAATCAGCATCGTCCTCAAAACACTGACTGGTTTGCAAATTTACTCTTACCTGCCCTCCAGGTCGCCCTCGCAGGCGCGTCTCAGGATGCACTGGTACACATGTGGTGACTTGTCTGAAGAGCGCCAAAAGCGCGGCTCCACCTTCAGGTTCCGCCCGCCCGGGCACTGCGCGCCTGCGATGTAAGGTTACAGCGTATAAGACGCAGGGGTCCGAAGATGCCAGAGGCCTGGAGCACGGCTCCACCTTCAGGTTCCGCCTGCCGCTGCACTGTGCGCCTGCACAACACATGGCAGCAGATTACATCATCAGCGCAGTGCCACGGATTATGCTGGATCATCATTCAAGCACGTGTCCAGGCAAGAGACGAGAACACCAGAGCCTATCAAAACAGGAAGCTCAGAAAGTAAAGCCGATGTGGACCCACCGACTGGGCAGGCCAGGCATGAGTTGCCGTCGAAGTTGAAGAAGCCGGAGTCGCAGTCCAGGCAACGGTCGTTCGTGCGCATGTCGTTGTGCGTCCCCGGAGGGCACCTCTGCCGCAAATAACACCGCCATCAAAGCACTGGAACGTCTGGTGTGCCGTGATCTGCTAAAAGAAGGTTGCCCACCCTCAGCACAGGCTGATACAGCTGGAAGGCTGATACAGCGTCTCGAATAAGAAAAAGAGCATCGATCACACGCATGCTTGGCATGTATTGAGCAACAGGAATGCCCCCACCTCGATGCTGAAGTTGAGCGCGAGCGGCGGCAGCACGGACAGTGTACGCCCCGCGCCGCCGGCGCCGGCAAGGCTGCTGTCCGGCCCCAGGCACATGATCGGCAGGCTGTGGTTCGACGACCCCACCCGTCCTGCGGCATGGTTGATGAATTGAGTCGAATTGGGTGCTGTGGGGTGGCGCATCAGCACTGTGGGTGCTTCGTCCCAAGAACGATGGACACCAGGCATGCGCCTGACACAGTTGGACGCCGGCATTTTGCCGCCGCCGCCGCCGCCACGCTACATATCCGATTGCAAGCCATGTCCTGACCGTCGGCCGCACCTGAGATAACGAGGTGGTCGAACGTCGTGGTGCCGTTTTCTATGATAGCAGTGCTGGAGGCGATGCTGGTGATGTGCCCGCCTCTGTCCGCATCCAGCACCTGAACAAGCATATATGGTTCATATCTACACGTCACAATTCCACGATTCAGTGACCTTGAGGCATTCGTGGAGATAGCGAACATGTGCCGGTCACTCAATGAAGTGTCACAATCGGAGAGAGCCAGACTGCCGTGTGCCCTGGGCGCACCTCGCACGTCCAGGTGTTTGCGGTGAAGCCCAGCTGTCCATAGTAGTCAAACAGCCCCACCCGCAGCGGCGGCATCTCCTGCACAAATATACCAGCGCAATGTGGTCTCTAAATGCTGGGAATGCCCGTGAAATTGCTTCCAACAACGCTTCCAACAATGTGCGTGCATGTCTGATTCCGCAATTTTGCACTCGCGCTGCCGATGTGCATCTGGTGACCCGCATAGACCTGCAGGTTCAAATGCGAAGAGGCACATGTAGAGAACATATTCTTTCACTCTGCAAACCTGGGCGGCGATGATGCTGAATTGCTCCGCATATACCGGGTCGTCGTCTGCTGCCGACGGCAGGAATGCTGCTTTCACAACCTCTGTCGCATTGCTCTCTGGCGCCAGCTTTAGGTGCGTGCAGTCGACGCACATCAGCGGCGCGGCGGTTGATGTGGCATTGTGCAGCCAGTAGATCGAGCGGCCTGCAGCGTGCAGAGTTTGTGTTTCAGAAGCGGTTCTGGACGTGAAACTCAAGTTGACCGCGCTAACTGCGAAATCACACGCGGCAAATGAAGAACGAAATATGCATGTATAAGAGGCAGTATCGTATGTGAGGCAGTATCGTGTCGATCAGCACCCAGCCTAGAACAGCCGCACACCTCGCACGGCGTTGTCGTCGTTTGCAAAGGTCAGGCGGCTCAGGTGGGCGCTGTTTGTCAGGTTGGCAGCGACGAACAGGCTGCCGCCCAGATTAGCGCTGTTACCCGTAAACATCAGGTCTTGTAGTGTGAAATTGCTCTGCTGGATGTAGACGCCGCCTGCAGCGTGCATGTCTTGTAGCATGCCATAGAATGTGAGGCTTTGCAGCGCATTGTATTAGATGCGGTGAGGCTCGTGCATCACACTGGGGCAGAAAACACTGCGGAAATGCCCAACTCAACACAAGCAGGTATGCCGGCTGAAATGTAGCGCATGCATCTCGATCATGCTGTGCAGCCACGAGGAACTTGCACCTCCAAAGCCGTCCGCGTCCATGGGCACGCTGTTGCCGCTGACGCCGCCGCCTAGCATCGCAAAGGACGCATGCGCGCCGCTGCTGGAGGCGTAGTAGGCGCCGCCGCCGGCCTGTGGTATACTTGACAACTAGATTGGCAGGTCGTACTGTACTATTGGGGACCGTTTCGAGGCACCAGAGCTGTTTACTTTTTAGGCCGCCCTGGCCGTTTTGGCCCGAAAAGATGTTGGATGCAGCGTCAGCCAAGCTGCCAAAGCATTCGGAAAGCGTGCACAGACAACATGCACTGACACGAGCTGGCAGACGAAGCGAAGCAGGCTGTACCTGGCTGGCAGTGTTGTGCTCGAGCAGTGTGTTGTTGAGCAGGGCAAAGGCGGACTTGCACCCGGCGCCGCCCAGGCAGGTGGGCTCCAGATACAGCCCGCCGCCGAGGCCGGACCCCGCCGCGCCGCCGGCCGCCTGACCCAGCGCAACATTGCGCAGTAGGACGCTGTCCTGAGTCACCGCGAACGTAAGAGTTTGATTGTCATCAAGCAAAAGCAGCACCGTAAAAGTGAAAGTCTCAATTCTCGACAAGCGAAAGCGTGTAGGCGCTGCGGATTGCTTGAGCTGCTGGCGGCGGATGCTGCTCAATGTCGTACAGCAAGGCGCGTCTCCTTCAGCAGTCAAGATATAGCGAGCCTTCATCTGAGTGAGATTTTCTATTGGTTCAGGACAGCGATCACCCGTTGACATGTGCGATATCATCTCGGAAGAGGTTGAAGCATGGCCCACCTGCAGCAGCAGGCTGCCGGACTGCAGCGCGATGGCGCCGCCCTGCAGCTTGGCAGTGTTGCCGGAAAAGCTGGAGGCGCTGACGGACACGACCGTGGCGTTGGGCCGCGCCGTGCTGCACGAGCCGCTGCCCTTGAAGTCGTCCAGGCCTATGTTGATGGCGCCGCCACCCTGCATTCGGTATAACGCTGAGGGCTTCATAAGAGACGTCATGTCGACAAGAGCCGCTGCCTTTGACGTCCAGCCCATGTTGATCGCGCCGCCGCTCTGCAAATTGTCGGAAGATCGAGGGTCAATGAAGTCGAAAACGCTAGGTCGCACCCGAGCCGCTGCCCTCGAAGTCCTCCAGACCCCATGTTGATGGCGCCGTCGTCCTGCGCCTCATCATAGATTCCAGGGTCAATAGAAGGCGCCAGGTCAATACAAGGGCGCTGGCATGTTGAAGGCCTTCACCAAGCCGCCCTGCGGTTTGCCGGAAAGATCGAGGGGTCAGGCGCACGATGCGTTCAGGCTTTCCGAGGGTGCCGACCCCAAAACCCTCACCAGTGTGTAGTCCTGCTCCCTGCACTGCGGCTGCCCATTGTTGACGAATGCGCAGCGGACAAAGTACGCCTGCACGTCATCGCCGATGACGACCGCGCCGCCATAGTCCTGCGCTCATGCACACGGAGTAATGTGCCTGAGAATGCACTGAGATGGCACCAAAGTGCATCACAAATGAGTTGCCTGCATGATCCGATGATCGCCACGCGAATTGGGTGGCGACACACAGGCACGTATGAGTCAGGTCTCCCCATGCTGCCCAGGCTGCCGCTCAGCATGTCGTCTTCAGTCCCGGCATCATGTGCACGGAATCGCTCGCCTGGGCGTGGTTCTCCTCGAAGGCAGTGTCCCAGACCGCCAGGCGGCAGCCCTCGGCGGCGTAGATGGCGCCACCCAGCTGCGCGTTGTTGTTTGACCAGGAGCAGTTGCGGACCTCGATGATGCTGGCGCAGTAGCCCGAGCCCTTGGTGCCTGTCACAGGGGTCGATATTGCAATGAAATATCATTATGAAATACGAGATCAAGATTTCATTCCTGCAGTGCCATCTGACACCATCTCAATGCTGCGCCGGACCGCTGGACGGCGGCCTGCTCCAGCGGCAGTCTCGTGCACATGCAGCAGCGTTGTACAATGCAGTGCGTGTTGCTGCTCTACGGCAGCCGCAGGACGCCCAGCAGCCAGACGATGACAAGCTGGCGCTTCCAGGTTGCATTGTGCAAGGCGACCATGCGAATTGACAAGCGCCTGTGCCGAGGTGAACCACCACACCCGAATTCTCGGTGAAGGTGACATTGGTGAAGGAAACCAGCTCAGCGTTGCCAACGTTGAAGACGCTGCCCTGCCCCGTGGCCGTGTTGCCGCTCACGACCGAGTCCTGCATTAGGCGGTCGGCGCTGGGAAAGCGACCCTCAGTCCACCAGATAGACAAGCAGACACACCAGACAGGAAGCATGATGATGGCGGCATGTGCCCGTACGCCAGGATTTGCTGACGCAGTGCGGGAGTCCCACACCCGGCAACAACCCTGTGAAGCGCGCCTCATCCAGCCCAGGCCGGGGCAACCCGCGCACCGCAACTTGTGCTGTCACCGAAATCAACACGGCACACAGATGTGCAAGGCAGGTCCGCGCCTTGACGAGCAGCATGGTGGGAATCTCGTTGGAGCCGGCCTGCTTGGCGACCTCGAAGGCGCCGCCGTCAGTCGCCGCGTTGCGCAGCACGGAGACGCGTTCCATGACGATCGTGCCCGCCAGCGCCTTGGCGCCGCCGCCGCCCAGCCCCGCCCTGCACATTAGGTTTTGAGGAGAATGTCAGGGTTTGCGCAGAACAGCATTTATGGATGCGCCCGCCAAAGCCTTTGCACCGCCACCGCCCAGCCCCGCCCCGCCCTGCAGAAGAGGGTTCAAATCTCTGTAAGGACGGAGTAAATTGTTGGCAGGTGCAATGCTATGTCTGTCCTGACGGGCAGGCTCTGCCAGCACCGGCCTGAGAGTTGAATTTGACCTGCTGCAAGTGATCTGGGTGGTGGGCTACTACCAGAAAGCTTCCACCGGCATGCCGGTCAGAATGCTGACTGTCATCTGCCAGATCACAACGAAAATGAAAGATTCACAGTAGGCTTCATCAAGTAGAAGCACACCGATTGTCTGCTATGATGCAGTCCGCCACGTAGGCGAAGCCGAAGATGCACATGATGCCGCCGCCGTGGAACGCGGCAGAGTTGTGCGAAAATTCGGATGCTACGAAGCTCAGGTTGGAACCTGCGCATCACAGCACCGTGGCGTATATTGATTCCGCTGCTTTGTCTGGATTTGCACATGCAAACAAACAAAACCGATTTCTCCACATGTCAGCGAAGGACGAGCACTCCGAATTGTCCAGCTTTGGTTTTGCAAATGCTGCACCGCCATAGATGTTGGCGCCAGCAGCAAAGGCGCCGACGCTGTTGCCGACGACAGTGATGTTGGTGAACGGCTCCCCCGGGACGATGTGCATCGCGTTGGACAGGTGCATCGCGCCGCCGGCAAAGCCCGCGCTGTTGTTCAGGAACGCCACGTTCCACATCGACAGGTTGGAGTTGATGCCTGCACACACGACACGCCGCCTGTTTGCAAGGTTTGTCAAGAGAAGGCAATGAAATGCTCGCATGCCGGGGATTGGGCACCCGTGCTCAGTCCCCACGCATTTGTGTGTGGACGCAGGGCACAGGCATCAGGAAGGGACACTAGCTCACTTGCGAGGCCGCCGCCGACGCCGCCGACGGAGGCGCACTGGTTTGACGAGAAGAGCGAGTCGCTGATGGAGATGAGGGAGCTGTCAGCCTGGACGGCGCCGCCAAAGTTGTCCACTGATGTGTTGTTGATGAAGACGCAGTCCTGCAGGAGGTCGGGACCTGTCAAACTTGTCAAACCCTACCCCACGAATATTGCACGCTCACAGCAGCCCTGGCACGATCCCGCTTTCCTACACTCCTTCGCGTATTGGCCCTGCTGCATTCCGCTCCTGCCAGTGGCCTAAACCTCAGAAAATCAGGTGTTCCTGCTGGCTCATCTCAATCCAACCACTCCCGAGCGCGCCTGGATGACAGTGATATTGGCGGCGCTGGCCTCCAGGTTGATGGCGCCGCCCGACAGCTGTGCGCTATTGCCGCTGAACACCATGCGCTGGATGCGCGGCGACCCCTCCGAAATTGCGATACCGCCGCCGTCCTTGCCGGTGCAGCGCGTCACTGTAAGACCTGCGTGACTTGAAACCCCCAGTGTGACACACACACACACACAGAACCCACAACCGGATGCTGACAGCACCCTGCCATCACAAGCACAAGCCAGCCTGAAACGCCATTGCACTTGTGCAGACCTGCGATGAGCGACTCGGGCGTCTGGTGGGCCGTCATGACGAATGCCCGCCCGTGGTCCTGACAGTCGACGACTGTGTTTGCCGCCGTCGCCAGCGAGTCGAGCTGCAGGTTGGCGCTGCCAAAGGAGATGTCACGGTTGCCGCTGCCGGAGTACGTCCCTGCAGACGGATTGTGCCATTAGTTTGACAATGAGTGTGTGTGGTAGTATTTCGTGGTGGCATACGCAGAGAGAAACGACTCACCTGGGCCCAGGAGTATGCTCGACGTGTTGGCGGCAGACGCGACGGCCTGCTGTATGGTCTTGCAGGGCGCCTGCCAGGCGCCGCAGCCGGCCGCTGAGCTGCTGCCATTTGCGGAGGGGAAGACGAATATATTTCCTGCAGCATTGCCGGCAGCCCCATTTCATCTCCTAGTCGGAGCTCGCAGCCTTGGAATGGCGCTGCAAAGCTAGCTCTCAGAACGATCTGCATTGACGGCCTGCACAACACCCTGACACTCACCTGTGCTTTTGAATGGCTGCGAGGGCGGAGTCCGTGCTGCTAGGGCGCTGTTGACCTTGATGCCCACCCTGCGCCACATCATGCGGAGGTTGTATTCAGCACTCATGACAGCCGCTGCATCTGCATTGCGACGGGACCTTCCAGTGCAGCGGCTCTCAGTGCAGTGGCTCACCAGTATGACGCTTTTGCACTGCCAGCAGGCAACGCAGTCTGCAGCAAGCTGCAGTCTGCGTTGAAGCACGTGCTTGGTGTTGCAGCTGCCGCTGCTGCGCCCCCGTCAGCCGCGCCGCAGTCTGCTCCCGAACAGCTGTGCACTGCGTAAGCATCAAGCGACACGCCTGGAGCCGCAGGGTACACCACCTGCGGCCGAAAAGCATGCGTAAGCTGTTTAAGAGTTGATGATGCCATGACGGCGCCAATGACTTCAGCCAGCCGTCGGCAGGCGCTGCGCCACAGTTGCAGTATTACACATTCCGCATGCAGCACCGTTGATTACGTCCCTTGTACAATTCCCACACCTCTATTGAACTGCCCGGTCCTGAGTCGATGACTATCGCAAAGTGGTAAAAGCCCGCATAAGCTGCAGGCGCTGCGCCCTGAGCTGCAGTGGAGCCGGCGAGCAGCCCGAGAAGCAGAGCGCTCCATCCTAGCAACACTAAAACAGATATGTGCATTTCGGTATGCAGCCTAGACCCATCTAGCCAGGCTGCTGTAGACCAGCTGGCTGTGTGGTGGGCGGCATGAACATGAGAGGTGCGACCGGTTTTTTCAGCTGCAGCAGACGCTTATAGTTGCGCAACAAAAAATTCATTGCAAACAGGCGCACATGGCGGTGCCACGCTTGCTGAAACCGTGCGAGGCTCGGCGTTCACATCTCACGTGCCATGTCCGACCGCGACCCCTTGCCTTCTGCGTAACGCTGATGTTCAGCAACGTGCAGCGGTTGACGAAGGTTCAGGCTATGATACATGATTTAAGGTACAATACTCTAACACTGCGCGCCCGTCCGGCTGGCTGGCAAGCCAGGACGCGTCTGATTTTGTGTAGGAATCTTGTCGTACTTTCGGAGCTGGTCAGACTTGCAATCGCCAGCAGCCCTGCTTGACGTCAACCTATACAGCCTTGAATGCTGTGTGTGACCAATGGGGCAGCACATTCGCCTTGGTTGCACGTTGGCGGGTCGCCAAGTACCCATCTTGCATCCTCCATGCAGGAGGGTGCAGTCATTGGCAGAAGGACAGTGATCAGCTATCGGCCGCACCTCTCATTCGATCGTGAACAACGGAATGTTGCCTCATCCTCAGGCTGCATGCTGCTTTCTCCGATCAACGACACGACACTATTGCAACCCGCCCGCTTGTCGCTGCAAATTGCTGCTTGGCAAGCCGCACAAAGCTGCAGCATAGATGGAATCAAAGCTTGCTGTCTGAAAGACACAATGGTAGGATTGTACCTGCAAATTCTGCCGCAAACTTTCAAACCCTGCATACGAAGATGAGCTGGCATTGAACCTATTGATTAGCGTTTGAGCCTGCCAGGCCTGCCTGCGCGGACCATTCCAGCTTTACATCACTGTGACTGCCTGCGTTCATTTGAGCTGGTAGCGAGGGCGTGTGCGGCGGACTCAGCTCCGGGCTGTTGATAATCGAGATCCAGCCAGCCACACAAGAATTCAGCTGCTGCTGACGGTGTTTTCGGGTGATAGAGTCCAGTTCTAGACATCTGACGTGATCCTAGATCCGCAGCTTGGCGTGTGAAGCTGCTGTTGCATGACAAGGGCTTGCGGCCACAGGGACTCGCCCCGCAAGCGGCACATGTGAGGAGGCAGAGGCGCATGTAGGGGCCTGGGAGCCTTACCGCCATGGCCGCGACGGCTATGCTCGATGCAGCGGCGCTGGCCGCCTGCGGCATTGGCTGCGTCGCCGCGGGGCGCTTAGCACAACGCGCGCGGTTGCCGCAGGTATGTCACAGCTTAAAGTTGCTTGCTGCCGCCCCGGAATGAAACCCGCACACGGCGAGCAGCGTTTAGTGTTTCTGCTTCCGTTTCCCCACAGATCACCGGCTACCTCCTGGCGGGCATCGCCGCGGGCCCGCATGGCGCTGGGCTGCTCTCGGCGGGCCTGCTCGCCAGAATGGCGCCGGTGGAGGCGGCATGCCTCGCCGCAATCGCGCTGGCGGCAGGCGCCGAGCTGCACCTGTCCGAGCTGCAGCGCACGCGGAGGCAGGTGCACTGACAGTTCGTACCGCCATCTGCACAAGCATTGCCCACCGAGCCAAGCTGCTGCATAGGTGCCTCCCTGGCGATGCTCAAATGCAGGAAGCCATGTGTGACGATTCCGCCAATGGTCACAGGATTGATTGCCGACTGGCCTCCCGCAGGTGCTGTGCATCACAGCCGCGGTGGCGGTCGCCAGCTGGCTGGCGGTCGGCGGCACGCTGCTGGCGCTGGCGCCGAGGGTGCCCTTCTTGGCGCGCCTGCCGCCGCACGAGCTGTGGGTGGTAGCCTCCCTGGGCGGCACGCTCGCGATGGCGCGCTCGCCCGCCTCCGCGGTGAATTTGTTTCGAACTGTAAGCATGTGCGTGTGCCGCTGTGTGCCACCGGCAGAGCGGGTACCGCAGCTGCCCACAAAGGCATGATTCTTTCTTTGTCTGCGGACGATCACTTCCGCATCCGCATCCACATCCACTGCCTCACCAAGCAGTACCGCAAGGTTCAAGCTCGTGTGCCAGCGGCAAGCCCCCGGAAGGCCGCCGGGAAGCCACCGGAAAGCCACCAGAGCCACCGGACAGCCACCGGAAAGCAACCGGAAAGCCGGAGCAAAGTCCGAGCATGGCAGGATGAAGCGTTGGGTGCTGTCTCACGCGCAAATTGCGGTGCTGCGGCAGACGGAGGGGCAGGGCCCTTCTGCTCGCTGGTGCTGGCGTTCTTCTAAAATGCATCATCTCAGGGCGTCCTGAGCCTTGGCGGCAACTTGTGCGCAGATAGCGGTGCTGCGGGAGACAGAGGGGCAGGGGCCCTTCTGCTCGCTGGTGCTGGCGGTGGTGGTCGTCAAGGACGTCGTCGTCTTCGTGGCCTTCGCCACCAATCTGGAGGTGGCCAGCGCGGTGCGTGCTGTTGAGGGTGATGAAGCGTCCAAACCCTTGCTACCTCTTCAAGACTTCGTCAAATGCGGTGCGCGGCGTTCGCCACCAACCTGGAGGTCGCCAGCGGCGGTGCGTGCCATTCTGGATGGCCTGGATGGGTGTGGCAGGCCAGGCCAGGCCATGGCAGGATGACTGAAATGGGAATGGAGGTATCGAGTCTTGCGTTGTAGTCAGTGAGCCGAGGCTGTTCATGATGCCAGCGATGAGTCTGGAGGTGATGCGCAGCGTCGGAACCACCAGTCTGTTTGCGCTGGCGCACCCGGCGGTGGGGCTGGCGATGAGCGGCAAGCTGGGCGTTGTCATCATGTGTCGAAGTCTGGGATTTTCTTTCACAAAATAAGATTTGTCGACCTGCAGGTGATGCGCAGTGTGGGGACCACCAGTCTGTCCGCGCTGGCGCACCCGGCGGTGGGGCTGGCCATGAGCGGCACGATCGGCGTCGCCGGCGGCGCACTGCTGGGCCTGCTGCTGGCGGCGGCCATGCCGGGGGCGCTGCGGCCACGCGTGCCGGAGACCGCCATCCTCAGGTGTGCTACTGACTTTCAGCGCTTTTCAACGCTCACCAAGCAACCTATATGGGCACATCAGTCGCTGCTGGGCCTGCGTGCCGGAGACCGCCATCCTCAGGTGTGAGTTTGATTTTCAAGCCACACCCAAAGAATACATGAGCACAACAGTCTGTGCTGGGCGCGCTGCTGGCGGCCGACGTGCCGGGATTCTGCAGCCGCACATGCTGAAATGGCCAGCCTCAGGTGAAGTTCCTCCCCACATGTACACACACAGATGCACTGCCACCAGTGATATTGAAAAGCTCTGGAAGCTTACGGGCGCCGTCTCCATGTTCAGCACCCGTGTCAAGCGTCACACATGTGCCTGCACTGGCACCGCCTGTTGCGTGCTCATGGCAGAGCGACAGCGTTCGTGGCTCCCGCAGCGGTGTTTTGCATGTGTCACGATGGGATTCCGACCAGCTTTCTTGCCTGCACCAGAGCAAAGTCCGTGGCGATATTCACGGCGGCGGCGGCGGTGTACTGGAGCGCGGTGCAGCTGGAGGCGGAGCCGCTGCTGGCATGCGTCACCGCCGGCCTGGTGGTCGCCAACCGCAGGCTTGTTGCGTCCTCGTGATGGTTGCATAATCAACGTACAAACCATGCAAGTCCGTGCTGGCGTGCGTCACCGCCGGCCTGGTGGTCGCCAACCGCAGGCGCCCGGTTACACAAAGGTGAATACTTGCGGTCGCTGCCGGCGTGCGCCACCACCAGCCTAGTGGTTGCCAGCTGCAGGCATGCCGCAGTGCTTGAATGCTACATGTGCAGTAAAACCGCACCCTTGCTGGTATTTGGGGGTACCCGGGGGCGGTTCCCGCGTCCACGAGGCGTCTGTCGCCGTGTCCTGCAGCGCCGCCCCCTGTGGTGCAGCCTTTGCAGCACCAATTGCCGCGGCCTCGACCGCCGAGACTCATTTGGCGCACCAGATTGCTGCCTTCTCCGCTGCGGCGGCGCCTCACAACGCACAGGTCGGAGGCCGTGAGCAGAGATGTGCAGGAGGTGTTGGAGGGCAGCCTGGCGGCGCTCGTGCCCGCCGTCAGCTTTTCTGCAGCTCAGATGAGATTGAACTGCGGTTTCTTGCTGTGCAGGTCGGAGGGCGCGAGTCGCGATGTACAGGACGAATTAGTGGGGGGCCTGGCGGCGCTCATGCCTGCCGTCAACCCCGTCTTCTTCGGCCTCGTCGGCGCCTCTGTGCGGCTGGTGAGTAGCTACCAGTCAAAACACTGTTCAGAGTCTGCACAGCAGGAGACTGTTCCGTGGCAACGTGCGGCTGTCAGCAACCCTGCCTTCGGCCTCGCTGGCGCCTCCGTGCGGCTAGTGGCAGCTCTCGTTCTTTCCGGTCCCAAGCCCTGCCAGTCTTGGCCAGCCTTGGACCGCGTTTTGTCGCCAGCAACAGTCTGACCTTGGTACGCAAACTGAGCGCCGTCGGTAGGCTGGTGGGCGGTGGCATCCGAAGGCTTCTCCCAAGCCAACGATGGACCGGTCACTTTTTCGTGCTGGCTTGCGCAGCGGGCGCTGCTGACGGACGCGTGGGCTGCGGCGGCGCTGGCGGCGGTGCGAGGCGCAGCGGTGTGGGCGGGCTCCTGGGCGGGGTGCACTGCAGGCCGCGCCGAGGCCGACATCCGGCGCCGCCTGTGGCAGGGCATGATCACACAGGCAAGTCGGAGGTGGAACGCCGAAGGTTTGATCCCACCCAGCGCGGGCTGCGGTGTGGCATGGTCATGCAGATGGGGGCTTGGGAGGCTGCTCCTCTGTTGGCAGGCTTGTATGAGTTTGCCAAGGGTGAAGTGGCAGAGCCGCACTGAATGTCTCCAGGCCAGCTGTTGAGCAGCTGAGAAGCTACGCGCTTTCGCCTTGTCTGTGGTTTGTTGCTGAGGAAGTGCTCCAGGCAGCAGCAGCAGCGTGCCTGGCTGGCGAGGTGGTTGGCTGTTTCCCTGACGCGCAGGCAGGCATTGCCATGGGCCTGGCGAAGTCAGTAGCGGCGAGGTTCCCGGCTTGGGGCCACGATTTTTCGACCCTCATGGTGTGCTTCTGCCTGCCCCCGTCTCTCATGGCGTGTTTGCCGCTTCGGTGCACATCTAACACCCACTCCTCTGCAGCATCCGTTTGCAGTATGAGCATGCAGCATGCGACATTTAGGCATTCGTCATGGCATGTGCCCTGCGACCTGGACAAAAGCAACAGAACAAAACAGAGACGCGCGGGTGCCAAAAAAGACATGCACATTATGCACCCACAGATTGGTGTGATCCTGTTCAACATGCTCTGCGGCCCATCGCTGTTTCGCGCCGCAATCGTCGCTGCGGGCGAGAGCCGCCGGCGCGGCTTCCAGGACACGGATCCGCGCACCGTCACCAGGTGCGTCTTAGACGATATCAGAACCGTTTCCAAGACATGACGCTTTTGACCTGAGCCTCTTCAGGATCCCCTTCGTTTGGACCCCGACCTTCCCTGCCTAAGCGAGTTTGGGGCTCGACCTACAACAGTGTGCTGCGCTCCATGAGACGCCATATGTTTAGCAGGTAAGGTTCTTGTGGGGGCCAAGCCAGGAGCCGCCAGCCAGGAGGTTTCACAGGAGGCTTTAGGCCAGCATGATGCATGACCAGTGCAGAGGGTCCAAGCCAAAGTCAGACGCATGCGTCGCAGGGGCAAGACGCGGTCGGCGGAGCACATCACGCTCGCGCTGCCAGAGCTGCCGCCTTTGCCAGGCAGCGGGTCGTCGCGGCGCGGCGTGCAGCCCGCGCCGCCGTCGCCGCGACACGCGCCGCTGTCGCCGCGTCACACGCCCGCCGCCGGCGGCAACGGTGCGCCGGGCGGCGAGGCCTGGCCAGGGCTGGACCCCCCGGCGCGGGCGGACCGGCGGACGCAGTCGTCCGGCAGCGCCACGGGGCTGCTCAGCGTCGACGTGTGAGGCAGGAAACTCGTGGCTGCGGCTGAAATCTGGCTTGCTGCATGCAAACGGTCGGCACTGAAGAGTTCTCAGCGGGACGTTGGGTAATGCAGACGTTTCGCACAGAAGGGCATTGCTCAACGGTAGGGAATGAACGACGATTTGCTTGGATACTTTCGGGGGTTAGGCGTCAAAACCATGCTTTACTATCCATCAAAAATCAATCAGGCAATACAGAATCCGCAGAAGCACAAGGTTTTAAACAAGAAGCTGGGCTGCCAAGGACGTCATATTATGAGCCACACCTCCCACACACACGTGGCAGGAAGCTACAGCGGCACCTTGTGTTCGTGGTCAAACTAAGCTGCTTTGTCAATAGTCCGGCAAGAATAGCAAACGGCTGACAGCGGGACCCACTGGAAGCCGCGCCATTTATAGACGAGAGCGTTTTCGAGTGTCTCTACGTTCGGATAGGCTGTGTATGGTGTAGAGGCAAAGAGCCTCGCTTCAAAGCAGGGTAAACCACAATTAGCAAGGACGGTTCCCGCCTTGCTGCTCCACATTCTCGCGAGAGCGCGCGCGCCGGCGCGCTCTCTGAACCAGGTCAGTGGGAGGTCGAAGCCGGGCATAAACCAGTTTGAAGGATTTTGGGCGTACCGCACTGGCGCCACACACTGCAAACCAAAAACGGGCGTTTGCCCCCCCGGGGGAGAGACACCGTAGCCCGAGCTATCGGCGGCCAGGTACCGCCGTCGCACGGGCGCAGGGTGCTTTGCTTCTCTCTCGCAGCGGCCCCCGGGGTAGACAGCGGCACAGACTCGACTTGCTACCTACTCTTGCAGCACAACGAGACACGCTGCGGGGTGCTGCCGGGCAGGGCCGGGTAGATGCGGGGGCGCCCCGCCTGCTGACAGGACGCGTCGCCGCCCTCACTCAGCCCGTCTTGCCGCACGGACTAGACGTTACTCCTCTGAGGTAGGTCGCAGTAGTAATGTGTTTCAAATCCCGCCAGCAGAGCATGCCGCCGCCTGCCGCCGCCGCTGGCTATTGCTGTCGCCGCGGCCACCGGCGCATGGCGGACTCGCCACACGCCCGGCTGCCGCCGCGGAGCTGTACGAGCGCCAAGCTGCCGCAGCGGGCGGTCCAGGCGGCGGCAAACCCGCTGCTCAGGCGGCGCGGATCTTGGTGCCGACGGGGCCGAACGGCGAGGGGCCGCGGAAGCCCATGACCATGCGGTCACGGGGGCTGGTGCGCCAGAACTCACCATTGCCAGAGTGCTCCGCGTGCACGCGGGTGAGCATGCCCTCGGGGAAGGGCGTCACGCGCGGCGCGCCGGCGCTGCCTGCATTGAATGATGCAGCTGGTTTCAGTACTTGATTCTTGACCATGACGACCTTGCAACGAAAAGGTGGCAAGCTGCAGGAGCACAGGTCAAAAGTTGGGTGATGCTCATGTTGGAAGACAGCGAGAGTGCAAACCCCACAGGAAGCTTTGAGTCGGCACACACAAGGGCGGATGTTTGCAGCCAGAGAAGCAGGTGCACGCTGTCATGATTGAACAACAACCACACGGTCTGGAACAACAAGCACCTGGGCCAGTGAGGGCGGTGACGCTGTCAAAGATCGGCGCGCGGTTCTCGTCCGGCGAATGCTGGCGCTGCTGCTGCTGGATCATGTGCGGCATCGGGATGTTGCCTGCCACCGCATTCTTGTACAGCACCTGCGAGTTCGGCCCTGCAGCAGCGGAAACCGTGGGAGGTTTTAGGGAAGCTGAAAATCTAGCAAGGGCCCAGCAAACCCCAAGAGTGGGGTACCTTGTTCCCGCAGGTCGAGGGCAGTGCACGAGCACTAGCGTCAGCGTCTTGGCAGTCGATGAGCCAGATCCTAGGACAGCACATTCCCGCTGAGGACAATGGACTGGAGAACACACCAGGGGGCGTCCAGCCGTTGCTGTGGGGCGCGAGCACCACGTTGCGGTTGTACGCCTGCATGTTGTACTGCGGCAGCATGCCCGCACCCATCTGCGGCACAGCCACAAGGATGCAGCGTCAGAGACTGCACGACAACATGACTTCCAGGAGGAACAGATCAGGTGTGTGCTTCGTATCATGCAGTTCGGTGATCGATGAGCGGGGAGCCCAAGACACCAGAGGCCAATTTTGCTCCAAGCCGCACCTTGCCGTTCAGGGCGCCGGCCTGCGCGAGGCGGGCCAAGATGGCGGGGGTGTCGCCAGCCTGGTAGCGCGGCGAGTTATGGGCCGAGCTGACACGCGCAGCAGCCTCCTCGTCCGCGCGTGCCGCCTCCATCGCCTGCGATCATGTATCGAAAAAGTGCGATTGATACCTCTGGTTTACCAAAGAGCTGCGGTTGACACCATTGTGCATCAGATGCAGCCTCCCCATCGAGGGTGCAGCTGCTGCCCATCATGGGTGCCCTTGCTGGACGTCGACTTTAAGAAAGCATTTGCTGGCGTTCTGAAAACGCTGCCCAAATGTGCAAGGGTTAAACAATGGGTTCAACAACCATACCTTGCGCTGCGCCATGATGACGCGCTCCTTGGCAGACATTTTCGGCTGGACGATGAAGTGGACGTTCTTGTCCATGGCCGGATTGTGCTGTGTCAGGATGACGGTGAAATTCTGCAGCGGCAGGAAAGGTCGAGGTCGTTAGACATGCTGGTGACTTAGACTGTTCGGAAAGTATGAATGTGACTTGGCGGTTGAGGTACGCATGGTGTGAGAAGTGGTGGTTCATCATGTGACGCACAGGAGCTTGCAGCGCCACTGCAGCGGTGCAAACGCAAGATTCCGACTAGCATACTGTGCGCTGGGCGAAGCCAGTAAGCACCAAGAAGCAGCATTGCGTTTGGGGGGGCGGCACTTTATGCCTCGAAAACTCACTGTGCCCTCGTGGATGGGGATCTTCTGAAGCTGGTCGAACTCATTGGCGCGGCTGCAGGCGATGACCACCTGCAGCTGGGCGGCGGGCAGGCCCACCCGCTGCGCTAGCTGCTGCTGAAAGTCCTGGAAGGTGGTCCCCGCAGCCAGCTGCACCAGGCCCTTCAGCCGGTCCTGCAGCGCATCGAAAGTACAGGCCTGATGAGCAACAAGAGTATCAAGAAGCTTGCCACATCGATCAGCGCGTCCTCGATCAATACGGGTCGTCCTGCACCAAAGGTCCTCTCCTGATGGCAACTCGCAGGCGACGAAGTAGTGGCAGGGACAGCTGCTGGCCGGCTGGCAGCTGCCACAGGTATGAAAGTTTGGTCTGAGCCAGACAGAACAGCTCGCGCCCAGTGCTCGACGGCCGGCTACCGCGGCCATGGACAGGGGGCTTGCCACGAGCTCCTTACGGTGATATTCGTGCACCCGAAACTCGGCCGAGGGCCACGAGCGGGGCGCGGGCATGGGGCAAAGCATGCGCAAAGGACAGCAGGAATGACTGCGTCTGCGTGGCGCAGCTGCATACGCCGCTAGGCTCCATGAGCATGCAGAGAGCGCTTGCGATCAGTTGGGACACGTCCGCGGTCTTTCGGTCTGGCCATCCGCTGTACGCCGCGCATGGGCAAGCGTGGCATATGGATATCCGGAGTGCTGCATGGCAGCGCAGACTGCGCATCGGACAGCGTGCGGACCGGCTGCCAGTGGGAGGCCCTGTACCGTGCCTCTTGAGGGCACCAGCCAGAAAATGGAGCCCCACCTGGTCGCCAGCCTCGGACTTGTAGACGAACGGATATGAGGCTGCAAACGCCGCCATGCTGAATCCGCTGACGCCTGAGCCGCTGTCAAATTTATCTGAAGCACCGCTGGCTGCGAGCCTTCAAGACCGACGCCCTGGTCGCGCCTGCCGCTGCTGGCACCCTGCTCCGCTAGCTGCTGTCTGGTTGTCCAGCATCAGCAGCTCATGCTTGCCAAATCGGCACCTCCTGGAGGGGCACGACGCCAGCAAAGCTCCTACAATTCTTGGCGCTGGGGCGTGCTTGTGGGGCCGAGCGTCAAAGTGGCGCCGGGCGATGCGCTGGGTGACGTAAAGGAAGAAAATAAAGTCAATATGGAATCAGCAATGGAGCACGGGTGATTTTTGAGGCGCTAGGTGCAAGGCCTGCAGTGTGTTTGACCGTGTGGAATTGCAGAAATTTTACTAGCAAACCAAACCCTGGACAAGCATGTGTAGCTGAGGATAATGTACTGGGTGCCGAGATGAGCATGCGCAGATCTCGCACCTTGCTGCCGATCGAGTCGCTCGCAGCACAAAGTTGCAATCTGTGTCTTTAGAAAGACCACCACCCTGTTTATGCACGCCCGCGCTTCCATGCGCTGAGGCCTCGGTACCCCACACCATGTTGCACGCTTCGACACTGCTCACGTGCCCAGCAGCGAGCGCAGCAGCGGCGAGAGACAGCGGCAAAGGCCTTTCGAGGCCATCTGGCGCTCGTCTGACCCATCTGGTGAGTGCCATACAACCGTCCCCACAGCGATATTGCATATGCAATACCGCTGGCGCAGACCATGCACGAGCCCCAAAGTGGTCTGAGGACCCTCTCGATGGCATCCATGACGGTTGCAGTAAATGCAAGACCCCTATTGACGCGGTACCATATCGATGCAGGCACATGCGCGATCGCGGCCGCGGCGGCGATCCGTTTCCGCAAGCGTTGCCGCGGCGGCGAGCCCGCAGCAGCTGACGCACGCCAGCAGCAGCGCCAGCAGTAGCAGCGACAGCAGCAGCAGCGACGCCAACAGCCATGCAGCCAAGGAAGACCAGTTCCTCTCCTGGCTCACGGTGCGACGTCAGGCGCTAGGGGCATTGACTACATGCACACACAGCGCTTCCGCTTATAACTCCCGACACCGTGCTGCACCAGGCGAATATGAGCAACAAGGCCAGTCCGGCGGCAACCCAGGCGGCATTAAATAACATGTATCGGCCATGCCGCAGGCGCGGGGCGTGCAGCAGGACAAAATCACCACGCACCCCGTCGACATGGGCGGCTACCTGATCGACTCCACGGTCGCGGCGACGAATCTGAAAGAGGGAGATAAAATCCTGCAAGTGCCGGAGGGCCTCGTCGTCACACTCAACAGGTTTGCTGTTTCGAAGCCGTTTGAAACGCACGTGCTGCATGGTCAGCCGAGTGTCACTGCTGTGCATGGGGGCGGTGTAGTTCTGGTGGTTCCTAATGTGTGCGCGCCTCCCCACACACTTGGCAGCACGCAACTGGCGTTGCAAACTGAGACTTGTCAGCAACTTGCGATGCCCTGATCGTGCAGCATCTTCGAGGACGATGCGGTGGCGGAGCTGCTGACCACCGGCAAGCTGTCGGAGCTGGCAGTGCTGACGCTCTACATGATGTGAGTACCTGAGTAATTCTGGTGTTGCAACACTGTGGCCCCTTGCATTGGGCTTGAAATGGCCTTGCTCGAGCCAGACCCTGCTGTGAGAGCTGGCGATGCTGACGCTACCCAAATGATCTGAGTATCTGAACAATTGCCTTCAAAAAGCAGTGCTCATACTATCTGTGTATGTGCAAGCAATGCCAGGTGGCATCTTCGCGGTGCAACAGCGTGTTGATCCATTTCGCGCCCCACTGCAGGTACGAGAAGAAGGAGGGCAAAAAGTCCCGGTGGTACCAGTACATCAAGGTGCGGCCTGGCTGCCCTTCACAAACTGCGCTCCGCGGGGGTTCGCACATGGCCGCCCTCCGGTGGTACTCCTGTGCACTTTGATGCTTGCAATAGTCTGTGAGCCTCATGATGTGCAGGCTTGCGCTCCAGTTCTCGACTCCTAATTCCTCATCCCCAGTATGCCATAGGAGCTGGACAGTTCCAATGCTCATGGCCAGAAGACACGCCTGCCGCAGGAGCTGCCTTGCAGGAGCTGTACAAGCAGCGGGCGGGGGCAGCAGGGCCTCACGCTTCATCTGCAACCCCACTTCATTTCCCAATCCTGCTTCATTTATGACACCCGCAGGAGCTGACAAGCAGCGGGCGCGGGGGCAGCAGGGCGCCATGTTTTTTGGTTTGACATTGCCTCATCATTCACACCCTGCTTCAGTCCTCCCGTCTTGCAGGAGCTGGACAAGCAGCGGGCGCGGGGGCAGCAGGGCGCCAAGTCGCCGCTGCTGTGGGAGGAGCACGAGGTGGATGAGTACCTGGCAGGCTCCCCAGTGCAGACCGAAATCCGGCAGCGCCTTCAGGTGGGCTCTCCGTTGGACTCTCCTGAAACTGTATGCAAATTGAATGTCGTGCCAGCCGAGGCGGACGGGTACCTCGCAGGCGCTCCTGTGAAACCCGAAGTCCGGCAGCGCCTCCAGGGGGCAGCCCTCATGAAAGTTGGCTCCTCCGCATTTCCAGGCGCAGTCAGACTCTGGGGAAATGTTGTGAACAAGACGCCCAGGGTAAGAGCCTTCTGTAAGACAGTCAGGCAGACTGTCTTGGCGGCACTGTATCAAGGGCAGAGTCCTCACCCCACCAGCTCACAAAGCTGTGGCCTCGACGATGGGGTGAAACAAATTGCTACAGGGCATCGAGAAGGAGTATGGGGAGCTGGACACGGTGTGGTTCATGGCGGGCTCCCTGTTCCGGGACTACCCGTACGACACCCCCACCGATGCGTTCCCCATGAAGCTCTTCCGTGAGGTGCGCGCACAGCATTGCTGCCCAATCCTCTTGGACCCTTCTTCTGGCGCTGCACCCGCAAGTCGATCAGCCACTTGGAGAGTGTTGTGCGCATGTTGCGGCAGCGCACCAGGCTGTCGAGGGTAGTACTGCCTGGTGCTGTGTGTGCTCTGTGCATGCCGCCGCGCGGTGCTTGCGGAGGCACCACCACTGCCAAAAGCAAGCAGCAAAGGAAACATGTGCGCCTCTTGCGTGCACCTCACGCACGAGACTGAGCGCGTTGAGAATGAGTCAGCCGTCATATGCTGAGCCGCCTCCATCTCCTGTCTGCAGGCGTTTGCGGCAGTGCAGGCCAGCGTGGTGCACCTGCAGGGGGTGTCGCTGTCGCAGCGCTTTGCGCTGGTGCCGCTCGGCCCACCGCTGCTGGCCTACAGCCCCACAGCCAAGGTGAGCAGCGACTCGAGACTGGCTCTGGCACTTTGTCTCGCCTAGACACGCTGGGCCACGGTCCACGCCTCTCCCCTTCTGTGTCCCTCCCCTTCTGTGTCTCTCCCCTTCTGTGTCTCTCCAGAACATTACCCACAGCCTCCCCGCGATCAGCGCGATGTTGCCCTGGACAAGTTCCAGGGCAAGCGCGCAGGCAAAGTTATCAAGCATCGGTTGCCCTCTGGCACTTGCAATCATCTCCGATTGCTGTGCAGGCGCCGCTGGAAATGGGGCCTGTAATGACGGGCAGTGATGCTCACGGTGTACCGTTTTGAAATCCGCTGAAACCCACCAGATTTGTTCATTCTCAAGCCCTATGTGCGCTCCCGCAGGCGCTGCTGAAGTGGGACCCGGAGCGGCGGGAGGTGACGCTCACAGCGGACCGCGACTATGCAACTGGTGACAGGATCCTAGCTTGGTGCGGCCCGCAGCCCAACTCCCGGGTGAGCCCCTTTCGCGCTTCGCACCTTGCCTTTTGCCTGATGCCTGTGCCCCTACGAGAAGCTGCAGCATTCCTGTGAAACACGGTCCACCTCAAACCCTGCTCTGTGCACTTTCAGCTCACCAGCCGCAGCTCATCTGCGATGTGGTGGAGGGATCTACCGTACGAGAAGATGCAGCTTCCACATCTGTTAGTATCGATACCCAAATTCTGCACCCGCAGCTGCTGGTGAACTATGGCGTGGTGGAGGATAACAACCCGTATGACAAGCTGCAGCTGACGGCCACCATCCCCAACAGCGACCCGCTGTTCCAGGCCAAGCGCGCGGCGCTGCAGCCCGCTGGCCTCGCCACCCAGCAGTCCTTTGCGCTGACCGCAGCACAGGTGCCCAGGCTTTTTCGTCCACCACACCTGATTCTGGCCGTGCCCCAACCTCGTGAACAGTCATCCAGACATTCTCACACATGGGCAGCATGTCACGCCAGGGGCGCAAGTCACCGGTCCGTGTCTCAAAGCGTGTTAGCCCGGCGCATCCGCGCTGCCGTCCCCACGGCGAGCGGCTTCGGCCCAGAGTCGAAGCACCACGTGTGCTCCTTAACGGAGTCAGAAGGCAGCCTGCGGCGTGGCCGTGGTCCACAGTCAGCCAGATCGGTCTCTGGCAAGCCTTGTGCGGCTGGACTGGAAAGGCCTGGATTCAGCGCGGATTCAGTGTGGAGCCAGCGTGGATGCCTGCCGTCAAGCCTGGCGTCGAACCTGTGGCCTGACCTGTGACCCCAATCCCTCACTCTTCACGTCTTGCTATCGCTGCAGGGCCTGCCGCCAAACCTGGTGCCGTACCTGCGGCTGGCGCACGCGACGACGGCGGAGGATGTGGCCACCCCGGGGCTGCTGGATCCGGAGGCCTCAAAGCCGCTCTCCCCCAGCAACGAGGCAGAGGCACTGCATCACCTGTCCAACTACCTGCAGTCGCGCCTCGGCAGGTGCGCTCCATGGGAAACATATTTGCATTGAAGCTTAAAACCTAAAAGGCGCCGCGCGACAGCAGAGGCGGCGGCGCTGCACCGCCTGTCCAACCACCGGCAGTCGCGCCAGGTGCGAAACCAACCAGAAAGAATCTGCCAGTAATCTGCTCGTCGCTGAAGCCTTGGAACCATGAAACCTCACGGTCTCTCCGGCAATGCGCAGCCCCAGCAGCTTGCCTGCACTCGCGCCTCAGCAGGCTCTTCGCTGAGAACTCAGCTCTGCTGCTGCAGCCTGATAAAATATTGACTTGGTGCAGCAGCCTCTTCGGCCGATGCGATGAGTGGTTTTCTCATCGAGATGATTTGCCCTGTGTAGGTACAAGACCACCGAGGAGGAGGATGCGGCGGTCATCGCAGACAGCTCAGCTAAGCCGCGCAAGCGGGTGGCGGCGCGCCTCATGCGCATTGAGAAGAGCATCCTCAGACGTGCGCTGCTGCATGCCCCTTGCCCCTGCTCTCGACTGGTTCAACCACCCCCTGCCTCACTGCACTGGATGGGACGCTTGCGGCCCCGCAATGCAAGGGGGGGGACGGCGGATTTGCGCTGCATGTACCTGTGCTTCTACAGTGCTCAGCATAGTCTATCCTGTCATCAACAGATCCTTAAAACCTTGACTCCAGGCGCGCTGGGGCGGGTGGCAAACCTGGGGGACCTCGGGCAGCACTCCTCCCTCGCCTCGCCGCTGCACCTCGTGAAGCTGACTTGACCTGGGCGGCAGCCGGCGGAAACGGATGGCGGCCGCGTCAAGCTGCCTGCAGTGGCAGCACTCCTCCCTCGCCTCGCCGCAGCCCCTCGTAATGCCGACCCGATGCGGGCAGCCAGCTAGGATGGATCGGCAACACGGCGGCAGCTCACTTGGAGGGCTCTGCTGCCGCTCAGGGCACCCTGGAACAACGATGCTTGATGAGCGCAGCGGTGGGTTTCCGGAGGCATGCGTTGTACAATAGCGTGTTTGGCGACACTGGGCACTTTCTGGACGGTTGGAAGTCGAAGTGCAACGATTTACCAATGTCCCGACTTCCATTCTCAACACACACACACGTGCTGTGACATTATGATGCCATCTAATCTCACCCTCGAAAAACCACCAGCGCAATCTACTACCTGCATATAGACCTAAACATGCAAACAGTGTTGTGTGTTGTAGTCGAAGTGCTTGCATGCAGACGCTTGACTTGTTGCAGGTGCTTTGTTGCAGGTGCTTCTAAGTGCAAGGAAAAACCAAGCCGTTTTCCCTGCCTAGACATGAAAGCTACCTAGGCATTGCCTTAGCGGGGCGACCACATCGTCGACATGCCCTCGGCCACCCGCATCGGCGAGGGCGCGATGGTGAGGATCGGGCCGCCGCCGCCGCCGGGGATGCCGCCCGCCGCTGCCGCCGCCCGGCGCGGCGGCGGCAGCGGTTGCACATAGACGCCAAATTCCTCTGGCAGCTCGAATTTGTCGACACCGTCTGCGCGGCCCTCTCGCCGCAGCACGTCCTCATCCTCGCCTGCACAACGACAGAACTGTGGTAGGCATGGGCAACAGCAACAGAGTGGCGATGATCGGGTCCAATGCCATGACGCATTCCAGAATAGTGCGTGCAAAAAGCAAACAAACGAGCCGGTGCAGAGCGCAGGAGACCGAGAAGAAAGTTCAGTAAATCTGAAAGTTTGAAGGGCGTCTCGCCATCGTAGGAGATGGCAGAGAAGCACAGCGCGTCTGAGGCGGGCGACCAGGGCGTGCCGGACTGCGCATACGAGTCGTAGAACGACTGCTGCTGCTGCACGAACGCCAGGCTCGCGTAATGCTGCGCGCACACCGTCAGCGCTGGGGCGCCGTCAGGCCCCAGCTCCCACACCACCCAGCGCGCCGCCTGCGCCTCCAGCCGTCCGTACGGCTCTGCAGATGACTCAAGGTTCAGAAAACAGGTGTTTCAAGGGTGATAGAGGGAGCGGCAGTGACAGCAGCTCCCACACCGCCCAGCGCGCCGCCTGCGCCTCCAGCCGTCCTCACGGCTCTGCAACTGAAGAAACTGGAGAGGCTTGTGTTTCCAGTGGTTCGGATGTCAACACCAACAGGCTGAGGCAGTGGCGGCAGCTCCCAGACCAGCTGGCAAGGCGCCTGCGCCCCCCAGCGGCAGCAAGGCTCGGTACTGCAGCACACACGTGGGGATAAGGTTTCGGGTAGACGTGCTGGGTGATTTTGACGGTGGCAGGCGGCCCACAGATGTGCACGGCAGCACGACCGCCGTGCTCTGGGACCTCGTGCAGCGGAAACATACAGATCCGTTTGATCTGCAGCTAGCGGGTGTGAGATGAAGCGGGAGACAGCCAGCAGCAACACGCACAGGCGGGGTCCGAATCTAGAACGTCTCGGTGTAGAGTCTTCATAGTCTGACAATCCAAGGTCTGGGACAGCGCACCAGCGCCAAAGGCGTCCGACAGCACCAGCAGCGCGCAGCGTCGGCCGTCAGGGGACCACTGGTGCGCGACGGGGCGGCCCCAGCCCAGCGGCGCGTGCAGGCCCGCCGGGAATGGCGCGTCTGGCGGGTACGCCCTGGGGCAGATAGACGTGTTTCTGCTGTCAGACGTGCAGGCTGATAGGTGATAGAACGTGGAAACGAGGCGAGGTTTGAGCAGTGTGCCGAGCAGCACGTCAGCAGCCACGCCCGCCTGCATCTTGCGGCCTGGCGCGACTGTGGAATAAACTGTGGAGCAAGGAGTGCACTTTTGTGGGGCGCAGTAGGTTGGCATGCCGTCTCCGCCGCCTCCGACGTCGCCGCCAGGGTTTTGCCGCAGCACCGCCCACACCTCGTGGCCCGCCGTCAGCCACGCGATGGCCGATGCGTCGGGCGCCGCATTGAAGGATACGTGGCCGCCCTCAAAGTGACCCAGCTGCAAAACGCAAGATTCACTACATTATAGTGCTGTACTAGTGCAATGCAAATTGGAGTCGTCCGGCGCCGCATTGACGGACACATGGCCGCCCTCACAGTGGCCCACCTGCAGAGGCGTGGCTATATTGTCGGTCTCTGTGCCGATTCCAGTCGAGGGCTTAATGATCCTGTTGATGTGGCTGTGCGAAATAAGAACGGTGTTTTGGTCAGAGGTGTCTTGACACGCCGGCCACAAGGCTTCACTCGCTCCAAGAAAGCCGGGACGAGGGACGATATGAGGGAGGGGCAGAAGCAATGCCCCTCGTTTCCGAGGCGTCAGAATAAGCACTGCAGCAGGGGCCAAGGACTGACCGTACAGCTCCAGGGCGCAGAAGCAGCGGCGCTGCCGCCGGGCTGCGCCTCCGCGGCAGAGTCTTCAGACGGTGGTGACACCAGCACCAGGGCGCTGCGCACAGAGTCCACACCTGGCCACTCCGTTGCCGTCTCCGGCAGCAGCATGAGCTCGTGGCCCTGGACACACGAGGATCAAAGTCCTGTCGATGATGTTCTGTGACGGTTGTAGTACATGTTTTTCAGGCGATGAGCCCTGACCGTTCCCGGGAACCCGCTCGTCTCTCGCGTGCAACTGAACCGTGTTTGTCAAGGCAGTCCCTGTCTGGAGGCCATGCGTCTCTCGTGTAATTGCGTCGAAATCGGCGGGGGCCCACACCTCAGGCGTGAGCAGCCACTGCGGCGCCCGCAACCCCTCCACGTGCGCCTCCGACAACGCAGCCCGCTCCGTGCCAGGCACCACCTGGAGGCAGGATGCAGACGCTTGAGACACGATATAACTGTTCCACCACAGATAACAGGAGCTGCTGTGCAGTGCGCTGTGCACTACTCTCTTGTATTGACATGCAACAGGGTGCCATGCATGGGATGGTCATCCATTGGGTTCACCTGACGCGCGGCGTCGCCGCCCACCGCCAGCGCCGCGTCAATGTCCAGCACGCTGACGCGCTCGCAGTCCACGCACTGCACACAAGATGGTTCCACGTCATACCGACACAGTACGTACTGCATGCCTGTGTGAGATGCACAGCGGCCTGCGCCGGCTGGCAGGGTACCGCGGCCCGGCGCGCATCTAGACGACAGCGGATGCGATGATGAGACCGGCGTCTGTGAGATCTGCCAGGCACTCGGCACGGCCTGCAGGAAGCTGGGGTTCCTCGCAATGCTGCAGCACAGCTGCCACAGTCTGACGTGGAGACAGCAAACCCGCACAACGTGCCAGCGGTAGCGCCACATTTGGCAGCCCACCAACTAAAGTCGCTGTTTGGTAGTATTTCAACCGGTTTCAGGTCTCTGAAGATTCAGCAGTTCTGCAGACCTGCACGATGCGTCGCCCGTCGGGCCTCCAGGCGATCAACAGCGGCCGGCCAACGGCCACCAGCGCCACATTCGGCGGCTCTAGAAGATCGACTCTTCCCTTTCGGCTTCTTCATTTCCGGTTTCTTCAGGAGATTCGTGAAGATGAAAACAGTGCTTTTACGAACCTGCACAATGCGCCGGCTGTCGGGCTTCCAGGCGATAAACAGCGGCCGGCCGACGGCCACCAGCGCCACATTCTGCGGCTCGGCGGCAAACTTGCCGGCGACGAGGGCCGCCATGGGCAGCTCCAGCACCCGTAGCGCCACCCTGCAGCGAAAATTATCGAGGATATAGCGTCTCGGCTGACCTCTGAAGGTCGTCAGGCCTGCCAGCCTTGACAGTTTGGCGCTCCGACCAGCATCCAGTATGCAGAAGTACACATGAGGCATCCACCGGCACCCGATACATACAGCAACCTAGCAGAGTGGCTGAGAAAGCTTCCTGGACGCCACGGGACGAGCCGCAAGACACAGCCAGGGTTTCAGGGGAGAGACGCAGCCATTCCATCAAATGTGGAAGAACGATAAGGGTAAAACTCACTGCATGTGGTGGAAGTTGGACAGCATGGCGAGGCGGGTGCCGCAGGGGCTCCACAGGTAGAAGAACGGCGGATAGCGCTGCTGCAGGTCCGCCCGCACCCGCGTCCGCCCCGCTGCGTCCTTCTGCAGGAGGCCGGCCACGAGACCGTTTAGAAGCCAGTCGTGATTGGAAGTCAGGTGATGCCAAAACGCACATTGGCATGCCTATCACACAAGCGCGGAGGTGGTCGCCATCACCCAGATGGTGCCTGTAGACAAGCTGCAGCAGCGAAGGGAGGAGAAAAGCGCACGATGATGACGGCGACGGAGATGCTGCTGCCCAGGATGCCCAACGTGCTGCGCACGACCAGCGTGTATGCCACGAAGGCGCCGTCGGGGCTCCACGTAGAGTAGTGGTTGTGGTATGCTGTCTGCACAGCAAGGGTTTCTGGTAGGGTTTAGGCTAAGACCATGCAACGAAATCCCATCGGGGCTCCACGTAGTGTAGTGGTTGTGGTACGCCGTCTGCGCGGCAGGGCAATGTACGACACTAATTGACCCGAACATAGTGATGGCGACACGCCAGCATGGGTGTCTGTGTGGGAAATGCACACATGCCCTCAGATGGGTGACCGTTCAGCAGTCTTCAAGGCTTATTAAACGACCAGGTTGGCACTGTCAGATGCTCTGAAGGCGGATATTTCGAAAGCACTCTGGCGGAGGAATTGTAACAGGATTTTACCAGAAACGCACCAGTGCAGAGTCATTCTCGTCGATCTTTTCGCCTTGGCCCGCCACGGGTGTGGCTGCATCCTCGAGCGTGACAGGCAGGCTGACGAAGTGGCAGCGCTCTGACGCTTTGCCGGCTGCATGGACAAGCAGCGCGGTCAAAGTTTTGCATGAAACGACTTGGCAGAGCGGATGGGCGGTGAAGAAGGAGTATGCCAGGTTGCGCACGTGGTTGTCTGAGTCATGGATCACGCTGCACGGCTGCAGCTAGAGCAGTGCTTGCCACCTAAACACTGTTGGCATCCAGTGCTCCATGCGCTGTGTGCATTATTAGGCGGCGCACCTGCTTCGATCCACAAGCGGCTCCTCGGCTGCGCTTCCAACCGATGGCGCCACGCAAAGAGCTGCCGCCAGCCGCCCGCCGCTGCAACTTGAAAGGCTTTGCGTCAGCCGTGCATGCAGTCGTGCGGTCGCAGCATGCTGCACAGCCATGCAAGCGCACATGCAGGTGCTCGCACCTGTGGCCGCGCGGCGAGCGGAATGGCGGCGGGTCCCCACTGCCTGCCCTCACTCCGGGCATTTCCAGGCAAGCATGAACACTCTGTGAAATTTGTGGCACCGTCTCTGGAGGTGCGTACCTTCAAGCATGGCGGGCAGCTGCGCCGCTGTGTTATCCTGAAAGGGCTTGGGCGCCGCAGCCTCGTACACGACCTTCCATAGCCGATCTGCCTCAACTGCTGACTTCCACGTCTTGTTGACGCAGGAGGCGACGGCGAGGGATGACCCGTCCAGTCTGGCGAGCACCGCCTCCAGCAGGTGCGCGTCCAGCTGGCCAATGTCACACGCTGGCTCCGCCATCCTCCGCAGCCTCCCGCCCGCTGTCCGCATGCGCCCGCCAACGGCGACGCGCTACAGGCGCGCTGCAGTTTTGGAGCGACCCAGAAAGTTGCAAGCTGGAGAATGATGACTTTTGGCTTGACGCGGTCGGGCTAAAGGTCATAAACGATGACGGATGACTGCTTTCTTCCGGCATGCACGTGCGCAGCAGCAGCGCAGAACGGCCGCAGGATTGATGACGGCTGGCAAGCGGGCATGAGCTTTGCACTGTGACCCAACTCACAATCAAGCTTGCCCCAGGTGTCGTACTGTGTCAGCAATCTCGAGCGATGATCGTTGCGAAGAGGGGGGCTCGCCCAGTAACTATTCATATTTGAACCGGGGGACCCACCGCCGAAGTGCGGTACCACCCAGAGACACACGCCACGGAGCCGGCGCTCAATCCATCCGCATGACGCCCTAGCCGCCTGCCGAGCAGCTATCCGCAGCCACTGTTCGAGACGTGACCAGTGACCACCTGACTAGGCGCGCCCTCCCAGCGGCGGCGCAGTCAGCCCACATGAAGGAGCCGGCAGCCGCGTCATCATACGTCGTCCCGGCAGACGGGTGACGCCCTGGCTGGCTGCCTGCCACAGTTCTGTGCAGTCACTGTCCCTGGGTATGTCTCCTGCCGCTTGAGTCCGGCGGTGGCGCAGCCGGGCCACATGACCGTGAAGCCGGTTCAACTGACCACTGCTTTGTCTGCACAGGAACGAGGAGCAGTGTGGCGGCTGCGCCAGGCCGGGCCAGCTGCTGTGCTGCGACGCCTGCCCCGCCGCCTTCCACGTCCAGTGCGCCGGATACGGTGAGACCCGTGTGTCCTCAAGCTGCAGGCCACTGGGCGTCCCAGTCACTCTGAACGTAAAGGGCAGTGGATGCTCAATCTGGTGACGTGCATGACGGACATCACGGTGCAAGCAGTGTCCGAGGCTTAGGAGGCACCTTGCTGCTGGACCAGAGCTGCTGCTCCCAGGCACACAGCTGTGCACTGGGTGTGATGTGGCTGTGTGACCAGTGTGGAATGACAATTGTTCGTTTGCATCGCATGTGAAGTGCTCGCTGTTTCCGAACAAGAGCAAAATGGTTGGAACAGGCGTGCGCGCCAGCGCACAGCGCATGGTGAGCTATGTCCTGCACATTTTGTGTTGCAGGCTCGCTGGATGATGTGCCAGATGGCGAGTGGCTGTGCTGGGCGTGCGCCCTGCGGCTCGGCAAGCCGTTCCTGCACCCCCGCAGGCCGGTGAGGCCCACACCCTGTCAGTGAATGCTCCGCAGGACATGATCTCCTGACATCCGCCCCTGTTACTCATATGCATCAGCCATTCCTCCTCTTAGGCAAGAGGTTGTCAAGTTGCAGCAGGCCATTTGCCTGCAGACTGCAACTGCCAAGAGGTACGCCGCTCGGTTCGTCTTATCCAGCGTCAATGGCATATGTAATATACAGCAGGCAGGGCGCCCAGTGTCATCCTCAACTTAAATCACCCAAATCACCAGGCCGTGAAGCTCTGAATGTATACGTTGTGCAAACCCTGCAGCTGGCGTGTAAGGCCGGCGACAGGGTGATGGTGGCGTCGGCGTCTCGCAAGGCGTCGGTGTGGCCGGGCAAGACGGCAAACCTGGGAGAGGTGTTCCACCCGGCGACCATCGCGCGCCTCGAGCCCGGCTCCGTGCACGTGAAGTACCTGCCGCCCGCGGAGGTGTGCTGCGATCCCATTTCGTCGACCCTTCACTTGAGGTTACACCCTGGATTGAGACACAGACAACAGAATAAGAATGGACCTGAGGGAGGCGCTATTTCCGGCCACCGATCATGCGCCTCGAGCCCAGCTCTGTGCACGTAAAGTGGCGAGCGCCTGTGGCACATCATATTGGACTGACACTCGTGCCTCTACTTCAGGTGTGCACCAATGACATCACTGGTATTTGCTGCAGGGTGTCGACCAGCTGGCGCGCAGCAGCGAGCGCCTGTGGCAAGGCACGACGAACACAGAGTTGGCGTGGACGGAGACGACGGCTGGTGCCTTCAGCCCCAACGCCCGCGCCTTTGCCATCGACATCGGCCGCTTGCAGGGTAGGGCGCCTATGCATGTCTGACTGCGTCAGGAAAAACCTGTGGAATTGTCACTCATGCTGCATCTAGGCGCATTTTCTGCGTCCTTCGGCATAAGCTGTCCACTCAATCCGAGCTCCCCATCAGGTTCCCACATCCTCTGGCATCTCACATTCTTGGATTCTCACATCCCCTGGCAGTTCGTGTGGACCTTTGTCAACGTGCAGCGAGCCTGCCGGCGGCACAGCAGCCCGTCCAGTCTGCGGCAGCAGCGCCGGCAGTGCAGCTGCCACTCGCTCGACCGCCAGCCGCTGCACTGGCACGGCCGCCTGCGGCGCCGCTGCAGACGAAGCTGCCTCCGATGCTGCCCGCACTTCCGATCGCTGCGGTGCCCGCGCGGCCGTCTGCCGCAGCGCCAGCCCGGCCGTTGGCCATTGTGCCGATCACGGTGGAGGCAGTTGCAGCACCTGCAGCGGCCGCCACAGCAGCGCCACAGCAGGGCGCGTCTGCACCACAGCTGGCGCCGACGCCGCTTGCACCGGCACCAACACCAGCAGCGGCGCCAGCAGCGAGCCCAAGTCCGGCCGCCGCTGCAACCGCGCCCGCAGCAGCGGCCAAGCAGGAAGCAGCCCAGCGCAGCACGCCTCCCACAGCCATCAACGTCGCGAATGGCGAAGGTGCGGGTAATACCCAGACTTTATACCCTGACAAGGGAGTGTTGTGGGGTATGGCATCCTCCTCCTCTCTCGGGGAACGCCATTGACCTGTGACAAAAGGGTCGCAGGTTCGAATCACCGGCCAATCAACTTACCTCCTTCTCGATGAAAATCGATCCAGTGGCGGCGCGGAGAAAGCCGGAATCGGCTGGAAGCTAGTTGGTGATCAATATAACTAAGTTCAAAAGTTATACATCAACACTCGACTAGTCATCGAGATTTTCTTCGTCGTTACTTCCTCATCCTCCTCCTGTCCCTGACCTGCCTCAAGTCCTGATTTTTCTGTTTTCCGCCCTGCAGAGGCGGGAGCTCGCAGGCGAGGCCGCAGGGAAGGGCGGCCCTCCAACTCCCAGCGTTTCAAGTCCTAGTGTTTCTACTTACTCCCCGCAGCGGCAGAATCGGCGAGGAGGCGTTGATGGCGAGGGGGCTTGATGGCGGCGCTGCTGCACTGCTGGTGCTGCCCTCGAAACCCGTTTTATCTATCTATTTCCACTAGTCCCGTTCCTTTCTATATCCCTCGTTATTTTACCCTGCAGAGGCGGAGCCGGCGGGCGAAGAGGCGTTCTTTGCGGCTCTGCTGCGCTACTGGGAGGGCCGCGGCCGGCCGCTGCGGCTGCCAATCCGCTTCCTGAAGGACAAGCCGCTGCAGCTGTATGTGCTCTGGACCCAGGTCATGTCCTTTGGCGGCTACGAGCCGGTGCGCCTCCTTTCTGACTTGTGACGATGGAAAGCCACTCTGGTGCATCAAGGCATGTTTTGCTGCTGTTGTTGCAGGCTGTTACTGTAGATTCTGTGCCCTCGGTCTCGTATAATTGCTGGCATAATTCAAAAGTGCCGGCTCGGCGTGTTCAGGCACGAATGGTTCGTGTCATCAGGCCAGCGCCTTGCCGCGGGAGACCGCTTATTGACAACGCCGCTCCACCTACCTCTTCAGCGAATGCCTGCTTGCGACTTGTGTGTCATCATGGCCACAGGTGACGTCGGCGTCGCTGTGGGCCACAATAGGGCGGGCGCTGGAGCCGCCGCCCAATGCCACAACGGTGTCCTACGTCACCAAGAGCCTCTACGCCGAGCACCTGCTGGACTTCGAGCAGGTCCGCCTGTTTTGCGTTCCACGGCTCCGCCCGTCAAGGTGCAGCCCAAAGGACTGCATCAGGAGCCCACGGATGTCCGCATAGCCATCACTCACTACGCAGAGCCAGCAGCCCTGCCCAAAACCCTTGTCCCCACAGTGGAGGCATGTCATGATGTTTGGCGCATTGCGGCCATCCGCCGAGGCTCATTCGCCACTGCCCATGGACAAGATCGACCTGCACTCTGTTGTCAGGCATCGCTTGGTCCTTGCTGCTTATCGTGTCGGGACCCAGCTGCTGCTTTCGAGGCAGGCAACCCGGCTAGGGATGACAGGGCTGCCTCTGCCGCCGGCAACGCTCCGCTTCCCGGGGTGGGGTGGGGTGCGCATCTCCGGGACCCTGTCCCAGCCAACCCATGCTTCACCCAAAAGCAGAGCAGCAGGACAGCGCAGCGAGTGCAATCAAGCAACACACTGCAGCTATCTTCCTATGCTTGTTGATAATGTGGGCCACCACATGACTGATAGACAATGTACGGCAGGCGACATGCCAGGGGCTGGCAATCATACTTATGCATGTATTACTGTTCTGTTCATTCACAACGATGCTGTGAGTTTCTGTACGCCAGGCGACGCGGCAGGGGCTGACGGGCAGCCTGCTGCCGCCGGCGACGCGGGACGCGCTGGAGGGCGGCGCCCGCTCAGGGCGCAAGCCGCGCCAGAAGAAGGGCCTTGTTGCCAAGCCGGAGCCCTGGATGACGCCGCCGCGCCACGTCTGGACGCACGAGTACCGCCCGGCCTCTGGCGGTGCATTTCTTCATGTTCTTTGGATGACGTTGGCGCTGCTGCAGCTAGGAGGAGTTTCAGGCTTGCGGGCCCTGGTCAGCGAGCCCTGATGCAGAACCCAACAAGACAACCCCCTGTTTGCATCAGACGGCTGCTGCACACCGGGCTTGCAGCCACAGGAGAGATGAGAGCACCTCTCATCTTGAGATCCTACTCAAGAAATGTTGCAGACAAGGCACGCCCCAAGACTGCGAAGACTGCCAAGGGCTGCTGTTGGGAGGTGACAGCACTTTGGAATGCTCCTACACGATGACGTGTGATCATGAATGTGAAACGAAGCTTCTCTTGTCACTCGTGCACCTCCCTGACGCAACTGTTGTCCATCGCTGCAGTCATCAGCGTGCCTGCTGCAAAGCGCCGAAAGCTGGCCACGCAGGATCCGGAGCTTCAGTCGCCTGAGGCAGCGGCCGACGCGGCGCCGGCCGGCAGCGCCTCCCCCGCGGATTCGGCGGCGGCGCTGGCAACGGACGCTGCGGCCGCCCCGCCGCTGCATCGCATCAGCAGCAGCGGCGCCGGCCTGACGACGGCAGAAGCGGTAGCCCCGGCCAACAGCCACCAGCGCGGCGCTGCCAAGGTGCATCCGAACCGTTCAGGAAGCAAACACCAGGATACTCGGTCACGAGGGCTTTCCCTGACACATCTGCGCTGATCGATAAGCAAGCGGCTGTCTTGGGCAATGGCGCCCTTGCGTATCAGTGTCCTAGAATGTCACCCGTCAGCCTCACATGTCGTCAGCTAGAAAGCTACAAAAGCAATCGAATCAATGCTGTTCTTGGCGGCAGAGCATTGGCGCCAGTGGATTGCCACGAGGATGCCGACGTGATGTTGTACAACATTTCGTCTGAACCCGAAGAGTCGGTTTCGCAGGCCGAAGCCGCCGCTGGACCCTGGCCTGGCCGCGGAGGAGCTCGCGAGCCTGGTGGAGCGCAGCGAGGACTCGGAAACGTCGTGGGATTGTATTCCAGATAATTTGTCTGATTAACATAGTGCTGATTTTCAAGATGTATTGTATTACATATTGTCAGCAGGTAGCAGCAGATGCGATACCGCCGCTGGACCCCGGGCTGGCGGCAGAGGAGCTCGCGGGGCCAGTGGATCGAAGCGAGGATGCAGACAGCCTGGCGGCCGGAGACGCAGTGGAGGTCCGGCCCCTGGCGGCTGGCGTGCGCGGTGCTTGGCTGCCCGCCACCGTGCTGCAGGTGTGAACAGGGCTACATATGGTTGTTTTGATGAAATATGTTCATCAACGAGCGTGTTCTTGGCCCCTTGTGGCAAGCGCGGCGCCTGGCTGCCCGCCACCATGCTGCAGGGGGTGGCAGAATCGGCCGATGGCTGATGGCTGAATCCGAGATGGGATGCGGTTCCTTGTGACAGCAGCGCACTGGCCAGCAACCTCTCGCAATTTGACCAATTTGCGTCTGCACTGGTCAGACCAATCTGCTATCTATGTCACGACGACCTGGCTTGTCCGTGCCGCCGGGGGCTGCGGCTGCGTTGACAGCCTACGGTGTTGATCACACTATGACACCCGACGTATGCTGCACGACAGGTGTGTCAGGGCAGCATCGCTGAGGGCGGGCGGACGTTTCACGTCGAGTACCGCGACTGGGTCACCGTCGAGGAGCCGTCGACGAGCGAGGCGTCACCCCCTGTGGTGGATGCTGCTGCCGAGGGCGGGCCTCCCCCCGGCGATGGCGGCGCAGCTGCGCCGCAGCAGGCGGGCGGCCGCAAGCGCGACCAGCCTGAGGTCGGCGGCCAGCCTGGCGTGAAGGTGCTCAAAATCGGAATATCAGGGTTTCGAGAGAAAAGCAGCAGTTGTGGGCGCGAACTGAAATGAACAGCAAGCAAGTCAATGGTCCTTGCCCTTCGCATTTGTGCAGGTGCGGGAGTGGGTGCCGCTGCTGTCGCGCGTCACCTTGAAGGCCTTCCCGCTGGTGCGGCTGCGGCGGCCGCGGCTGCCGGCACCCGCAGGCGAGGCAGCGCTCCTGCGTCCGGGCGACGCCGTCGAGGTGTGTTCCGTGTGAAATACCCGTCGCAGATATCATATCATCCTCCCCTTCAGCGGGCGTGCAGTTGCCGCGAGGCCTGCAGACTTTGCAGAGCATGAGCCCAGGGATGGCTTGCTGGAATGCTTCGTTCGAGCACCTTTTCTGGACGCTGCATGCAGTGGCTGCAGTATTGCTGGCTGTCCTCCTGGAAGTTAATGCAGGAGTCTGGTTTGGTTAAAATTTCGACTCGAATGACTGCACGCCCACAAGCAGCAGGCAGACGTGGTGCAAGGGCGGCCGGGAAACTGCAGGCACTGTTTCTTCTGAATGCCTTCTTCCGGTGCAAGTGCTTAAGCGTCGAAGCGTTTGATGCACAGGCGTGGTGCGAGGGCGGCTGGGTCGCGGGGCGGCTAGCCGGGACGCCGGAGGCGCCGCTCGTGGAGGTCGATGAGGCGCCCGCCGGCGAGGGCGGCACCCTGGAGGTGCGGCAGTTTGCCACACAGCTGCAGGAAGCTGACGCGTCTGTCGAACCGAAAAACACGCAACTCAGATTGGACGCCCTCCAGATGAACTGCCTCACGCGCTCTCCTGCCTGCAGCGAAGGCGCCTACCGCCACCGTCACCAAACGGCCTTTCCTACGTCACCTCCCTCGCCTGCTGCTTGCAGCTGCCTTGATGTGATATATAGCCATACCCTCAATGTGACCATCATCACATCGGCAGGTGCCGGACCGAGCGGCAATCAGGAAGGCGCACCCGGCGGTGAGCTGGGGGCACGGCATGGTTGCGCCCCTGGAGGACGACCACATGCTGCCGCGGGACCGTTACCGGTGCGATCCTATCTGCACCTCAGCTTCCTGCAGTATGACGCCACAATGTGCCATTTTACGAGGTTGGCTTGTAAGCAAGCATGGCTGTTGGTTATGTAAACAAATCCTGCTGGCTGTCCTCCAGGGAGCTTTGCAGGAGTCTGGTTTGGTTGAACTTTTTGGCTTGAATGAAAATGCACGCACACAACCTTGCAGCCATATGTGGCACGCAGCTCACTGGGACTTTTGGCTTCAGACTCCTCCGTGCAGGGTGCTGGGGTGGCTAGCGACCGCCATTCATCAGTACACAGTAAAACGTTTACGCGCCGTCCTCACTGTTGACGAGCAGGCGGTGGCTGCGCCCAAAGACCTACCGCCTGGAGGGCTTCCCCTTCGAGACGTACGCCTGCGCCGAGGCGCTGCCCTCCAACGGCTACATCGCGTCTGCCGCCGGCGACGCCGCCGCCGCCGGCTCCGCCGCCGCCTCGCCGGCAAACTCCGGCGCGGCGTCCGGCGGCTATGGCACCTCCGGCGGCAGCAAGCGCCGCAGGGTGGCCAGCGCCTTTGGCGGCGGCGGAGGCACCTCCGGCGCAACATCGCGGTTGGCGGCCCGCCCCGGCAGCGCGGGCCCCAGCAGGCTCGCCAATGTCTCGGCCTTCGGCGGCGGCGAAGCGGGGGGCGGCGGCGGCGGCGACACCGCTGTGCACTCGGCGGCTAACGCCGCCGGCGTTGCCGCCCCTGGCGCGGCTGCAGTGCCGTCCACCGGCCTGGCCTTTGGCGCAGCCGCCGCCGCCGGCCCCCTGCCGCCGCGCGGCCCCGCCGCCGCTGCGGCGCTTGGCGGCGGCGGCTGCGGCGCCATGCTGCCCAGCCCTGGTGCGGCGCAGTCCGCAGACGATGAAGACATAGACATAGACGTCGGCTGCGAGGGGCCGCCGGGTGTCAACGGCTCGCCGCTCAAGGCAGGGCCCCTGGCGGCTGCCGTCCTGACGGCGCCGCACGGCGGGGGGCGTTTGATGCCGGTGGCGGTGGCCGCGGGCGGCGCGGCGGCGGCGGCAGACTTTGGACAGCCGCACGTGGTAGCAGAGTGGCTGGGAGCAGAGTCCATGAAGCGCCACCAGGTATTCATCCTGACACACTTACACCAAGACACCCTGACTAGCATTTTGAGGCTGGAAGGCGTCAGAAGGCAGCGCCAGTCTGCACCTGACCAGGCCAGCTGTCCAGTGCTTTACTTTTGCAGCGAGGCGGCGACATGGCACGCGATGCCTTCTGAGCAAGCGCCTTGGAGAAGGGTGTGGAGCCCATCGGCAGTGCACCGCAGCAGCTTCGCTCCCGCGGGAACAAGTGCAAAAGGAGGACTTTTTTTGACTGCAGGCACTGTCGTCGCAGGGCAGCGACGATGGCAAAACACTGCGTGACCAACCATGATATTAACAGGGTTCTGACAATGTTACTGAGATGCGTCCATCATGCGCCAGGCGGCGCGGGAGGCATTGGTCAAGACGCTGGCGCCGCAGGGCAGCGACGACGGCAATTTGAGCGACAGCAATCCCACAATCATCGACAAAATGATCAATTCCGAATTCTGTTTCACCATGTGACAGGCGGCGCGGGACGTGTTCGTCAAGACGCTGGCGCCGCAGGGCAGCGGCGACGGCGACGGCAAGTGGAGCGCCGAGGAGACCCGCCCCGAGGGCCGCAGAGTGGTGGGCGGCCGGATGCGGCCGCAGAAGGCAGATCACGCCGCCTACATGCGCTCGCGCAGGGCGGCGCAGCGCGGGGACGGGCTCCCAGTGAATATCCGGGTGAGGACCAGAGGCCAGCAGCCTAGTACCTTGTTGCAGCACAATGCTCGAACGATCGACGTTCAATGCTCAGCAGGGTCGGTGGTGCCTTGCCGGCTGGCGACTTGGTGAGTGTTCAGCTGCAGTGCAGCTGCCACAGCATCTGACCTGCAGTCAAGCGCAAGTTGCATGTGGATCGGACTGCAAGTGCACGTTCGGGGCCGTGTTGATACCGGGTCTGCAAGCCTTGGTGTTGGATCGCGAACGAGCGCCGCCACCACCACACTCTGCATGCGCAGCTGTGCATGCCGGCACTCCAGCAGTGTTTCCTGCCTACCAGCTGAGTCGCAATGCATGCTGCAGGCGCCGCGGTCCCAGAAGGGGCAGCCAGGTCGAGTGACGGGAGCCGCGGCCGCCGCTTTTCCTTCGCTCAGCGGCGTGCTGCCGCCCAAGCTGCCGCCGGCGCCGCCGCGGGCGGGGCCCCAGCAGCAGCCGCGGCAAGAGGGCTCGCCGAGGGCGGACGGCGGTGGCGCGGCGGCGCGGCCGCTGCCTGCCAGGATGTTCATCCCGGAGCGCTCAGAGACGGCGTCTGGCGGCAGCCGCGGCGGCAGCGGCGGCGGCAGCGGCATGCTGTCAGACGAGGAGCCGCAGTCTTCTAACGAGGAGGACTTCATCAGTTCATCGGACGAGGAGGTGAGAGAGCGTTTTCGAGGCCATTTCCTGTTGATGTGTGTGGCTTCAGGACCTTGACCAGGCAACGTGCAGATGCTATGCCGGCAGCCGCCTGCTGCAATGTCAGCAACCACTGAACGGATTGCTGTGCTGTCAAACGCTGTGGACGAAGAGGATACGTATCAGCAAGGAGCGCCAGTATCAAGCACTTGTACAGTTCCAGACTTCCATGATTTCACTGGCCTTTCCACAATGCAGATCGACGCCGGCGCCCTGGACGATGCGGTGACAGAGAGCGAGGAGGAATGTCCGCTCCTGCCGCCGCAAGCTGCCGCCCCAATCCTGTACTGAAGCAGCAGCAGCCGGCTCCGCCGCAGGCTGCCGCGCAACCCCTGTACTGTCGAGCGGCGAAAAGGCGAGCATGTCGCTAGCTGCCGGACCAAGACTACCGGCGCAGCCAGGCGCCATCGCACCAGCAATCGACGCCGCCGCTTCAGGCTGCCGCCCAATCACTGTACAGAGGAGCGACAGTGAGGAAGCTTGTCCGCTGCCGGACCAGGATATCGTCTGGCCTACGTCAGCACACGCACTGACAATGCCGTACTTGTTGCACATGATTGAAGCTGTGTGGTGTCGCCTACAGACATGCGCCTGCTGTGCTGTCCCAAATACAGTAACAGGCTGTATACAGCCTGTTACAGTAGAACACATGTGTTCTACAAAGGCCTGAGGACACATTCAGCACTCTCCTGTCACCTTTTCGAGTCCATCTTTCGCCTCACAGAGTCGCAAACCAAGCCATCACATTCAAAATCTGCTGCACTTTGGGCATCCCCGCTGCAAACCATGGCAAAGCGATAGTTTCAGAACACCGCCTGCCCAAAGCCGCCAACGCCCATCCCCCTCTGCATTCCCAGGACATCATCCGACGGCGGAATGCCTCGGGTCCACTCATCCAGAGTCTCTTTAAACTCCATCCCAAAGCTGCCGACCGGAACCGGCATCGCAAACTCCCCCGCCGTTAATGCAGCGACATCGACGGGCCCAACCCCAGGCGGCGCCCGGCCGAGCTCCGCCGCCAGGCCGGCCACTAAACCCTCGTACTGCGCGGCGCGTTGCCGCAGCTGGTGGTGCGCCCACTTCAGGTCTTCTATCTCTTCGAAAACTTCGGGGTCCAGTGCCGACAGCTCGCCTCGCAGCGCCCCGTTCTCCTGCTCGGCCGCCGCCAGGCGCCGCCTGCAGCAGTGACAAAGGCTGTGGCACCGTCGGCAACGTACCACAGGAGCAGTCCCCGACCTTCATGCATACCTATGCTGAGGCATGCCGCCACCATTTATGAGGTCGTGATCTTTCCAATGCAATTTCTGCTGGATTCTGACGCCCTGTGTTGTCTTCATGTGCTGGAGGTGCAAAACTGCCTCGTGGAAGCAAGTTGCAGCGGTCTGGCCACCTGAGATCGTCCACAGCGCCATCCAGCCGCTGCTGCTCCACTTCTGCAGTCAGACCCAGCAGCGCTTTGCGCGCTGCGGCGGTGTCTTCCTGCGCCGCCGCGGCCGCCGCCTCTGCCGCCGCCGCCTCCCTCTGTGCCGCCTGCAGCTCCTGCTGCAGCCGCTGACGTGTTGCATCAGAGGCATCCGCGGCGGCGTCCGCCGTCGCTAGTTGCGCACGCGACGCCTTGGCAGCAGCCTGTGCTTGCATGTAGAAAAGCGTCGTGGCGGGATGGCCCTCGAAACAGCGAGTCCAGAGCTAATCAGCTGCAGAGCAGGCGCGAGGCTGCAAGAGAGCCAACAGTGAAGCACTGATATCGGGAGCCAAACGGACTCAGTGTCACAAGGGTCTGTCTTCATGTCTGTCTTCATCACAGCAGCCCTTTTCTCCACTTGCCTGAGCCTCGTTTTGCTGTAACTCCGCGTCCTTCAGCTGCTGCCGCAGCTGCGGCGCCGCCGCCGCCTCCGCGGCGACGGCGTCCAGTTTCACCTGCAGCTGCTTCGCCTTCTGGACCATCTGCACCATTCGTTACATGTTATGCTATGACCTCGAGGAGGACAGTGTGCTTGCATCATGGATTGATTGTCGCTGCCTGTCATGGCACTGCAGCACCTGGCTTTGTGCTCCGTCACTCGGCATGCACACAGCTCCACTTCGGTGCATACGAATAGTCTGTCAGTACCTGCATGTACTTGAGGGTGCTGACGGCTCCTGCCGCCTCACGCTGCGCCTTTGCCAGCGCCGCGCCGAGGTCCGCGACGGTGCGCTCCAGTGCTTGCTTCCCGCTTCCGCATCCGCTTCCGCCGGCGTGTTGCGACGCGCCGTTCGCAGCCTCCCCGCCGCCGCCGCCGAAGGCCTTCCGCTTGGGTGGCGCCGCGCTGCCGCTGCGGACGTCCCGGCCGTGGGGAGTGAGCGGCCTGCCGAGGCCGTTGTTGTTTCCTCTGCTGGGCGCTGGTGCGGGGTCGGATGTTGCCGCCTCAATGCCGAACCAGGCCAGCAGCCGCGCCTGCAGCCGATCGGCGCGGGCCTCCGCCGCTGCAGCCTCCAGCTGCGCCCGCAGTAGCGCCGCCGCAGCCTGTGCACATGATGTGTGCTGCGCGTCGATTGAACTGGCGTTGAAGGGAAGCTGGCTGACGAATCCGAAAGCAGGCCGTTTGCATCCTTCGATAAGTGGTTGCAAAGCAATTCCGCGTGGTGGTTGCCAAGGCTGCGAAGCATCGCAGGCCAGTCGTGACCTTCTCACCTGCAGCTGTTCAGGGCCTGCCTCGGGCGGCAGCTCCCGCGCAGCCCGCCCGACAGCATCGCCTGCTGCTGTGGAAGTGCCCGGAAAGGCAAAGCCTGAACCCGGAGACTGACGCAGCAGCTCCGCTTCTGCCTTTGCGCTGTCGTGTGCGGCTTCCAGCTCGGCCAGCTGGGCGATCAGTTTGCGCACCTGCAGGGGGGGGACACAAGTTGCATTTCAAGGAGCAGCTGCGACATTGCATGTCGACGCAAAGAAACTGCAGCGTCCTGCCCTGCGGTGCCAAAACCTGGCCAATATTTCTGGTGTCAGGTACTTGAAAGCAGCCTTCCCCAACCATCAGAGTCTTTCGTGCATCAGAGAGAAGGCCTGCTTCGATCTCAATTGAACCAGATCCTTGCCTGCTCGGGCGGCAGCGGGTGGCACGCCGCCGCTGCATGCGCCTTTGCCAGCCGGCCCTGCAGCTCCGCTGCGACCGCCGCCTGCCGGGATGCCTCCGCCTGCGCCGCCGCGATCGCCGCGTCTTGCCGTCTGGCGTCGTCGAGCAGCGCTTTCACCGCCAGCGTCTTTTCCTGTGGGAGGATCACAAGACGAGGGAGCATTATGCAGGCGGAAACACCCTCGACTGGTTGAGACCGCCCTGCAAGCGCCTAGCGTACACATGCACCTGCACCTGCACCGAGCCACATCTGCCGTATCGACGATGCATGCTCTCTGCTATCCTCGAAGGATTATGCGAACTGTGCCTGCATCCTGCCTGCACACCGCCCAGCGACCGCTCACAGGCAGTGCTGTTGGTAGTATTTACAGATTGGTGTTTCGCATGGACGGCGGACGTGCTCCTCACCCGCAGCTTGGAGCGCAGGCCGTCAATGCACCGCTGCAGCTTCTTCTGCTCCTCCCACCGCACCCACTGCAGCGGCGGCGCAGCATCTATTCCGGCCCCCTTGTTCTGCTGCAGTTCTGTGGGTGTTACTGCGCTGCCAGTCGCCGGCTGGGCCTCAGCCTGCTCGTGAGCCTGCAGCGACTCAGGTGGCGCAGCGGCCGACGGCGCCGCTGCTGCCGCGGCTTCCGCCGCCGCGGCACGCAGCGAGCTGTTCTGCGCCTCGAGGAAGAGGGAGCGCTGCCTCATGGCGGCGGCGTCGGAGGCCGCCTGCCTGAGTGCCGCCAGTTCAGCAGCATCGTGCGGCATGGAGCTGCCATAATCCTCTGTGGTGGTGCCGCCGGGCACCGTCAGCTGCGGCGCTGCCGCTGATGCCATTCTGAGCGCCGCGTTTTGAGCTTCCAGGAAGCGGATGCGCTGCAGCAGGGCTGCAACATCGAATCCTTCATGAATTTTTGGAGCCTCGCCGTTGCCGCTGTCTGTGTCCGCTTGAATAATGCCTTGGGAAGCGGGCGACCAGGCTGCGGCGGCTGCGCCAGCGGCAGCGGCAGCAGCAGGTGCGCCACCCGCAGAACGACCCGCGGCAGCACCGAGCTGTGCCTGCAGCTGCTGGTTGAGGCTTCGCTGCTCTACGAGGATGTCCTGCAAGCACGAGGTAGCTGTCAGTATGTGTCGCGCCACGCCTGGGCCGGTGTGTAAGCCGATGGCGCTGCTTTTCCTCCATGTCCAACGCTGGCAGCACAGCAACAGCGACATGGTTGTTTGGCCGAGCCTGGTCACCGGCGCCTTGTTGATATAAATGCGCACCTTCATGACGGCCGCCTCTCGGTCCCTTGCCGCCAGCTCGGCTGCCAGATGCGCAAGCTCCGCCCTGACAGCAGTCTCGGCTGCGCCAGCAGCGGCTACGAAACCACCTCCGCTGCCGCGCTGCTGCTGCTGCTGCTGCTGCTGCTGCTGTCTATCCGCGCGCGTCGCCGACAGCTCAGCCTCCAGCGCATCAACGCGAGCCCGCAGGATTGCCGCGGCGCGCTGGTCAAGGTCAGCAGATTCTGCCGCATAGTGCCGCTGCCTCGCAGCCTGCTGCTGATCTGCCGAGGCTTGCCAGGGGACAGCGAAGTGACGCAGGGCCGGCTGGCTGCTGCCCGCCGTGGCGGCGGCGGCGGCGGTCGCGCTGAGGCGCGCCTGAAGGTCGCCAATGTCCCGCTGCGCGACCGTCAGCCGGTCTGACCACCGCAGCTCGTCCGTCGCACGCGCCGCCTGCACAGGACACTCATGACGATCACTTGAGGTCAACAAGGTTGAGATGCCCTCTCATGCGGATTCAAAGCATTCTGTGCGACCGCTGGCTCTGCCAATGTGTCATCATGGCCCAGCTGACTAAGGACTGTAGGTGAGGCCAGATGTGCTGTCGTGGTACTTTATCGAAGATTACCTGCTCATTTGCCAGCTGTTGGCGCAGCGCGTCGCACTCGCCGCAAGCTTGTAACTGATGATCCGCGAGGCCCGCCGCCTCCTGCTTCGCCGTGCTGCTCTCTGCAGCGCCCGCGCTGCGCCCCACATGGCTGAGGCCATCCTGAATGCAAGCCGGGCTGTGATCAGCTCCAGAACACAGAACAGATGACGAGATTCACCAACAGCGTGCTAGCGGCTTCACTTTAGCCCAGGATGGCATACGCTGCAGCAATGTTACTTTGTTCCTGCACGTGTGTTCCACACACTGATCCTGGTGAAACCACTGTCGATGTGATACCACCAGGGAGCACCTTCAAGGGGCGGATGCGGGCCTGTTCCGCTTTGTACAGCTGGCACGAAAGCGAGCGGATCTCAGCGGCGTCCGCGGCGTGCGTTGCCGCGGCGGCGGCAGCCTCCGCCTCCAGGCTGCAGCATAGCAGAGAGTTGGCTTCCGCCGCCCGCCGCAGCTCCCGACGAAGCTGAACCGCCTCCTGCTGCGCCGCCTGGCCGGCCGCTGCGGTTTCAGGGACTACAGTCTCCGTTGCGGCGGGCGATTCTTTTGGCGGCTGCGGCTGGTGCGGCTGCAGGGGAGCGGCGGGCTTCGTGGCCGCAGCGGCCGCAGCGGCCGCGGCAGTCAGCTGACGCGTCAGCGAGGCCTGCTCCGCGCGCAGGTACGCTTCCGTTTGCCTGTGATCCTGCAGCTCCGCCTCAGCGCCAGCAGCCCTGTCCAGTGCCTCCCGCAGCTGCGAGTAGGCAGACACAAGCTGAACATTTCAAGACGACATCCAAAATCTCCAGAGCCAGCACAGGGCATGTGCGCAGCCTGCATGCCGCAACTGAAATATAAACACGCAGGCAGCTGGAACACCGTCCAATTTGCAAGTTGATGCCTTATGTTTGATTCAATGCATGCAAGGGTCCATAGGAAAGGCTGTCTACCTGCTCCTGCAGCAGCTCGCTGTGTACCGCCGGGGGCTGCCGCTGCTGAGTCAGCGCCTCCAGCGCCACCTGCAGGTCGCCGCAAGCGCTGCGCTCCTCCGCCAGCAATGCTGCCAGCTCTTCCCTCTGCAGCAAACCAGGAACCGATCTGGTTGTGAGGAGGATTGATCTGGTCGCTCGCAGACTGTCTGATGAGTCCGATGACCATGCATTGCCATGCATGTGGCGCCGTCGGCGCCAGTATCCCGAGTCTGACTGTGCGGAGCGGCACGATCTTGCGCCATTGAGCCCTGATGTTGTGCTGTTATTCACCACTTCGAAAGCAGAAGCTGCGGCAGACCCTCGTCAGGAGGGCCCTGTATGGTTTGAAACGATGCAGTCCACACCTGGTGCTGGAGGTGGGCCGCCTCCTGGCACGCCCGCGAGGCAGCGTCAGCATGCAGCGCGATCTGCTGGGCGGCGGCGGCGACGCCGTCGTGCTGAGAGTCTCCTGTGGTCCCCCAGTTTGAGGAGGTATCAGATAGCCACTCTTCGGAGGCCGGGGCAGGCGGTGCCTGGCAGGCGGCATCGCATGTCGCAATGACGGGAACCGCAGTGGCAGACCGCGGCTGCAGTTGAGCAGCCTCCAGCTGCAGCTGCGCTGCGGCAAGCTGCTCCTTCAAGTCTGCGGCCGCTGCCCTCTCCTGCCTGCGCCACCAGACGAAAGTGCACACATTGCGACGGTGTCAACGTGGTGAGTGCCTGCTGCAGAATGCTCCTGCGCTTTCTCTTTCTTGGGCACTCAACTGGCAGGATAGGATGCAGGAGCTGTCGTGTAGAGCAACCACAGCAGCCTGCAGCCTAATCCTACCTAAAGCTCTCTGTCGCGGCGTCCCGCTCAGCCCGTGCGGCGCTCGCCCCCTGCTCGGCAGCTTCAGCAGCGCGCCGTGCCGCCTCAGCAAGTCGCTCCGCCTCGGTTAGGCGAGCGGCCTGCGCCGTCAGCGCCGGCCGCAGCTCGCCACGGACCTCTGCCTGAAGCGCTGCATGCGCCGCAACTGCCGCGGCCTCGCGCTGCTGCGCGTCGTGCAGAGCGGCGCGGCAGCTGTTGGCCTCGTCCTGCAGAGCGAGTCTTGATTGGCGGCAGCATGCAGCATGCGGGTGCAGCAAGGCTGGCTTGTTTCTTCTATGCTGTTCAAGATGATGAACGGTGATGACCAATGACCAGCTGACAGCTGAACTGCAGAGGTCTGACCAGGTGCCCCCAGCGCACTCGTCACGACGTCGGCAAGGCCTTGCAGCCCTTGCTGTTCACTCCATAGCAGCGTTGCACATGTTTCAGCGCCAGGCACCTGTGCATTGCGCAGGTCGGCATCAAGGTCCACAATGCGTCGCGAGACCTCCTGGTTCTCCGCCGCGAGCGCCTCGGCTTTCGCTTTCGCCGCCGCCTTCACCGCCTGCACGTTCTCCAGCTCCGCGTCCAGCTGCAGCAGCTGCCGCCGCAGCGCGGCGTGCTGTCCAGCGGGCTGTCTGCTGCTGCCGAGGCCGCCGCCGTCGGCCGGCGGCGGAATGAGACTGAAGCCGGCGAAGCGGGGTGCAGCAGGCTGGCCGTTGAGGCGCTGAATCTTTTCACCCGGATCATAGCCAGGGATCCGTGACTCCGACATGTTTGCCGAGTCATCCTGGCGCAGGGCGCCTGCCTCCTGGTGAGCCGCCTGCAGCAGCGCCGCCGCCGCCGCTATCTCGTCTCGTTGCGCGGCGATCTGGTCATCCAGCTGCCGCACCTTCGGGTCGAAACAACCAAGACAAGAGTTTAACGCCAAACAGGACTTGATTGTATCCGCCAAGCGTCGCTACACAATGCTGCCGCCGAGCCTCAGCACAGACCAAACGCAGTGCGCTTTCTCACCTGGTCGTCGTGATGGGACATGGCCGAATTGTCTCATTCACACTGTCTTTGACCGGTGACAGCAGGTGCAAGGCTCCCTCGCGCGAGCGATGACCGCACCCTCCCTAGTTGCTTGCCACACAACGGACTAGGGCACAAATAAAACTGACTGCACCCGGCGAGAGGAGGGACGCGAGGGGGAATGGTCTTCCGCTTGCGCTTGGCATGAAAAGACCTCAGCTTGAGTTTACAAATGGTGTTACGGCACAGGAAAGCGCAAGCTGTGCCGGTCTCGGAAAGCGCAAGCTGTGCCGGTCTCGGACTTTGGGAGCGCGCCCGGTCAGGGTTTTACAGCTTGTCCCTCGTCTTGTGTCATGGAATCCCAAAGCGGGACTCTCGAGGCTACGGCTTCTAGCACACGCCCAATCCTGCTCACCCGTTGTTACCACTGCACGCTTAGCGCTAACTCAAGCTCGGACGCTTCAAACTGCTCACGCCTGACAGCCGCTGCCAGACGGGCTGCGTTGCCGGTGCAGGGGCCAGCCTGTCCCTTGCCAATCCTCTGACAGAGGCCAGGCTTGCGTTTCGGGCACCTGCACCCCTTGTGTTGTCGCGGCCAGCTGGCGCCGGAGCGATGGCCGAGCCCCAGGTCGTGGTCTTTGAGGACCAGATGCACCGGCGACGCAAGCTGCAGCTGCACAATGTGGACGGCCTCCTGCGCGTCAACCTCGTCACGGCCCTTACCAACTATGAGGCCGTCTCCTTCTCGCGCGTCGCGGACGGCCTCATCCTGGAGAAATACCGGGACTCGGAGTTCAGCGCCCAGTCCTTCCGGCCGGGAGAGGTCGTCAGCATGGAGGCCGTGCGGCGCAACGCAGGCACGAGCCGTTGGTTCTCTCCTGATGTTGCCCCTGATGGTGTCATCGGACCAGTGCGAAACGCAGCAATCGGCACACAAAAGGACTTGACATCCTTGTAGACAGTCGAAGGCGCATCCATGCATTTGATTTAGCGGCTGCAACCGTCCGACGGTCTGGTTGCTGACCGCGTTCACTTGTGATGGCCTGCAGAGGGCAATGCGCAGCACGTCGTCAAGGGCCTGATGGAGGAGCTGGAGAAGCGCGGCATGTTCAGCAGCCTCACAGGTTTAATACAGCCGCAGAGTTCCCCTTCCCTCATGCATGCACTGTGTGAGTTCTGAGTCTGTATTGCGTCGGGCCTACACCGCTCGAGTGCTCACAATGTGAGCCTGCAACCGCCGTTGGTCGTGCAGTGGACGCGGTCGTCAAGGGCGTCGTCGAGCAGATGGGCATGAGGCCGGACGAGCGGCTGGGCCAGCTGCTTCGCACGCAGTACCAAGGTGGGACCGTGTGTTGTTCAGGACAGCCTTCTTGCCGCCATCCTGTTGTCGCCATCTGCAAGCTCTGTTCTTCTCAATATGCAGCCTGAGTGGGCCAGCGTGATCACACCAAGCTTTCGCCCTGCGGCTTCACGGCTTTTGAATTTGGATATCCTGCAGAGGCAGATGGGGCGCAGCCGATGCACCAGGACTCCACGCCGCATCAGCTGGCGGTCCCGCCGGTGGACCTCAACCATCCGACTACTGACGGCCAGGCCCTCGTGGTGCAGCAGGTGCTTTATAATTTGCTGTCCTTGGAATGATGGGGTCTTCCTCCGGTTGCTTCATTCATTCGATGTTCCACGCAGCCTCATCACAGAAGCACCCGTCTGCCGGCCATGAGCTGTTCTTGCTTCTTCTCATCCCTTCCTCTGATCCACATCTTATGCTTGTATTGATACTGGATGTGTGTTTCTGGCACAGCCGGCGCAGCTGGGTCCTATGCAGCTGGCAATGACGCCGGCAGCGGCGTCGCCGACGGTGTCTGAGGTCAATGCCTCTGGCAAGAAGCGGCGGTTCTGCGGCGCGTGTCAGAACCACAACGTCAAGACGCCAGTCACCTTCCAGCACCAGCAGTCGTGCCAGTGGCGCAACTGCCCCTGCAACCTGTGCACCAAGAAGCGCAACATCAGCCAGGCGCAGGCGCACAAGCGGCACGCTGCCAAGGTGTCCGGCCAGGTGCGTGCTCTCCGCTGCCTGCTTTTGGGACGCCTAGCTTCGTGGCTTGCTGACAGCTGGCTTTTGCATGTCATTCGAATGCCAGCTGCACTGCCAGAGTCGGCCCCTGGCTCATGGCAGGTCGCAGGGGGACGGTAACATTGCATGGGAGGGGTGTGTCTTGCTGATACACAATGCGTTGCCCTTGCTCAGGTGGAGAGCGTGCAGCAAGGGCAGCCGTCGCCGCCGCCGCAGCCCGGCATGCCGGTCGCGCCGCCATCGCCCGGGCAGCTGTCCGTGCCGGTGCCCGAGCCGACCGGTTGAAGTGGGCCATTTGGATGGCCGCACACACATGATCTACCTGGTCGCAATTTGAGCAGCCACACCACGAGAGGAGGCTCCCAACGGCCAGCGTCTCTGCATCTCAGCAAGGCCACGTTCAGCCGAGCGGCCGCAGCAGCTCTATGCAGCTGGTTGAGAACAAGACTTGTATTTAGCAAGTGGTTTGTCTTGCCCGTCTGGTGCCGCTCGATGTTCAGGGTGCGGCGCACGGCATTGCGTTGCGCCATGAATGTACAGTGACGCGTGTGCAGTGCCTGATTCAGTGTTGTAACATTCAAGCAATGTTGTTCTGCTGGAGAAGTGGCCTCTGCACCTAGTAGGTATACAGAGTGAGGCGTTGGAGCCCAGTACGGGGCTCAGCCAGCAGCGGACACACTTGCATTGATATGCATGCATTTCCCCAGGCATTTCACACAGCTCAAAGCAAGCGCGCAATCATTCGGTCGATTTGTTCAATCACAAGCGAGCGCCGGTCATTTGAAGGCGATTCTCATCGGGCAGCGTAGCGGGACAATTGCAGCACGGATCTAGAGCGATCACTTTTCGGATCGATTTGACGAAGTCAATTTGCCGACTTGCAGGAGTTGCGCATAGTTTCGTGTACATTGCGTCACAAAAGCTGCAGCAACCTTGTCAGATTGCCCCTGCGATCACCAGCCCATGGTACACTCGTGCATGGAGCTTTCAGGGCGGCACTTTCAAATTTGAAGCGCAAAATTTCAGCAGCGTCTCGGCTGCCCTGCCGCCCGGGATGGCATGCGAGGTTGCGGAGCAAGTGCATTCACTAACCAAATGGGCCTACGCAAGCTGCGGGCATGTGATCGTTGGCGCAATCCCCGCATGCATTCTGACGACACCCTGCGGCATGCCGGCACCAACTGGCATTCAAATGCAGTAGGTCGTGCAGGTGCCGGATGATGATGCACGAATGGAATGGGTGCACAACATGCGGCGAATGTTCAGTCCGGCGGACATGATCGCCGAGGACGGATCCATTCAGCAGGATTTCTTCAAGCCCAAGCAGGTGATGCCTACAGACCGCCACGCAGCTCCTGCATGCAGTGCTTTGCGGTGCATGAGAATGCCGTGCTTCCATGATGCATGAAGCAGGCTCTACTGATGCATGCGTCGCCGCTTGGATTCGGCTTGGGGTTGCATGGTGTGAGTCTGATGCCGCGCCATACGCTGCGCTGCCAGGTGGTGCTGGTGGACGAGAAGAAGTGGGGCATGGCCGAGCGGGACCTGCTGTACCAGGTGCGCCCGTCACAGCCTGGAACCTGCATGCTGTGGAGGGGACACAGGCTGGCAACTGGGCTGCAGCGGCGCTTAGTAATGGCATGCCTGATGCCGATGCACCGCCTTGCTGCAGGCATCGATGTGCATCCTGACTGCGCCCGTCATAAGTCTTGAGGTCTGCAGCATGAGCACAAATCGAACTTTGCACCAGCCCTCACAGCCTTCGCTATGGGCGCCGCGCAGGGTCTAGAGAAGCATGGGGTTGGGCGATGGCGGCAAATTGCAGAGGAATTTCTGCCAAAGTGGGACGACCAGGCCATCCGGGTCAAGGCGTCCCGGTTGCTGGGCAGCCAGAGCCTCGCGCGCTACATCGGCTGGAAAGGCGACAGGTGGTTTCTTACCTGCAAGGAGTTCAGCCAGTAGTCATTCGCTAGAAGCCCTTGGTACATTGTCAGCATTTTGTTTTAAATAATCGGCGCAGTAAAAACTAGAAATTGGCTTGTTCGCACCGCCGCCAAACGGCGAAGCAGGCTGGCACTCGGCAATGACAACGTCTGACTGCTGTGGCGATGTGCAGGGCGGAGGTGGATGCGGAGCAGGCAGCAAACAGGGCCATCGGCGAGGCCACGGGGTGCTGGAAGGCGGGCGTGTTGGTGGAGGACGATGACGGCAGCGTCGCAAAGGCACTGGCGGCGCGGGAATCCGGCGCCAAGCCGCTGTGACTGCTGCTGCTTGAATTGGAAGGGGCTGCTTTTCAGCGCGCTTGCGGCAGTGTCGCTCACTTGGGACTAAAGCATCACCGCCGCCGCCGCTGCGTGCTGGCGGTGCTGTTGTGGCGGCGGGGGGCGCGGCGGCGACGCGGCGGCGCGGGAGCGACGCATTCACCTCGTGTCGGTTCGCAGGGGATTGAAGAGGGTATGAGCTCAGTAAATGATTCTGCTGCTAGAGGATTTTGGATCGCTGCCACGGCAACCTGCGAAAGGAAGCAGCGGAAGTAGATGAAGCAACGTGCACGTGACCGGTGGCATTTTCATGCGCCAGAGAAGGCCAACTTGCTGTCGGCTTTGAACACTGCCACGTTGAACTGCGTGCTGACACCCTGTGGCTCGTCTCGTGGGCGCGGCGCTGAGACCCGGTGCCTGTTCTTGCTGTGCACCGTTAAGATTGCTTCATCGCTTTGCTCAGCTCCCTCCGTACCGCACATTCCAAATTTGGATGCCGGTTTTACAGTAGCACTGGATCGCCTGGCGCCGTAACAAGCAGCGGACGGCCCGCTGGCGGGCGTACCAGTTGGTCCTCGGACATTCGAAGCTAGGCGGCAGTGGTCAGCGCTGCCGGCTGAGGCGGCGGAGAGTGGCTGCTAGCGCCCAGGAGCCTCCATGGCAGCGCTAGCACAGCCTGAGGCGTTGGGCGGCATCTCATGTGGCATCTGCCACAACGACCATCTCCAGGCGGTCGGCGAACTGGACATCTGTTACCACAGGTGCAGCCTAGCATGCGGTAGAAGCTATGTTGCCAAGAGCAGTCTTCTTCAGCTTGGCACCGAGGTTGTAGGTGGCCAGTTTCTGCCGCGGGGCACATGTCAGCAGTGCTGACCGCGGCGCTGACTGTGCACAGGTTCTGCTTCCCATGCATCCTGCAATGGAGCCAGATCGAGAGCCGGTGCCCCTTCTGCAAGGCGCGCTTTGCGCGGCTGGTGCACCGGCGGCTGTCACCGGCGGCGCAGCGGGCGCCCGAACCGGGCCTGACCCACCTGGACGGCAAAGTCGTGGAGGTGGGTGGCCACCTTAGATCCACCGCCTGAAGCACAGCACTACGACCCCAGCTGCGGCTGGAAGTTGGAAAGGCGATGTTCTGGCACATGCCACTTCAAAAGCTCTGGTCTGAAACGATGGACTATGTTGTTCTGGAAGACGCTCTCGAAATTGATCCAGAAGATGCTCTCGAAACACGGTCAACATCATATACCGCGGCGCAGGTGCTGGAGGTGCCGGAGCGGGACCAGTGCGCCGAGGAGGCGGACCCCATGGCGGGCGTCATGTGCATGCAGTGCGGCTCAGGGGACGATGACAACCTGCTGCTGCTGTGCGACGGTGGGCGCCTGACAGACACTCTGATGGTTCCCGTATACCGCACGGCAGCCTGCAGTTTGACAGCTTTGCCGATGAGGCACGCACATCATCTTTGGGCTTCATTTTTTTGGCCTTGCTGCAGAGCCATGAGCCAGGCAAAAGGCGACATGCGCATGGCTCGGGCTGCAGGCTGCGACCGGGCGATGCACACGTGGTGCGCGGGGCTCATGGCGGTGCCGGAGGGGGAGTGGTTCTGCCCAGAGTGCGCCGCGCAGCAGCCACAGCTGCTGTCGGGGCGCGCCAACGCCTCCGCCGCGTCGCAAATGCTGCTGCTGCCGGACTCTGACGACGACGTCATGACTGACCCTGCGTTTGTGCCCGCGGCGGCGGAGGAATCAGCGGCAGCGGAGCAGCAGCGGCGCGGCCGCCGCAGGCGGCGAGGCCCGCTGCACACGGCGCGCGATCGGGATGCCAGTGGCGGGGACAGCGGCGGGAACGGGTCGACAGCGCACCCGCTGGAGGACCTGGAGGCCGACAGCAGCGGCGCGTCGGAGGGGGTCGATGATGAGGACGATGTGCTGCTGTCGCAGCGGCACGCGTTCACGTCGACCCAGCCGCCGCAGGGGCAGTCGCTGGCCAGCAGGTGGGGGCCCGATCCGGACAGCTGCTTGCGCTGTGACGTCACAACCCCATCGAGCCACACCGCACTGTTTGGCCAAGGTTAGCGCGAGCAAGGTGTGCAGCCGTCTGTGGCACCCCCAACCACCCGCCGCACTTGACAGCATCCCTCGCGGGCGAATGGTCGACTTTGCAATGCCGTACAGGAGGCGGCGGCGGCTGATTCGCGGCTCTGAGCGCACAGTCGGCGGCGCCCGCGGCGCCGTGGCCGACATGATGCGGCGGGTGGGCAGCGCCGCTGCCGCCGCAGACGAGCTGCCAACAACAGCACACAGGTACCCATCTGAGACACAATGTCGGGGATTTCATGAGCCGACTGCATGGGCTTCTCGGACACCACCTACAGGCTGCTTCCAGCCGCAATTCGATCACCATGCTGGCCTTAGCATTGAGCGTCAGAATATGCACTATGCAGCCGCCTCCTTTGTATTTGATGGTACTGCAGGGCTGTACTTGTGAGGCTTTGCTGTGCGTTAGCCTTGACAGGGGTGCTTGCCCATCGTGCAGGCAGGTGCAGGCGATGCGGGACAGCTTCGCGGCGCGGCGGGATGCCGACCGCGCTGAGGAGGCAGCGGCCGCGGCGGCGGCAATGCGGGCAAGCTCTGCCGCCGCCGGGCCTTCGCACGTGGCCGCGCCTTTGCACACTGACTTTGCAGCCGCGCCAGCAGCTGCGCCGGCAGGCGCGGGCGCCGGACCAGCCGACGGCAGGGCAGCCGGAAGCAGACAAGCAGGAAGCAGTGCAGCGAGCGGCGAGGCATCGGTGTCGGCGGCATTCAGGCGGGAGCTGGCGGCGGCTAGCGCCGCGGCAGCTGTGCGGAACGACGCTCCGCCGCCGCACTTCAAGTGAGCTCCCTTGCGTGTCGTCTGTCACGACATTGGTGCGCTGCTGCAGGCGATAGCTTCTGAGCGAACTGTTGCACAGCATGATGCGGAAACAAATGGTCCATGCACACACAACCGTAGATTCTCATTGCGGACTGCCCCTGACTTGGCATCTCAATGCTTCCTGTCCCTCATGCAGGCGGCCAATCGTTCGGCGGCCGCAGCAGCAGCCGCATGTCGCCAGCCTGCCCGCCAAGCGGCAGGCGGTATTGTGCAACTCGCCCCCGCGCTCCCCACGCCTTGTAGGGCGGGCATCCCCACCCTGCAGCCCGCAGCAGCTCAATGGCTCGGCGTCGGGCGGCGGCTGTGGCGGTGTCAGCGTCGGCAGCGGCAGCGGCGCAGATGCTCGCAAGGGGCTGTCTCACCCCGGCGCCTCGGCTGCTCAGCAGAGCCGGCCAGATGGCTGGACACAGCTGGCGCCACTGCCGCCACAGCAGCAGCAGCAGCAGCAGCAGCCATTGCCGCCGCCGCCGCGGCAAAACGGCCATGTGGCACTGCCCTGGCAGCAACACTCGCAGCACCTGGCACAGCAGGCGCAGAGCGGCTCGCAGGCTCCAGTGCCGCCACCGCAGCCGCCGACGACGCATCAGCAGCTGCAGCCGCCAGCTGCGCCCGGACCAGTAGCACACCCTGCAGCTGGCGATCCCCGTCAGCCGCAGCGGCAGGGGCAGCCGCCTCTGCCGCCTCGGGCACCGCAGCAGCCGCCGAACACAGCCATTGCCAGTCCAGGCAGTCGCGCTGCCGCAAGCCCGGCCGAGCAGCTGCGGCAGCCACCGCCGCCTCCGCTGCCGCAACTGCAGCCGCCAGCTGCGGCACAGAACGGCATACCTGCCTCCAGCCCACCCGCGTGGAGCGCTCCACTGCAGTCGAAGCCGCAGCTGCGGCCGCCTCCGCCGCCTGCGGACAGGACCGCTGGCTCCAGCCCAGCCGCGGCTGCAGACTCTCCGGCGGCTCCCCAGCAGCCCGCGGCACCAGAGCAGCGGGCCGGCGCGGGCCAGGCACACGGTGGCGTGCCGCCGCCTCAGCCGGCGAGGCGGCAGCGGCGGCCGTGGCCCAGCATCCTGGAGCGCAGCGCTTCCCCTGCAGTCCGCAGCCCCGCCGTGTCTGCAGGGGCACCGGGCGCTGGGTCACCGTACACAATCAGCGACAGCACTGCCATCGCTGCTATCCCGGCGGCCGCTGTCACGAGCACAGCGGCAGACAGCGGCGCCGCCCCCGGCCCTGCGGTGGCCAAGCCCAGCCGGTGGGCGCCGCCGCCGTGGCTGCAGAATCGGGCGGCGGACGCTGGCGCTGTGACGGCGGGCGGCACTGCGCCGGCGCCGCCGACACCACCATCCTGGCAGCCGCCACCACCGCCGCCGCCGCAGTCCCCTGGCACCGCCTCCCTGGCAAGCAGGCCAGCGGTGTCGGCAGCGCCGCCGCCGCCACCCAACGCGCCGGCATCTACAAGCGCGGCGGCGGCTGTTGATGCATACAGCCCGACCCGTGACGCGGTGGTCGTCGGCAGCGGCAGTGCGGTGGCGGCGACCGGCAGTGAAAAGAGCACGGCGGGCATCGGCGACGCCAACGCTGGCATGTCTGGCGGCAGCTCCGCCGCCAACAAACCCTCCGCCGCCGCGAGAAAGCGGCCTGGCTTGGATGCGGGCCTGAGCGAGGAGGCGGCCCGGCGAGCACGCAAGCGGCGCGTCAAGGAGACGGCGCCGGCGGTGAAGGACATGCTCAAGCCGCTGTACGCCGCCAAAACCCTAAATAAGGTGCGCCTTCATGTTGCTCCTTTGACGGGCGGCAATAGACACCTAAGACAGCCGCGGCATGTGGCCCAGCAGAGCTGGCGCCAGATTCCTGGCATATGAATCCGGCAAGTTCAGATGATTCACCGTCTGTGTGGCTGTCCATTCCACAGGAGGCCTTCAAGCTGGTTGCGGCGATGGCGACGAAGGAGCTGTCGGAGACGGTGGAGGTGCACGACATGACGGCGGATGATGTGCACGCCGTGGTGCAGCGCTGCCTGGAGCCGCTGGGGCTCAGCCTGCCGGATTGAGGCTGGTCGGATCAAGGCTTGAGATCCTCTGAGATTGAGGCTGCAGCATATGTTAACGGTTGGTGACATCGCCTGTCTCATCTGCAGCATGGACCTCTCGACAGTTGTGAAACCTGATGGCTGAGCAGCTCACGAAGGCCTGGCGGCATCTCTCAAAGCAACTGAGGCAATCGAGGAGCCGTTCCTTTCAAAAAGTCCTGCGCTCTCGCCTCCTGTCTCAAGTTCAGCGAACTTCTTGCACCCGCTGCATCGTCTTGTCATTAACTGTGGTGGGCGACGAGCAGCACATGATTTTTGAGTGCCCAGCAGTACAGCACATTCGCGACCAGAATCCGGACTTGTTCTGGGACGGTCAAATCCATGCGAGAGTTCGTCAACCAGGCAGACCAGGTTGCTGTGATGGCGTTCAGACAGATTAGCTTAGCAGTGAGGGGGGTTCCCCCCATATAGCCCCTCAGGGCTTGCGACACGGTGTAAAATTTATCTCTCGCTCTCCAGAAGTTCAGCACAACGAATGGCAGAAAGAGCGGCCGGTCGCGCCGGTCCAGCGTCCGAAAACGGAAAAGTCCGGTTGGACGCGTCTAAATCTGAAGTATCTCGTGCTAGTTGCTGCCCTGCAACCTTAGAGCCGTTTGGCCGTTGGCCTTGGATGGATCCACCCAAACCCTGCATTCTCTGGGTACGTCGTCAGCTCTGCAGCTCGAGCTGACCCCGCTGCATGCATCAAGTTACTTGTTTGACATCCACATCGTCTGCCTTCCTTCACATATCGCACAGAGCGTTCAAGCAGAAGCCGTTCTTCGCAGCCCGAGACACTCATACAGAGGCGATCATGAGCGACACCCGCACGCAGGAGCTGCCCAAGGAGGTGATGCTCTCTAAATCGCAACTGCTGTATCTCAAAATGGAGTAGAAGGTCTCAAGAGAAGGGCATGCTGTTGCTGGATCGGCAGCAATCGAACGGCAGCTGCGTAGTAGCCGTGGTGGCTGCAGGCTGCAGACCGCAACAGCAGGCCGATGCGCTGCTCTAACCGCTCCTAGATCCGTTCAGATTCGGGCTTGCACTGGCCTGACGAATTCGCTGTTTCACTCGAGCACTTGCAATCTTAGTCCATGGTCTCAGTGACAAAGTGCAGCGCAGCGCAGGGGGTATAACGGCAGTGCCAGTTATCAGTTATAGACTCACAGCAAAAGTAAATGAAGAGAACCTGCTCCCGCCATTGATGTAGGGTCAATCCGTGTATCCATGCATGTGGGGTGAAAGTGTGACGCATGGAGCTGCAATGCACTGCGCTCCGCCAAGGCTGAGACAGTAGTCATCTGAGCGTGCTGCAACGGCACATGCAGCAACGTCCGTGGCGGTGCGATTCACTGCATGCAGCGGCGTCAGCAGATGTAATGCTGCCCACACCACTCAGCACAAGCAGTGACACCACTGCCGGAGTGCAGGCCTCTTTAGCAGACTCCAGATGAGCAGCACAAGTGGCAATCGATTCGTGCTCTTCGCAGGATGCGTTCTCCTGCAAGCGGACCCCGGAAATGCACAGCTTAGATAAGGTCTTGCGCGGATAACATACCTGATTCAAGTCGTGATCAAATTTGCCACGTTGTGCTTGCAGGAGGAGAAGGAGTTCACGGAGGTAAGTGCCCTGTGGGCGCAGGATGGCACTGGGGCAGCATTGTTCCTGACTCTGTGCATGCATGCAAACGGTTGCTAGTTTTGCAGCATCGATGGATCGCCTGTGACTGGGGATCATGAGAGGATGAGGCTCCAAGTTCCCTCTTGGACTGGGAGCCCCAGTCAGCCCGATTGCATTTGCATTCGATCACCTCACTGTTTGGGGCCGGCCTGTAATGCGAGAGAAACGAGAAAGTGTGCTGAGGGTTTCGAGGTAAAACTCGACAGGTGGACCCGAACAAGGCGGACAAGGCGCCGCCAAAGGCGGAGGACGTGCAGGACGCAGAGGAGGACGCGCCCCCGGCCTCGACAGGTGTTTTCAAGGGTCTAGGCATTGCCCCTTATTAGAGCCACTGCTGCACAGGCTGTTGCAAAGGCTTGAGGACCGCGGCGTAAGGACTGCTGGGCAGATACAGTTGTATTTTGGGAGGACACTCCAAGCTGTCGAAAACGTTGCTGATGTCGGTGTGCTTCCTCCACTGCGCAGACAACCCCTTCGGTGCGCTGGGCTCGGAGTGAGAGCTCGGACGAGTGGAGAGGTCAAGACATGCATGGAGGGCCTCACACTGACGCCAATGTGCGGCCGGGACTTGGCAATTTTTGACTCAAGAGGGGTTCAATGACCTGTATGTCTGATTCCTTTGACACATATGATTTGATGCGGCAGATCAGCGGGACGAGACGATGGATTTCGTTGGTTCCTGTTGCAGCAATGCCGGGCGCACATTTGTGTAGTCTGTATCAGTTGGGTAGTGAGCTTTAGGGAACATTCCGAAGTTGCCTTCCAACGTGGACAGTTTTCACGAGTGACATCCACTCGATCTTGTAATTGCTGTCTCGTCTCTCGCTGAGTCTGACTGACAACAACTGCTGAGTAAAACTGGTGTCACCTGCGTCGCTCTCGAGGTTCCCTGGAACAAACGGATAGCAGGAGTGAGGCAGCAACCCTCATGCTGAAGCTGCCGACCGAATCGCTGACTGCAGGAAGCCCATGGACAGCAGGATGGCCTCCTCCGTCCGGATTGTCCTGCTGCCCTGCCCCGGGCACGTGTTGATCCACGCGCCAAACAGCTGATCCGCGGGGCGGCCCTGCAGCGCCGGGTCCTTCGCCGCAGCGTCCTCCAGCCCCTTCGGCCCGCCGAAGGCTATGAGCGCGTGCCGGAACTTGGGCAGCTTGAGCTTTTTGGCTTCGCAGACACTGCCGCGCTCAGAGGTGCCCACCAGTAGATCGTAGCCGCCCTGCGGTTGGAATGACGCCCAGTCAAATGCCGTCAAGATGGCGAGCGCTCTTCTGAGATGTGCCCAAACAAGGGCTGCCTCAGAGAGGTGCACTTGCAAGATTCACTAGTGCAATCTTGGCAGGCTGGTTCAGAAGACTTGCGTGTGCGGCAACGACAAACCTTGATGCATATGCGGGCGATGTGTGCAGGCACTCTGCGCCAATGCGGCGCCGGTGTGTTCTCGAAGGGGCACTCTGTCAGCACGGGGGGCAGGCCGGGATGCCAGCTGCAGCTGCAATGACTGCCAGCATTTAACCTCCTTTGCGCTCTTATCGTTCTCACCTCGAAGGGGCACTCTGTGAGAGCGGTGTGCAGTCCGGACGCCAGCCGCGTTGTCGCGCCCCAGTACATCCCGGCGGCCGTGCGCGGCTCGCTGGGCGGCACCAGCCACGCCGGCAGCACCTCCCCCTCGCCATCGGGGCTCGGCTCTGGCTGCGGCGCCTCCCCCATCGCAAGCGTGACCCGCAGCCCCGCCTGCAGCGCCTCCGGCACGTGTGCTTTCTGCGGCGAAAGACAGGCACGTTGTGAACGTGCTGCATGGCCAGACCTACACAAGGGTGGCAGAAGTGCCTGTGCTGCGGTGTATCCCACAGCGAGCGTCAACCGCAAGCCTGCCTGCAGCGCCTCCAGCACGTGCGCTTTCTGTGGCTACAGGCTTTTAGGGTTTAGGCCTAAACCCTAAACCCTAAACCCTACACTTCAGAAGCAGGCTGGTGCACGGAGCAACACACGCAGTATCGCTCTGTGCTCGCATCCAGCTGCTGCCAGCCCATCCGTCTGCCTGCCTGCAAGGCGCCTCAAACCTCAGGATGTTCGGTGCCCGCGGTGTGCGGTCTCCCGTCTCGGAACTCATGGCATCAGTCATGGGTGACCCACTGGAAGTGCGATTGGCGCACCATGTCGTACAGGCCGACGTCGATCAGCGAGCCGGTCGCGGCGTCGGAAGACGTCACGACGCCCTCGCGGTAGGGCCGCCACTCCATGGCGCGCATGTGGTGCGGCGCGTCCACCGGCGGCAGCAGCCCCGCCAGCCGCAGGTCCCGGTGGAACGGCACCAGCGCCCTGCAGCCAGGACGTGTTGAACGTGAAGGCGGATTGACTGTTGAAAAATGTCACGAAAGCGGCAGTTAGGCTGTGTGACTCTGGACCAATGTAGTAATCATTGCCGTTGACCAGCGCGTACACTGCCTGTTCCAGAGCGCGCTGATGTGCAACTAGTCAGCACTGGTGCGTGGTGCGAGGTGCGTCTCTCCATATGGCGCCCACAGCCGACCCCAACTGCACCCTTCATCACATTGGGGAAATAGCAGTCTCGGTGTGCTCACTTGCGCAGGTACTGCGGCGTTTCCTGATACTGCAGGATGCGCGCCAGGAAGGCGGCGCCCGCGCTGACCGTGCCATCGCCCGCTGGCTCCTCATCAATCACCACGATCTGCATTCAGCATCAGCGGCTCATATGGTCATGCTGTCAATCGCACACCACTGACCTTGCGAGGTACCTCATGCGCACGGCCTCGACCGCACGCCTGCTGCAGCAGGACGTCAACTTCGACACCTTTTCGTGTACCCAATCTGCCACTGCAGCAGCCGCCAGCGCCGTCGCACCATGCATACCGCATGAGCGTGCTTCTCATCGGCTGACCTCGTCGACGTTGAAGATGGCCGCCGCGCGGGCGATCTGGCCTGCCACGTACGTAGCGAACTCTGCATTCTGGGTGTTGTCGATCACCGAGCCGGGCACCGCGATCGAGACTGTCCACTGGCGGCCAGTCGGCGGCGCCACCCCATTGCTGCAGCGCAAAGCAAACGTTCTGGCGCGGCTTTGACACTGCAGACATTATGGTACCGCATTGCCGTTCGTAGCACATGGCAATCAGCGGTGGCATCAAGCAGCTTTGTACGCCGCTGCGGCACGCATCCACAGCATGCGCACCTGGAGGGTTGAGCCGTCATGAAACAAGAATTGCGTCACAGGTCAGACCGCGTTGCTGAGCAACCTTCCGCCACTAGCTGCTGGTTTGCTGATTTGCCTCCGAAAGCCAGCCGTCGCGAAGTTCAAGACGGGCTTTTCAATCAAGGTGCTTGGCGCAGCAAGCCATAGATTTTCTCACAGCTATTCGGAAGATTGTGGATGCTTGGAACGCGCAAACACGCAGTCCGCCGGCCGCTCTCCGCCGTTTTCCGACACCATACAGGCAGCAGGAAGCACTGGGCACGTGAACACCTTTGTTGACTTGCTGCTCGGCGAGATCATCATATTGCGACATATAAGAGTCCTGTCGCAACCCTTGAGCTTGCGGAAGGGTGTGTGGTGGCGCTGGTCTTCTCGCGCATCTTCGAATTTGTTTGATCCAAGAGCACGATCTGCACTTTGTAGCTCCCGGAGACATGATGTGGCAGTGATGACGGACCTGTCGCAGTTTGCAGCGGAGGGCTTCGATCCGAAGGCATGGATCAATGCAGCGTGCTTGACGGTTCCGGAGGGCGACACTCTGGACAGGTGCCGTCTTGCTCGCGCTGCTGTCACGAGCTTAGCTGCTGTACGCAGAGTCTTCTTTTGAGCTACCCACCGAATGTCGATGAATCAAAGGCACGGCCCGTTGCGCGTTGTTCCCCTGCTCCCCTCAAGGCTGGCGCCACTGCGGATATCATACTCCCACTGCCGGGTGCGTCCGCTGCTGTGGCATGACGTTCGGCCGAATCGGCTGCACAGGCACCTGGCGGGGCTGGAGATGCGACTGGCGCTGGCCAGCGAGGACGTGGAGGCCAACCTGGCGGACGCGAGTGACCAGGCGCTGCGCCGCATCCCCGCCGCCGCCGCCGAGGTCACCGCCCTGCAGGTGGAAAGAAGGCGTCGTGCAGTCCGCAGTTAAACCTGCCCAGCACTTCATGTTGCTGCTGTGTCGCCCGTCGGATCAATGGACAGAGAGCCACCAACACATAATCGCATGCAGAGCGAGGTGCCGCACACAGCAATCGATTTATCATGCGCGTACACAAACCGATCGTCTCCCCATTCTGTTACGAAAGGAGGATGTGACGGCGCTGCGGCGGGACATGGCGCGGCTGGTGCAGGACCTGTCAGTCCAGAAGGCGGAGGCCGCGGCCGGCACAGCCAGCCTGGCGGTGCTGGACCGCGTCAAAACGCGCATGGAGGCGGCCTGCAGCACGCTCAAGGTGCGCGGATGATTTGATACGTTCATCCATAGTCGAGTTCTTCCTCCTTCTAGAATCTGCTGCTTCTGAGCGCGGTGCTGGACCGCTTCAAAGTGCGTATGGAGGCGGCCTGCAGCTCGCTCAAGGCGATTTTGAATGGGTGTCACAGGCATCTTTCTCGACGCTGCTTCGCATGGACCCCAATCTTAACCCTGTACAGGATTAGCATCCCATCCATGACCAATGAACTCTGCTGTTGGAGCTGTCAGAGCTATTCCGCCGGGTGGTGGGCACGATTGCCAGCGGCAATGTGGCGGCCATTCTCACATGGATGGTACCTGCATGCGTATGGCGGACAGCTGTTGACCCGAAGTGTATGCGTCCAACAGGAAGCGACAGAGCTGTCGGAGCTGTTCCGGCGGGTGGAGGCCGTGTTTGCCGGCGGCGACGTGGCGGCGATCGCAGCGTTGCTTTCGCGCATGCGCGCCAGCCTGGCACTCGTGGGGCACGTGCCGGAATTCGCCGGCGGCCTGGAGCGCCTGGAGGTGAGGCCCCAGCCTTGGCATTTGACTGTCGGTCTGTGTTTCGCACTCCTGAACAGTTGATGACATGGTTGTCAGCTGTGCTGGACCTGTGCCAGCGGCCTGTAGCGCCTGGAGATGAGTGCTGCTCGTTATCTCGCCTCTCGTGTATTGAATCGGAGAGTTTCCCTACTTAGTTTTACTACCAGATACTACAGTCTGCAACGAGCGCCAGCACGCCGCTCGTCCGCCCATTGCCCGTATTTGACGGCTGCTTGAAGCAGCCATATCGGGTGGCCTGGCTGATCCAAGCCGGCAGGTTTAGGTGCATCAGGCTGGAGGTCGCAATCAGTACCAGCATGGTGCCGCCAGCATGCCACTGCTGCGCACAGACGTGCGGGCGAGGACGTGGTCCATTCTGACTGCCTGGGGCGAGGGCTATGGAGTACCCGCAGGCTGTGGCAGCTTACATCACAGCTTAGGGAAGACCGCCGTGGTTCTCTCCGTGGGCAGCTGCTGTTCAAGCTGCTGCCGCATCAACGCAGCATGTGCGGCAACTACGACCCATGAATCTTGAAGCCTGCACGCCCACCGGTTCCACGGACTGATGGCGTCAGCCTGGAGACGGCGGGTCGAACTCGTTTCTAGTGTCGACTCAGAATGAAACCCCAATCTAAACGCTGAGCAACTATTGACTGTTGCCAATCCCCCAAGCCGTGCAGGCGCTGGAGGACCGGTTCCAGGGGCTGGTGGAGGGCAGTCTGGCAGCGGCGTTTGCGGGGCGACAGGTGAGCCATTTTCACATGCGAGCCCCCCAGTCCCCGCAGCATGCTCCTCCTGTGGTTGTGTCTGGTTCCAGGTCGAAGGAGCAGCCACAACACTCCCAGCGCTTTCAGCCACTGCGCTTGAAGCTCTGAGCCAGCACTTTGCTTGGAGCTTTGGAGCTGCAGGCTTGAAAGAATCTAAGCCAGTGGCTCAAACCGGCTGGAAGTCCTTCTGAGCCAGCATTTGCTCAAAGCGCAAAGCTCGAAGCTTAAAGCCACCTGAAGCCAGTGTGCAAGACTACTGCACCGGCCGTGAATTTCGTTGGTCCCACACCGCACGGACCCTGCCATCATAACTGCTCCGCCCCTCGGAGTGTCAAAAAGTCCCACGTGCAAGACTGCTGAGGCAGTCTCCTCCCGTGTTTTGTCCTGGCATAATGTAGATCGTCTTTTGGGGGTGCACACTTGGATGTCATCCTCTCAGGCGCCAAGGCTATGCCAGGCGAGCTCTCTCCAAGTTACACTCAGTATACACGAACCATTGGAAGTTCCAGATCTCATCTTCTGGCTGCTGCTGCAGGGGGACCGCGTCGCGCAGCTGGCGGGAATGATGGCGGCCGTCGGGCGCGGCCCCGCAGTGGCCAAGCTCTACACCGTTGCGCGTCTGCAGCCGCTGCAGGTGCGTGGACCGTGAAGCTACCTCGAATTGGCATGCAGTTCGCACTCTCTCTCTCTCTTGCCTTCTTGGAACAAAAGGGGTTTGTGGCCACCGGCAGACTGCGTCACGGCCCGGCAATCGCGAGCGCAATGCTGTGACACTGCCTTCGAGCTGCCGCGTCTCGAAGCCTTGGAGTGGAGCCGCAGACATGTTTTTGCTGGCTGGCGCTTGCTTGGTAGTGGTCGTGACACGTCTGAGCTGCCACACACTTCTCTGCAACCAATTCGTTGAATTCCTCACCTGCAGACGCGCTGGGATGGGTTCGACCCGGCGGTGGAGGGCGGCTTTGCGGGCTGGCTGCCAGGGTTTTATGGCGAGGTGGAGGCGGCGGCGGAGGCGGAGTCCCGCTGGCTGGCGGGCGTGCTGCCAGAGCAAGCGGCGGCGCTCGCTACGGGGCTGCTGGCCGCGATGTTCAGCCGCATCGACAAGCCCTTCCGCATGCGCCTCACGGCCGCATTGGCGCCCCGTGAGTGCTGCCCCTGCCCGCCTTCTCCAACCTGTTTCGTGAAAACAGAGACGTGCCACCGGCTGCAGGAGAAACACAGAACAAAAACGATTAACCCATTCGGTCTGACATGCATCTGCGCAGTTGCTCAGCCTGCTGGCCATATTAGCAAACGTCAGAAGCTCATTATCAAGCACTCGGAAGGCTTCAGCAGCCTGCAAACTTGCACTCATCACACCATGCACCACATGCAATGCAGGCCCAGATAGGCCAGGCGCGTCACTGGCGATGCTGGCGCATTGCCTGGCGGTGGCCATTGGACTTGAAAGTTTTTTAGATCTGCAATTGTAAAAACACAAGTTGTTGGAGCTGACATCAATTCCCGTCTTGTCCAGGTCCGGAGCGGCCAGGTGCGTCTCTAGCGATGCTGGCGCAGCTGCACAGTCTAGCGGTGGCCACAGCACGGCGGGCCGCGGGCGCCATTGTCGACGCCACGCGAGAGCAGCTGCGCTCATTTGCGACAGCGCTCTACTCGCCCTTCGAAGCGCAGATTGCCAGGTGCTGCCCATGACCACGTGTTGGATTCGCAATGCTGTGTGGAGCTGGTGACTGGGTGAATCTGGCACCTGTGATATTGGCAGTGCTCAACCTGCGGTTCAATCCGCATGCCGATCCAGCATCGTGTGTGTAACACGGCAACAGCCATAGGACGAGGAAATGGTTCTTTTCTGACTGTGTTGGCGGCACGCTCCGCAGTAATGGTATTCAGTAAGGCTCGATTTCTGTGGAGCAGGTATGGCGAGATGGAGGCACGGCTGCTGACGGCGGAGCTGGCGGCGATCCAGCTGCCGGGCGGCGGCGGCGGCGATTCCGCGGCTGCGCCCGACACCGAGGCGGTGGTTGCGGGGCTGGGCGCCTCCACCGGCTCGGCTGTTGCAGCGGTGCAGGCCGCGGCGCACCGCGCGTCGGAGCTGACAGGTGCATCAACTTAGGAGTCTGTTGATGGTGACTACCGCACTGCCGCGGCGATCGCGGCGGTGCAGGCCGCGGCACACCTTGCCTCGGAGCTTCCGGGTGCATTACGAGCTTCACTGGCTTGACGAGGACTGCTTCTCCGACCTTGAAGGGTCTGCCTCAAGGCATCTTCCGCCCCAGCTCTGGTGGGCGGCCACGCGGCTCACTCAGGAGTGCTTGCAGGGCGCTGTGCCTGTGCAGCTACCGTCCCATCACATGTGCACAGCTGCAGGCAGCTCGGGGCGCTGTTGTCGAAGGAGCCCGACGCTGGCTGCTGTGTTGCGGGCACCTGCTTCCAGGCTGTGGAGCCAGGAAGTCATTCGATCTGAGTCTTCACATGCTCAACGTCTCCACGACAGGCGGCACCGGGCTGCAGGCGCTACTTGCAGCGGCGGACAGCGCGCTGTCAGACCACGTGGCCCGACAGGCAGCATGCCTCGCGGGCCTGCGGGAGCGCGTGCTCGCCGCGGCGCAGCGCGCCGATGCAGCCGCCGGGGTGAGTGCCTTCATTTCCTCCTTGGATTTGTTACACATAGCCTGCATGTCCAGCAACGCTGGGCCCGTGGCTGGTGGTGCACGTACAGGTTGGACTTTGAAGGGCTGACTTTGCCCCAAGAGGACTCGCTCCTCTCGCCATGCGTCTGAATCGATTGGAGACCACAACGAGGCCTGCCACAGTTACAGCCATGACTCTGATGGCTCAGGATTGAAAATACCTTCGCCTTGTGCAGGGGTCCTCACCCATCGGAGACACGGCCGGCGGCGAGGGCGCGGCGCCGCAGCTCAGCGAGGAGGGTGCCGCCGTGCTGCCGCTGCTGCCCGTCTCAGGTATGACCTTGATGCGCACCCTGCGAAACACTTTGTCCCTTTATCAGATTGTGAACAATCGATTCAGAACTGCGATGTGCGGTGTGACACTGCAAGTTTGGATCATGCAATTGTGAATTGCTGGCATGCAATGCTCATGCCGGAAAGCAGACGTCAAAGCCGGGGATCATCTGTGAGGAAGCTGAAGGCTTACTCCACCGTTAGCAACCCTTGGAGGCTCGGACTGCAGCTTCACATGCCACGCCCAGCCCGCCATTGAGTGTGTGCCATCAAGTGCCTCCTGCGTCTGCAGCAGAGGGTCTGGCAGCAATGCCCGATTCGAGCTCTGTTGCAGTCCCAGATCACCATAAAGATGCCCTTCGATGGCGGCAGTCTTCCACTGTCTGTTACCGATACGTCTGAAGGCAGGTTGCTCACCCCGACACTTTCAAGGGCAGAGTGGCATTGTATGTCGTTGCAGCAAAGCAGGTGGGCGTGCTGGACGCGCGGCTGCGAGCGTACGAAACATTTCTCATCGGACAATTGTCATTGCTGTGTTCTAATAGCTCTGCCCGACATCTCTGCAGCCGGCGCAGCTCGGCAAGTGGGTGTGCTGGACGCTCGGCTGCGAGCGGCGGCGCTGGCGCTGCGCCCTGCATTGGAGGCCGCTGCCGACTCAGAAGCATCAGACGCACTGGATCCAGTTGCGCTGCGCCTGCAGGCCTCGGAGGTGAGGCTTTGCTGAAACCCTAATCAAATGCACCTGCTGCTGCAGACAGCCTCGATATGTGCATATTGCCTGTTGCGGCTGAAGGTGACTCCCAACGGAAATCGCCGCCAGAGCAATAGTCCCTCAGCATGTATTTTGCAAATGCACAATCCATCTCCAGGATAACCGCAAACAGACGGGGTTCTCGCTGCTGCTTTGCAAGAGACAAACATGCCACACTCTCGATTTCAATTCTGCTGCCCTATCAGGGCGCGGCGCTGCGAATAGCGGAAGCGTTCCTGGAGTCGGCAGCCGACGCGCGATTCGTGGCGCTGCCGGCGGCGATGGTGCGCGTGTCGGCGCTGCAGGCCGCCGCCAACGCCCTCGTCTTCGACGTCCTCATGGTCCGGGTGAGGTTCAGTGTTATGCATCTGTGATGTAGTCAGCAACGACTACATTTACTGCAAAGCACTGCAAGTGATGCATCTGCGATCGGCTTGGGCAGATCGTCCCACAGGCACAAGTCGGCTAACTCGAGAAAATCAGCAGTGAAGAGACACAGACTGGAGCTCAGTATCCAGCTGTGCTGCTGTAGATCGTATTCGCCTCGAATCTGGTTGATAACACACGCCTTGAAATAAAACACACATGTGTACGTTAGGTTGCTGAAGCGCACCTCGCAGCTTCTTCATAAAGAGCCGGCATGACAAATTCAATCATCAACCCCCTCATGCCGATGTTGCAGGTGAAGGAGCAGCTTGGCGGGCTGGCACGGCAGGCGGACTGGGCGGCGCCGGCGCCCGCCAACGACTTCGGGCTGCCTTCCTTCTCTGCCTACCCGGGCCCCGCCGTTGCCGGCGCCGGCGAGTACCTCATGATGCTGCCGCAGCTGCTGGAGGGGGCGCTGGATGCGTCCGAGGGCGATGAGGACAGCGGCGTCGACGGCGACTGGCTGGATAAGGTGTGCTGGAGGCCATCTGCATGGTAGCCTGTCAGCTACATCCAGATTGCACTCCTGCTGTCTGCGGCTCGGCTGCAGCGCTGCACCGGAAGCATTCCCCGCCTGGAGGTGTCCAATGCAAGCGGCCAGGGGATCCAGGGAGGTGCTTCTGTCCGAGACCAGGCAGCGATGGACGCGCAGAGGAGCACCTCGACACACTCAATGGCAGTCGGACGGCAGGGACCCACAACTAGACGGAAACAAACCGGTTACTGGTTCCTTCTGGCGTCGAGGTGGCGGGGAGAACCTACGGGCCCTCGACAGCATTACCTCTGTGTGCGGCGGCCAGGCGGAAACTGAACTCACAGTGACGTCTCTTTTGTACCGTGCTCAGGTAGCGGCAGGCGCGGCGGAGGAGTATCTCCAGGCCCTCAACAGCATCGCCTCCCTGTCGGCGGCGGGGGCGGGTCAGGCGGCCGCTGACGCAGAGTACTTCTGCAACGTGCTGTCGGCGCTGGGCGTGCAGCTGCCGCCGGCGCTCGGAACCTGGCAGGTGCGTCTTATCTGGACAAATCTAGTTCCTGGTCGGTTACTTCTGTTGCATCTCTACTGCGTGCCGCTGGGCTTGCAGCTGCCGCCGGCACTCGGCACCTGGCGCGTGAGCGCTGTGGCCCTTCCTCTGCCTTTGTAATTGTCTCGACAAAGCGCTCTCGGCACTGGGCGTGCAGCTGCTATCAGCGCTCGGCTTCTGGCAGGTGCGAAGGCTCTGAATAGAACTGGGGACTGACATTATTTCACACTTTCAGGCCGCGCAGCTGGAGTCCAGCCGCCAGCTTGGTCTGGGCTGCTTCTCCCACTGTGGTTATGACTGCTGGCCGACCCTGAACTTACCATATCTCCCGTCGCTGTAGCAAATCTCCGTGCCCCTGGAGCAGCTTGTCTGGCATGTGAGAAGCTCCGGCTTGCGGGGTTCCAGAGCATGGAAAACGTGTCTGAGACGCCTCTGTGCCACATGCGCAGCTAGCGGTAGGGCTACCGCCGGAGGAATTTGCGGCGGCCGACACATCGCAGATGCACGGCCCCACGCTGGCGACGATCGCACAGAAGCGGGGCCTGCCGGTTCCCGCCGCAGCGGCGGTGTCATGACGACCTCAGAGACGCGGGTGTCTGGCAGCGCCGCCGTCATGCATCCTTGGCAGCTCAATGGCAGCCTGTGTAGATTGAGCAGCCACTGCAGACTGCTGTGCCTCCATCAGTCCGATGTGCAACTATCGCTTCAGATGCCGCCTCGACCTTTGCCGTGCTCTACACAGTGCTTTTTGTAGGTTAGAGCTCCGTCTCGGATTTAAACCACACGATGGCACGTCACAAAATGCACCAAAAGGCATCTGCAGCACGCTCGACTGCTGGCACATGCCCTAATCCGATGCCACGGCAATCCTCAGGTGACAGTTTCGAGCGTCAACAGGAATGCCTGCCGCGCAATCAAGTGTGCGGCAACACCTCTGCGGGCAGCAGGCGTGCACATATTTGGGACATGCTCCCCACCAAAGCCGCCATCTTCATGGGGGAGCTGCCGCTTTCGCCGCCGCTGCATTCAGCAGGGAAAGCCCCGCAGCTGGGAGCTGGCGGCTCGCCAGCTGCGGCGCTGCCGCCACACGAGCTGCAAGCGCCCCTGCCGCTACTTGCCCCGCCGGCAGGCTGCGGTGGCATGCCGCCGCGTGCTGCTGCTGCGGGGCCAGCTTTGCCGGAGGCGGCGCCCGTCCCGCAGTGCAGCGCGACCGTTGCCGCAATGCACGCCGCCAGGCTGCAGGACACACACAGCAGTCTGTCAGCAGTCCATCGAGATATGTAATTTTCCGACTTAGCACTCCGGCATCGTGCTCCGCGCGATAAAAGAAATGAATACATACAACAACGAAGCACGTGTGGTAAAGCCAGACACGTTAGACTTGCCCCGATGGCACTTGCCTGTCTGACTCGGCCTCGAAGCGATCGAGCCAGGTAAAGGACTTGGCAAACGCGGCGCGGGCGGCGTGCACGTGCTCTACGTGCCATGGCTCTATGTGCCAGTTTGCGCCGCCCACGCCCACCTCCGCCGCCATGATGTCGTACCGCGCCACCACCTCCGCACCCTGCGGGGGCAGGAGACACGCGGGTGTGTGTGTGTGTCGATTTTTCTCGTTGCCGTGGCGCCAATAGGCTGCAGAGCCGCTGGCTTCGCCGCCTCCCTTCAACAAAAGTTGTCATGCCTCTGAGCAGAGCCACCCGGGAACGGTTGCACAGGGCTAATGCAGCACCTCGCAGCACAATCGGGGGCAGCACAGTTTGCGTAGAAACTTTTGCAGTATATTACGCGCCTGCTGGGTGCACCGGCGCAGGGAGCACACTGCAAAATCCTCAACGCGTGGCAGCTGTGCGGCAGTGGCGCCCAGGCATGCGAGATGCTGCCGCGCCGTCGCCCGCGGCCCCTCCACGCTGTACACCTGACCCGCGGCGTCCCTGCGAAAGATACATGTTCGGCTGCTCGCTCACCAGCATGATGTGCATTCTCTGCACGTTGGAAAAGTCCATTTGCCGCTGTGCTGCCCCTCCGCGCGCTATGCACCTGCCGCGCGGCGTCCCTGCCATAGATGTATGTTCGGCTGTTTGCCCACCACACGAATTGTGTGAGTCCCCCTCTGGGAAACCTCCACGCGCTTCTGTGCTGCCCCTCGGCGATGTACACCTGGCCCGCGGCGTCCCTGCACATGAGAAGGGCATGCATGAATGTATTCATGCAAAAATATGTTTCTGCTGATTTGCGTGTATCAGAGGCCTATGTGCCGCCGCCCACTTGCATGCAGCCCCTCCGCGCTGTACACCTGCCCCGCAGCGTCCGTGCGGATGTCAGGAGAATGCAATCAGACGAATACAATACAGGTGCTCCACAAATATGTACATGTGTGAGAAGGCTACGTGCCGCCGCGCACTTGCATGCAGCCCCCTCCACGGTGTACACCTGGCCAGCGGCGTCCCCGGTGCAAGACAGGCAGAGTCTCGGTCGACGGGGGCAACATCCTCGTATGGTTTCGCAGGGGCTACCACTGCGAGGCTTCCGAATGATTATGCGTCTTGAGTGAGCCCATGCGCGACCAGTTGTGCCAGTCCCTGTCCTAGCGAGCAGCTGCTGCGCGAACCCGCATGCAGACCACAGGCGCTGGTCGTGACTGCGAGCGAGCGAACGGCAGAACGCACAGGAGGCGGCAGAGGGTGGCGATGCGCCCAAGCACTGGTAGCGGCAGCAGCAGCAATCGCATCTAATCACTTGATGTCAAGTGTGTTTACGTTACGTCGAAGACAGCCGACGCACCGCAGCCGGCGGCAGACAGTGGCAAGGCGCGCGATGGCACCGGTAGCGACAGCAGTAGAACTTGCAGTCGTTCTCTTGATGTCACAAGACAGGAGCCTAACCGCAGGCGGCGGCAGACGGTGGCGAGGCGCGCCGCGGCGGCGATGTGATGCATCCAGTGCTCGCTTGCGCCGTGCACGCCGCACATGACGCGCATCAGCACCTCGTCCGGCAGGTCCTGCGGTCAGAACGTGGTGCGACGTTGCTAATGTAGGCTTCTACAGATGGGTTTGAAAAAAGATTGGATTGATCGCAAGCGTGTGGCAGATTCGACCAGGTTGACTATGTTGCAACGAGAAGTTTGCGGTGTGAGTGTGCAGTGTGCCCGGCTGGTCAGCAGGCAGCAAAGCAAGGTGTGCGGCAGGTGTGCGGCGTCCTCGGCGCGTCCTTGGCGCACCAGGAGGTTGGTCGCCGCGGCTGGCTGGCGCTGGGCAGCTGCGCCCTCTGCAGAGCGGTGCCGCTTTGCTGGACTCATGTCGTGCGCCATGCGACCGGAGGTGCCTGCGCCAGGTGTCTTTGCTGCAGTCATATTCAAACAGTCGGTGCACAATGAAGCAGTGGGGATGCCGCCCCCAAAAGACGCAGCCTGATACAGAATTGCTTGAGTCAGCTGCTGGCGTTGCCAGTGGCAGGCTGACGGTGCAGGTTGGCAATTTCAGGGCGTTGGTGCCTGGTGATGCGAGCACAATTTCCTCAAGGCTATCGCCGAGTTGTGCTTGCGGAATTCTGACCTGTGAGCGCGAGCTCTTTGGGGTGCCGACGCCGCGGTCCTGAGGTGACTCCAGCGGCAGGCGATCAGCAGCCGAGCTCCTGCGTTACAGATCATTCGACAAGAAGAAAGCTGCGTTAGACGCTCGCAACAGGCCCAGTAACAGCATGCGCATAATGGACCTCAGGCATGGCGCCGCGACATGGCCCTGAAGTCGATCAGGGAAGGTAGGGCCAATGCATGTCGATGATGGAAATAAGATACGTTTGAGACCTATGCAGCGCGCAGCTGCCTCGTGACACATGCGTTGCACTTGTTTTTACCCTGGGCCATGTGTGGCAGAGGCACTCTGCACCTGTGAGCTCAGCCAGCAGCTTGTAGGCCGGATGGCTTTGCTATACTAGGTGTCTATCGTATCAGACTGCAGCACTGAGATTGGCAGAATGATTGCACGTGCTGGACTCGTCGTCCCCTCCGTGCTCCAATACCGCTGCAGGGCGGCTATTAATCCATCATTTACTCCGCTGACTTTTTTGCGAGGTGCGCGGCAGCCAGAGGATGCATGGCGCGGCTTTCGATAGAACTTCCATACCTCATAAACGAATTTCCGTCTGGACTACAGTGCTGGCGGCGTCAGTTGGGCGGTTCGAAGGCGCATTGCAGGGCACCGTCCACGACTCGTTGCTGTCATCTCGGTCAGCCGTGCAGCAGACGACGGTCAAGCCGCGCTGTGAGGTGCGCACCGCGCAGATGTGCTCATGAGATTGCATGAAATTCCGCATCTGTGCATGTCGTGAGTCACCTGGGTTGCGCTCGTGCGCTCGCGCCGTGTCGGAGTTTGGCCGCGCGCGCCATTGTGAGCACCATCGAAATAATTCGCGCGCGCATGAAATCAGCCGTTTGCTTTACGCATGAAGTCTTAAGAGCCTTTCAGCCGAAGCATTGCGCGTCCGAAAGGAAGGTGCATGCACAGGGTCCTCACACCGGCAAGTGCAGTAGTGAAGTTGCAAGATAGAGTCGCTGAAGCACTCTATCTGAACGTGCAGGTTCGATATGAAGACGTTCTCTATCGTGGCTGTTCTACTGGTGGCAGCGTGCTGCAGCCCTGCCTCCGCTGCCAGCAGGGTGCGCCTGGCACCTCTGATGTGAAGTGGCTCAGCGTTGATTTTCTTTACTGAAAGATCGTGTAATTGCTGCTGTGACACAGAAATGTACACAGCATGTGTCATGTCGACTCTCAAGGGAGGTCGTGTGGCGCCTGCACCTGCACCTGCCTGCAGCCCGAGCGCATGACACCATCAGGTTCGGTCATGTCACAGAGCACCCAGCGTCTAAGGTGCTTCAGAGGTGCTTGTACCCGCTGCCTGTCGCCAGTCACATATCATAGTTTTTCATCTGCACAGAGGCACCTGGCGGCCGCCGCCGCGCCGCTGTCGGCCGCCATCGAGACTGCCCGCGTGCCGGCGCCCGGCCCGGACCACGAGATAGTCGTATCTTCTGAAGGCGAGAGCCTCGGCGCCGGCGGCGCCCAGGCGGTGCACGGCGGAGCCCTCGGCGGCATGCCGCCCACCGACAATGCCACACCGCCTTCCACCGTGCCTCCGCCGGGCATGGACCCGCTGATGCTGACTCCGCCTGCAGGTCTGCCGACGGCGCCTCTGCCTGCGACGACCGCTGCGCCAAAGGCCAAGCCGACAGCGGCGCCCAGCGTCATGCCGACTGCCATGCCAACGGCTGCGCCCACTGCGAAGCCGACTGCCGCTCCCGCAGCGATGCCACCGCCTGTCGTCGCCGGTGGCATCGAGAGCGTCGCCGCCTCTCCCCCGCCGCCCTCACCGCCT
>JAABUM010000402.1_pt1 | contig 78420 bp, 72 predicted proteins | sample 5559161 | NCBI WGS metagenome assembly JAABUM01 (sample SAMN10711868, study PRJNA513369) | rock metagenome | isolation source: Antarctica rocks | place: Antarctica: Victoria Land, Siegfried Peak nord
GCGCTGGACCGGGGTAGCGCGCGACTCCGGGGACGATCGCACCCGGCTGGTCCGCTCTGCTGCCCGCACCGTCACTCCTCATCGCGTGTCGGCCACCAGCGCTCCGACTGCGGCCCCGTACCCCGACCCATGGTAGCCGGAGCGGTCCCCTGATCCCGCCTCGCCTCGGCCAGCTGTGGCGCGATCGTCAAGTGGTCGCCGCAGCACTAGGCTGAGTGAAGAGACACAAGCAACGATGTCAGGAGATTCAGCGCCGTGCCGGTGACCAAGGAAATCAGCGCCCTTACCCGAGCGAACTACCCAGCGGACTGGACCGAGCTGGACACCAAGGCGGTGAACACCGCTCGTGTGCTGGCCGCCGATGCGGTGCAGAACGTGGGCAACGGCCACCCCGGCACGGCGATGAGCCTCGCTCCGTTGGCGTACACGCTGTTTCAGCGGGTCATGCGGCACGACCCCACGGATGAGGACTGGATCGGTCGGGACCGTTTCGTCCTGTCCTGCGGTCACTCCAGCCTGACGCTGTACATCCAGTTGTACCTGGCCGGCTACGGCCTGGAGCTGCAAGACCTCAAGGAATTGCGTACCTGGGGCAGCAAGACCCCGGGCCACCCCGAGCACCGGCACACCCCGGGCATCGAGATCACCACCGGCCCCCTGGGACAGGGCCTCGCGTCCGCCGTGGGCATGGCGATGGCGGCCCGGCGCGAGCGTGGGCTGTTCGACCCGGACGCGAAGGCCGGCAAGAGCCCCTTCGACCACCACATCTTCGTCATCGCCTCCGACGGCGACATCGAGGAGGGCATCACCTCCGAGGCGTCCTCGCTGGCCGGGCACCAGCAGTTGGGCAACCTGGTGCTGGTGTACGACGACAACAAGATTTCCATCGAGGACAACACCGACATCGCGCTAAGCGAGGACACCGCCAAGCGCTACGAGGCCTACGGCTGGCACGTGCAGGTGGTGGAAGGTGGCGAGGACGTCGCGGCCATCGAGCAGGCACTGCTGGCGGCGAAGGCGGAAACCGGCAGGCCGTCGTTGATTCTGTTGCGGACCATCATCGGCTACCCGGCACCGAAGAAGATGAACACCGGTGCCGCGCACGGAGCCGCTCTCGGCGACGAGGAGGTCGCCGCGGTCAAGAAGGCGCTGGGCTTCGACCCGAAGAAGACGTTCGAGGTCAGCGACGAGGTGCTCGGCCACACCCGCCAGGTCCAGCAGCGCAGCAGAAAGGCGCGGGACAAGTGGACACCGGAGTTCGAGGCTTGGGCCAAGCGCGAGCCCGAGCGCAAGGCATTGCTAGACCGGGTGCTCGGGCGCACGCTGCCCGACGGATACGCCGAGGCGCTGCCCACGTGGAAGCCGGGCGACAAGGCGGTGGCCACCCGGAAGGCCTCTGAGGCGGTGCTCGCCGCGCTCGGCCCGATTCTGCCCGAGCTGTGGGGCGGCTCTGCCGACCTCGCGGGCAGCAACAACACCACCATCAAGGGCGCCGACTCCTTCGGACCCACCTCGGCGTCCACTGACATGTGGCAGGCAAATCCCTACGGGCGCACCCTGCACTTCGGGGTCCGCGAGCACGCGATGGCCGCGATCCTGAACGGCATCGCGCTGCACGGTCCGACCCGCCCCTACGGCGGCACCTTCCTGGTGTTCAGCGACTACCAACGGCCGGCCATCCGGCTCGGCGCGCTGATGCAGTCCTCCGTTGTGCACGTCTGGACGCACGACTCCATCGGCCTCGGTGAGGACGGGCCCACCCACCAGCCGATCGAGCACCTCGCCTCGCTACGCGCCATTCCCGGTCTCGACGTGGTCCGCCCGGGCGACGCCAACGAGACCGCGGCCGCGTGGAAGGCCGCCCTGGAACGCCCGGAGGGTCCGGCGGGACTGGCACTGACCCGCCAGGACCTGCCGATTCTGGATGGCACCAGCACGGACGGCGTCGCCAAGGGCGGCTACGTGCTGCAGGACGCCGAGACCGGCCCCGTGCGTGTGGTGCTCATCGCCACCGGTTCGGAGCTGCAGATCGCCGTCGCCGCTCGAAAGACTTTGGAAGCGCAGGGAGTCGGCACCCGGGTGGTCTCCATGCCCTGCGTGGAGTGGTTCGACGAGCAGGACCAGAACTACCGCGACGCAGTGATCCCCCCAACGGTCAAGGCAAGGGTGTCCGTCGAGGCCGGGATCGGAATGCCCTGGTACCGCTTCGTCGGAACCGTTGGCGAGGTGGTGTCGATCGAGCACTTCGGCGCGTCGGCCGACTACCAGACCCTGTTCCGTGAGTTCGGGTTCACCGATGAGGCGGTGACCGCTGCCGCGCAGCGCTCACTCGCCCGAGTAGAGGGATGATCGACATGAGCAACAAGCAGAACAAGAACCTGGCCGAGCTGAGTGCGGCGGGGGTGTCCGTGTGGCTGGACGACCTCTCCCGGGAGCGGCTGCGTACCGGCAACCTCGCCGAGCTGGCGGAAACCAAGTGCGTGGTCGGAGTGACCACCAACCCCACGATCTTCGCCGGTGCACTGTCCAAGGGCGACGCCTACGACGCCCAGCTGCGTGAGCTGGCCGCGCAGGGGGCGGACGTGGACGAGGTTGTCCGGGTGCTCACCACCGACGACGTCCGTCAGGCCTGCGACGTCCTGCGGCCGGCCTGGGAAGCCAGCGACGGGCGCGACGGCCGGGTGTCCATCGAGGTCGATCCTCGACTGGCGCACGACACGGAGCAGACGGTGGCCCAGGCGCAGGAGCTTTGGAAGATCGTCGACCGCCCCAATGTCATGATCAAGATCCCCGCCACCAGGGAGGGCGTGCCCGCGATCACCCGCACCCTGGCTGAGGGCATCACCGTCAACGTCACGCTGATTTTCTCGGTGGAGCGCCACCGAGAGGTGATGGACGCCTATCTCGACGGCATCGAGCAGGCCAAGGAAGCCGGCCACGACCTGTCCAGCATCGCCAGCGTGGCGTCCTTCTTCGTCTCCCGGGTGGACACCGAGGTGGACAAGCGGCTGGAGGCCATCGGCACGCCGGAGGCCATGGAGCTGCGCGGCAAGGCGGCCATTGCCAACGCCCGGCTGGCCTACGGCGCCTACGAAGAGATCTTTCAGGTGGGTTCGCGCTTCCCGGCCTTGGCCGCGGCAGGGGCAACGCCGCAACGTCCGCTGTGGGCGTCCACCGGGGTGAAGAACCCGGACTACTCGGACACCATGTACGTCACCGAGCTGGTGGCACCCAACACGGTGAACACCATGCCGGAGAAGACCATGGACGCGGTCGCCGACCACGGGGTGATCCGCGGCGACACCGTCAGCGACACCTCGGTGGCGGCGCAGCAGGTCTTCGACGCCCTGGAGCAGGTGGGCATCGACATCACCGAGGTCTTCCTCACGCTGGAAAATGAGGGCGTGCAGAAGTTCGAGGCGTCCTGGGGTGAGCTCGCGGAGACCGTCCAGGGTCAGCTCGACGGCGCGACCTCGAGCTGACCTCAGCCCCTGCTGCCGTCATGTCCCCGAGCGCGAGGAGCTACGCAGTGCGAGCCAATCCCGGGTGGACAAACCCACGGGATCAGGAGTGGGTCAACCCGCTGCGCGACCCCAGGGACAAGCGTCTGCCGACCATCGCCGGGCCGTGCGGACTGGTGATCTTTGGGGTGACCGGCGACCTGGCCCGCAAGAAGCTGATGCCGGCGGTCTACGACCTCGCCAACCGGGGGCTGCTGCCGCCCGGGTTCGCGTTGGTCGGTTTTGCTCGCCGGGATTGGGCGGATGAGGACTTCGGCGAGATCGTGCACGACGCGGTACGCGAGCACGCTCGCACTCCGTTCCGGGAGGACGTCTGGGAAACGCTTTCCGAGGGGTTCCGCTTCGTCTCCGGCTCGTTTGATGACGACGCGGCGTTCGACGCGCTCGCGTCAACCCTGGCCGAGTTGGACCACGTACGCGGGACCGGCGGCAACCACGCCTTCTACCTCTCCGTGCCGCCGGCGGCCTTTCCGGTGGTGTGCGAACAGCTCTCCCGCTCCGGATTGGCCAAGCAGACCGACGGCGAGTGGCGCAGGGTGGTGATCGAGAAGCCCTTCGGGCACGACCTGGCCAGTGCACGCGAGCTGAACGCTGTGGTGAACGAGGTGTTCCCCGAAGACTCGGTGTTCCGCATCGACCACTACCTCGGGAAGGAGACGGTGCAGAACATCCTGGCGCTGCGCTTCGCCAACCAGCTGTTCGACCCGATCTGGAACGCGCACTACGTGGACCACGTGCAGATCACCATGGCCGAGGACATCGGCCTCGGCGGTCGGGCGGGGTACTACGACGGCATCGGCGCCGCGCGCGACGTCATCCAGAACCACCTGCTGCAGCTGTTGGCCTTCATCGCGATGGAGGAGCCGGTCAGCTTCGAGCCGCACGAGCTGCAGGCAGAGAAGGTCAAGGTGCTTTCCGCCATCCGGCTCGCCCAGCCGATCGACGAAACCACCGCCCGCGGTCAGTACTCCGGTGGCTGGCAGGGCGGCCAACAGGTGGTCGGGCTCGGCGACGAGGAAGGCTTCGCCGCGGACTCCACGACAGAGACCTTCGCAGCGATCACCCTCGACGTGGACACCCGACGGTGGGCAGGGGTGCCGTTCTATCTGCGCACCGGCAAACGGCTCGGCCGCCGCGTCACCGAGATCGCGGTGGTGTTCAAGCGCGCCCCGCACCTGCCCTTCGATGCCACCATGACCGAGGAGTTGGGGCACAACGCGCTGGTAATCCGGGTGCAACCCGACGAAGGCATCACCATGCGCTTCGGCTCGAAGGTGCCGGGCAGCAGCATGGAGGTCCGCGACGTGAGTATGGATTTCAGTTACGGGCAGGCGTTTACCGAGTCTTCCCCCGAGGCCTACGAGCGGTTGATCTTGGACATGTTGCTGGGCGAGCCTTCACTGTTCCCGGTGAACGCCGAAGTCGAGTTGTCCTGGCGGATCCTCGACCCGGTGATCGAACACTGGGCGGCTTCAGGTAAGCCGGAGCCCTACGGCGCGGGAACCTGGGGTCCAGACTCCGCCGACGCCATGATGGCCCGGACCGGACGCACCTGGAGGAGGCCATGATGCCGTTAAGGCCGGAGGCTGCGAAATGATGCCGGTGAGGCCGGAGGCTGCGAAATGATGCCGGTGAGGCCGGAGGCCGCGAAATGATTATCGACATGCCGGCCACCACCACCGGCAGCGTGAACCGGCGCATCGTAGAGCTGCGCAAGAGCGGTGGCGCCGTCACCCTCGGCCGAGTGCTCACGCTCGTGATCGCCACCGACGACGACGCGCAGACCGAGGGTGTGATCGACGCCGCGAACGCCGCCAGCCGTGAGCATCCGTGTCGCGTCATCGTGCTGGCTCGCGGAGCCCGCAAAGCCGCCCCACGGCTGGATGCGCAAATCAGGGTCGGGGGGGACGCAGGCGCCTCTGAGGTGGTGGTCCTGCGGCTTTACGGCCCGTTGGCCGAGAACGCCGCCAGTGTGACAGTCCCGTTCCTGCTGCCGGACACACCGATCGTCGCGTGGTGGCCGGGTGAGCCACCCGCCAACCCGGCGCGCGATCCCATCGGCAGGCTCGCGACCCGACGCATCACCGACGCTGCCGCCGCCCGCAACCCGAGCCGTGCCCTCATCCAACGCCAGGCGAACTATGCCGAGGGCGACACCGACCTGTCGTGGAGTCGGCTCACCTCCTGGCGTGCGCTGCTGGCCAGCGCACTCGATCAGCCCCCCTACGAGCCGGTGCAGTCGGCCACGGTGACCGGTGGCGCCGAGTCGCCGTCCTCAGACCTGCTGGCCGGCTGGCTGGCGGCGTTTCTCCGGGTTCCCGTCAAGCGGGTGCGCACCGGTGTGGGGCTGGGATCGGTGGTGCTCGAACGACCGTCGGGTGCGGTGGCGCTGATCCGTCCCTCCGGGGACTCTGCCGTGCTGACCCAACCGGGGCAGCCCGACCGCAAGGTTGCCCTCAGCCGGCGCCAGGTGAAGGACTGCCTGTCCGAGGAGATGCGCCGTCTCGACGCCGACGAGGTGTACGAGCAGGCCCTGCAGGGTCTGTCCCTGGTCAAGCGGTCGAGGGCCACTTCTTCACGCGCGACCACGAGGGTCGCACCGTGAGCGTGCCGCAGGTGGTGGTGCACGCCGACCCGGCTGTGCTCGCCGCGGCGATCGCGTCTCGGCTGGTGACGACGGTTGTCGACGCGCAGGCGGCACGGGGCACTGCCTCGGTGGCGCTCACCGGGGGCGGCGTGGGCACCGCAGTCCTCGAGCAGCTGCGCATGTCCGCGGCGCGCCTGGCGATCGATTGGTCGCGGCTGGACATCTTCTGGGGTGATGAGCGCTACCTGCCCGCCGGGCACCCCGAGCGCAACGAGACGCAGGCCCGCGCCGCCCTGCTCGACCACGTGGGCGTCGACCCCGCTCGGGTGTTTCCCATGGCCGCCTCCGACGGCCCGCTGGGTAACGACCCGGATGCTGCCGCCGCCTCTTACGCCGGAACGCTGGCAGCGCGGAGCCAGCCGGAAGATCACGGCGCGGTCCCCCGCTTCGACGTCTTGATGCTGGGCATGGGTGAAGAAGGCCACGTGGCTTCGGTGTTCCCCGAGTCACCCGCCGCGTACGAACGGGAGCGCAAGGTCGTGGCTGTGCGCCACTGCCCGAAGCCACCGCCCACCCGGATCAGCCTGACGTTGCCCGCCATTCGGCAAGCCGGCCAGGTGTGGCTCTGCGTCAGCGGCGACGCCAAGGCGGCCGCGGTCCAGCTGGCACTCGGCGGCGCGGGTGAGGTGTCAGTTCCTGCGGCGGGGGCGCTCGGCCAGCTTCGCACCCTGTGGCTGCTGGACCGCGCCGCCGCCGGAGCGCTGCCCCGGGAGCTGTTGCCGCGGTAAGGATGCGGATCTGGCCTACGAGCCGAGTTTGGTGACCAGGCCGACGCCGACGATGCAGACGAACCAGATCAGCCCGATGAACAGGGTGATCCGGTCAAGGTTCTTCTCGACCACGTTAGAGCCCGAGAGGCTCGACTGCGTGCCACCCCCGAATAGGGTGGACAGTCCGCCGCCCTTGCCCTTGTGCAGCAAGATCAGCAGGATCAGCGCCAAGCTGGCGACGATCAGCACAATCTGCAAGAACAGTTCCATCGAAGTCCTTCGTTAGTCGTGGCACCATAGCCTAACGTCTGGTGTCAGGGCAGCGGTCCACCGGCGGCGATCGCGCACAGCGTCGCGAACTCATCGGCCTTGAGGCTGGCCCCGCCGACCAGTGCACCGTCGACGTCGTCCTGCGCCACGATCTCGCCCACATTCTTCGAGGTGACCGAGCCGCCGTACAGCACCCGAACCGCAGCAGCGCCATCACCACCGAGTGCCACCAGCTCACCGCGCAGCGCCGCACACACCTCCTGGGCGTCGGCCGGGGTGGCGACCCGGCCGGTGCCGATGGCCCACACGGGTTCGTAGGCCAAGACCACCGAGGCGAGCTGGTCCGGCGAGCAACCGGCGAGTGAGCCACCCAGTTGACCGAGCGCGTGCTCGACGTGCGTACCGGCCTCGCGGATCTCCAGGCCCTCGCCCACACAGATGATCGGGGTGATCCCGTGGCGCAGCGCCGCCGCCGCCTTCGCCGCCACCACCGCGTCGTCCTCGCCGTGCATGGCGCGGCGCTCGGAGTGCCCGACCACCACGTAGGTGCAGCCCAGCTTGGCCAGCATCAGCCCACTGACCTCGCCGGTGAAGGCACCGGAGTCCTGCACGGAAATATCTTGTGCGCCGTAGGTGAGTCGTAGTTTGTCGCCGTCGGTCAGCGTCTGCACGCTGCGGATATCGGTGAACGGCGGCAGTACAGCCACATCGACCTTGTCGAAGTACTTGTCCGGCAACGAAAAGGCGATCTTCTGGACCAAGGCGATGGCCTCGAGGTGGTTGAGGTTCATCTTCCAGTTGCCCGCGATCAGCGGTGTGCGGTTCATCGTTCAGGTCTCCAATACGGACAGGCCGGGAAGCTCTTTGCCCTCGAGGTACTCCAACGACGCTCCACCGCCGGTGGAGATGTGCGAGAAACCGTCCTCAGGCAAACCCAACAAGCGCACCGCCGCCGCGGAGTCACCTCCGCCGACCACGCTGAACGCGCCGTCGCCGGTCGCCGCGATGATCGCTTCGGCCACGCCGCGGGTACCGCCGGCGAAGTTGGCCATTTCGAACACGCCCATCGGCCCGTTCCAAAAAATCGTCCTCGCGGTGTGCAAACCCTCCGCGAAACGGGCGACCGTGGCCGGACCGACGTCCAGACCCATGTGCCCCTCCGGGATCTCCGTCGCGGCGACGGTGTGCACCGGTGTGGCCGCCGAGAAAGCCTCGGCGACCACCAGATCGGTGGGCAGATAGATCTTGGCACCGAAGCGTTCCAGCAGGTCTTTGCAGGTGTCGATCATCTCGGACTGCAACAGCGAGTCGCCGACCGGGTGACCCTGCGCGGCGAGAAAGGTAAAGCACATCGCTCCGCCGATGAACAGGCCGTCGACCTTGGGGGCTAGTGCCTCGATGACCGCCAGCTTGTCGGAGACCTTTGACCCGCCGAGCACCACCGCGTACGGCTTCTCCGCCCCGCCGGTGAGCTTGGCCAGCACGTCCACCTCGGTCGAGACGAGACCTCCCGCGTAGTGCGGGAGTCGTTGCGCCACGTCGTACACCGAGGCCTGCTTGCGGTGTACGACCCCAAAACCGTCGGAGACGAAGGCGCCGCCGGATCCGGTCAGGGCGACCAGCGCATCGGCCAGCTCGGCCCGCTCGTCGGTGGACTTGCTGGTCTCGCGTGCGTCGAAGCGCACGTTCTCCAGCAGCAGGACCTCGCCGTTGTGCAGGGCAGCACTGCGGGATCGCGCCGAAGGACCGACAACGTCCTCGGAGAGCTCGACGGTGCGCCCGAGTATTTCGCCGAGCGTGGCGGCGACAGGTGCCAGGGACAGCGTCCGATCCGGTGCACCCTTCGGCCGACCGAGGTGCGCGGCGACGATCACCCGTGCCCCCGCATCGGCCAGCGCACGCAGCGTCGGCGCCGAGGCCTCGATCCGGCCGGCGTCGGTGATGGCACCGTCCTCGATTGGGACGTTGAGGTCCGAGCGCACCAGTACGGTACGCCCCGAGACGCCCTCGTCGAGCAGGTCCCGCAGTGTCTTCACGCGCTGATCAGAGCTTGGACGCGACGAGGTCGGTGAGGTCCACCAGCCGGTTCGAGTAACCCCACTCGTTGTCGTACCAACCGACGATCTTCACCTGATTGTCGATGACCTTGGTCAGGCCGGAGTCGAAGATGCACGACGCGGGGTCCGTCACGATGTCGGAGGACACCAACGGTGCCTCGCTGTACACAAGAAAGCCCTTCAGCGGTCCGGCGGCGGCGGCGGCCTGGAACGCGGCGTTGACGGCTTCGACCGAAGTGGCCTCCCGCACGGTGACCGTGAGGTCGGTGGCCGAACCCGTGGGCACGGGGACCCGCAGCGCGTAGCCATCGAGTTTGCCCTTGAGCTGGGGCAACACCAGGCTGATGGCCTTGGCCGCGCCGGTCGAGGTGGGCACCACGTTGATGGCAGCGGCGCGGGCCCGGCGTGGGTCCTTGTGCGGACCGTCCTGCAGGTTCTGATCCGCGGTGTAGGCGTGCACGGTGGTCATCAGGCCGCGCTCGATGCCGAAGGCCTCGTCCAGCACCTTGGCCATCGGGCCGAGGCAGTTGGTGGTGCAGGAGGCGTTGGAGATGATGGCCTGGCTGCCGTCGTAGTCGCCGTCGTTGACGCCCATCACCACGGTGAGGTCCTCACCCTTCGCCGGTGCGGAGATGATGACCTTCTTGGCACCGGCATCGAGGTGCCCGCGAGCTCGCTCGGCGTCGGTGAAGATGCCGGTGGACTCCACGACCACGTCGACGTTCAGCTCCCCCCAGGGCAGGGCGGCGGGACCCTCCTTGATGGCCAGGGCCTTGATCCGCTGGGAGCCGACGACGATGTAGTCGCCGTCGACGGAGACGTCCTGGGGCAGGCGGCCGAGGATGGAGTCGTACTTCAGCAGGTGCGCCAGGTTCTCCGCCGGGGTGAGGTCGTTGACCGCCACAATCTCGATGTCAGTGGTGCCCGCGGCACGCTGCGCCTCCACCGCCCGGAAGAAGTTTCGACCGATCCGGCCGAAGCCGTTCACGCCTACCCGGACCGTCACTGTGCACTCCTCGTCATCGATTGTTTGATCGGCGACCACCCTAACCGGCCCAGATGCTGCGCCGGTCTCAGCCCTCGTCCAACATGTCCGCGGTCACTGCCGATTCCGTGTCGGGTACGCCGGTCTCCCGTGCCTTGCGATCGGCCATGGACAACAGACGACGGATCCGTCCGGCGACGGCGTCCTTGGTCATCGGGGGGTCCGCAAGTTGACCGAGCTCCTCCAGCGACGCCTGCCGGTGCTCCACCCGGAGCGACCCGGCCGCTGCCAGGTGAGCGGGAACGTCCGGGCCCAGGATCTGTAGCGCACGGTCCACCCTGGCCGCCGCCGCGACCGCCGCCCGCGCGGAACGGCGCAGGTTGGCGTCGTCGAAGTTGGCCAGGCGGTTGGCTGTCGCCCGCACCTCCCGGCGCATCCGCCGTTCCTCCCAGGTCAGCCGGATGTCCTGGGCGCCCATCTTGGTGAGCAACGCCCCGATGGCCTCCCCGTCCCGCACCACGACCCGGTCGGCACCACGTACCTCCCGAGCCTTGGCGGAGATGCCCAGCCGCCGGGCCGCGCCCACCAGCGCCATCGCCGCCTCCGGTCCCGGGCAGCCGACCTCCAACGCCGAGGAGCGGCCGGGTTCGGTCAGCGAGCCGTGGGCGAGGAACGCCCCCCGCCAGGCCGCTTCCGCGTCGCACAAGCCGCCGGCCACCACCTGTGCGGGCAGGCCGCGCACGGGTCGGCCGCGATTGTCCAGCAGACCGGTCTGCCGGGCCAGCGCCTCACCATCCTTCACCACACGCACCAGGTAGCGGGTGCCCTTGCGGAGACCGCCCGCGCTGAGCACGTGCACGTCGGAGGGGTATCCGTACACCTCATGGATGGCCTTGCGCAGCCGGCGGGCGATCGAACCGGCGTCCAACTCGGCCTCGACCACCACCCGCCCCGCCACGATGTGCAGACCGCCGGAAAACCTCAGCATCGACGCCACCTCCGCACGGCGGCAGCAGGTCTTGGTGATGTCCAGCCTGCTCAGCTCATCCTTGACTGCTCCGGTCATCGCCACGCGGGGGCGTCCTCTCCGTCGATCTTCTCGTGCACCGGGCGGGTCAGCGCGGGAATCCTGCCGTGGCTGAGCACCTCGGCGAGGACCTCTCCGAGCCGGACCTCATCGTGTATATCCGTCCCTGCCACCGCGACGTCGACCACCTGCAGCCGCGCCCCGAGTTGGGCGGCGATCCGATCGACGTGCGCAGTGTCCGCACCGGGCAATAGCGAACGACGGTCCACGACGACGGCGTCCAACTGAAGCCCGGGAGCGTGTTGTGACAGTACGTGCAGATGGCGCTCGGTGGTGAAGCCCGTCGTCTCCCCGTACTGCGGGCTGAGGTTGAGCACGGCGACCCGCACCGCATCGGTGGCCACGATCGCCTCGAGCAGCTGCGGGACCAGGACGTGCGGGATGACACTGGAGAACCAGGAACCCGGGCCCAACACCACCAGGTCGGCCGTGCGCACTGCGAGGACGGCCTCCGGGCACGCAGGCGGGTCGGCCGGGAGCAGCCGCACCCGACGCACCTGCCCCTCGGTGATGGCCACCGCGTGCTGACCGCGAACCGCGGTGGACACCCTGGGGTCGTTGTGCAAACCCACGACATCGGCCTCGATGTCCAGCGGAACCGCGCTCATCGGCAACACGCGGCCGCGAACCCCGAGCAGCGTGGCCACCATGTCCAGCGCCGCCACCGGGTCGCCGAGTACCTCGGCGAGCCCGGTGATGAGTAGGTTTCCGACGGGGTGCCCGGCCAGCGCTCCGGTGCCGCCGAAGCGATGCTGCACCGTGGTGGCCCACAGCTGCTCGTGTTCGGTATCGGCCGCCAGCGCGGACAGCGCCATCCGCAGATCCCCCGGCGGCAGCGCGCCGAGCTCACGCCGGAGCCGCCCCGAGGAACCGCCGTCATCGGCGACGGTGACGATGGCGGTCACTTGCTCGCTGACGCGTCGCGCAGCACGCAGCGTGGCATGCAGGCCGTGGCCGCCACCGAGCGCAACGACGGAGGGCGAATTTGTCGTCATTCGCGCCCCAGGTCGCGGTGCACCACGCGGACCGGGACGTGGTCCAGCTCATCCAGCCGGGCGGCGAGCTGCTCGGCGATCGCCACGCTGCGGTGCTTGCCGCCGGTGCAGCCGACCGCAAGCGTCAGGTAGCGCTTGCCCTCCCGGCGATAGCCACCGCTCATCAGCCGCAACAGCTCGTGGTAACGGTCGAGAAACTCCTCCGCCCCTTCCTGGCCGAGCACGTAGTCGCGCACCTCGGCGTCTTGCCCGGTGTGCCCGCGCAGCTCGGGGATCCAGTGCGGGTTGGGCAGGAACCGCACGTCGACCACCAGGTCGGCGTCCATCGGCAGTCCGTACTTGTACCCGAAGGACAGCACCATGACCTTGGTCTGAGCACTGGACTCGCTGCCGAACGCATCCTCGATCTTCTCCCGTAGCTGATGGACGGACAGCGCGGTGGTGTCCACCACCAAGTCCGCCTCCGCGCGCAGGGGGGCAAGCAGCTCTCGCTCCCGGGTGATGCCGTCGGCGAGGCGGCCGTCGCCCTGCAGGGGGTGGCCGCGCCGGACCTGCTCGAAACGGCGGATGAGCAGTGCGTCGGAGGCTTCCAGGAACAACACCCGCGGCCGCAGTCCCTTGGCGTCGAGCTGGCGGATGACCGCGGCGAGGTCGTCGGTGAACCGACGGCTGCGCACATCCATCACCACCGCGATCTTGGTCAGCCCGGCCCGCGACTGCGCACCGAGGTCCACCACGGTGGTGATCAGCTCCGGTGGCAGGTTGTCCACCACGAACCAGCCGAGGTCTTCCAGGACCTTGGCCACGGTGCTGCGCCCGGCCCCGGACAGTCCGGTGACCACGGCGACCTCCACCCCCGTGGGTGCCTGGTCGTCGGCGGTGCTGCTCACGTGCGCTCTCCCTGCTCGTTGCTGGTCGCCCGCGGGGCGCCGAGTGCGGTACGGACGGCCTCTGCGGTGCTCGGACCGATCCCCGGCACCTCGACGATCTGCTCGACGCTCGCCTGCCGCAGCCGCGCCACCGACCCGAAGTGTGTCACCAGTGCGGTGCGCCGACTTTCCCCCAGCCCCGGAACCGCGTCCAACGCGGAGGCGGTCATCCGTTTGCTGCGCTTGCTGCGGTGGAAGGTGATGGCAAAGCGGTGCGCCTCGTCGCGCACCCGTTGCAGCAGGTACAGCGCCTCGCTGCTGCGGGGCAGGATCACGGGGTCGAGCTCACCGGCCACCCAGACCTCCTCGAGCCGTTTGGCCAGCCCGATCACGGCGACGTCGGTGACACCGAGCTCGACCAGCACCGCCGCAGCCACCGCGACCTGCGGGGCCCCGCCGTCGACCACGTAGAGATTGGGCGGGTAGGCAAACCGCCGCGGCCGTCCGGTGAGCGGATCGATACCCGGGGCCGGCGCGTCTACGGGGGCGGCTTCGGGCTCGATGGGCAGCTCCGCGGTGGCGCTCTGGTCACGCTGATGCCGTTGGAACCGTCTGCGGGTCACCTCGGCGATGCTGGCCACATCATCGGAGTGCCCGTCCCCGGCCGCCTCCTTGATGGCGTAGTGGCGGTAGTCGGACTTGCGGGGCAGCCCGTCCTCGAACACCACGAGTGAGGCCACCACGTCGGTGCCCTGCACATGGCTGACGTCCACACACTCGATGCGCAACGGCGCCGAGTCCAGCTCCAGCGCCTCCTGTAGGCCCTGCAGGGCCGCCGAACGCGCCGTGAGGTCGCCGGCGCGCCGCAGCTTGTGCTGGTTGAAGGCTTCGTCCGCGTTGTGGCCCACCGTCTCGGCGAGCGCCCGTTTGTCGCCGCGCTGGGCGACCCGCAACCGCACCCGCGAGCCGCGCAGGCCGCTGAGCCACTGCTCCAACGCCTCGGCATCGGCAGGCAGCACGGGGACGAGCACCTCGCGCGGGACGTGCTCGGCCGCCTGCTCGGTGTCGGCCCCGGCCAGGGCCACCTGCTCGCCATAGAATTGGGTGAGGAACTGCTCCACCAGGTACGCGACGGATGTCTCAGCGTCGCCGTCCGCTGCAACCCCGGTGTCACCGGTCAGCTCCACCACCCAGCCGCGCTGCCCCCGCACCCGTCCGCCGCGTACATGGAAGACCTGGACCGCAGCTTCCAGGTCGTCACCCGAGAACGCGACGAGGTCGGCGTCGGTGCCGTCACCCAGCACCACCGCCTGCTTCTCCATCGCCCGCCGCAACGCGCCGACGTCGTCGCGCAGCCGGGCGGCGCGCTCAAAGTCCAAGCCCTCCGACGCCACCCGCATCTGCTTGTCCAGGTCGCGGACAAGCTTGTCGGTGCGCCCGGCGAGAAAGTCGCAGAAGTCCTCCACGATGGCGCGGTGCTCATCGGCGCTGACCACGCCGGTGCACGGCGCTGAGCACTTGTCGATGTAGCCGAGCAGGCACGGGCGGCCGATCTGGCGATGCCGGTTGAACACGCCGGTGGAGCAGGTGCGCGCCGGGAACACCCGGAGCAGCAGATCGAGGGTCTCCCGGATGGCCCAGGCGTGCGCGTAGGGGCCGAAATAGCGCACGCCCTTCTTGCGGGGTCCGCGGTAGACGAACAGCCGGGGGTAGGTCTCGTTGAGAGTGACCGCCAACACCGGGTAGGACTTGTCGTCGCGGTAGCGGACGTTGAACCGCGGGTCAAACTCCTTGATCCAGTTGTATTCCAGCTGCAGGGCCTCGACCTCGGTGCCGACCACCGTCCACTCCACGGCGGCGGCGGTGGTCACCATCTGCCGGGTGCGCGGATGCAGTCCCGCCAGGTCGGCGAAGTAGGAGTTGAGCCGGCTGCGCAGGCTCTTGGCCTTGCCGACGTAGATGACCCGACCGTGCGGGTCGCGGAACTTGTAGACGCCTGGCTGGTCGGGAATCGTGCCGCTGGGCGGGCGATAGGTGGACGGGTCGGGCACGGCCTCCAGGTTAGGCCAGAGCCCCGTCAGGCCAGCACCACATCCGGTCCGCGAACCGTCACCGCGACCGCGGCAAGCCCCGTGCGGGCAGGACCTTGCTCGAGGACACCGGTCTTGGCGTCGAACGTGCTGCCGTGTGCGGGGCACACGATCACACCGTTCACCGGGGTGGCCACCGTGGTACCTGCGTGCGGGCAGCGCGCGTCCAACGCCGTGATGGTGCCCGCACTCGGCTGCTGCAGCAGAACCTTGCCGTTGGGCCCGTCAACCAAGGCGGCGCCGCCGACGGGGACATCAGCCAGGGCGCCGAGGCGGGTGCCGGGTGCCGGGCTGACGGTGGGAATCTGCCCGACGTGCCCTGCGGCACATCCAGCAAGCACGCCCGGGGCAAGCAGTCCGATGCTCAGCCCGCACAAAACCGCACGACGCGTCGGGCTCATCGGTCACCGACCGCCGTGGGTCGCGTGCAGCTCCCGCAGGCGCTGCATCGCCTGTACGGCCCGTGGCCCGTCGCTGGACTGGATGGCCATCACCGTCACGTACTCGTCGTCGGGCAGGTCGACGCGAGCGAAAGACGCGCCGTCCGGAAAGGACACCCCGGTGACCAGGTCCCAGGGAAAGACATTCTCGCCCAGCACATTACGAACACCAATGCCGTGTGGACCCACCCGCAGGCGCGGTCGGGCCAGCAGGAGGACAGCTCCGGCCAGCAGCAGCCCGAAGACAGCCATCGCCACCTGATCGGCCGGGCGGAAGTACACCCCGGTGGCATCACCGTGCAACATCGCGGCGGTGGTGCTGAACACCGCGACGATGGCCACGGCCATCACGACCGCCACCCGACTGGTCCGCCGGGGACGCACCACGAGCTCCGTGGTGTCGCTGCTCCGCGTTACCGGATCGCTCACTGATGCACCCCCTCTGTCCATGGTTGGCGCAGGTGCCGCAGGGTGCGCGCCGTGTCCAGCGCCGCCACCGTCGCCTGCGCACCCTTGCTCTCCACCGAGTCGGCAAAACCGGCCCTGGCCATCGCCTGCGGCATGTCCTCCGTGGTCAGCACCCCGTTGCCGACCGGGGTGCGCTCGTCCAGCGCCACCCGGGTGAGCCCCGCCGTCACCGCGTCGCACACGTAGTCGAAGTGCGGGGTCTCGCCGCGGATCACGACTCCGAGGGCCACCACCGCGTCATGACTCCGCGCCAGCTCCTGGGCCACCACGGCCAGCTCCACCGCCCCGGCGACCCGCACAGTGGTGGGCTCCTCGACGCCGGCACGAGCGGCGACGCGCAGCGCACACGCCAGCAGCTGATCGCTGACCTCGGCGTGCCAGCGGGTGGCGACCACGCCGAGGGTCAATCCTGTTCCGGCGCCGGGGTCGAGTTCCGGATCGCCATGACCGCTCACGACGCACCGCCCGCCGGGGTCGCCACCCCGGTGGGGCCGCTGCCCTCGTGCTCGCCAAGGCCGACGAGGTCGTGGCCCATCCGGTCGCGTTTGGTCCGCAGGTACCGCAGGTTCTCCGGGTTCGCGCGCACCGGCATCGGGACGCGATCGATGATGTGCAACCCGTAGCCGTCCAAGCCCACCCGTTTCGCGGGGTTGTTCGTCAGCAGGCGCATGGAATGGACACCGAGCTCCACCAGGATCTGGGCGCCGATGCCGTAGTCGCGGGCGTCTGCGGGCAGGCCGAGCAGCAGGTTGGCGTCCACGGTGTCCGAGCCGGCGTCCTGCAGCTCGTAGGCCTGCAGCTTGTGCATCAGCCCGATGCCCCGGCCCTCGTGCCCGCGCATGTACAACACCACGCCACGGTTTTCGGCAGCCACCGCGGCCAGCGCCGCGTCCAGCTGGGTGCCGCAGTCGCAGCGCAGCGACCCGAAGACGTCGCCGGTGAGGCACTCCGAGTGCACCCGGACCAGCAGGTCCTGCCCGTCACCGACGTCGCCGCGGACCAGTGCGACGTGCTCTACCCCGTCGTAGAGGCTTTGGAACCCGACGGCCAGGAAGTCGCCGTAGACCGTGGGAATGCGGGCCTCGGCGATGCGGTCGACCTGCCGCTCGTTGCGACGCCGCCACGAGATCAGGTCGGCAATGGAGATCAGCGCCAGGCCGTGGTCGTCGGCGAACTCGCGGAGCTCGGCGGTGCGGGCCATCTCGCCGGGCTCGCGTGCGCTGACCACTTCGCAGATGACCCCGGCGGGCTGCAACCCGGCCAGGCGCGCCAGGTCGACGGCGGCCTCGGTGTGCCCGGGGCGTCGCAGTACACCGCCTTCCTTGGCCCGCAACGGCACCACGTGACCCGGCCGGGCGAAGGAGTGCGCACCCGCGTCGGGGTCGGCTAACAGCCGGGCGGTGGTGGCTCGGTCGGCCGCGGAGATCCCGGTGCCGATGCCCTCGCGCGCGTCCACGGTGACGGTGTAGGCGGTGCCGTGCTTGTCCTGATTGGTGGAGTACATCGGCGGCAGCCCGAGCCGATCACAGACCTCACCGGTCAGCGGGACGCATACGTAGCCCGAGGAATGGCGCACCATGAAGGCCATCAGCTCCGGAGTGGCCAGCTCCGCGGCGAAGATGAGGTCGCCCTCGTTCTCCCGGTCCTCGTCGTCCACCACCACGACCGCCTTGCCTGCCGCGATGTCCGCGACGGCGCGTTCGATGCTGTCGAACTTGCTCACTGGCCTGCCTCCTGCTCGGTGACCGCATGATCCCACGGCTGGCCTCCACCGCGTCCGGCCAGGTGCAAACGTTCGACGTACTTTGCAATCACGTCGACCTCGAGGTTGACCGGCGTTCCCACCTGGGCGGCGCCCAGGGTCGTGAGCTCGAGCGTTGTGGGGATGAGCGAGATGGTGAACGAGCTCTCGTCGAGGGCGGCCACGGTGAGGGATACGCCGTCGACCGTGATTGAACCCTTCTCGACGACGTACCGAGCAATGTTGTCCGGCAAAGAGATTCGCACCAGCTCCCAGTGTTGTGAGGGTGCGCGGCTGAGCACCTCGCCCGTCCCGTCGACGTGTCCTTGGACGAGGTGACCGCCCATGCGACTGCTCAAGGCGACGGCGCGCTCGAGATTGACGGGGTTGCCGGCAACCAACGTCCCGAGACTGCTGCGGAGCAGAGTCTCGTTCATCACATCGGCGGTGAACGAGCCGTCCCCCAGCACCTCGACGACCGTCAGGCATACCCCGTTCACCGCGATGGAGTCGCCGTGTGCGGCATCCGAGGTGACCAACGGACCGTGCACCACGAAACGGGCGGCGTCGCCGAGGTCCTCCGTGCCCGCAACTCGACCCAGCTCCTCGACGATTCCGGTGAACATTGCCTCAGACTCCCTGCGTGGTGCGTGGTGTTGCGCTGATCCGGATGTCCGGGCCGAGTAGCCGCACGTCCTCCAGATCGAAGCGCAGGGCATCGGCGATGGTCACTACTCCAGCATCCCCCAAGGACGCTGCTCCGGCGCCAAGCAACGCGGGTGCCAGGTAGGCGAGCACCCGGTCGATGAGCCCTGATCGGGCGAAGGCACCGGCCAGGCGGGGGCCACCTTCGAGCAGGACGTCGGTGCAGTCGCCCAGTGCGGCAAGCGCCTCCTGCGGATCATCGGTGCGGACCAGCAACGTGGGAGCGGCGTTGTCGAGCACGCGGGCAGGGGCCGGAATGTCCCGGCGCCCCACGACCACGCGCAGGGGCTGATGCGCGGCCAGCGAGCCGTCGGGCAGGCGTGCGGTCAGCCACGGGTCGTCGGCCAGCACGGTGCCGGTGCCCACCACGATGGCGTCCAGCTTGGTCCGCTCTGCGTGCACCTGGGCGCGTGCCTCGGCTCCGCTGATCCAGCGGCTGCTGCCGTCGGCGGCAGCGACGCGGCCGTCGAGGGTGGCGGCGTATTTGTAGGTGAGGTGCGGCCGTCCGGTGCGCTGACGGTGCAGCCACGCACGCAGAGCACCGCGTTCGGCCGGCTCAGCGGGGCCGGCGACGATGGCGACTCCGTGCTGGCACAGGTACTCAGCGCCCCCGGCAGCCTCCGGATTGGGATCGGCCACGGCGTAGTGCACGGCGCTGATGCCCGCGGCGAGCAACGCCTCGGTGCACGGCGGGGTGCGCCCGTGGTGGTTGCACGGTTCCAGGGTGACCACGGCGGTCCCCCCGCGCGCGCGTTGCCCGGCCGCCCGCAAGGCCAGGACCTCGGCGTGCGGGCCGCCCGGCGGGGCGGTCGCGCCCACTCCGGCCACCTCGCCTACTGCGTCGAGCACCACGCAGCCGACCGGCGGGTTGGGGTTCGTGGTTCCCCGGACACCCTCAGCCGCCGCGCAGGCCAGCGCCATCGCCGCCTGCAGCGGATTCGGGTTCACTGGTGGCGGTGGCCGGCCGAAGCTGCCGCACTGGCCCGCAATGACCGCACCGCCTCCGCTGGGTCATCGGCGCCATAGACCGCGGAGCCGGCGACAAAGCAGTCCACCCCGGCCTCGGCGGCGGCGTGGATGGTGTCGGCGTTGATGCCGCCGTCGATCTCCACCAGCAGCGTGAGATGGCCGGTGTCCACGAGCCCGCGGACGGTGCGTGCCTTCGCCAGCACCTCGGGGATGAACGACTGCCCACCGAAGCCAGGCTCCACACTCATCACCAGCAGCGTGTCGAACTCGCGCAAGACGTCCAGGTACGCCTCGATCGGGGTGCCCGGCTTCACGCTCAGGCCCGCCTTGGCGCCCGCCGCGCGGATGTCGCGGGCCACCGCGACCGGGTCATCGGTGGCCTCGGCGTGGATGGTGACGTTGTACGCGCCGGCTTCGGCGTACCCAGGGGCCCAGCGTCCGGGGTTCTCGATCATCAGGTGGCAGTCGATGGGGATGTCGGTGGTCTTGAGCAGGCTCTGCACCACCGGCAGACCCAGGGTCAGGTTGGGCACAAAGTGGGCGTCCATCACGTCCACGTGCAGCCAGTCCGCGCCGCGCACCGCGTTGGCCTCCTCGCCGAGGCGGGAGAAGTCGGCGGAGAGGATGGACGGGGCGATCATCGGAGCCGGCACAAGCGCGGAGTCTAGTTGGCCCAGATGCCAGCCAGCTCAGACCGCTCCGTGATCCAGGGGCGCCCGACCTCGCGAAGGGCGTCCTGGCGAAGTCCTGGGTGGCCGTCAGGCACAAAGATCATTCCGCTCCGCTGCGCGCTTCAAACAGGTGAAATGGGGTGAGCGAAATGGAGTTCGTTCCCGACTTCGCTGACGTCGGCGGCGGCTCGACGGCTACAACCAAGACCACGAGTTCTTGCCGATCAGGGGGTGAGTGCGGCGAGGAACATGGCGTCGGTGCCGTGACGATGGGGCCACAGTTGCGCGTGCGGTCCGTCACCCAGTTGATCGACCTCGGGCAGCAGCGGGCGGACATCGAGCTGCGTCGCCCCGCTGCGCCGCACGGCGTCGGCCACCACTGCCGTCGTCTCGCGCAGATGGGGTGAGCAGGTGGCGTAGAGGACGACCCCGCCCGGGCGCACCAGCGCCAGCGCGGCGGCCAACAGTTGCCGTTGCAGGGCCGCCAGCTCGCTCACGTCGCTGGCCTGGCGTCGCCAACGGGCCTCGGGCCGTCGACGCAGCGCGCCCAGCCCGGTGCACGGCGCATCGACGAGGATCCGGTCGTAGCCCGGCTGGAGACCGGACTCGCGGCCATCGACGGTGTGCACGGTGACCGGCAGACCCTGACATGTCTTGCGCACCAGCTCCGCCCGATGCGGGGTCGGTTCCACGGCGTCCAGATGCGCGCCGTCGAGTCCCGCGATCGAACCCAGCAGCGCGGCTTTTCCCCCGGGCCCGGCACAGAGGTCCAGCCACCGCCCCTGATCGTCGCCCTGCAGCGGCGCGAGGGTGAGGGCGCGAGCGACCAGCTGGCTGCCCTCGTCCTGCACCCCGGCCAGACCCTCGCGCACCTCGGCGAGCTGGGCGGGATCGCCGCCGTCGAGGTACACAACGTAGGGCGAGTACCGGCCGAGCTTGCCGCCGGTGGTGGAGGCGAGTTCGGCGGCGGTGATGGCACCGGGGCGGGCGACGAGATGCACCTGGGGCCGGGCATCGTCGGCGGCCAGGGCTTCGGCGAGCTCGGCGGCATCGGCTCCCAGCGCCTCGGCGAACGCCTGCGCGATCCAGCGCGGATGCGCGTGGGTGAACGCGAGGTGCGCGATGGGATCGCCGTCCTGATCCGGCGCCAGCTGCGCCACCCAGCTCGCCTCGTCCTGACGACTCACCCGACGGAGCACCGCGTTGACGAAACCTGCCCGGGCCGTACCCATCTCGGCTCGCGCCAGATCCACGGCGGTGGAGACCGCCGCGTGCGTGGGTACCCGCGTGCGCAGCAGCTGATAGGTGCCCATGCGCATGATGTCCAGCAGCACCCCGTCGACCTCGGCCAACGGGCGGTCGACGCACTCGTTGAGCACTGCGTCGAGCAATCCCTGTGCGCGACAGGTGCCGTAAGCCAGCTCCGTGGCCAACGCGGCATCGCGGCCCTCGATGCTGCGTTCACGCAGCATCTTCGGCAAGACCAGGTTGGCGTAGGCGTCCCGCTCGCGCACGGCAGCCAGCACCTCGCACACGGCTTTGCGCACCGGGTCGGTGCTGGGTAGCGGTGCCGGCCGTGGTCGCCGGGTGCCCCCGGTGTGCTTGGCCGGTCGTCGCGACTCGCTCATTCCGCTCGCTCCCCACGCTCGAGCCGTGCACCGCGAGCCCAGTCATCGGCCGCCATCATCTTCTTGCCCGGTGGCTGCACCGCGCTCAGCCGAACTGCCGTCGTGCCGGTACCGACGAACACCCCGTCCTTATCGGCACGCAACTCCCCTGGCGCCAGCTCGGTCAGCTCGGTCGCCTTCACCGGGCCGAGCTTGATGCGGGCATCTCGCACGGTGGTCCACGCGCCGGGATGCGGTGTGACGGAGCGAATCAGCCGGTCCACGGCCTGCGCCGGCTGCAGCCACGGCACCCGAGCTTCATCGACCAACACCTTGGGGGCATAGGAGACCCCTTCCACAACTTGCGGAATGGCGTGAATCGCGCCCTCGGCCAAACCATCCATTGTGGACTCGAGCAGGGCCGCGCCCGAGACGGCAAGCCGCGCGAGCAGCTGTCCCGTGGTATCCGTGGGCCGTACCGCCTCAGTGGTGATGCCGAACAGCGGCCCCGTGTCCAGTCCTCGCTCGATCAAGAACGTGCTCGCCCCGGTGATGTCATCTCCTGCCCGCAGCGCCGCCTGCACCGGGGCAGCTCCGCGCCAGGCGGGCAGCAGCGAGAAGTGCAAGTTCACCCAGCCCAGGCGCGGAACTGCCAGTGCCGCCGCCGGTAGCAGTGCGCCGTAGGCGACGACTGGGCAACAGTCTGGTTCGAGCGCGCGCAACTGCTCCAGGAATTCCGGCTCCGACGGCGAGCGTGGGGTGAGCACCGCGACCCCGTTGGCGTCCGCCAGCTGCCCGACGGGTGAGCGCGTCACCGTGCGGCCGCGCCCGGACACGGCGTCCGGGCGCGTGATCACGGCGAGCACCTCGTGCTGCGTGGAGTCGAGCAAGCGCTGCAGCGACACCACTGCGGGTTCTGGGGTGCCGGCAAATACCAGTCGCACCGTCAGCCCGCCCGGCCGTGCAGCCCGAGGGGATTGCGCTTCACCGTTGGCGCCAACGCACCGAACCACTCGGACTCGCGGATCTCGCGGATCGCGGCTCTGCGTGCCTCGGGATCCAGTCGATCGATGAAGAGCACCCCGTCGAGGTGATCTACTTCGTGCTGGATCGCTCGAGCGAGCAGTTGCGAACCCTCGACCTCGACGGGATCACCGAACATGTTCCAGCCCTTGGCCACGACGTGCAGATGGCGTCGGCAGTCGAACCGTACCTCGGGGATGGACAGGCACCCCTCCGGTCCGAGCTGCTCCTCGTCGCCGAGCACCTCGAAGGTGGGGTTGACCAGGTGCCCGGCAAAGTCGTCGCAGTGGTAGGTGAACACCCGTAGACCGACGCCGAGCTGGGGGGCAGCGATGCCCGCGCCGCCGTGCTCGGCCATGGTCTCGTCCAGATCCTTGACCAGGCCGCGCAGTTCGGCGTCGAAGTCCAGCACTTCCTCGGCGCGGGTGCGCAGCACGGGATCGCCGAACAGCCGAATTGGCACAACGGACACGAAAAGGCTCCTCGAAAAGGGGGGACAGCTCTGGCGATTCTAGGGGGTGCTCGCGGTGGCGGTTTCAGCCGATGCGATGGGGATCGACCTGGACGCGCACCGCGTCGGATTCCTTGCGTGCGCTGCGCACGGACTGCGCAGCGCGGAGCGCGGCCACGAGCTCCTTCGCCGAGCTCCGGGTGACACGTACCAGCATTCGCTCCCCCCCGTCCGGGGTGTCCACGGGGCCCAGCACATCGGCCTCGCGGGGCAGCGTGGTCGCAGCCATGAAGGCCGCGACCGCCTCCGGGGCACCTTCCACCGCCGCCAGCTGTACCGCAGGCGGAAAGCCAACCTCTGCCCGAGAGCGCAGCTCGGCGACGGCATGACCCACCGGGTCCCACCGAATGAGGGCCTGCACCGTGGCGAGCTCGGACTCGGCACCGACGACTACCTGTCCGCCCGCGGTAAACGGGCGTACCAGCGCAGCGGCAGCCATCCAGCGGCGCAGAGCCTCCTCGGCGGCCCGCAGATCGGCTCGACCCAACAGCGCCCACCCGTCCAACAACAGCGCCGCGCCGTATCCCCCGTCCGCGACGGGTTCTGCCCCCGGAGTGGCCACCACAATGGCGGGACCGGCCCCCACTCGGCGCAGGACCCCGTCGCCTCCCGAGGTGCGCACCACCACGCCGGGAAACGCCCGTCCGAGCTCCTCTGCGGTGCGCCCGGCACCCACAACCCGCGCCCGTAGCGCCCTCGATCCGCACGCACCGCACCGATACCCTCCGTCGGCCACCCCGCACCAGCGGCAGACCGGCGTCGCCGCCTCGTCTGGGCCTGCGGCCACCGGTAGCGCCAACGGCCCGGCACAGCGCCGGCAACGGGCGGGTTCGCGGCAGCGCGCGCAGCCCAGCGACGGAACGTACCCACGACGCGGAACTTGGACCAGCACGGGGGCGCCGGCCGCGATCGCCGTGCGGGCGGCAGTGAACGCTGCGGCAGTGAGGCGGGCGGCACGGGCACCGGGGTCCCGCTCGAGCTGCGTGTCCGTCTCCGCCAGTGCGGTGACGCGCGGTGCCCGTTCGCGAAGCACGGCGCGCGGCGGGAGCAGGTCATGCGCCCATGCCGTGTCCACCAGCGCCTGCGCCTCCGCGGTACGGGCGTATCCGCCGAGCAGCACCGCGGCGTCGCTGCTATGGGCGCGTAGCAGGGCAACCTCTCTCGCGTGTGGGTAGGGCGCGCGTAGCTCGGCGAGGCTGTCGTCCCCGTCGTCCCAGACCGCGACCAGCCCCAGGGCGGCGACCGGTGCGAACACCGCTGCTCTGGTGCCCACCACCACTCTGGCCGTCCCGCGCAGCGCAGCCAGCCAACGTCGGTAGCGCACAGCGGGACCGAGCCCGGCGGTCAATCCGACCACTCTGCTGGCTCTGAGCAGGGCAACGCAGGCGGTGAGTACCCGGTCGACATCGGTCTGATCAGGCACGATGAGCAGCGCGCACTCGCCGGCGTCCACCGTCGCCGCTGCCGCCTCGGCCAGCCGCGCCGCCCAGTCCTCCCCGGGCAACGCCTGCCACACTGCGCGCGGCGCCCGACCTTCTCGTAGTGCGCGCAGGTAACGGTCACCGTAGGTGTAGGTCGCCCACCCTCCCGGTATCGAACGAACGGCCTCCGTGGACGGCGGCTGCGGGGCTTCGGCCTCCACCCGCGCGTGGCGTCCCGGGATGGCCAGGCGCAGGACGTCGGCCCGAGTGCCCGCGTAGCGGCCGGCCACAACCCGCGCTAGGTCCGCGATCTCCGGGGTGAGTACCGGCTCCGGCGACACAACGTTCTCCAGCCACCCCAGCTTGCCGGTATGCGCCGACGACTCGACGCGGGCCACGACGAAGCCGTCGACCAGCCGCCCAGCGAAACGAACCCGGACCCGCACTCCCGGCTGGGCATCCGCCGACTGTTCGGCGTCTACGGCGTAGTCGAAGTCGCGGTCCAGATGCGCCAGCGGCACCATGAGCGCGACCCGGGCCACGGGCAGCTCAGCAGCGGAGACGCGGGCAGGCTTCACCCGCACAGCTCTACCCACCGCAACCGACACATCCGCAGTTGGTAGTAGTTGCAGACGTCAGCGACCGCAGTTGGTAGTACTTGCAGTACGCCCAATCAGAAGCCGGCGAGAGAGCGCAGGGCGTCCGCCCGGTCGGTGTGCTCCCACGGCAGGTCGATGTCCGTGCGCCCGAAGTGCCCGTACGCTGCCGTCGGTGCGTAGATCGGCCGCAGCAGGTCCAAGTCGCGGATGATCGCACCAGGGCGCAGGTCGAACACCTCGCTGATGGCCTGCTGGATCTTGGCCGGGTCGCCGTTCTCGGTACCGAAGGTTTCCACGAACAGCCCGACGGGCGCCGCTTTGCCGATGGCGTAGGCCACCTGCACCTCGATACGCTGTGCCAGCCCGGCCGCCACTGCGTTCTTGGCCACCCAGCGCATCGCATACGCGGCGGAGCGGTCCACCTTGGACGGGTCCTTGCCGGAGAAGGCTCCGCCGCCGTGCCGCGCCATGCCGCCGTAGGTGTCCACGATGATCTTGCGACCGGTGAGTCCCGCATCGCCCATCGGGCCGCCCAAGACGAACTTGCCCGTCGGGTTCACCAGCAACCGCACGTCGGAGGTGTTCAGGCTCTCCACGCCGAGCTCGGCCAGCGCCACATCCACCACGTGCTGCTTGATGTCCGGGGCGAGCATGCCGTCCAGGTCGATGTCCGCCGCGTGCTGGGTGGAGAGCACCACGGTGTCCAGCCGAACGGCCTGCTCCCCCGCGTACTCGATGGTGACCTGAGTCTTGCCGTCCGGACGCAGATAGGGCAGCACGCCGGTCTTGCGCACCTCGGTGAGGCGGCGGGACAACCGGTGGGCCAGCGCAATCGGCAGCGGCATCAGTTCCGGGGTGTCCTGGCAGGCGTAGCCGAACATCAACCCCTGGTCGCCCGCACCCTGCCGGTCGATCGCATCCTCGGACAGTCCCTCGACCCGCGCCTCGTAGGCGTCGTCCACCCCCTGGGCGATGTCCGCACTCTGCTGACCGATGGAGATGCTCACCCCGCAGGAGCGACCGTCGAAGCCTTTGGTGGACGAGTCGTAGCCGACCTCAAGGATCCGTTCCCGGACGATGTCGGCGATCGGTACGTAGGACCTGGTGGTCACCTCGCCCGCGACGTGCACCAGCCCCGTGGTGACCATGGTCTCCACCGCCACCCGACTGGCCGGGTCCTTCGCCAACATCGCGTCCAGGATGGAGTCGCTGATCGCGTCGCAGATCTTGTCGGGGTGACCCTCGGTGACTGACTCGCTGGTGAACAGGCGGCGGCCGGACTGGGTCACAAGGTGTCCTCTCGGGTGGGGGAAGGTCGGGGGAGAACTCTAATGCGCAGAGGTGAGCAGCTCGGCTACGACGTCGAGCACCCGGCTGGCCAGCAGCGCCTTCGATCCGGGTTCCAAAACTAGTTCAGTGCCGTCCGAGCCGAGCAACCAGCCGTCGTTGCTGTCCACCTCGAAGGCTTTGCCGTCGCCGACCGCGTTGACCACGAGCAGGTCGCATCCCTTGCGGGCGAGCTTGGCCCTGGCGTGGTGCAGCACGTCACCGTGCGCATCACCGGTCTCTGCGGCGAACCCGACGATCACCTGGCGATCGTGCTCACCGGCACGGCGCGCGTCGACGAGCTCGGCCAGCACATCGGCGTTACGGGTGAGCGCGATGCTATCCGGCTCGTCGGCACCCTTCTTGATCTTGCAGGCAGCGACGGTAGCCGGCCGAAAGTCGGCGACGGCCGCCGCCATCACCACCACGTCGGCGCCGACGGCATGGGTGTGCATCGCCGCACGCAGCTGGTCAGCGGTGGATACCTCCACCATGTCCACGGCGGCGGGCGCAGTCAGCCCCGCGGTGTGCCCGGCGACCAGCGTCACCCGAGCCCCCCGTTGCACCGCCACGCGCGCCAGTGCGTAGCCCTGCTTGCCGGAGCTACGGTTGCCCAGGTAACGCACCGGGTCCAGGGGTTCGCGGGTGCCGCCTGCCGACACCACGACGTGGCGACCGACCAAGTCGCGGGGCAGTGCGTCACTTCGCTCCTGCAGCAACGACGCGAACGCGTAGATCTCGGCCGCTTCGGGCAGCCGCCCGGCACCGGTGTCCGCACCGGTCAGCCGCCCGCGGGCCGGTTCGAGCACGACCACCCCTCGCGAACGCAGCAGAGCCACGTTGTCGGCGGTGGCGGGGTGTTCCCACATCTCGGTATGCATCGCCGGGGCCAGCAGCACCGGACAGCGCGCGGTGAGCAGGGTGGCGGTGAGCAAGTCGTCGGCCCGGCCATGAGCCAAGCGGGCCATCAGGTCGGCGGTGGCCGGTGCGACCACGATCAGCTCGGCGTCCTGGCCAATCCGTACGTGCGGGACCTCGGGCACATCGGTGAACACCCCGGTCTGCACGGCCTGACCGGAGAGCGCCTCGAAGGTGGCGGCACCGACGAACTGCAATGCTGCCTCGGTGGGGACAACCCGCACGCGGTGACCGCTTTCGGTGAGCCGTCGCAACAACTCGCAGGCCTTGTACGCAGCGACCCCCCCGCCGACGCCGAGCACCACCGAAGGCGGGTCGGCGGACGGGCGGTCGGCGCTCACTCGCCTTCGGTGTGCTCGAGTGTGTCGGCGTAGATCTCGCGCATGGCGATGGACAGCGGCTTTTCCTGCGGGCCCGGCTCGACCAGCGGGCCGACGTACTCCAGCATTCCGTCGCCGAGCTGGGAGTAGTAGTCGTTGATCTGACGTGCCCGCTTCGCGGCGAAGATGACCAGCGCGTACTTGGAAGACGTGCGGGCGAGCAACTCGTCGATGGGCGGGTTGGTGATGCCCAGGGGTGTGTCGTACGCCTGTGCTGGGTCGGACTCGATCTGAGGGGTGCTCACTCAATGGCTCCTGCGCTGGTATCGGTGGGTGGAGCGTCTCGGCCGTCCAGGGTGGATGCGTCACTGCGCACGGGAGGGCCGACCAGCAAGGATACCAAGTCCGCGGCGGCGTGCTGCACGTTGGCGTTGACGACGACCCGATCGAACTCGTCCTGAGCGGCCAGCTCTTCGCGTGCGGTTTCCAGTCGGCGGGCGATCACCTCCTCCGGTTCGGTGCCCCTGCCGGTGAGTCGACGCACCAGGGTGTCCCAGCTGGGTGGCGCCAGAAACACCTGCACCGCCTCGGGCACGGACCGCCGCAGGGCCCGCGCGCCGGCGAGGTCGACCTCGACCAGCACCGGGCGGTGTTCGGCCAGGGCCGCCTGCACCGGCAGTGCCGGTGTGCCCGAGCGGTGCAGGCCGCGGTGGATCTCGGCCCACTCCAGCAGCTCGCCGGCGGCGATCATCCGGTCGAACTCGGCGGAGCTGACGAAGTGGTAGTCGCGCCCCTCGACCTCACCGGGGCGCGGCGCCCTGGTGGTGGCCGAGATGCTGAAGTGCAGGTCGGGAATGTCGGCGCGCAGCAACCGCACCACGCTGGTCTTGCCGACGGCGGAGGGACCGGACAGGACCACCAGCCGGCCGTCCGCCGCGTCGCCCATCGTCGCGTCGATCAGGCGTGGTCGAACTTGGCCAGCAACGCCTTGCGCTGCCGCTCGCCCAGGCCGCGCAGGCGCCTGGTCGGGGCGATCTCTAGCTCGGTCATCAGTTCCTGCGCCTTGACCTTGCCTACCTTCGGAAGCGCTTCCAGCAGTGCGGAGACTTTCATCTTGCCCAGAATCTCATCGCTCTCGGCATCGCTCAGTACCTGCTTGAGGTCGGTCCCACCGCGCTTGAGGCGTTCCTTGAGCTCGGCCCTAACGCGGCGCGCAACCGCCGCCTTCTCCAGAGCGGCAGATCGCTGCTCAGCGGTCAGCTGAGGAAGGGCCACGGGTTCCTCCGTTTGAGTTTGCTGGCGGATGCCGCTGGTGTGCCAGCGGCAGCGACGACCGTACCGACGCGCTCACGCCCGGCTCAAACCGCCCCCGACGCGGCGGCGTGGGTACCCAGCCACTCCTCGAGCACCGCCACCGTCTGTGGGTTCGCGCGCTGCACGCTCTGTGGCACCTGCCCGAACGCGGCGCGCGGGATGGGAGAACTGTCGAGCCGTTCGGTCGCGTCGTAGCACCAGCGCAGCACGGCCACCCACGAGCCGTGTCGCTCGTCGTGGACGATCTGCTCAGCTCGGGCGAGCGCGTAGAGAACCTGGTGGCCGGCGGCGTACAGCCACACCAGGTCGCCAGCACGCATGCTGCGGTAACCTGAGCTCAGCGACCAGGTGATGGTGCCGTCGGCGTCCACGCGCTCGCGGGGCCGGACGTTGCCGGGCACCAGCACGTCCCCCTCGGCACGTCCCACCCAGCACCCCCGGTGGGGGTTGGTCGGATAGAGCCAATGCGTGCTGGGCACAGTACGCATGGCAGACGGGCTCACGGACAATGCAACACCTGAGCCCGGGGTGGCGGGGGACGGTAGGAGCACGTGTCGGGCACGATGTGCTGGACCGCCAGCGCCCACGATGCAGCTGAGCAGCACCACCGCCGTGACCACCAGGACCACGAGCCGCAGCTGAGCCGGTCGCACGGTTCCCCTCTCAGACCATCCTGAATCGTTCGCTGTGGACCTGCTCGGACGCGACCCCGCTGCGGGTGAGCCAGCTCTCCGCAGTGTCCATCATCGCCAGCGCCCTGCACACGAAGAACTGCCACTCCTGGTGCGGACCAAGAAATAGCTCCGCCAATAAGTCCTCGCCGACCCGCCCGCGCGGCCCTGCGGCGGTGACCCGTTCCCCGGCCGCCTCGGCGATCCCGACGGGCCTTCGGAGTCACCATCAGCAATTGACCCGAACGTCGGAGGGCGCTGCTCAGCGATCTACCGCCATCCGGGTGAACGCCCGCAGCTCGCGGGGAATGTCCGGGCCGGCTGGCTGGAAGGCGACCTCGCTCACGCCGTCCTCGGCCCATTTATCCAGTCGTGCGCGTAGCTGCTCCGCGGTGCCGATCGCCGTCACGGCGGGCGCGATCTCGACCGCCTCGGGGAACACCACTTTGTCGTGGTCGTTGAGCCCGATCTGGTGGCCGGCGTGGATGGTCAGGTGCCGGGTGTCCGGCGGCTCGGCTTCGATCTGCTGCCGCCAACGCGGCCCGTTGGGCAAGGCGTCGACTGCCGCCGCGCCGCCACGTTCATAGAACACGTGGTAGGCGACCGCGACCGAGGTCTGCACCGCTGCGACTGCCCGGGGCGAGTCGGGTGCTTCTTCGTCGCTGAGCACGGTTCCCCACATCAGCAGTGCCCGCCAGCTGTGGGCCGCCTCGGCCAACACCGGGACGTTGGCAGAGAACGCGCCGTCACCGAGGTCCGCCGCGACCTGCTGACCTTTCGGACCATCGGCGCCGATGAGGATCGGTATCTCGATGGGCCGGCCCGCACCGCAGGATGGCGGCTGCAACATCCTGATCCGGTGTCCCTCCCACAGCACGTCCTCACCGGCGAGCAGGGTGCGTAACACCTGTACGTACTGGGCCACGTCGGCCCAGCGCATCGGCTTCTGCCCGAGCACCACCCGCCCGGTGAAACCACTGCCGATGGCGACCAAAACCCGTCCCGGCGCCTGCGCAGCAAGCGTGCCGATCGCGGCCGCCGTGACCACTGGGTGCCGCAGGCTCGGCACGATGACTCCGGGGCCTAATCCGATCGTCGACGTCCGGGCAGCGGCAAGCGCCAAGATCATCCAGACGTCGGGGTATAGCGCGGGTGAGTCATAGCACCAAGCCCGGCGGTACCCCAGATCCTCCGCCAGCACGATGTGATCCGGCGTCACCATCGAGGTGGCGAATGCACACCAGACGTCCATCGATCCCCTTAAGGTCCCGGCCAGCGATGGCCTGCTGCCATAATTATGGTCTCATGCGAACACCACATCCGGTGCTGGCCAAGGTGCAATGCGAGGCGTGCTAGGCGCGGCACCGGCGTTAGATGCACGTGCCGGGTGATATGTGATCACCCGCCTCAGGCCAGGGCGGCGCTTACCTCGTCGCGTACCCGCATCGCCGCCCCCCGCAGCGCCGCCGCCTCCGGCCCCTGGCGGAGTACGCCGCGAGAAATGCTGGGCAGCAACAGCTCTCGCACCGAAGGGTAACGCTGCGCAAGGTCGGCCGCCGTCGCGCCCTGGGCGCCGATGCCCGGCGCGAGCACCGGACCGCGCACCGCGCCGAGGTCGAGCCCATGAGCTCCAGTCGCCCCCACCACCACGCCGACCGAGCCCAGACCGTCGGCTCCGGTGTTGCACAACCCGGCCGCGTCGACCATCTGCTGCGCCACGGAGCGACCGTCGAGAACTGCCTGCTGCACGGTCGCGCCCTCGGGGTTGGAGGTGTGGGCCAGCACGAAGACCCCGCGTCCGGTGGACTTCGCCAGCTCCAGCGCGGGTTCGAGTGACCCGAAGCCGAGGTAGGGCGAGAGCGTGACCGCATCGGCGGCCAACGACGAGCCGTCGCCCAGGTAGGCCTGGGCGTACGCGGCCATGGTGGTGCCGATGTCACCGCGCTTGACGTCCAGCAGCACCAAAGCCCCGGCCGCTTGCGCGCCGGCGATGGTTTCCTCCAACACCCGCATCCCCGCCGAGCCGTACGCCTCGAAGAACGCCGCCTGCGGCTTGAGCACCGCTACCTCACCGGCCAACGCATCCACACACGTCTGCGCGAAGCGCGCCAGACCCTGGACGTTGGCGTCGAGGCCCCAGGCGTCCAGTAGCTGGGGGTGCGGGTCGATGCCTACACAGAGACGCCCTCGCCCCGCGATGGCGGTGGCCAGCCGCTGACCGAAGGTCACCGCCCCGCCCGCAGCACGGTGTGCAGCTCCTGCAGCGGCCGCACCCCGATGTCGCCGCGGATGGACGCCTCGATGCCCTGCACGGCTGCGGCCGCCCCCTGCACCGTGGTGATGCACGGGATGCCTGCGGACACCGCCGCGCTGCGGATCTCGTAGCCATCCACCCGGGGACCGGAGTTGCCGTAGGGCGTATTGATCACCATGTCCACCTCCCCGGCCACGATGGCGGTGACGATGGTCGGGCCGTCCATCAGCTGCCCGTTCTCGGTGTGCTTACGGACCTCGGTGCACGGAATACCGTTGCGCCGCAGAATCTCCGCTGTACCTTCGGTGGCCAGAATCTGGAAGCCGAGATCGGCCAGCCGCTTCACCGGGAAGACCATGGACCGCTTGTCCCGGTTGGCCACGGACACGAAGATGGTGCCGGAGACGGGAAGGGACCCATACGCGGCGGTCTGGCTCTTGGCGAAGGCCCGGCCGAAGTCGGCGTCGATTCCCATCACCTCGCCAGTGGACTTCATCTCCGGACTGAGCAGGTTGTCGATGACACTTCCGTCGGCCTTGCGGAACCGGTGAAACGGCAACACCGCCTCCTTCACCGCGACCGGTGCGTCCATCGGCACCGCTCCTCCGTCGCCGTGCTGAGGCAGCAGACCCTCAGCGCGCAGTTCGGCGATGGTCGCGCCCAACATGATGCGCGCGGCCGCCTTGGCCAGCGGTACGGCGGTCGCCTTGGATACGAACGGCACCGTGCGGCTGGCTCGTGGGTTGGCCTCCAAAACGTAGAGGATGTCGTCCTTGAGGGCGTACTGCACGTTCATCAGCCCGCGCACGCCAATGCCGTGGGCCAGGGCCTCGGTCGACCGGCGCACCGCCTCGATGTCGGTGCGGCCCAAAGTGATCGGCGGCAAAGCACAGGCCGAGTCGCCGGAGTGGATGCCTGCTTCCTCGATGTGTTCCATCACCCCGCCGAGGTACACCTCGGTGCCGTCGCACAGGGCATCGACGTCGATCTCGATGGCGTCGTCCAGGAAACGGTCGACCAGCACGGGATGCTCGGGGGTGATCTCGGTGGCCCGGCTGATGTAGGACTCCAGCGATGGCTCGTCGTAGACGATCTCCATGCCACGGCCGCCCAACACATAGGAGGGACGAACCAATACCGGGTAGCCGATGTCGTCGGCGATGCGCTTGGCCTGGTCGAAGCTGATTGCGGTGCCGTACTTGGGGGCGGGCAGCCCTGCCTGGGTCAGTACCTCGCCGAACTCACCGCGGTCCTCCGCCAGGTCGATGGCCTCCGGGGTGGTGCCGACGATGGGCACCCCGGCGTCGGAGAGCCGTTGCGCGAGGCTCAGCGGGGTCTGCCCACCGAGTTGCACAATCACCCCGGCCACGGTGCCGGAGATTTGCTCGGCGTGCACCACCTCCAGCACGTCCTCGAAGGTGAGGGGCTCGAAGTAGAGCCGGTCGGCGGTGTCGTAGTCGGTGGAGACGGTCTCCGGGTTGCAGTTGACCATCACCGTCTCGTAGCCGGCGGCGGACAGGGTCTGCGCGGCGTGCACGCAGGAGTAGTCGAACTCGATGCCCTGCCCGATGCGGTTGGGTCCGGAGCCGAGGATGAGCACCTTCGCGCGTTCGGTCTGCGGAGCCACCTCCGTCTCGGCGTCCGGGTCGGACTCGTAGGCGCTGTAGTGGTACGGGGTGCGGGCGGCGAACTCGGCCGCACAGGTGTCCACAGTCTTGAACACCGGACGAATTCCCATGCGGTGGCGCAGCGTTCGCACGCCGTCCTCACCGGCCAGCTCCGGACGCAGCGCGGCGAGCTGACGGTCGGACAGTCCCGCTCGCTTGGCCCGACGCAGCAGCACGGCATCGAGCACCTGGGCGTCGCGCAGCTCGGCGCGCAACTCCACCAGCCCGGCCACTTCCTCCACGAACCACGGATCGATGCCACTGGCCTTGGCGACTTCCTCCACATTGCCGCCGAGGCGCAGCGCCAGCTCGACGTCGTAGATGCGCCCCTCGGTCGGCACTCTCAGGTCTTCGAGCACCGCCGCCAGCACGAGTTCGGGATCAGGTGTGGTCCAGAAGCCGGTTTGCTTGGTCTCCAGCGAGCGCAGCACCTTGCCCAGCGCCTCGGTGAAATTTCGCCCGATGGACATCGCCTCACCGACGGACTTCATGGTGGTGGTCAGTGTCGGGTCGGCGCCGGGGAACTTCTCGAAGGCGAACCTCGGCGCCTTCACCACCACATAGTCCAGGCTCGGCTCGAAGCAGGCCGGGGTCTCACCGGTGATGTCGTTGACAATCTCGTCCAGGGTGTAGCCGAGGGCCAGCTTGGCGGCGATCTTGGCGATGGGGAACCCGGTGGCCTTGGACGCCAAGGCGCTGGAGCGGGACACCCGCGGATTCATCTCGATGACGATGAGCCGGCCGTCGGTGGGGTCGATGGCGAACTGGATGTTGCAGCCGCCGGTGTCCACGCCGACCTCGCGGAGGATGTCGATGGCCAGGTCGCGCATCGTCTGGTACTCGCGGTCGGTCAGGGTCATGGCCGGGGCCACGGTCATCGAGTCGCCGGTGTGCACACCCATGGGGTCGATGTTCTCGATGGAGCAAACGATCACGACGTTGTCTTTGCCGTCGCGCATCAACTCCAGTTCGAACTCCTTCCAGCCCAGGATCGACTCCTCGATGAGCACGTTGGCGGTGGGCGAGGCGGACAGCCCACCGCCGGCGATGCGCTCGAGGTCCTCGGTGGTGTAGGCCATCCCGGAGCCGAGTCCGCCCATGGTGAAGCTAGGACGTACGACTACCGGGAGGCCCAGCTCAGCGACGCAATCGTGCACCTCGGCCATGGTGTGGCACACGGCGGAGCGGGCGGACTCGCCGCCGACCTTGGCCACGATGTCCTTGAACTTCTGCCGGTCCTCGCCCCGCTGGATGGCCTCGACGTCGGCGCCGATGAGCTCAACGTCGTACTTGTCGAGTACCCCGGCGAAGTGCAGGTCCATGGCGCAATTCAGTGCGGTCTGCCCCCCGAGGGTGGCCAGCACCGCGGTGATCGGGGTGCCCGCTTTCTCCTCTCCCGCAAAGACTTTCTCCACATACTCCGCGGTGATCGGCTCCACGTACGTGGCGTCGGCGAACTCCGGGTCGGTCATGATGGTCGCAGGGTTGGAGTTGATCAGGCTGACGCGAATACCCTCCTCGCGCAGCACCCGGCACGCCTGGGTCCCGGAGTAGTCGAACTCGCAGGCCTGTCCGATGACGATGGGCCCTGAGCCGATGACCAGGACGTGGTCGATGTCTGTGCGCCGCGGCATCAGTGCGCGCCTTTCATGAGGTCGGTGAAGCGGTCAAACAGGTAGGCGGCGTCGTGCGGGCCGGCGGCGGCCTCCGGGTGGTACTGCACCGAGAACGCGGGCCCATCCAGTAACGCAACACCTTCCACGGTGCCGTCGTTGGGGCAGGTGTGGCTGATCACGGCGCGCCCATAGGGGGTGTCGAACTCCTCCCCCGCTTCGCCTTCCAGGGCGAAGCCGTGGTTCTGCGCGGTGATCGCCACCCGGCCGGTGGCGTGCTCGATGACAGGAATGTTCATCCCGCGGTGGCCATAGCGCATCTTGTAGGTGCCCCGGCCCAGCGCACGACCCAGCAACTGATTGCCGAAACAGATGCCGAACAACGGGATCCGCCGTTCCAGCACCTGTTGGGTGAGGGCGACGACGCCATCCGCGGTGGCGGGGTCGCCCGGGCCGTTGGACAGGAACACCCCGTCCGGGCCGGCGGCGAGCACGTCGTCGATGCTGGCGGTGCTGGGCAGCACATGCACCTCGACGCCGCGCGCGGCAAGCATGCGCGGGGTGTTGGACTTGATGCCGAGGTCCAAGGCCGCAACGGTGAAACGCTTGGCGCCGAGCGGCGGCACGACGTAGGTGGCGGCGGTGGTGACCTCTGCGGCCAGGTCGGCGCCGAGCATGCCGGGTTGCTCCCGCACCTGCCGCACCAGCTCTTCGGCGGCGGCCAGCGCGGCGCCGGAGAAGATGCCCGCCCGCATGGCTCCGCGCTCGCGCAGGTGCCGCACGGCCGCCCGCGTGTCGATGCCCGCGATCCCCACAATGTTCTGGGTGCGCAGGGCGTCGGGCAGAGTGCCGGTCGCGCGCCAGTTGGACGGCCGGCGGGCGGGATCACGCACGGCGTACCCGGCGACCCAGATGCGGCTGGCCTCATCATCCTCGTCGTTCCAGCCGGTGTTGCCGATCTGCGGCGCGGTGGCCACCACGATCTGCCGGTGGTAGCTGGGGTCGGTGAGCGTCTCCTGGTAGCCGGTCATCCCGGTGCAGAACACGGCCTCGCCGAGGGTCGCCCCCTCGGCCCCGAACGCGTCGCCCCAAAACGTGCGCCCGTCCTCTAATACCAGTACCGCCTCGCTCACGCGATGTCTCCGTCCTTCGTCGTCTCGGTGGGTGCGGGGGCTGTGGTGGCCAGTGCGGCAACCCACTCGCGGTAGCAGCGTTTGTCGTCCGCGCGGAACCCGGTGTCCACCGTCTCCTCGCCCACCCGCCAGCGCAGCACCAGGAGCCCGTCTTTGGTCATGACCTTGCCCGCGAGCCGGCTATCAGTCCGGGCAGCCTCGATCGTGTTGCGCGGCAACCAGATACTGCTGGCTCCCTGACGGTTGAGCAGAACCCCGTCGGCGTGCAAGCTCAGCTCCGTGGTGGCGCGGTGGCCGATGTCGCCGACGGCGATGCGGTTCTGCCAATTGCCGCCCAGGGTGCTGCCGACGTACAAGCCGGTCACGGGTCCCAGGCGAATCGGGCCCGGGTCGGTGGGCGCTGCGGGGAACGCACCCAGACCGGTGGCTTGCCGCTGAGCACGGTGTTGCCAACCGCGATACATGCCCCAGACGGCGAGCAACAACAGCGCCAACACCAACAGGCTCAGCAGGACTCTCATCGGGACCGGACCTCTCCGTGGTGGGCGGTGATCCGTCCGCGCAGCACCGTGGTGACCACGCGGGCGGGAAGCGTCATGCCTTCGTAGGGGGTGTTGGCGGCGATGCTCGCCAGCTCCGCACCGCGCACCTTCCACGTGGCGTCCGGGTCGATGAGCACCAGGTTGGCCGGCTCCCCCACCTCCAGCGGGCGGCCCTGGTCGGGCAGGCCGGCGATGGCGGCGGGACGCTCGCTCAGCACCCGGGCCATCCCGCGCCAGTCCAGCAGCCCGGTCTCCACCATGGCCTTGGCAACCACGGACAGCGCGGTCTGCAGGCCGAGCATGCCGGGGCGGGCGGCGGCAAACTCGCAGTCCTTGTCCTGGGGGGCGTGCGGCGCGTGGTCGGTGGCCACACAGTCGATGACCCCTTCGGCCAGTGCGGTCCGCAGGGCGGCGACATCGGTGTGTTCGCGCAGCGGAGGGTTGACCTTGTTCACCGGGTCGTAGTCGGCCAGGCGAGAGTCGTCGAGCAGGAGGTGGTGCGGCGTCACCTCCGCGCTGACCCCGATACCGGCCGCCTTGGCCCACCGCAAAATCTCCACGGTGCCTGCGGTGGAGGCGTGGCAGACGTGCACGCGCGCCCCGGCGTCGCGGGCCAACAGGCAGTCGCGGGCCACGATCGACTCCTCGGCGGCCCGCGGCCAGCCGGTCAGTCCGAGGCGGGCGGCGGTGGGACCCTCGTGCGCCTGCGCGCCACCGGTCAGTCGGGGCTCCTCGGCGTGCTGGGCCAGCAGTACGTCCAGGGCGCTCGCGTACTCCAGCGCCCGGCGCATCAGCAGTGGGTCGGCCACGCAGCGTCCGTCGTCGGAGAACATCCGGACGCCGCTGGCGGCCATGGTGCCCAGCTCGGCCAGCTGCTCGCCCCGCAGTCCCACGGTGACCGCACCGACGGGATGCACGTCGACGAGACCGAGCCGCAGCCCGGCCGTGCGCACGAACTCGGTGACGACCACGGTGTCGGCCACCGGGTCGGTGTTGGCCATGGCGAACACCGCGGTGTAACCACCCAGCGCCGCGGCGGCGGAGCCGGTGGCGATGGTCTCGGTGTCCTCCCGTCCGGGCTCGCGCAGGTGGGTGTGCAGGTCGACGAAGCCGGGCAGCGCGATGAGCCCCGTGCCGTCGATCACCTCCGCATCCGGGGCGCCCAGTCCCACCCCCAGCCGCTGGATCTCTCCGTCGGCAAGCAACAGATCGGTGGGCTCACCCTCCCCGTACAGCCGTACGCCGGTGATCAGCAGACTCACGTGTGCACTCCTGACTCTGACCCCGCGAGCAGCTGGTACAGCACGGCCATCCGGATGTGCACGCCGTTGCGCACCTGCGCGAGCACCGCGGCGCGCGGGGAGTCGGCCACCGCCGAGGCGATCTCCATCCCGCGCACCATCGGGCCCGGATGCAGCACCACCGCATGGTCGTCCAGCAAGGCCATCCGGCGCTCGGACAACCCATAGCGCACCGAGTACTCACGCGCGGAGGGGAAGAACCCGCCGTGCATCCGCTCGGCCTGTACCCGCAGCATCAGTACCGCATCCACCGTGGGGAGCTCGGCGTCGAGGTGGTGCGACACCGTGACGCGCGGGTCCCACTGCGCGACACCGTAGGGCAGCAAAGTGGGCGGGGCGACGACGACTACGTCGGCGCCCAGGGTCGCGAGCAGCGTGGCGTTGCTGCGGGCCACCCGGCTGTGCAGCACGTCGCCCACGATCGCCACCCGTCGGTCGCGCAGATTGCCCAGCCGTTGCCGCAGGGTCAGCGCGTCGAGCAGGGCCTGGGTGGGGTGCTCGTGGGTGCCGTCACCGGCGTTGACCACCGCAGGACCCTGAGGGACGCCGCCGGCAGTGTCAGTCCAAGCCGCGATGCGGTGCGCAGCGCCCGACGCGGGATGCCGCACGATCAGGCAGTCGGCACCGGCCGCACGCAGGGTCAGGACGGTGTCCCGTAGCGACTCCCCCTTGGACGCCGAGGAGCCCTTCGCGCTCACATTGATGACGTCGGCGCTCATCCACTTTCCGGCAACCTCGAAGGACACCCTGGTGCGGGTGGAGTCCTCGAAGAACACCGTCATCACGGTGCGCCCACGCAGGGTGGGCAGCTTGCGTACCTCACGCCCGAGCAGCGCCTGCTCGAACGCCTCGGCGTCGTCCATGATCGAGGTGGCAGCGTCCGCGGAGAGGTCGGCGGTCGAGAGCAGATGTCTCATCGCGGGGTCCCCGGCGTACGCAGCAGCACGCCGTCACGACCGTCGTGCTCGGCGAGCAACACTGCGACGTCCTCGGCACGCGAAGTGGGAATGTTCTTGCCGACATAGTCCGCCCGCAGCGGCAGCTCCCGGTGTCCGCGGTCGACCAGGACCGCCAGCTGCACACTGCGCGGACGACCGAGATCGCGCAGCGCGTCCAGCGCCGCGCGGACGGTACGGCCGGAGAACAACACGTCATCAACCAACACGACCAGCGCGTCGTCGACCCCACCGGGCGGGACCGAGGTCTGCCCGAGTGCGCGAGACGGTTGCCTGCGCAGGTCGTCGCGGTAGAGCGTGGTGTCCAAGGAACCCAGTTCGGGGCGGACCCCGGAGAACTCGGCGACGCGGTCGGCGAGCCGAGCGGCGAGGGTACTACCGCGGGTGGGTATACCGAAGAGCACGACCCGCGGCGCGTCCACGGCGTCCAGCGCGGTCTTCTCGATGAGCTGGTGGGCGATGCGGGCGACAGTACGGGCAACGTCAGCGGCGCTGAGCAACTCGCGCTCATGCTCCTCGTGCTCGGCCTGCGGCCCGATCGCCTCGGGTGCCCGGGGCATCCGAGACCTCCTTGCCCGCCTCACTGGACGGGTTGTTAAAGGATGTCGAACAGGTACGCAAAGACTAACAGCGAGCAGAAGTCGGTAGGATTTGACCTCTGCACTCGCGCGTCGTCCTTGGCCGAACGCGATCTGACGACGGGAAGAGGGCGCCATGTCCGAGTACGCGAAGGCTTTGGGGGCAACACTGCGCGACGTGCGCCAGCGGGCAGGGATGTCCTTGCAACGGGTGGAAGAACGGTCCAACGGCCGTTGGAAAGCTGTCGTGGTCGGCTCCTACGAGCGGGGGGACCGGGCAGTGACCGTAAACAAGCTCGCAGAGCTGGCACGCTTCTACGGCGTACCGATGAGTGAGCTGCTCCCGCCGGACGATCTCGGCGTCGGCCAGGCGCCGCCCCCGCCGATCGTGCTCAACCTCGACCGCTTGCACGAGCTGCTCGGCGAGAACATCGAGCCGCTGGCCCGCTACGCCGCCGACATCGCGCAGCGGCGTGGCTCGCACGAGACCCTCATGCAGATCCGGTCAGCTGATCTGGACGCGATTGCCGAGCTGTACTCGCTCAGCACCGATCAGCTTGTGAACCAGCTGATTTCGTGGAAAGTGCTGCCGGCGGGCGTCGCGTAGTTCAGCTCGGGGCGGTGTCGTCCACCCTGGGCGCGCTCGACGCAGGCACCGCCGCAGCTGCCGCCCGAACCTGAGGTGCCACCAGGACCACCTGGCCCAGTACCCCGTTGACAAAACCCGGGGAGTCGTCGGTGGAGAGCTGCTTGACCAGTTCCACCGCCTCGTCCACCGCGACCACCGGGGGAACGTCCACGGCATGGAACAACTCCCACACAGCGACCCGCAACACCGCGCGGTCCACGGCGGGCAATCGATCCAGTGTCCAGCCCTGCAGGTGGGCGGCGATCACCTCGTCGAGCCGGTCGAGGTTTTGCGCGACTCCGCTCACCATGGTCAGCGTGTATCCGTTCACCGGTGTCACGGTCGGGTCGTCACGGCCCATCCGGGCGCGCTCGATCGCGATGCCGACCGGGTCCACGTCGCGGGCCTCGGCCTCGAACAGGAAGTCGACCGCCCGTTTGCGTGCCTTGCGCCGGGCCCCGCCCGGCTTGCGGGCACGCTCCGGAATGGAGGACGGCGCCGCCTCGTGCGCCATCAGCTCGTGCTCGGCCGGCGGCTGGGCGTCTGCGGGCGTGCTCACTCAGGAGTTCACGCGGCCCAGGTAGCGGCTGTCGCGGGTGTCGACCTTGAGCTTGTCCCCGGTGTTGATGAACAGCGGCACCGCGATCTCGTAGCCCGTCTCCAGCGTGGCGGGTTTCGTGCCGCCGGTGGAGCGGTCCCCCTGCAGCCCGGGGTCGGTGTGCTGCACCACCAGCTCAACGGCCACCGGCAGCTCGACGTAGAGCGGGAGGCCCTCGTTGAACGCGACCTGCACGGTCATGTTCTCCAGCATGAAGTTGGCTCCGTCGCCCACGGTGGCGCTGTTGATGTAGTGCTGCTCGTAGTCGTGGGAGTCCATGAAGACGTAGTCGTCACCGTCGCGGTAGAGGTAGGTCATGTCCCGACGGTCGACGGTGGCGGTCTCCACCTTGACCCCGGCGTTGAACGTCTTGTCGTTGACCTTGCCGGTCAGCACGTTCTTCAGCGTGGAGCGGACGAACGCAGGCCCCTTGCCCGGCTTGACGTGCTGAAAATCGGTGATCGTCCAGAGCTGGTTGTCGATCTTGAGAACCAGTCCGTTCTTGAAGTCGCTCGTGGATGCCACGCGGCTCCGCCTCTCTAGCTGTTACTCCGGCCGTGCTCAGAGCACGAGAAGGTCTTTGGTGGTGAGCGTCAGCAGCTCCGGTGTGCTGTCGGTGACCACGAGAGTGTCCTCGATGCGGACCCCGCCGCGCCCTTGCAGGTACACGCCGGGCTCGACGGTCACTGCCGCGCCAGCGGACAGCATACCGGTGCCCGCAGCACCGATCCCCGGTGCTTCGTGAATTTGCAGCCCCACCCCGTGGCCGAGCCCATGCAGGAACTGCTCGCCGTAGCCGGCATCCGCGATGATCTGGCGTGCGGAAGCATCGACCGCAGCGACCTCAGTGCCCGGCGACAGCGCCGCGCGCCCGGCGGCCTGAGCGGCGGACACCAGTTCATAGATCTCGCGTTGCCATCCTGCGGGTTCGCCCAGCACCACCGTGCGGGTCATGTCCGAGTGATAGCCGTCGAGGAGGGCACCGAAGTCCATCTTCACCAAATCTCCCGCTGCCACCGCTGCGGCGGTGGGACGGTGGTGGGGCACCGCGGAGTTGGCACCCGCAGCCACGATGGTCTCAAAGGAGGGACCATCCGCACCGTGGGCCACCATCAATGTTTCCAATTCGCGCGCGATCGCCAGTTCGCTACGCCCGGCGCGCACTCCACCGTCGGCGAGCAGCGCAGCCAGGGCGGCGTCCGCGGCGGCACAGGCGGCGCGCAACAAAGCCACCTCGCCATCGTCCTTGACCATCCGCAAGCGCTCGACCAGGCGCGGTGCGCGTTGCAGAGTCGCCTGCTCCGCAACGGAGCTCAGGGCGCGGTGCTCGTCGACGGTGACCACGTGGCTCTCGAAGCCCACGGTGTGCACATCGGCACCGACGGCCAGTGCGAGCAGGTGCGCGGCACAGGATCGATCGATGTCGCGGCGCAGGTCGGGCACCTGCTGCGCGGACTGGCTGAGGTAGCGCCCATCGGTGCAGAACACGGTGCGATCCTCGTGGCCGACGCTGTCTTCGGTATGCACCACCAGCGCGGCGTTGGAGCCGGTGAAGCCGGTCAGATAGCGCACATTGATCAGATCGCTGACCAGCAGGGCCTCGCACGGTGCCGTGCGCAGCAGCATCCGCAGGGCGTCACGACGGAGGGCATGGGTGCGGGTCATGGTTGTCACCGTAACCAGCCACGCTCAGCCGACGCCGCCGCCGAACAGAAGTCCGAGCAGATAGGTGACCGCGGCGGCACCGTAACCGATGGCCAGCTGCCGCACCGCCCGCTTGATCGGCGGACCCCCCGAGAGCAGACCCACCACCACGCCGGTGCCCAACAACGCTGCTCCGACGAGTACCACCGCCACCACCAGGGCCGCGATGCCCTGCAGCCCAAACAGATAGGGCAGCACGGGGATCACCGCGCCGGAGGCGAAGAAACAGAAGCTGGACAGCGCCGCTCCCATGCCCGTCCCGACCGCTTCGTGCTTGTCGCTGTCGTTGGTGGTCGAGTCCGCCACGCCGAGTGAGTGCTCGCCCAACACCTCCGACGCATGCTCCGTCGCCTGCTCGGCGGTCATCCCCCGTGCCCGGTACACCAGGGTCAGCTCGTTGGCGTTCACGTCCAGCTGGGACACGGCGGAACCGGCGCCCGGGTCAGGATTCGAGGCCTCCAGCAGCTCGCGTTGCGAGCGGACGGAGACGTACTCACCGGCCCCCATCGACAACGCCCCGGCAAGCAGTCCGGCGAGACCGGTGACCAGGATCGTCTGGTTGGCGACCCCACTGGCACTGATGCCCAGCACCAGCGCCAAGTTGCTGACCAGTCCGTCATTCGCGCCGAACACCGCCGCCCGGAAGCTGCCGGACAGTCGGTTGCGCCCCCTGGTGGCGAGGCCGCGAACCACCTCGCCATGGATGCGCTCATCGGCGGCCATTCTCGCGGTGGCATCGGCATCGCCCTCATAGGGCGACCGCGACTCCGCACGTTGCGCGAGGGCCAGCACGAACACCGATCCGAATCTTCGCGCCAGGAAACCAAGGAGGCGCGTGCGCAACGCACCACGGCGCGGATGCCCCACTTGCTCACCCAGCAGATTTCTCCAGTGCGCTTCGTGTCGGCCCTCTGCCTCGGCCAATGCCAACAGGATCTCGCGTTCCTCCCCGCTGCGACGCCCGGCGAGATCGCGGTAGACCGCCGCCTCGGCCCGCTCATCGGCCAGATATCGGCGCCATCGGCGGATATCGGCGGGGCTCGCCGGCGCGGATCCGCGTGGACCGATGAAAGCGGTGGGCATCGGAGGTTCCTTCGGTCGGTCGTTGGCCGAAGGTCTCGCTCGCCCGTCGCCGGGTGATGCACCGGGCCGCGCAGGCCGGTATGTCGATGCACCGTCGTCATCCACGCTCAGCCCGCGCACGACGAGAGCTACTCCCCTTCACCAGCGACGCTAGCACCGGCGCTCGGTCGGTGGTCCGCGATCCCAGGTCGCGACAACCGGAGCATCCAGTTACCGCACTGCACCTGAACGCCGCTCAGACGTGTCGGTACCGTTGCCCTCTCCACCAAGCGTTGTCGGCCAGCTAGGAGTATCCGTGGGTGCACACCGCCGAGTCGTCTCCACCCTGCTGGTGTGCTGTGCGCTGGCGCTCAGCGGTTGCAGTACTGCGTCTTCGGCCGGTTCCACCGCCGATCCAGGAACTTCGAGAGTGCTCAACGTCGTCGCAGCGGAGAACTTCTGGGGCAGCATCGCTACGCAGCTCGGCGGCAAGCAGGTACGAGTCAGCAGCATCATCGACGCACCCGACGCCGACCCGCACAAGTACAGAGCCACCGACGCGGACGTGCGCGCCGTCGCCTCGGCTGACCTCGCCGTCGTCAACGGCGTCGGTTACGACACCTGGGCAAGCAACCTCGCCGACCTCAGCCCCACTCACCCCCGCACCGTGCTCGACGTGGGTCAGCTGCTCGATCTGCCACCGGACGCCAATCCACATTGCTGGTACGACCCGGCCGACGTCGCCAGAGTGATCGACCAGCTCACCGCCGACTACAAGAAGCTCGACCCCGCCGACGCCGCCTACTTCGACGAGCAGCGGACAGCATTCACCACCACCGCACTTGCGGCGTACAACAACGTCCTCGCGGACATCAAGAATCGTTTCGCCGGCACCGCTGTGGGCGCTTCGGAGAGCCTGTTCGCCACGTTGTCGCCCGCGCTGTCCCTCCATCTCGCCACGCCGCCAGGCTTCCTGAACGCAGTCAGCGACGGTGTCGACCCGGGCATCGCCGAAAAGGCAGTGGCCGACGAGCAGATCGCCACCGGAGCGATCAAGGCTTATGTCTACAACTCCCAGAACGTCACACCAGACGTACAGGCGCAGGTACAGGCGGCACAGGCCAAGAACATACCGATCGTCGTCATGACCGAGACAGCGCCTGCGGGCTCCGCGAGCTGGCAGCAATGGCAGACCACCCAACTCGAGGCGCTGAGCGACGCACTGGCGAAGTCCACCGGACACTGACCCCGGGTTGCCGGTAGCCACGGCTCAGGTGAGGTCGCGGGCCAGCGCCCGTCCGGCGGCCCGCCCGGAGAAGATGCAGCCGCCGAGGAAGGTGCCCTCCAGCGCGTTGTAGCCGTGCACCCCACCACCACCGAAGCCGGCCACCTCGCCCGCCGCGTACAACCCGTCGAAGGGCGTGCCGTCGGCGCGCATCACCTCAGCATCGAGGTTGGTCTCCAGCCCGCCCAGGGTCTTGCGGGTCAGCAGGTGCAGGCGTACCGCGATCAAGGGGCCGTGCGCGGGGTCGAGCAGCGGGTGCGGCTTCACCACCCGCGTGATCCGGTCCGACAGGTAGCTGCGGGCGGCTCGAATGGCCGCGATCTGCAGGTCCTTGCCGTAGCGGTTGGCCAGCTCACGGTCGCGGGCCAGGATCTCCCGCTCGACGTCGGCGAAGTCCAGCAGCGGCGTGTCGGTCACGTTGTTCATCCCGGCGACAAGGTCACGCAGATTGTCCTTGACCACGAAGTCGACCCCGTGCCGCTTGAACGCCTCGATCGGCCCCGGGGCACCCTTGCGCACCCGGCCCAACGCCTCCTTGAGGCTCTTGTTGGTGATGTCCGGGTTCTGCTCCGAGCCGGAGAGTGCGAACTCCTTCTCGATGATCGACTCATTGAGCACAAACCAGGTGTGCTCGTGCCCGGTCCCCATGATGTAGCTCAGGGTCGCCATGGTGTCGAAGCCGGGGAACAGCGGTGCGGGCAGGCGCTTGCCGGTGGCGTCCAGCCACAGCGAGGACGGGCCGGGAATGATCCGGATGCCGTGGTTGGGCCAGATGGAGTTCCAGTTGGTGATGCCCTCGGTGTAGTGCCACATCCGGTCTCGGTTGACGATGTTGCCGCCCGCGTCCTCGGTGATCCCCAACATCCGGCCGTCCACGTGCGCGGGTACGCCGGTGAGCATGTGCTTCGGTGCCGCGCCGAGTCGAGACGGCCAGTTCTTCTTCACCAGCTCGTAGTTCGCACCGATGCCGCCGGAGGTGACGACGACGGCGTGGGCGTGCAGCTCGAACTCACCCGCCGCGGTGCGCGAAGACGCTGTGCCGCGGGCCTCGGAAGACGCCTCGAGCACGGTGCCCCGCACACCATCGGCGCGGCCGTCGGTGACCAGCACCTCGTCCACCTGGTGGCGGCAGTGAAAGGTGACCAAGCCCTTGCGCTCAGCCTCGAGCACCGGTTCGAGGAAGATCCGCACCACCTCGGGGCCGGTGCCCCAGGTGAGGTGAAAGCGCGGAACTGAGTTGCCGTGGCCGGTCGCGATGCCGTTGCCTCGTTCGGCCCACCCGACGGTGGGCGTGAACCGCAGACCGAGCTCGCGCAGGTAGTTGCGCTTGTCCCCGGCCGCGAACTCGACGTAGGCCTGGGCCCACTGCCGGGGCCAGTAGTCCTCGGCACGGTCGAACTGCGCGGTGCCCAGCCAGTCCTGCAGGGCCAGCTCGGCGGAGTCGGTGATGCCGAGGCGCCGCTGCTCCGGGCTGTTGACCAGAAACAGACCGCCCAGCGACCAGAATGCCTGGCCGCCCAGGTTGGCCCGATTCTCCTGCTCCACCACGGCGACGGTGCGCCCGGCCCTGGTCAGTTCGTAGGTGGCGACCAAGCCTGCCAGCCCGGCCCCCACGACGATCACGTCGGCATCAAGACTCATACAACGCTCCTCGGTTGATCGTTCCGTTGGGACGCGAGACCCGGCCAAGAGATTACGGCGCAGCACCGACACAGGTCACCGCGGATTATATGCGATTCTGCTTGTGCAATAGTTATTGCACAGTTATGTTCGCACGATGGCTGCAGAGAACGTCCACCAAGTAACCGACTCACGGGTGCTGGCCGCGCTTGCCCACCCGTTGCGGCGACGCTTGATGGACGTGCTGAAGGTGCACGGCCCGGCGACCGTCAGTGTGCTCGCCGGTCACACCGGGCAGAGTGTGGCCAACGTCAGCCACCACCTCCGGGTGATGCACACCAGCGACTTGGTGGCGCAGGCGCCGGAGCTGGCCAAGGACCGGCGCGAACGCTGGTGGCGGCTGGTGCAGGCTGGAGTGCGCTGGTCCACTGCTGACTTCGCGGACGATCCCGCGAGCGCGGCGATCGCGCAGGCGGCCGAGTCGCTCAACCTCGACCACCACACCGGCCTTGTCCGCGCCTGGTTCGCTGCCGACGAGGAGCACCGTGAGCATTGGGCCGACGCGGCCTTCTCAACCGACAGGTGGCTGCACTTGACGCCGCGAGAGCTCACCGAGTTTTCGGAGCAGGTGGTCGACCTGTTCCAGCAATGGTCCGCTCGGCAGGTCCCGGATGACGGTCAGCTGCGTGAGCCCGTGTTCGTGTTCGCCTACGGTGTACCCGGCCAACCGTGACGCTCGCTTCTGGTGGGCACGGCAGCCTGCGGCACCACCGGGACTTCCGACTGCTCTGGCTCGGCGAGACCGTGAGCACGGCGGGCGCCAACATCACCAGGGTGGCGCTGCCCTTCGTCGCGGTCGTCACCCTGCACGCCAGTACCTTTGAGGTCAGTCTGCTCACCGCCGCCGCCTGGTTGCCGTGGCTGATTATCGGACTTCCTGCCGGCGCGTGGGTGGATCGGCTGCCCCGCCGGCCGGTGATGCTGGTCTGCGACGGCGCGTCCCTGATGCTGTTGCTCAGTGTCCCGCTCACCGCCTGGGCAGGTGCGCTGACCATCGGGCACCTGCTGGCCGTCGCATTGGCGGTCGGCGTCGCCAGTGTCTTCTTCCAGACGGCCTACGAGGTGTACCTCCCCGCGCTGGTCGAAGCCGAGCAACTGCCCGAGGCGAATGCGAAGCTCATGGGCAGCGAATCGGTCGGCGATGTCGCCAGTCCCGGACTGGCCGGGCTCATCGCGCAGCTGGCCGGCGCGGTGACAGGACTACTGGTCGACGCCGTCAGCTTCGGGGTTTCCGCGGCGTGTCTGCTCGCCATCCGGACCCACGAGCAACCACCCACCCGTAGCCGGCGCGTCACCGGAATGTGGGTGGAGGTCCGGGAGGGGCTACGGTTCGTCGCCGGCGACCCCTACCTGCGGGTGTTTACGGTGTTCGGGGCGGCGGCCAACCTCGCGCTGATGGGCTACCAGGCCATCCTGGTCGTCTTCCTCGTCCGCGAGCTCGGCCTCAGCCCCGGCGTCACCGGCCTGGTGTTGTCCGGGATGAGTGTGGGCGGTGTCTTCGGTGCCATCCTGGCCGGCCGTGTAGCCCGCCGTTTCGGAACGGCCCGAGGGGTGCTCATCGCCCAGCTCGGCGCCGCCCCGTGCGCGCTGCTCATTCCGTTGGCCGATGCCGGACCACGCCTGGTGCTGGTGGTGCTGGGCGGGGTGGGGATCGGGACCGGGGTGGTCGCCAGCAACGTCATCGCGGGCAGCTGGCGCCAAACCTATTGCCCACGCGCGATGTTGGGCCGGACCCTGGTCAGCATGAAGTTCCTCAACCACGGCGGCGCACCGCTCGGCGCGCTGCTGGGCGGCCTCCTCGGATCCGCCTTCGGACTGCGCCCGACCATCTGGATCATGGCCGGCGCCCTGATCGCCGCATCGCTAGTCCTGCTCATCGGCCCGTTGCGCCACCACCGAGACCTGCCAACGACAGCACTCATCCGATGACCGTGGCAAGGACCGACGGTTACCCTGACGGGGTGAGCAAGCAGTGGTTGATCCGCGCCGGACTGATGACGCTGGTACACGTCGGGGTGCGCACCGCGCTCGGTTTCGCTGCGCTGTCCTGGCCGACCTCGGGTCAGGCGCAACGCAACGTCGGGCTCGCTGTCGTGCTCATCGTCGCCGCGTTGTGGGCAGGCGTGGACGCGCTGCGCGAGAACGTCGACGACGACGAACGCGATGACCTCCCAGCGCGCTGGCTCAAGGCCGCCGCCCTCGCGGGTCCGGTCGCCGGCTTGCTCGGGTGGGCGATAGAAGGATTGTTCATCGACTCGGTCGGCACCTCTGCCCTGGCCGGGAACGTCATCGGCGGCGGCGCCTTCACCGCTCTGCTGATCTTCATCCCGGCGCTGATCGGCATGATGTTGGGCCGGATCGCCCGCCCCGATCGCACGACGTTCCGCCGCTCGGCCAGCCGGGAACCCTCAGTGTGAGCTTTGACTCTCCGCTATGAAGCGCAGCGCCAGCAGGTACCCCGTGCTGCCGAGGCCGACGATGCTTCCGGTGGCGACCGCGCTGAGGTAGGAGTGCTTCCGGAACTCCTCGCGGGCGTGCACATTGCTGATGTGCACCTCGATCAGCGGTGCCGTCAGCTCCGCGCAGGCGTCGCGCAACGCGACCGAGGTGTGCGTCCAGGCTCCGGCGTTGAGCACCACGGCGTCCCCGGCGTCGGCGGCATCGTGGATCCAGCCCAGTAGCTCCGCCTCGCTGTCGGTCTGGCGCACCCGCACCTGCAGGCCCAGGTCGGCGCCGGTGCGCTCGCAGAGCGCGGCCAGCTCGTCGTGCGTGGTGGTGCCGTAGACCTCCGGCTGACGTCTGCCGAGCCGCCCGAGGTTGGCCCCACCCAGTACCTGCACGGTCACAACAGCACTCCTCCACCAGTTGGGCGCTCGGTCCGGGCCACCGCGGAGTAGGCGGCGGCTACCAGGGCAGGGTCGGGACCTTCGAGACGGCCAGGTTTGGCCAGGCCGTCGAGCACCACGAACCGCAGCATGCCCGCACGGTTCTTCTTGTCGGTGCGCATGCCATCCAGCAGTTCGCCCAGCGCGTCGGGGTCGTAGCTGATCGGCAGGCCCACGGAGGCGAGCACGGACGCGTGTCGGTTGGCTGTGGCGTCGTCCAGGCGTCCGGCGAGGCGGGCGAGCTCGGCGGCGAACACCAGACCCACCGACACCGCCGCACCGTGGCGCCAGCGGTAGCGTTCCCGGCGTTCGATGGCATGCGCCAGGGTGTGGCCGTAGTTCAGTACCTCGCGCAGATCGGACTCGCGGAGGTCGGCGGAGACGACGTCCGCCTTGACCTGGATCTTGCGCCGCACCAGCTCCCCGAGGACCTCCCCGGTCGGGTCCAGCGCGGCGCGGGGATCAGCCTCCACGAGGTCCAGGATCACCGGGTCGGCGATGAACCCGCCCTTGATGATCTCGGCCATCCCGGCGACGATCTCGTTGTGTGGCAGGGTTTCTAAGGTCACCAGGTCCACCAGTACGGCGGCGGGCTCATGGAAGGAGCCGACCAGGTTCTTGCCCGCTTCGGTGTTGATTCCGGCCTTGCCGCCCACGGCCGCGTCCACCATGGCCAGTAGCGTGGTGGGCACGTGGATCACCCGCACCCCCCGCATCCAGGTCGCGGCGACGAACCCGGCCAGGTCGGTAGCGGCCCCCCCGCCGAGGGAGATGACCGCATCGCGGCGGCTGAGGCCAATGCGGCCGAGCACGTCCCAGCAGAACCCGGCGACCGCAAGGTCCTTACCGTCCTCCGCGTCGGGGATCTCCACCCGGTGCGCGTCCACTCCGACCTCGACCAGGGCGGCGCGAATGGCCTCGGCGGTGGCGATCAACGATGGTTGGTGGATGATCGCCGCCGTCGCGGTGCCGCGGAGTTCCTCGGTGAGTTCGCCGAGCAGCCCTCGTCCGACGATGACGTCGTAGGGACGTTCGGCGTTGACGCGGATGCGGACGGGTTCACTCACGCTTGCTCACTCCTCGATTTGGCCGGCAATGCGGCAGCGACGTCGGCGACCACCTCGGCGATGTCGCGTCCGTCGGTGGGCACCTCGACGGTGGCCACCTCCCGGTACAGCGGCAGCCGGGCATCGAGCAACAACTTGAAGGTGGAGCGCGGGTTGACCCCAGCAAGCAAAGGACGGGCACTGGACAGCCCGGAGCGACGGACCCCGTCCGCCATGCCGACGTTGAGGAAGACCACGGTGTGGCCGGCCAGGGCGGCGCGGGTGGCCGCGGAAAGCACGGCACCGCCGCCGAGGGCCACGACGCCGCGCTGCTCGATCAGCGCGGCCTCGACGGCCCGCTCCTCCAGCGCTCGGAATGCTGCCTCGCCGTCGGTGGTGAAGATGTCGGAGATGCTGCGTTCGGCAAGGCCCTCCACGGCGGCATCCGTGTCGTGTGCGGTCAGCTGGAGCTGCTCCGCGAGCGCCCGGGCCACAGTGGACTTCCCGGCGCCGGGTGGCCCGACCAAGACGGCGACGGGGCACTGCCGTACCCCCACGTCGCTTCGCTCGCTCACCGGTGCAGTCCCTCGAGGTAACCGGCGAGGTTGCGCGCGGTCTCTCCAACGGAGTCCCCGCCGAACTTCTCCAGCGTGGCCTGGGCCAGCACCAGCGCCACCATGGCCTCGGCGACGACGCCGGCGGCCGGCACCGCGCACACGTCGGAACGCTGGTTGATCGCGACGGCCTCCTCGCCGGTCGCCATGTCCACAGTGGTCAAAGCGCGCGGGACGGTGGAGATCGGCTTCATAGCCGCGCGCACCCGGAGCGGCTCGCCGTTGGTCATCCCGCCCTCGATCCCACCGGCCCGGTTGGTCGCGCGCAGCACCCCGTCCGGACCGGGGCGCATCTCGTCGTGCGCGGCACTGCCCCGACGGCGGGCGGTGGCGAACCCGTCCCCGATCTCCACCCCCTTGATGGCCTGAATGCCCATCAAGGCCGCGGCAAGCCTGGCGTCGAGCTTCCGATCACCAGCGACGAACGAACCCAAGCCGATGGGTAGCCCGTGCACCACAACCTCGACGATGCCGCCCAGGGTGTCCCCCTCGCGCTTGGCCAGATCGACTTCGGCCACCATGGCCGCGGACGCTTCCGCGTCGAACGCGCGAACCGGGCTGGCATCGATCGCGCCGAGGTCATCAGATCCGGGCACCACATCGGCGGGCGCGTCCACGGAACCCAGGGCGATCACGTGCGAAAGTACCTGCACCCCGCAGGTTTGTCGCAGCAAAGCCTTGGCCACCGTGCCGAGCGCGACCCGGGCAGCAGTCTCGCGGGCGCTGGCCCGCTCCAACACCGGACGGGCATCGTCGAAGCCGTACTTCAGCATGCCCGCGTAGTCGGCGTGGCCGGGCCGAGGCCGGGTCAGCGGGGCGTTACGGGCTTGGGCAGCAAGGAGTTCCGCGTCGACCGGGTCGACAGACATCACCGTTTCCCACTTGGGCCACTCCGTGTTGTTCACCCGGATGGCCACCGGCCCACCCATGGTCAGTCCGTGTCGGACACCGCCGAGCACGTCCACGGCATCGGCCTCGAACTTCATGCGCGCGCCGCGGCCATAGCCCAGTCTGCGCCGGGCGAGCTCGCCGGCAATCGCGTCGGTGGTGACCTCCACCCCGGCGACCATCCCGTCCAGAACGGCGACGAGGGCGGGTCCGTGGGACTCTCCGGCAGTGATCCAGCGCAGCACGGGCACGATCTTCCCATGCGCGCGCGTGTTCACCGCAGTGCGGCCGCCATCGCCTCCCGCGGTGCGGGCAGTCCGGTGTAAAGCTCCACCTGCCCGAATGCCTGGTGCAGCAACATGTCCAGCCCGCTCGCGAGCCTGCCGCCCGCCGCGAGCACCGCGTCGGCCAGTGGTGTCGGCCACGGGTCGTAGATGACGTCCAGCACCTGGGGAACCGTGGCCACGGCCGTGATGAGTGGCGCTACCGCGCTGGAGGGCACAGTGCTGATCGCCACCGCGGCGTCGCGGCAGGCCAGGGCGACGTCGGCAGGTTCGAAGGAGACCATCGTGGTGCGCAGTCCGGCGGCCTCGGCGCACTCAGCAGTACCCTGCGCGCGGGTCGGGTCGCGGACCACCAGCGAGACGCCTTCCACGCCGGCTGCGGCCAGCGCAACCACCGCGGCCCTCGCCGTGCCGCCCGCCCCGAGCACTACCGCGTCGGCACCACCAAATTCTTCGGCACCCAGCGCACCGAGCACTCCGTCGACGTCAGTACAGTCCGCCAGCCAGCCGTCGCCGCGGCGAACCAAGGTGTTCGCTGCACCGACTGCCTCGGCCCGCGGGGTGCGCACGTCGGCCACCGCCAACGCGGCCGCCTTCGCCGGCATGGTCACCGACAGCCCCACCCATTCCGGCCCGCGCGAGCGGACCAGCCCGCGCGTCCCGGCGGCGTCGCACTCCAGTCGCTCGTAGCTCCAGTCCGTCAGGCCGAGTGCGGCGTAGGCCGCCAGGTGCAACTGAGGCGACCGGGAGTGGGTGATGGGCTTGCCGATCACCGCCGCCCTGTGCGCGTTCATGACCGAGTGCTCATGGCGGCCCTTGACCGCCGGCAATCACCGCGAGGTGCTGCTCATAGGTGTCGGAGAAGCACGTCGCTCCCTCGGTGCCGCAGGTGACGAAGTAATGCCAGTTGCCTGCCGCAGGCTGCAACGCGCCCTGAATCGCCGCGTCGCTGGGTGAAGCGATGGGCGTCAACGGCAGACCGGCGCTGGCGTAGGTGTTCCACGGGGTCACCGTCGCCCGGTCCTGCGGGGTGGTGGCCACGGCCTGTACGTCCAGCGGATAGTTCACCGTCGAGTCGAACTCCAGCTTCTGGTCGATGGCCAGCCGGTTCAGGATCACCCTCGCCACCTTCGCGTACTCCCCCGGCTTCACCTCCCGCTCGTTCAGCGAGGCCACGATCAGCAGCTGATACGGCGACAAGCCACCGACGCTCGCCTGGGAGAGTCCGGTGAGCTGCAGCGAGGTGGCCGAACGGGTGATCAGCCGCTTCAAGATGGCGGTGGCCGAGGTTCCGGGTTCGATGTCGTAGCTGCCTGGCCGGATGAGACCCTCCAGGCGGCGTTCCTTCACCGTGGCCGCGGCAGTGACGCCCGCCCTCGCCCACTCCGCGATGCCCAGCGCAGCGGGGTCAGCCGTGGCTGCGACGGCCCTCAGTTCCGCCACCGAGGCGCATTGACGCTTGCCGTCCAGGTCAACGCACGATGCTGCTGAGGTCAAGGACAGAATGCCGGGAGTGATGGTTCCGGTGGCGCCTTTGACGTCGTCGAGCTGTCGGCCTTCGGGAATCACCATCTTGCCCACCCGCGACGTTGGGTCGCCCAGCCTGGCAACCGCGTCGGCGGCAGGCAGCTGGGTGCGCATGCGGTAGAAGCCCGGCTGCAAGGAGGCTATACGGTTGTCCTTGCTGGCAGCCTTGGTGAAGGCGGCGATGCTGGCCACGACGTTGTCGTCGACGAGGGTCTTGCCGACGGCTCCGGTGGAGTCGCCGTCGGCCACCTGCACCACCACGTCGGCTACGCCGGTGCCGGTGAAGTCCTTCGCGTCGGACCCGGTGAACTGTCCGATCAACGCCCGGCCGCCCAGGTAGACACCGCCGCCGATGGCCAACAGCACCACCAGTGCAACAGCGACGCCGAGTCGTCGGCGCCCTGCCCGTCGCGCACGTGCCTGCGAATCGCGCTGAACCGCTGCGTCAGGGGACAGCGGGTCGAGTACCGAGTCGCCGGTGGCCTCCCCGGGCGGTGGGGCCACGAAACGTGGCGCGGCCCGCCGATGACCCCACGCGCCGGTCAGCCATTCCTGCTGGTGCGCACCGTGGGGGCGAGCGTTGCCGGGACGCGCCTTGTCGTCGACACCGGTGTCCGGCGGGTCTGCGTCATCCGGCGGGTTTGCGTCGAAGTCGTCACTCACCGGCTCTCCCCTCCGTGCTCGCCTCATCGACCGTCAAATTCCGTGCATCCAGCCAGCCCTGCAAGATCGCCACCGCCGCCAGCTGATCCACCACGGCGCGCTGGCGCTTACCCCGAACTCCTTGTTCGGCCAGCACTCGGCTCGCAGTGACCGTCGTCAGCCGCTCATCGGCGAGCCGCACCGGCACGGGAGCCACGCTGTGCCGCAGTCGCTCAGCGTACTCATGGGCGAGCACGGCGGCCCGGCCGTGCTCGCCGCGCAAGGTCTGCGGCAACCCCACCACCACTTCCACCGCCTCGTACTCCGCGACGATCTCGGCTATCCGTTGCAGGTCGGAAGCATCCGAACCGGACTTCGCCACCGCCCGCGGCACCGTCTCGACGGGGGTGGCCAGGATGCCGTCGGGGTCGCTGGAGGCCACGCCCACGCGCACGCTGCCGACGTCAACCCCGATGCGCCTGCCCCGGCCGGGATCGTCGGGCCCGGGGCGGTCTGGTTGGGCGGACGCGCTCACAGCTGCGTCAGGTGGTTGCGCACGGCGACCAGCGCCGCTGGCACCCCAGCGGGGTCGGTGCCACCGCCTTGCGCCATGTCCGGCTTACCGCCGCCGCGCCCCCCGATCGCGGCCGCGAAGCTTGGGACCAGTCCCCCGGCGGTGAGGCCACGCTCCCTGGCTGCGGCGGTGGTGGCCACGATGAACGCCACTTTGCCTGCAGTGCTGCTGAATAAGGCGACAATCCCCGGCTGCTGTCCGAGCTTGCCGCGGACGTCACCGGCCAGCGCACGCAGATCTGCACCGTTGACACCGTCGGGCGCCGCGGCGGCGACCAGCAGCACGTCACCGACACGCTCCGCCGAGTCAGCCAACGTGCCGGCCGCGGACAGCACGGCCGCCGCACGGGTCTTTTCCAGCTCGCGCTCGGCGACATGCAGACGCTCCAGCAGGTCAGCGACCCGCGCGGGCACGTCCTCGTCGGGTACCTTCAATGTGGCAGCCAGCCCCTGCATCAACGCGCGCTCCTTGGCCAGGTAGCGGTAGGCATCGAGGCCGACGTAGGCCTCGATGCGGCGCACACCCGATCCGATGGAGGACTCCCCGAGCAGCGTGACCGGCCCCACCTGCGAGGAGTGCAGCACGTGGGTGCCACCGCACAGCTCCCGCGACCACGGACCGCCGATCTCCACGACACGCACCTCGGAGTCGTAGGTCTCCCCGAACAGCGCCAACGCCCCGAGCTCCTTGGCCCCGGTCATGTCCGTGTGCAGGACTCGGACAGGAAGGTCGTCGCGCACGGCGCGGTTGGTGACCTCCTCCACCTCGCTGCGGGTCTCCACCGACAGACCGCCTTGCCACGCGAAGTCCAGACGAAGGTACCCGGGCTTGTTGTACGAACCGCTCTGCAAAGCGGTGGGGCCCAGCACTTCCCGCAGTGCGGCGTGCACCAGGTGGGTGCCGGAGTGCCCCTGGCGCGCGCCCGCCCGCCACACCGGGTCCACCTGGGCAAGCACCTGGGCGCCTTCGGTCAGCTCGCCTGCACCCACGCGCACGCGGTGCACCCACAGGCGCTTGGCGATCTTCTGGACGTCAAGGACTTCCAGGTGCACGTTGTCACCGGTGATCACCCCGGCGTCGCTCTCCTGCCCGCCCGACTCGGCGTACAGCGGGCTGCGGTCCAGCACCACCTCCACCACGTCGCCCTCGCCCGCCGCGGGGGTGCGGCCGCTGTCGTTGAGGATGCCGAGGACCTTCGCCTCGGTGGTGAGCTCGGTGTAACCGGTGAACTCGGTTGGCCCGCCGTCGAGCAGCTCGCGGTAGACGGAGAGGTCGCCGTGCGCATGCTTACGGCTGGCGGCGTCGGACTTGGCCCGCTGACGTTGCTCGGCCATCAAGGCGCGAAAACCCGGCTCGTCCACCGCGAGCCCCGCCTCCGACGCCATCTCCAGGGTGAGGTCGATGGGGAAGCCGTAGGTGTCGTGCAGCGCGAAGGCCTGATCCCCACCGATCACGGTGCTGCCGGCCGACTTCACCTGCGCGACAGCGTTGTCGAACAACTTCGATCCCGAGGTCAGGGTCTGCAGAAAGGCGGTCTCCTCGCCTACCGCGATCCGCTCGATGCGCTCGGCGTCGGTGCTGAGCTCGGGGTAGGACTCGCTCATCGTCTCGCGGACCACAGCGACGAACGCGGCCATGCTGGGGCTGGGCACGCCGAGCAACCGCGCGGAGCGCACGATCCGGCGCAGCAAGCGGCGGAGCACGTACCCACGCCCGTCGTTGCCGGGGGTGACGCCGTCCGCGATGAGCATCACTGCGGTCCGTGCGTGGTCGGCAATCACCCGGAACCGCACGTCGTCGGTATGGCTGCCCGCACCGTAACGGCGACCGGACAGCTCCTCTGCCTTGGTGATCACCGGTCGTACCAGGTCGGTCTCGTAGACGTTGTCCACGCCCTGCAGCAGGAAGGCGACGCGCTCGATACCCAGCCCGGTGTCGATGTTCTGCTTGGGCAGCGGACCGAGCACGGGGAAGCCGCCCTTTCCGGTGCCCTTCCCCCGCTCGTTCTGCATGAACACGAGGTTCCAGATCTCGATGTAGCGGTCCTCATCCGCCTCCGGACCGCCTTCGGTGCCGTAGGCGGGTCCTCGGTCGTAGTAGATCTCCGAGCACGGCCCACACGGTCCGGGGATGCCCATCGACCAGTAGTTGTCTGCCATTCCTCGACGCTGGATGCGCTCGGCCGGCAGTCCCGCGATCTCCTCCCACAGGCTGATCGCCTCGTCGTCGTCGAGGTACACCGTGACCCAGATGCGGGCAGGGTCCATGCCGTAGCCACCGTCGGTGACGGATGAGGTGAGCAGGGTCCAGGCGTGCGTGATGGCCTGCCGCTTGAAGTAGTCGCCAAAGGAGAAGTTGCCCGCCATCTGGAAGAAGGTGTTGTGCCGCGTGGTGACACCAACATTCTCTATGTCGCCGGTGCGGACACACTTCTGGACGCTGGTCGCCCGCGGGTACGGCGCGGGCGGCTGCTCGAGGAAGTAGGGGACGAACTGCATCATGCCCGCGCCGATGAACAGCAGGTTCGGGTCGTCGAGGATCAGCGACGCACTCGGCACCAGGGTGTGGCCGTTAACGGTGAAGTAGTCAAGGAATCGCTGACGGATCTCATGGGTCTGCACGGTGGTCCTTACTGCGCTGGGAACGGCCTACTGGCCCGGTGAAGATTCGACTCAACCGTCGGCGTCGTTCTCGTCCCTCTCGTGCGCGGCGTGCTTGCCGGAGCTGCGCCCCTGGGCGGGCGGAGTCCACACCGGACGATCGCGGGGCACGGGAGAAGGCCGGAGCGCATGGCGCTCCTCCTGGGGCTCAGGCTGCGTCTCTTGTTCAGCTTCGGGCGGGAGCTCGGTGCGCACTTCGAGGGTTTCCGCCGGAATCCGTTGCGGCACGGCGGGTGGCGCGTCGATCCACGCGTCCTGTCGCGCTCGCAACATCCTCGCGACAGCAGCACCGACCGCCGCGACGGCGCCGATCAGCAGCAACTTCTTCATCATCGCCACACCCCAACGGCGCAGTCCGCTTCCACCTGTTGTTCCACGACCGACCTCATTTCGCTGGACGGAGTGTGTCTGACCGCCACGTGCTGGCAACCCGGCGGTCAGGTTACCGCCCCGCCCGATGGCACGCGTTGCGCACGACGCCGCGCGCTGACGAAGCGACCGCCCCCGGATGACGACTGACCCTGCTGACGCACATCAACGCCAGAGCACGCCCGCCGAGTGGCTACGGACTACCGCGGACGATGCTGCGCAGCTTGGCCAAGCGCTCCCGCACCCCGCGCTCGTTGCCATGTGTCGTCGGCAGGTAGTAGTCCCGTCCCACCAGCTCGTTCGGCGGGTATTGCTGGGCGAGAACACCGTCGGCGTTGTCGTGCGGGTAGCGGTAGTTCACAGCGTTGCCCAGTTTTGCCGCGCCGGCGTAGTGGCCGTCGCGCAGGTGCGGGGGCACCTGCCCGGCAGACCCGGCGCTGACGTCCGCGGCGGCGGCGGACAGTGCAGCAATCACCGCGCCGGACTTCGGCGCCGTGGCCAAGTGAATAGTTGCCTGCGCCAGCGCCAGCCGGGCCTCGGGCATCCCGATCAGCTGCACCGCCTGCGCGGCGGCGGTCGCAGTGAGCAGCGCAGTGGGGTCTGCCATCCCCACGTCCTCACTCGCATGAACCACCAGACGCCGGGCGATGAATCGCGGGTCCTCCCCCGCACCGATCATCCGCGCCAGGTAGTGCAGGGCCGCGTCCACGTCGGAGCCGCGGATGGACTTGATGAAGGCACTGGTGACGTCGTAGTGCTGGTCCCCGGCCCGGTCGTACCGCACCGCCGCCTCGTCCACCGCCGCCTCCACGGCAGCGAGGTCGATCACCTCGCCTTCGGCCGCGCTCACCGCACCCGCAGCGGCCTCCAGCGCCGTCAACGCCCGCCGGGCATCGCCGGTGGCCAGGCGCACCAGGTGATCCTCCGCCTCGGTGCTCAGCTCCAACGCACCGTCGAGACCGCGCGGATCAGCCACCGCACGCCGCACCAACGCGTGGATATCGGCAGCGGTCAGCGGGCGCAGCTGCAAGACCAACGATCGGGACAGCAGCGGCGCCACCACCGAGAACGAAGGGTTCTCCGTGGTCGCGCCGACGAGGAGCACGATCCGGTCCTCCACTGCGGCCAGCAGCGCGTCTTGCTGGGTGCGCGAGAACCGGTGCACCTCGTCGATGAACAACACCGTCTGCTCCCCCGCGGCCAGCCGGCGCCGGGCGAGATCGATGACGGCACGTACTTCCTTCACCCCGGCCGACAGCGCCGACAACGCCTCGAAGCGCCGACCGGTTGCTTGAGAGACCAGCGTTGCCAGTGTGGTCTTACCGGTACCCGGTGGTCCGTAGAGCAGCAACGATGCGGGCGCGGCCCCTTCGATCAGCCGGCGCAGCGGGGCGCCAGGGCCGAGCAGGTGGTCCTGCCCCAGCACCTCGTCGAGCGTTGCCGGTCGCATCCGGACCGGCAGGGGCGACCCGGGGCGCGCTGCGCGCACTTGTGGTGCTTCCACCGCGTCGTCGAACAGTCCGAGCTCGGGGCTGGACACGGCTCAGCCGGGCGCATTCAGGGCGTGCGCGACCGCGCGCGCGTGCTCCGCAACGGCGTCGTCACCGCAGCGTTGCGCCACCCTGGCAAGCTGACTCCAGCGCACCTGCAGAGCCCCGCGTCGCGTGTAGGTCAGCGAGTGGTGCCCGCCGGGGTCCGGCCGCGTCGGAGCGCCGGGGACAAACCAGTACGTGCTCAGCCACACCCAGAGCATCTGGGCGTCCAGCATCCGCGGCCATAGCACTCGGTCGTCGGCCAACTGGGGCCACACGCTCACCACCTCGGAGCGCCACGCCTGCACCAGCTCCTCCGACTGCGCATCGCTGACCTCCTGGATGCACCAGCAGGCCGGGAACGGCACCAGCGCATAGGCGGCATCCAACATGACGTCACGGAAGCCGCCCCACTCGAAGTCGAGAAAGCGCACCCCCTCGTCGGTGATCATGGCGTTGTCCGGACACAGATCCGAGGGGCTGAACGCCCGCAACGCATCGGGGCCGAGCAGGTGTTGGGTCTGCATCGCCCGTTGGTGCACCGCACGCGTCGTGCTTACTCCGAGTTGGGCATCCATCAGCTGTGGAAGTTGCTGCAGCGCCTCTCCAGCCGGGCCGGCGAGCGGATAGGGCCAGCTCCCGGACTTGGTGCGCCGCATCAGCGCCTGAAAGTCGCCTTCGCCGTCCGCGGTCGCAGCATGCATCCGACCGAGGGCCTGGGCCCAAGCCATCAACTCGTGCTGCATGGTGGAGTCCTCGCCGCGCAGCAGCACCTCAGCCAGCGTGGGGCCGTTGCCAAGGTCGGAAAGCACGAGCAGGCCGTCGTCCACGTCATGGGCGAACAGTTCGGCCCCCGGCCGGTTAGCCGACCGCAAAGTATTGCCGAACTGGTAGGACACCGCCTCGCGGAGAAACGCCTCCCGCGCGCCATCGGGCGGCCCGTCCGCACGGTCACCCAGTACCCGCTTGATGATCATGGTCTTGGGCAGGGAGAAGGGATTCTCCTCAGCGCGCACGCGCAGGACCATGGTGCGGTCACTGCCGCCCAGATCCGTCGGCTCGACCAACGTGACCGGAGCGCCCGTCCGCCGAGTGAGCAGACGCTGCGCTGCCTGTACCACATCGGTCACGGGGTCTGTAGCCACGACATGCATCGCCGCCAAAGATACCTGGGCGGCGTCCGGGCGCCGATTTGTCCGCGACACTCAGTTCTCCGGCAGTGGTCGACCGGTGTCGCTGCGACTCCACGACCTGCGGCGCAGGGTCAGTACCACGACGGCGGCAATGGTGATACCGGCAAGGTTGATCAGCAACTGCCCCGTGGACTCGGCGGCAATGCGCCACCGACCCAGCGTCGCCGCGACCACGGCGAACCCCGCGGCCGGCACCGTGGTGACGGAGATGAACACCCCGACCAAGGCGGCCGACTTGGCCGACGTCATCGACAGCATGCCCGCCGCCCCGGCCAGCAACGCCACGATGAGGGAGAACGGTCCTACCCGATACACGAAGTCGACTTGCGACAGGTTGTCCAAGCTGGAGGTGGTGATGAGCCCCGCGGCCTCTGCCGCAAAGGCGCCGAGCAGCGTGATCCCCATAGCGACGGGGAACCCCACGAGCAGCGCAAGCATCGAGCGGCGGGCCAGGTCCCACCGTCGCCGCACCAAGGCGACCGCGAGGGCGGCCAGCGGGCCGAACTCGGGTCCCACCACCATCGCGCCGACCACAGTGACCGGCGAGTTGGTGGTGACGCCGACCGCTGCGATGAGCAGAGCCAGGCTCAGGAACGCGATGAAGGTGCCGTTGAGGCGGGACTCCTCGCCGGTGCGGGCAATGAGCTCCTCCCAGATGACCGCGTCGTCCGGATCCCCCGGGGCAGCCTCCTCCGCCCTGTCGGCCGCATCCGAGAGCACCGTGTCCAGGCTCTCCAGGGTGACGCCGCCACGGTGTTCGACGCCGAGCTCCTGCAGCGCCGTCAGTACCGCGTTCGTGGCCTCCCTGGCCAGGGTGGCTTCGATGACGTCCCCTTCGGGGCGGATGACGGTCCCGCGTTGCACGGCGATGTGCGTGGCGCCGCACTGGCCTTCCAGCTCGGCAAGCACCTGCTCGGTGAGGTCGGCTGGGCTGATGACCCGTAGGTGCAGCACGATTAGCCTCGGGGTGCTGGCTTGGCGTCGATTCCCGACTCCTTGCGTTGCTGGGCCGTGATGGGGGCAGGCGCGTCGGTGAGCGGATCGATGCCCCCACCGGACTTGGGGAAGGCGATCACCTCACGGATGGAGTCGACCCCGGACAACAGCGCGCAGATTCGGTCCCAGCCGAAGGCAATCCCGCCGTGTGGGGGCGCGCCGAAGGCAAAGGCGTCAAGCAAAAAGCCGAACTTCTCCTGTGCTTCCTCTGGCGCGAGGCCCATGACGGCGAACACCCGCTCCTGCACGTCGCGTCGGTGGATACGGATGCTGCCACCGCCGATCTCGTTGCCGTTGCAGACGATGTCGTAAGCGTAGGCCAGCGCGTCGCCGGGGTTGGTGTCAAAGTCGTCGAGGTGCTCGGGCTTGGGCGAGGTGAACGCATGGTGCACGGCGGTCCAGGCCCCGGCGCCGACCGCCACGTCCCCGCTGGCTACGGCGTCGGAGGCGGGCTCGAACATCGGCGCGTCCACCACCCAGACGAAGGCCCACTGCTCGGGATCGATCAGCCCGCCGCGGGCAGCGATCTCGCCGCGCGCAGCACCGAGCAACGCACGCGCCGACTTCGTCTCACCGGCGGCGAAGAAGATGCAGTCCCCGGGTGCCGCGCCGACGTGGGCCGCCAATCCAGCACGCTCGGCGTCGGTCAGGTTCTTGGCCACCGGGCCGGTCAGGGTGCCGTCCTCGGCGATCAGTACGTAGGCCAGCCCTTTGTGGCCGCGTTGCTTGGCCCACTCCTGCCAGGCGTCAAGTTGTCGGCGTGGCTGGCTCGCGCCCCCGGCCATGACAACCGCCCCGACATAAGGCGCCTGGAACACCCGGAAAGTGGTGTCCGCGAAGAACTCCGCGCACTCGGTGAGCTCGATGTCGAAGCGTAGGTCCGGCTTGTCGCTGCCGTAGCGGCGCATCGCCTCGGCGTAGGTCATCCGCGGGATGGGGGCGGTGAGCTGGTGACCGATCAACGCCCACAGGGCGGTGAGCACGTCTTCGGCGATCGCGATGACGTCGTCCTGCTCGACAAAGCTCAGCTCCACGTCGAGCTGGGTGAACTCCGGCTGACGGTCGGCGCGGAAGTCCTCGTCGCGGTAGCAGCGGGCGATCTGGTAGTACCGCTCGAGGCCGGCCACCATGAGCAGCTGCTTGAACAGCTGCGGGCTCTGCGGCAGCGCGTAGAAGCTGCCGGGCTGCAGGCGGGCGGGCACCAAAAAGTCCCTCGCTCCCTCGGGGGTGGAGCGGGTCAACGTCGGCGTCTCCACCTCCACGAAGTCGTGCTCGGCCAGTACCGTGCGGGCGGCGCGGCTGACCTCGCTGCGCAGGCGGATCGCCGCCGCGGGGCCGGGGCGACGCAGGTCGAGGTAGCGGAACTTGAGGCGGGCTTCCTCGCCGGGCTCGGCGTCGAGCTGGAAGGGCAGCGGCGCACTCTCGTTGAGCACGGTGAGCGCGGTGGCCGTCACCTCGATGTCCCCCGAGGCGATCTCCGCGTTGGCGTTGCCCTCGGGGCGTAGGCCGACCGTGCCGACGACCTGGATGCAGAATTCGGCGCGTAGCCGGTGCGCCCGCTCGGCCATCTCGCCCTCCCGGAACACCACCTGGGCGACTCCGCTGGCGTCGCGGAGGTCGATGAAGATGACGCCACCGTGATCACGACGTCGGGCGACCCAGCCGGTGAGCGTGACGGTCTGCTCGGCGTGCTCGGCACGCAGCGAGCCGGCGGGGTGGGTGCGCAGCACAGTGTTCCTTCCTCGGGGTTTCTCGGACGGGTGCTGATCCTACGGAGCGCGGCCGGCGCGGTTCGCCGAACGTCACCGTGCTGGGCGAAAGCCGCATTCACCCGAACTTTGTCTGCCCGGGTCGCGCTGAACGTTGTTCGCCAAGTTCTATGCATTGTTCGTCTTTTCGGCACGGCAGCAACCGGGCCGGTTACCCGTAGACCGTTCGCTATGTCATCATGTGTAGACATCACTCGATGACGAGGAGCGCCCGTGCGCGACACGACCCTGGCTCCGCCCCTCGCGGTCCCGGCGATTCACCCGGCACGTCGGGCGCTCGTCCCCGTGCTGGTGTTCCTCGGCATGGTCGTCGCGGTGGTCAGCAGTCTCGGCGCTCCGCTGGTGCCCACCGTCGCTACCGACTATGGCGTCTCGCTGAGCAGCGCACAGTGGTCGCTGACCATCACCCTGCTGGCCGGCGCCATCACCACCCCGGTGCTGGGCCGCCTCGGCGACGGTCCGCGGCGGCGGCAGGTGATCCTCGGGGCGTTGGGACTGATCGCGCTCGGCAGCGTCCTGGCCGCACTGCCCGGCAATTTCGTGGTGCTGCTCGTTGGGCGCGCCCTGCAGGGCGTGGGTCTCGGGCTCACTCCGCTCGGGATGGCAGTGGCTCGGGATCACCTGCCCGCCGACAAGGCACGGGCCGCCGTCGCCACCCTGTCCATCACCACCGTGGCCGGGGTGGGGCTCGGCTATCCGCTCACCGCGCTCATCGCGCAGCACCTGAGCTTTCATGCCGCATTCTGGTTTGCAGCGGGGGCAAGTGGGGTCGTGTTGGTCTGTGCCGCACTCGTCATCCCCGCCAGCCCGGCCCGCGCGCCGCGCAAGCTGGACACGGGGGGCGCACTGCTGCTCAGCGTTGGCCTCGGCGCGCTGTTGATCGCGGTCAGCGAAGGAGGCCAGTGGGGGTGGACATCAACGCGGCTGCTGGCCGCCGCGGCGGTCACCATCGTGGCCTTTGTCGCCTGGGTGTGGCGCGAGCTGCACACTCCGCATCCCTTGGTCGACCTGCGATTGCTCCGCAACCGCTCGGTACTCACCGCCGACGTCACGGGGCTGATCGCCGGCGTGGGCATGTACCTGCTCATGTCCGTGGTCATCCTGTTCGTGCAGACTCCGACCAGTACTGGCTACGGCCTCGGAGCATCGGTGGTGGTGGGCGCGCTCGTCCTGGTGCCGTTCTCCGCGGCGAGCGTGTCCGCGAGCAGGCTATCCCCGATGATCAGCAGGCGGTTCGGCCCGAACATGGTCATTCCGATCGGGTCGATGGCTTTTGTGCTGGCCATGGTGATGTTTCTGTTCCTGCGCACCAGCCTGTGGGAGATCTTCATCGTGATGGCGATTGGCGGGCTGGGTGTTGGCTGCACCTTCGCGGCCATGCCCGCCTTCATCGTCCGTGCCGTTCCGTCGACCGAGACCGGCAGCGCGCTTGGCGTGAACCAGGTGCTTAAGGTCATCGGTAGCTCGCTGGGCAGTGCGCTCACCGCGAGCGTCCTCACCGCCCACACACCGCTGCACGCGCGCTTCCCCACGAACAGTGGCTACACCATGGCCGCCGTCATCGGGATCGGCATTTGGCTGCTTGCCGCCGTGCTCAGCTTGCTCCTTCCCGGACGGGGAGCTGCGGCGCGGCGCGAGTCAGAGCAGGACCGGCGGTGGGCCCAGGAGAGCGTCGACGCCAGTTCCACCGCCACCGTCCTGTACGAGCCCGACGACGGCAGCCGGTGACCCAGACCCGGCGCCGCGATGCCGCACAGAGCAAGCGCGCGTTGTTGGCCGCGGCGAGCGAGTTGTTCAGCGAACGGGGCTTCGACCGGACGACGGTTCGCGACATCGGCGAGCTCGCCGGTGTGGACCCGGCGCTGATCGCCCGGTATTTCGGCAGCAAAGCCGCGCTATACGTGGAGACCTTGCGTGGCTCCGCCGAAGCCGCAGTGCCGGACATTTTGGAGCCGGGACGCCTCAGTGAGGTCTTGGATCGGGTTCGGCGTGCCGGGCCGAGCGCCCTGTTGCAGGCCGCCGTTCGCCCGCACGACGACCCGGCGGTGCAGGCGGTCGCCCGCGAGGTGATCGCCAGCCGTCTCACGGATCCGCTCATCAGGAGGCTGCGGAAGGCGAACGTGCCGGCTCCGGAGCTTCGGGCGGAGATCGCGATCGCCGCCTTGGCCGGTGTTGCCCTCGGTCGCAGTTCCGGTGCGTTCGATTCGCTCGGCGCCGCCTCGGACGGCGACCTGACCGAGTTGACGGCGGCGCTGTTGGGCAGTCTGGTGGCTGGGTAGGGTCAGCCGGCGGATCGATCGATTCCCGCAGGCCGACCACCGAGGAGATCTGTGGCCACCATCCATGAGGTTCTGACGGTCGAGCACGTCGAGGGCGACGTGTTCCGCGGCAGCTCACCGGATACCAGCATGCAGCGGACCTTTGGCGGCCAGGTCGCCGCGCAGGCGCTGGTCGCGGCCGTGCACACCGTCCGCGACGGCATGCAGGTGCACTCGTTGCACGGCTATTTCCTGCGTCCGGGACAGCCCAAGGCGCCGACCACCTATCAGGTCGACCGGGTGCGTGATGGCCGCTCGTTCGCGACCCGGCGGGTCACCGGAATGCAGAACGACAAGGCCATCTTCTCGATGTCGGCGTCCTTCCACGTCGGTGACGAGGGCCCGGAACACCAGGATCGGATGCCCGAGGTTCCCGGGCCCCAGTCGCTGGCCACCGTGGACGAAGAAGCTGACGCCGTCGGTGCCTGGTTCAAACGGGAGTGGCCCGACTGGGACATTCGTATCGTGCCCGCGGCGGACGTACGCGCCCGGCCAGGGATCGCCGCCCAGCAGCGGGTGTGGATCCGCTACCGCCACGCGCTGCCGCCCGACCCGGTGTTCCACGTGTGCGTGCTCGCGTACATGAGCGACATGACGCTGCTCGGCTCGGCCCGGGTGCCCCATCCCCACACCCATACCCAGGGCGCATCGCTGGATCACGCGTTGTGGTTCTTGCGGCCGTTTCGCGCCGACAACTGGCTGCTCTATGACCAGACTTCGCCGTCGGCCGGGTACGGACGGGCGTTGACGCAGGGCCGCATTTTCGACCGGGCGGGCCACCTGGTGGCCGCGGTGGTGCAGGAAGGCCTGATGCGCACCGAGCGTTGATCCGCCACCTAGCGCGGTGTGCTCCTTACCTCGTGTTTCTTGATCTTCCCGGTCGCTGTCTTGGGCAGCTGCTCGACGGCGAAGAACAGCTTGGGAACCTTGAAACCGGCCAGCTTGTCGCGGCAATGGCTGCGCAGCATCTCCGTATCCAGCACCACGCCGGGCCGCGGCACCACGAACGCGCTGACGACCTCGCCCCAGCGGTCATCGGGCAAGCCGACGACCGCGCACTCGACCACCGCATCGTCGGCGAGGATCACCCGCTCGACCTCCACCGACGAGACGTTCTCCCCACCGGTCTTGATCATGTCCTTGGTGCGGTCGGTGAACCAGACGACGCCTTCGTCGTCGAGGTAGCCGATGTCCCCGCCGTGAAACCAGCCGTCGGCGAACGCCGCGGTGTTCGCACCGGGGTTGTTCCAGTACCCATCCATCAGCTGCGGAGTGCGATAGACGATTTCGCCCTCCTCGCCAGCGACGAGCAGCTGACCGTCCCGACCCATGATGCGGACGTCGGTGGTAGCCGCGGCCGGGCCCCAGGAGTCGTCCTTCTCCCCTTGGTGGTCTGGCCATTGCAGCTCTGACAGCGGTGTGGTCTCGGTCTGCCCGGACCCGAGGATGATGTTCGCGAGCGGGAATGCAGCCCGGATCGCCTGCAGCCGCTGCGCCGGCATCGGAGCCATCGCGTAGAAGCCCGTCTCGAGCGTGCTGGTATCGACTTCCTGCAGCGCGGGAACATCCAGCAGCGCGGCCCACATCGCCGGTAGCAGGGCGATGTGGGTGACCCGGTGCTCGGCGAAGTCCTGCACCACCACAGCCGCGTCGAAACCGCGGTGCAGCACCGCGGTGCCGCCGGTCAGCAACACCGGCAGCAGCAGTACATCCAGGGCAGTGACGTGGAACATGGGCAGCACGATCGGCATCACGCATCCTTGGCGACGCCGCCGCAGCCCCAGCTCAAGCGCCGAGGTGAGCACCGCGATCACGACAGCCACGTGACTGGTGACGACGCCTTTGGGCAGCGCGGTCGTGCCCGAGGTGTAAAGGCAGTGCAGGATGTCGCGGTCGTCGACCAGGACCTCCACGGATGCCGTGTCGTGCCGCAGCAGCACAGACCAGTCGTACGCCGGGCGACCCGCCACCGCGTCAGGCACCGCGCCGATGACACACACCGACGCCACGGCGCAGTCGTCCGTGAGTGCCTCCTCCAGCACCGGCAGAAACGCTTCCTCGGTCACCACCGACAGGACCCCGCTGTCGGCCAGCTGGTAGGCGATATCCGTGGCCGCGAGCGCCAGATTCAACGGCAGCGCAACAACCCCGATCTTCGCGCAAGCGAAGAAGGTCACGACAAATTCCCACCGGTTCTGCAGTTGCAGTGCCACGCCGTCGCCACGGAGCAGGCCACGATCCAGTAGCCCCCGGGCGATCGCGTTCGCGTACGAATCCAGTTGGCGGTAGGTCAGCAGCTGGTCGCCGTCAATCACCGCTACACGGTCACCGTAGGTTTGCGCTCCGCGCGTGGCCACGTCGCCGAGGACCGCGCGATGGGTCAGGTTGACCACCAGCGGGTCGATCCCGGAATGGTCTGCATGCATGCCGTTCATGACGTAATTTTCCGTCCCTGTCTCAGTATGAGCGCGGCAGCCCGAGGGTGTGCCCGGCGACGTAGTTCAGGATCATCTCCCGGCTCACCGGCGCGATCCGCATGACCCGCGACGCCCCGAGCAGCGAGCCGAGCCCGTACTCCGAGGCAAGTCCGTTGCCGCCGTGGGTCTGGATGGCCTGGTCGACGACGGCGCAGCACGCTTCGGCCGCCGCATACTTGGCCATGTTCGCGGCCTCACCGGCGCCCTTCTCCCCTTCCGTGTACAGCGCGGCCGCCTTCTGGGTCATCACTCGCGCCAGCTCAAGTTGGATCGCGCACTGCGCCAAGGGATGCGCGATACCTTGGTGCGCGCCGATCGGGGTGGACCAGACGTTGCGGGTGCGGGCGTACTCGGTGGCCTTGTTCAGGGCGTAGCGGGCGAGCCCGGTGGCGAAAGACGCGGCCATGATCCGCTCCGGGTTGAGCCCGGCGAAGATCTGGGTGAGCCCGGCGTTGGGGTCACCGACGATGGCGTCCGCTGGCAGCCGGACGTCGTCGAAGAACAGCGTGAACTGCTTCTCCGGGGACACGATGTCCATCTCGATGGGCTGGAAAGTGAACCCCGCTGCGTCGGTGGGCACGATGAACACCGAGGGCAGTCCGCGGTTGCCCTGCTCGTCGGTGTGCCTGGCGACGATCAGCACGTGGGAGGACTCGTCCACCCCGGAGATGTAGTACTTTCCGCCGGAGAGCACCCACTCGTCACCGTCCCGGCGCACCGCGGTGGACAGCTCGTGGCTGTTGGAGCCGGCATCGGGCTCGGTGATGCCGAAAGCCATCTTGGTGCTGCCGTCGGCGAACCCGGGCAGCCAGTGCTGGCGCTGCTCCTCGGTGCCGAACTTCTCGATGATGGTGGCGCAGATCGCCGGAGACACGACCATGAGCAGCATCGGCGAACCGGCCGCCGCGAGCTCCTCACACACCGCGGCCAGGTCGCCGATGTCGCCGCCACCACCGCCGTAGGTCTCGCTGATCCCGACGCCCAGGTAGCCGAGCTCACCAGCCTTGGACCACAGCTCGGTGGTCTTCTTCCCGGCGCGAACGCACTCACGCAGGTAGTCGCCGCCGAACTCCGCACCCAGCGCGGCGACCGCCTTACGAAGCTCCTGGCGTTCTTCGGTCTCGGTGAACGATGCGCTCATGACTGTCCTCCTGTGATGACGGCGAGCACAGCGCCCGCCTCGACCTGCTGTCCTTGGGTCACCGCAATGTCGGTGACTTCGCCGGCCTCCTGGGCCAGCACGCGATGTTCCATCTTCATGGCCTCGAGCACGAGGATCTCGGCCCCGGCCTCGACCTGCTGCCCGGCCCGCACGCTGACCCGAATGACCGAGCCGGGCATCGGCGCCACCATCGCCCCGGCGGCGAGCTTTTCGCTGGGCTCGGGCAGTGCAGGCACCAGAGTGAGGCTGACCGCGCCGAGCGTGGAGTCGACCTCGACCCCGGTGCCGTAGGTGCTGACTGCAAACCGATGGGTCACCGGGCCGAGCTGCAGCGTCACCTTGTCCGGCGCCGCGGCCAGGAGCTCGGCGGCGAGATCGGTGCGCAACACCCCCCGGCTGATGCTGTGCCGCACTTCCAGCGGGTCGTCCTGGTAGCTGAAGGTGGTGAGGTTCGGCTGGGAGCGCAGGTTGCGCCACCCGGTCGGCAGCGCCGCGTCCACAACGGAGCTGGCGTGGTGTTGCTCGGCCAACGCGATCGCCGCGGCGAGCGCGGAGATCTGCACGGCTTCCTTGGTGGGCTGCACGCTCAGCCGCCCGGCCTCGTTACGGTCGAGATAGCCGGTGTCGCACCCGCCGGCGAGGAATTCGTCGTTGCCGAGTAGTCCGAGCAACAGCTCGCGGTTGGTGGTGAGTCCGTGCAGCTGGGCACCGCGCAGGGCGGCGGTCAGTCGCCGCAGGGCGGAAGTCCGGTCCGGGCCGTGGGCGATGAGCTTGGCCAGCATCGGGTCGTAGTGCACACCGATGACGTCACCGCTGCGCACCCCGCTGTCGCACCGCAACCCGTGCTCCCCTGCGGGCACGGTGAACTCGGTGTCCACGTCCGGGATGTGGAAGCGGTGCAGGGAACCCGACGCCGGTCGCCAGTCGTGCCGCGGGTCTTCGGCGTAGAGGCGTACCTCCACGGCGTGACACCGCGCCGGTGGCGGTTCCGCGGGCAGCGCGGCACCTTCGGCGATGGAGAACTGCCAGCCGACCAGGTCGAGCCCGTGCACCGCCTCGGTGACGGGGTGCTCCACCTGCAGTCGGGTGTTCACCTCGAGAAACGCCAGCCGTCCGTCGGAGCCGAGGAGGAACTCCACCGTGCCCGCCCCGACGTAGCCGATGGCCGCGGCCGCCGCCCGGGCCGCATCGTGCAGTCGGGTACGGGTTCCTGCATCAACGACTGGGCTGGGGCTCTCCTCGATGATCTTCTGGTGTCGGCGCTGCAGGGAGCAGTCCCGCTCGGTCAGCGTCCAGATGGTGCCGTGGGTGTCGGCCAGCAGCTGCACCTCGACGTGGTGAGCACCGGTGAGCAGCGGCTCGCAGAACACTTCTGCGTCGCCGAACGCCGACGCCGCTTCCCGCTTGGCCGCAGCTACCGCCTCGGTCAGCTCGTCGAGGCGGTGCACCTCGCGCATCCCTCGGCCACCACCGCCGGCCGAGGCCTTGACCAGCAGCGGTAGGTCGGCAGCGGTGACGGCTACGGGGTCCAGCTCGTCGAGCACAGGGACGCCCGCCGCGGACACCAGCTTCTTGGCCGCCACCTTGGAGCCCATGGCGTCGATGCTCTCCGGGCTCGGCCCCACCCAGGTCAGTCCTGCGGCCTGCACCGCGCGGGCGAACTCGGCGTTCTCGGAGAGGAATCCGTACCCCGGATGCACCGCGTCGGCCCCGCAGGCCAGCGCGGCGGCGACCACGGCATCGATCCGCAGGTAGGTATCGGTCGGGCTGACCCCGGGCAGGCGCACCGCCACGTCGGACTCGCTGACGAAGGCCGCGTCGGCATCGGCGTCGGAGTACACCGCCGCCGGGGAGATCCCGTGCTGGCGGCAGGCGAGGATGACGCGGCGCGCGATCTCGCCACGGTTGGCTACGAGCAATCTGGTGATCATGCCGCTCACATCCGGAAGACGCCGTAGTGGTCGGCGCCCGCGACGGGCGCCGAGTGGATCGCCGAGAGGCACAGCCCGAGCACCGTCCGCGTGTCCCGGGGGTCGATCACCCCGTCGTCGTAAAGCCGGCCGGACAAGAACGGCGCCAGCGACTCCTTCTCGATCTGCGCCTCCACCACGGCTTTCAGCCCGGCGTTGGCCTCCTCGTCAAAGGCCACGCCCTTGGCGGCCGAGGCCTGCCGCGCGACGATCTCCAGCACGCCGGCCAGCTGTGCCGGTCCCATCACCGCTGATTTTGCCGCCGGCCAGGTGAACAGGAATCGCGGCTCGTAGGCGCGCCCGCACATCCCGTAGTTGCCGGCGCCGAAGGACGCCCCCATGGTGACCGTGAGGTGGGGCACCTTGGAGTTCGCCACGGCGTTGACCATCATCGCGCCGTGCTTGATGATGCCGTGCTGTTCGTAGGACGCACCCACCATGTACCCGGTGGTGTTCTGCAGGAAGATCAACGGGGTGTTCGCGGAGTTCGCCAGCTGGATGAACTGCGCGGCCTTCTGGGCCTCCTCGCTGAACAGCACTCCGCGGGCGTTGGCCAGAATGCCCACCGGGTAGCCGTGCAGCCGGGCCCAGCCGGTGACCAACGACGGCCCGTAGCGCGGCTTGAACTCGTCGAACTCGCTGCCGTCGACGATGCGTCCGATCACCTGCCGGGGGTCGAAGGGCACCCGCAGATCGGTGGGGATCAGGCCGAGCAGATCCTCCTCGTCGAGCACCGGCGGGATGACGGGCGCGGGCTCAGGTCCCTGTTTGCGCCAGTTCAGCCGGGCGACGGTACGCCGGACCAGGCGCAGCGCGTCGTATTCATCAATTGCCACATGATCCGCTAGCCCGCTCTGCGTGCCGTGCATCGCGGCCCCGCCGAGTGACTCGTCGTCCGACTCCTCGCCGGTGGCCATCTTCACCAGGGGCGGCCCGGCGAGGAACACCTTGGACTGTCCGTCGACCATGATCACGTAGTCGGACATGCCCGGCACGTAGGCGCCGCCGGCGGTGGCGTTGCCGAACACCGCGGTGATGGTGGGGATGCCCGCAGCGGACAGGCGGGTGAGATCGCGGAACATGCCGCCGCCGGGGATGAAGATTTCCGACTGGGTGGGTAGGTCGGCGCCGCCGGACTCGATGAGGCTGATCACCGGCAGCCGGTTGGTGCGCGCGATCTCGTTGGCCCGAAAGATCTTCCGCAGCGTCCAGGGGTTGCTGGCTCCACCGCGCACCGTCGGGTCCGAGGCGGTGATGAGGCATTCGACGCCTTCGACGACACCGATGCCCGTCACGATGGAGGCGCCCACGGTGAAATCGCTACCCCAGGCCGCCAACGTGGACAGCTCCAGGAAGGGGGCGCCGGGGTCGATGCTCAGCTCGATGCGCTCGCGGGCCAGCAGCTTGCCGCGGCTGTGGTGGCGTTGCACGTAGCGATCACCGCCACCGGCCAGGGCCTTGGCGTGCTCGCCGTCTAAGGATTCCAGCGCGGCCAGCGAGGCGGTTCGGTTGGTCGTGTAATCCTCGGTACGGGTATCCACTGTGGAGGCGACCACGGGCATTACTTCCACCCCCACTGCTTGGCGGCGAGGTCGACCATGATCTCGCGCGCTCCGCCGCCGATGGAGAGAATGCGCGCGTCGCGGTAGTGCCGTTCCACCTCGGCCTCAGCCATGTATCCCATTCCTCCGTGCAGCTGCACCGCCTCGTTGACCACGAAATCGCAGGCGTCGCAGGCGGTGTTCTTGGCGACGCACACGGCGCCGATGTCGGTCTCTCCGGCCGCGACCCGGACGGCGAGGTCGCGAGTGTAGGTGCGCGCAAGCTCGGTCCGTTGGCGCATCTCCACCAGCTTGTGCCGCACCACCTGGCGAGTGATCAGCGGCCTGCCGAAGGTCTCCCGGTCCCGGGTCCACTGCAGGGTCAAGTCCAGGCAACGTTGGGCCGTCGCGTACGCCTGCACGGCCAGCGAGATGCGCTCGTGCTGGAACTGCTGGGCGATCTGGATGAATCCGGAGTTCTCGGCACCGACCAGGTTGCCCACCGGGACACGGACGTCCACATAGGATAGTTCGCCGGTGTCGGAGCAGTGCCAGCCCATCTTCTCCAGCCGCCGACTGACGGTGAAACCCGGACTATCGGTGGGTACGACGAGCAGGCTGACGCCGCCGTAGCCGGGGTCGCCGGTGCGCACCGCGGTGGTGATGAAGTCGGCCCGGGTACCCGAGGTGATGTAGGTCTTGGCGCCGTTGACGACGAAGTCGTCGCCGTCGCGCTTCGCGGTGGTCCGCAGTCCGGCGACGTCGGAGCCGCCGTCGGGCTCGGTGATGCCCAACGAGCCGATGAGCTCCCCGGCGAGCGTCGGGCGGACGAAGGTATCGATGAGGGCGGGATCACCCGCGGCCACGATGTGCGGCAGGGCGATGCCGTGGGTGAACAGCCCGGCCCCGAGCCCGGAGCTACCGCCGGCCAGGATGAGTTCCTCGTTGAGCACGACGGCGTCGAGCAGATCGCCACCGGAGCCGCCCACCTCCTCGTCGAAGCCGATGCCGAGCAGACCGAGCTCCGCGGCCCGACGGTGCAGGCTGCGTGGCAGCTCGCCGGCGCGTTCCCACTCCACGAGGTGCGGGAGCACCTCGCGCTGGACGAACCGGCGGACCGTGGCCCGCAGCTCCTGCCGCTCGGGTGTGTTGAATGCGGCGTCGACGCTCACGACAGCAGCTCCTCGGGTAGGTCGACGAAGCGGCTGCGCAGCCATTCGCCGACGGCTTTTCCTTGCGGATCGAAGCGGTATGCGCTGGACACGCCCTCACCGAGCAGCCCGACGAGCACCAGGTTCACGGCGCACAAGTTGGGCAGCAGGGTCCGGCGAATCTCCAGGTCTGCGGTTTCCGACATCAGCTCCCGAACACGCTCGGGCGTGAGGTGCTGGGCCAGCCAGGCGTAGCCGACGTCGCTCGCGGCCCAGACCCCGACGTTGCAGTCGCCGCCCTTGTCCCCGGACCGCGCGCCGAACGCGGTGCCCAGTGGGGCGCGTCGGGTCGGGCCTTCCGGCGCCGGCGGCAGAGGTGGGTCGGCGACCGTGGCGAGCTCCTGGGTCGTCGGAAGGGCCGCAATCGGGCGCCGTTCGCCGTCGGGCAGTACGACGACGTGCTGGGCGGCGGCGTTGTCCACGTAGAACGGTGCGTATTTGGCCACGGGCTGGGCGTCTCCCGGCGGGGCGAGCACATGGAAGCCGGCAATACTGGCCAGCGCCAGCTCGATCACCGCGCCGCTGAACGCCCGGCCGACGACCTTGGGGTCCGGGTCGCTGACCGCGCAGCGCAGCAGGGCGGTGGCCTGCACCTGACTGGGCGCATCAGGGGTGTCGAGACGGCTCAGCGTCCAGCGCAGCGACGCAGGCCGCGTCGGCAGGCCCGCTTCCAACTGTGCCCGGATCAGGGCGTCCTTGACCTCGATGTCGAGCCCCGTGAGCGCGAAGGTCATCTCGTTGCGGAAGCCGGACAGGGTGTTCACGCACACCTTGGTGGTGGGCGGCGGAGCCTCACCGCGAACCCCGGAGATGCGGACCCGGTCGAGCCCGTCCTGCGCCAGGGCGATGGTGTCGAAGCGGGTGGTGACGTCAGGACCGCCGTAGCGGGCGCCGCCGATCTCGTAGAGCAGCTGCGCAGTGACCGTGTCCACGCTGACCAGGCCGTCGGTACCGGTGTGCTTGGTGATGACGCTGCTGCCGTCGGCGTGTAGCTCGGCGAGCGGAAAACCGGCGTGGCGCAGGTCGAAGTCCGGCTTGAGCACCGCAGGCGGGGCGAAGTTGCCGCCGGTGGCTTGCGCACCACACTCCAGCACGTGCCCGGCGACCACGGCACCGGCCAGGGCGTCGAGATCATCTGGGCCCCAACCGAACCGGGCGATGCCCGGGCCGACCACCAGAGAGGCGTCGGTGACCCGGCCGGTGACCACCACATCGGCGCCGGCCCGCAGGCACTCCGCGATGCCGAACGCCCCCAGGTAGGCGTTGGCGGTCAACGCTCCCGGGAAGCCGAGCTCCTCGGCGCGGGGCAGCAGATCGTCACCCTCGACACGCGCCACCGCCACCTGCAGACCGAGCCGCCCGGCCAGCTCGCCCAGCTTCTCCGCCAGGCCGGCGGGGTTAAGGCCACCGGCGTTGACGACGATCTTGACCTCGCGTTGCACCGCCTCACCGAGGCTCGCCTCCATCTGGCGGAGAAAGGTGTTGGCGTAGCCGCGCCCAGGGTCCTTCATCCGTTGGCGCCCGAGGATGAGCATGGTCAGCTCGGCGAGGTAGTCACCGGTCAGGACGTCGAGCTCACCCCCGGTGAGCATTTCTTGCACGGCGGAGAACCGGTCGCCCAGGAAGCCCGAGGCGTTGCCGATGCGCAGTATGTCGCTCATGCTGGTCCTTTCGGTTGCCGTCCATTGCCGGGTGGGCCGGCGAAAGCTTGCGCGATGGGCAGCCAGGCCTGTGCCACGTCGCCCGAGGCTTGCAACGCCAGGTCGTCGAGGTGGCGGCGTTGGGTGACCAGCAAGCAGAAGTCCACCGCCGGACCCCGCACCGTGTCGGTCTCGGACTCGCCCCAGGTCCAGAGCTCGCCGCTCGGCGCGATCAGCTCGACCCGAACGTCGGCTTCTGGTGCGGCAAGACCGTTGAGTTGGAAGGCGAAAGCTCGGGTGCGTACGCCGATGTGGGAGATGTGGCGCAGTCGGTCCGTCGGGTGACGCTCCTGATCGAGCGCATCGGCCACGTCCTGGCCGTGCGCCCACGTCTCCATCAGTCGAGCCGTGGCCATGGAGGTGGGGCTCATCGGCGGCCCGAACCACGGCAACTTCTTCTCCGGCGGCACTGCCCCCAGGGCCTGCAGCAGCTGGCTGCGGACGCTGCGCCACTGCCACAACAACTGGTCACCCGGCAGCGTTGCACCCTCCGCAGCAGCGGTGTCCACGAAACCGGCCGGGTCCGCCACAGCAGCCTTCAGCACCCGACCGAACGCGGCCTCGTCAGTGGCCGCGAGCAGCGAAGCCTGGTCGGTCCACGCCAGGTGCGCAAGCTGGTGGGCGATGCTCCACCCTTCGGCGGGAGTCGCCCGCGCCCATCCCGTTGCGTCGAGGTCGGCGACCCGCCCATCAAGGTCGTCGTTCTCCGCGGCCAGGTCGGCCAGCACCTGTTCCAATGCACTCATGAGTGTTCACCCAGCTGCGTCTCCAGCTGGCAGGCCCATTGGGCGACGATCTTCGCCCTGCGCGCTCCGTCGTCGAGGAGCTGGTCGGCCAACGCAAGACCGCGGGCCAGGTCCAAGGTCGCCTGTACGGCCTCGCGGACCCCCGCCTGTTCCTCGTCAGCGTGCAGCAGCTCGACCGCTAGGGTGTGGCACTCTCGGCCGAGTCGCGCCTGCAGCGGAACGACCACGGCGCGCAGCTCGGCGTCGGTGCGCGCCGCCACCCAGAGCTCAAGCGCCGCCGCGAACAGCGGACTGGTGAAGAAGTCGACAATAAGCTGCACCACCGCTTCGGTGCGGCCCGCACCCTCGACGGCCGCGACTCCTGCAGCGCGGCTGCGCAGCTCACGCACTCCCCTGGCCCCGACGTGCTCCACCGCTGCGGCGACCAGTTCCCCACGACTGGCGAAGTGATGGAGCTGTGCGCCCCGCGACACCCCGGCCTGTTGAGACACCAGCGCTGTCGTTGTCCCCGACCAGCCGTACTCCACCAGGCAGGCGACCACCGCGTCCATCAGCTTGAGCCGTGTCTCGCGGCTACGTTCGTCCTGCGTCTGGCGCAGGGGCCGAGGTGGCGCCGTCGTGGTCGCGGCCGACACGGGCTGGGTCATGCCTCGCAGTCTGCAGCCTCGCCAACAAACAGTCAAGCCTGCTTGTTGGCGCCCTACCCGCTGCTGACTGAGGCTATTTCACGAGTCGCAGCGCGAATGGGTACTTGTAGTCCTCGCCCTTGTTCGCCGCGATCCCGGCGATGATGCAGAAGACGATGTCGCCAATCCACAATATCGGGAACAGCAACAGGCCAATGAGGACGAAGCTGAGCACCAAAGCGATTACCCATCCGATGATCAGGGTGATCTGAAAGTTCAACGCCTCGACCGCATGGCGCCGGGTATAGGGCGACTCGTTGCCTTTGGTCAGCATCACGATCAGTGGCGCCAGAAAGCCCAACACGATGCCGCCGAGATGAGCGACTGCCGGCAGGCTCACTCGATCGCGGCGGTTCCTCAGGCGAAAAAGGCTCGGTCATGGCGACAAACTATAGGTAACTAATTATGCAAACCGTTTAGTCGACTGCCGAAGGAGCGCCGCTTGCCCGGGCCCGGCGCAACACGAACCATGCACCAACCGTCAGCAGAATGAGAGCCGCGACCGCGATAACAAACGGCCATGAGAGCGGGCTGCTGCCATAGGCGCCGAGCACCACGTAGGCGACTGTCGCCGGTGCGATACCGATCGCGGTCCCCAGCACGTAGTCGGTTTGACGGACCGCGGTCAGTCCTGCGGTGTAGTTGACGACGGCGAACGGCACCACCGGCACCAGGCGAATCCCGAGTACGGCCA
>JAABUM010000403.1_pt1 | contig 78384 bp, 76 predicted proteins | sample 5559161 | NCBI WGS metagenome assembly JAABUM01 (sample SAMN10711868, study PRJNA513369) | rock metagenome | isolation source: Antarctica rocks | place: Antarctica: Victoria Land, Siegfried Peak nord
CCTTGCGGTAGGTGTTGGGCGACCGCCAAGTCGACCCAAGAGACAGGGGACCGCTGTGAAGAAGGACTACCAGAAGAACGCTGCGAGTGCGACGCCGCCGGTGCTGCCGGAGGCTGTGTCGATCGCGATGGCTGAGCTGGCCGGCGACGTGCAGGAGGGCTTGCTCGCGATGGCTGTGGGCACCGGGCTGCAGGTGATGGCCGCGATGATGAACGCCGACGTGGAGGCGGTGTGCGGGCCGCGTGGCAGGCACGACCGAGCCCGCACGGCGGTGCGGCACGGCAGCGAGGACGGGTCGGTCACCTTGGGTGGGCGGCGGGTGCCGGTGACCCGGCCTCGGATGCGGGCCACGGACGGCTCGGGTGAGTTGCCGGTCGAGTCCTATGAGCTGTTCTCCCGACCGAGGTGCTGGGCCGGATGGCGATGGAACGGATGCTGGCCGGTCTGTCGACCCGCCGTTACCCGGTCGGCCTCGAGCCGGTCGGTCAGCGGGTCGAGGCGTCGGCTCGTTCGACGAGCAAGTCCGCGGTGTCGCGTCGGTTCGTCGCGGCGACCGAGACCGCGCTGGCCGAGCTGCTCGCCGCCCCGCTCGATGGCCTGGATCTGGTCGCGGTGATGATCGACGGGGTGCACTTCGGGGAGCACCTATGTGTGGTCGCGCTGGGGATCGGGATCGACGGCGTCAAGCATCCGCTCGGGCTGGCGGAGGGCAGCACGGAGAACACCAGCGTGGTCACCGACCTGCTGACCGGGCTGCGTGAGCGCGGCCTGGACACCACCCGGGCGATCTTCGTCGGCATCGACGGCGGTAAGGCACTGCGGGCCGCGGTGGTGCGGGTATTCGACCACCCGGTGATCGGTCGCTGCCAGCTGCACAAGCTGCGCAACGTCGCCGACAAGCTGCCCGACCACCTGGCCTCCACCGTCACCAAGCGGATGCGGGCGGCCTACCGGGCCGAGTCCGCGATCCTGGCCGAGGCGCAGCTTGAGGCTCTGGCCAAGGAGCTGGAGCGCACCCATCCCGGAGCGGCCGCGTCCCTCCGCGAGGGCCTGGCCGAGACCCTCACCGTGCTGCGCCTCGGCGTTTCGCCGACACTGGCCCGCACGCTGCGCTCGACCAACTGCATCGAGTCGATGATCTCGATCGCTCGCAACCACTCCACGAACGTGAAGAACTGGCAGAACGGCACCATGGCGCTGCGCTGGTGCGCCGCCGGCATGATCGAAGCCCGCGGCCAGTTCCGCCGCGTCAACGGCCACCTGCACCTGCCCGCACTCCGCCTCGCGCTCGACGCGCACGTCGCTACGCAAACTGTCGGTGCGGTGCGTCATGATGAACCCGTGATCGCCGCCTAACGATCACCAGGACCGCCACCGAAGTTCAACGGACTGCGGGACAACCTCCGACGTGAGGCGAGATGTTTCTGTTCGCATTCGCCAAACGCCAGCAGTGGGACCTGACGCAGGATGCCCGTTTAGCGTTGCCGCGTTCACCTCGGCCCCCGCATCTCGGTGTGACCTCGTCGCTTGCGGCCCATGACAGGTGCCGACAGACCCTGGATTCGCCGCCGCAACTTCGGTCAGCGGTTCGTCGAGTTGGTCTGTTGCCCTTCGATGAGGAGTATGCGGTGGTCGGCCCATTGGGCCGCTTCGGGGTCGTGAGTGGTCATGATGACGATCGCCCCTTCGTCGGCGGTCTGTCGAAGCAGGCGCAAGGTGTTGTCGCGGTTGAGATGGCCGAGGTCGGACGTGGGTTCGTCGGCGAGCAGTATGGCTGGCCGCGAGGCGAGAGCACGGGCGATGGCGACCCGTTGTTGTTGTCCGCCGGAGAGCTCGTCGACGAGGTGGTTGCCGGATTCGCCGAGGCCGACGAGGTGGAGAGCCTCAGCGGTTCGAGCTGCTGTGGTGGTTGAGTCGTGGCCGAGGGAGAGCAGGGTTAGCGCGATGTTTTCGTGCCCGGTGAGGACGGAGGCGAGCCCGTTGCCTTGAGGGATGAGGGCAACTCCGGCACTAACGGCAGCGGCGTGGTCGTGGAGCTGGCTGCGGTTGATATAGACGGCGCCGCTGGACAGCGGTACCGCGCCAGCGACGGCCCACAGCAGTGTGCTCTCGTCAAGGCTGTGGTTACCGCACCGGTGTGCTGCGTGTCGGAGATCCATACCTGTCCTTGTCCGGCGACTAGGTGGGTGGTGCGCAACCTCAGCGCGTCCAGCGCGACGATCGCCACGTTGGCTCCCCCGCCGGGCGCGTAGGGGGCACGCAGTAGCTGGGTCATCGGGGTTGAGATTCCGTCCAGGCCGGCGGCCTGAAAGTCCGGTCCAGCGCCGCCTCCGGGTAGCGCACCTACGACCATGGCAGGGACCGGTGTCGTGCTGCTCACCGAGGTGATCCGTGCTCCGTCGGTGTCGGTGCTGAGGCCGACCTTGGTCGGATCGTTGACGTTGACAGGGCGCGCGTAGCCTCCAGAGGGGCCGGCTGTGCCGCCTCCGCTGGCACGCCACTGGTCGGCGCGTCCGATTACCGCTGCCGGCGCGCCTGTCGTAGCGAGCCCACCGAGGGTGAGGGTCCCGGCGAGCCGACCTTGCTGACCGGGCAGCAGGGAGACACCTAGGGCAGTGACGCGGCATCCTTCACTGCAGGAGGCCCTTGTTGCCAGGGTCACCGGGCCAGGCTCGGATATCGGAAACGCTCCCACTGTGAATTCGAACGGTGCTTGCCCTGCGGGGGCTAGGTACATGTTCAGGTTCGCGAGGACCGGGGCGCCGGTGGTGCTGGTCGCTTGGGTGTTGCTCAGGTGGATGTCGCTGACGGTGATGGACAGTGACCCGCCGGTGACGACGACATCGGATGCGGTGGGCGCCGCGATCCGCGCCCAATCGAAGGAGGCAGCGTCACGCGGCAGCAGCGCCACCGCAGAGAACTGGTCAGGCACAACGGCCAAGGTTGTCAGGGCATCCACACCGGGCTGGACGATCCTGGCCACTGGGGTCGCAACTCGCCCTGTGGGATCGGCGGCCGTGACAGCCGACTTCAGGACGCCAACGTCGGTGGCGTCGGTGACCAGGACCGCGGCTGCGCCCGATTCCGCCTGAGCGCGTTGGTCGCGGTTCCGGGACCCAATGGTGTTGGCGTCGGCTGCGAAGACGGTTAGCGCCGTGGCGACGGTCACGATGGTCAGCACCTGCCGGACCGCCGGGCGCCGGGCGAGCTGCACGGTACTCAACAGGCCCACCGGGCGGCGGAGAAGCAGCACCCGTCGGGCGGTCGCGTTGGCGGCGGGAACCAGGAGAATTGCCAGGACCAGCCCAGCGCTCAACGCGAGAAGAGTGGGAGTGGCCAGCGCCAGCGGCCCGCTGAGATTCCCGCTGGCCAGGGTAATGATTCCGGCGACGGCGACCGCCACGATCACAGCGTCAAGAACCCGCAGGGCGATCGTTGCGGTCCGCGGCGGGATGCGGCGTAACAAGGTGATTACCGGTTCACGGATCGTCGAGCGGGAAACGAGGACGACCGCCGCGAGTCCGGCCGCAAGAGACAGGGCCGCCGCGACCCACACCCCTCCAGGAACCTCGAAAGGAACCCCCGGGGTCAACCAGAGGTGACGGGCCAGATACCCCATGACAGCGGCGACCAGCAACCCGACAGGGACGCCGGCAGTGACCGCTGTCCCTAGTTCGGACATCAACATTCGGGTCACATCCGACGGCGTGCGTCCACGCAGCCGTGTCAGAGCCAACTCCGGACGGCGCTGGTCAACGGCAGCGGCCGCGACGAGGGCAAGCACGACCGCGAATAGCAACGCGAGCTGACCCATCAGCAGGGGCACGATGATCAGCGCCTGCCGCTGCCCTTCGACGACCGTGGAGATCAGCTGGTCGACGCCGGTGTTGACGGTGACCGGCGGTTGGGCCGCGCCGGCCTGCAGCCTCAGTGAGTCCACAGCCGGTGAAACAGCTGCCAGCCGGTCAAGCTGGAGCGTGTGACGGTCAAGCAGGTACCCGACCTGGAGGTAGCCGGTCTTCCAGCCGTAGCTGAAGGTGGAGGCGGGGGTCACCCAGTCATCCATCAGCGGAATACCCGAGGGGCCGGCTTCGGTCGTGCCAGCGCGGCCGCTGAGGCTGATGTTCAGCCAGTGCCCCGGATCTGGTGCTGCTGGTACACGCCGACGATGGTGAACGGCGAAGGGAAGGGATCCGGGGATCCCACCGTTGGCTGGTCTTCCACCGACGTCAACAGGGTGCCGACCGTCCAACCTTGGATCTTCAGCTCCGCAGCGCTGACCAGGATCTCGTAGGGAGCTGTTGGGCAGGTCCCGACCACAACAACAAGCCCACGGCACGTCTCCTGCGGTCCGCGCACGTAAACCTTCGACCCTCCGCCGCTCACTCCGGTGTAACGCACTCGCCCTGACCAGAGTTCGCTGCCACCGTCGTAGATGGGCACCAGCTGAGCGGGGAACAACTGCTTGACAGCACGAACATCCAGTGGGGCGCCCTTGTCAGCGCCTGTCGACAACACCACAGCGGTAGCGATGACGTCGTTGCGGGCCAGGCCATCGATTAGCAAGGCCTGGTCAAGTGCCCGCTGATATACCGGGGCGAACACCGCACACCCAGTAATCAGGGCTGACAACAGCAGCAAGCCGGTCGCTTGTCCACGGCGATACCTGATCGCAGCCCACCACACCCCGCGATCTTAGGCAGCAGCAGCCGTCCAACGGGATGCAAGACTCCGCCGGCAACAAGCCCGTCCGGGTTCGATGGCTGACGGGTGACACTTCGGTGGGACGCCGCGCCGCGGGTTCAGTCGGTGGCGTCGCCAAGGTGGCAGGCTCAGCCAGGGCCCTACCGTCCGAGAGCCCACCTTCAACCGGAGCGACCCAGTCGCCATCCCGACACCCCGCATCCAAGGGCCTGAACGGATCGAGCAGGCGCAGGCCCGGCAGAAGCCAACTGCGTGAGAGAACTGACAAGTTCAACGAGAACCTACATTGCCGCCTCCGCTATCAGTTGCTTCTGGTGGCGCTGCCAGTCGTTGAGGTGGTGGTGCAGGTCCTCCAGATCGGCAACGTCGACGGTCACCCCGGTGTGCGCATGCAGCTCGAGGTGGTGATGCGGCAGTACGTGCACGGTCGCCGGGGTGGCGTCGAACGCGGTCCGGGAGACCAGCAGCAGGGGCACCGGGTCATGGCCGGTCGGGTGTGGGGATCGGACCACCCAGCCGAGGCCGAGCACCTGGCTAGCCACCGCGTCCGCGTCTTCTGCGACCCGCTGGGCGGGTTGAGGGTCAGACATTGGGGGCACCTTCCTTCGACTATGCGCAGTTGATGCTAGGACTAATATACGGCGCAGGGATGGCCGCTTCGGCGCTACCTACTCGGCGGGTCGGCCTGGCGGGGTGACCCGTAGGCCGGCAGGCCTTGGCTGGTGCGGTGCCGATGCACGGTGCGGCTGCTGATCCCGAGTCGGTGGCTGATCTCGTGGTCGGGGTGTTTGCCGGCCAGCTGGTGCAGCACGATCTGCCGCTCGGCTGAGCGGAGCGGGACGAGGTCGCCCTGGACGGCTCGGTGGACCGCGACGCTGTCGATGTCGTCGTCATCGGGCCGGGGTGTGCTCGGCTGCCAGCCGGCCCGCGCGGCTCGCAGCCGGGAGGCGGTGGCGGCGGCGGTGTTGCCGGGGTCCCTATAAAACAGCACGTCGTGCACGTCGCTGATGACGGCAGCCGTTGCCGGTAGGGGTGCGGTGTGGCCGTGAACGGTGCGCCCGATAGTCCGGGTGTTCAGCCCGGTCGCGACGGCCAGTTGCAGCAAGGTCCACCCGTCGGCGACCAGGGCCTGCAGCGCCTGGCTGGCCAGCTCCGCTTGACGCTGCGCTACGACGACTGGGGTGCCCGCAACGGCCTGGCGCCTCTCGGTGTTCTGGATCGGCTGGACGGCAAGCAGCGCCTGCGCTGCTGCGGTGCTCATCCGTGCCGCCTTGGTCGCCCGGTACATCGCCGTCACGCTGACCCCGGCGGCCCGGGAAATCTCCGCTTGGGTCATCCCGCAGCCGTAGAGGTGTTCCAGGTGCTCGCGGACCGGTCCGGTGGCGGCGAACGGTGCCCAACTGCCGGAACGCTTCTGCTGGTAGCGGTTGCGCTCATAATCGGTTAGCCGACGCCGCCACCGCGGGTCGTGACGCCAGGACCGGTCCGTGGCCGCCGTGCTCACCGGCTCATCCCCACCCCAGGTAGCGAGCCCAGGCCGAGTGCGCTGCGTCGCTGGTGGGCTGCGCCGTCCAGGCGGGCCGGAGAGACCGCCGGGGCCGCGTCCTCGGCGACGGGCAGCGGTGCCGGATTGTCCCGGTCGAGCCGGTCCAGGATCCGGTGCGCGGTGCTCAGCGCCCTGCCGGCGGTCTCGCGCAGCGTCGCCTCGATGTCGGTGCCCTGCTGCTGAGCCCAGCCGGCGACGTAGGGGAAGCTGTACTGGGCGGTGTCCATGCCGTGTGCGGAGGCGACGAGGAAGGCCACCGACTCCGCTTCGACTTCCTGCCGGCCCCGGCAGCCGACGCTGGAGGCGGCGTCGACGTCGTTCTGCGGTGTATGCAGCGATACGTGAGCCAGCTCATGGGTGAGCGTTTTTGCTTTTTGGGCGGGGTCCAGATCCGGTCGCAGCAGCACCGTCCGGTCGGTGAAGTTGGTGCGCCCGTTGGCGCCGTTGGACAACGCCTCGTCGGCCAAGTCGTACCCCGCCTCGGCCACCTGCAGGGCCAGCCCGTCCCAGAGCCGGTCGGGGGCCCGCCCGGTCAGCAGGGTGGGCCGGATGGCCTCGAAGTCCGCCAGCGGTTGGCCCTCGGTTTGGCTGTAGTCGAAGACGTGCGCGATCCGCACGCCCACCATCCGTCGCGGGCTCGACCCCCCCGCCGGCAGGTCGCCCGTCCTCTTCGAGGACCTGCCCGTGCTGCCGGTGTCGCCGGCGCCGGTGTCGGACGGCTCGGCCTGTCGGGTGACCGGGGCGAGGATTTGGATGCCCTGCTCGCCTTTGCGGACCTGCCGTCCCAGGGTCTGCCAGGTCCGGTAGCCGGCGACGTGGGTCGCGTCCGGGCGTTGTGCCCAGATGGACAGGGTGTTGTTCAGTGAGTAGTGATGAAAGCGGGCTGCGGTGCGCAGCCAGTCCGTCCAGGCGGTCGAGCTGGTCAAGGTCAGGACCTGGTCGCTGAGGGTGGCGTGGAACTGTTCTAGCCGTTCCCGGCGGGTGTCCTCGTCGACCTGGTGCCGGCCAGCGCGGCTGCCGGGTCGGCTCGGGGACCGGTGTTCGGGTGCGGTACTCATGCTGTCCCTTCCGTTCCAGGGGGTGGTGTCAGCGGCCCCCGTTAGGCCGGTGGGGGTCGAACAGCTCACCGGTCTCCCGGTTGACTACGGCAAACGGCCCGAACCCGCCGCCGGCCGGTGCCGTCGTCGCGTGGCTGCTGGCCAGGTCGTCGGCGAACCACCCGGCCCGCTGCTGCTGGCTGGCTTCGCTGAGGTAGGCGCGGTGCCGGGCTGCCGCCGGCCACTCGTCGTGTTTGGTCACGCACCGGTCCCCCAGCCGGCCGGTCAGCCGGTCCAGGAACATCGGCAGGCTGTAGCGGTGCCACTCCTCCAGCAGCTCACCCCCCACTGCCAGCCCGGCGGTGCGGCGTTGGTCGGCCAGCACTGCCAGCTCGTGGCCGATGTGTGGGTGCGCCGGCCAGCACGGCGGGATCAGCCGGTCCACACCCCAGCCGTGCTCGTGGTTGGTCCAGGCGGCGACCTCATCCAGCCACGCCCACACCTGCCCCCGGACCGCCGGCGCACACGACGGCGGGTCCCATGGCCGGCCGAGGGTCTCGATCCGGCCGAGGACGTCGCGTTCCGCGTCGCCGCCGGACTGCATGATCTCCAGCTCCCGGTAGGCGACCTGCACCAGCCGGCCCGGCTCCGGGAACGGCCGGGTCACCACGACAAGCCACCCGCACGGGCCGACCCGGCACCGTCGCTGACCTCAACGTCCCCAACGCCACCGCTGCCGGTGTCTCCGCGGCCGCCGACCTCGGTGGCCGCTGCCGCTGGGACGGGGCTGAGGTTCAGCTGGTGGGCGGTCTGTACGGCGGTGGTGGTGCGGGCGACCATCGGAGTTTGCCGGCTCCGGGCGGCGGCCACCCTCGCGGCCGCCGCGCTCTGCGCGGCCAGAAGCTGCCGGCCGGGTTTGCCGTCGACGCAGCGGGTCAGCTTGGCGATCAACGGTTTCGCGTTCTCGGCGATCACCAGGGCGTGCCGCTCCGGCAGCAGCCGGATCTCCTCCGGCCGCAGGATCGGCTCGTCGGCGCCGGAGTAGGAGGTGCCGGCGTTACCCCGGCCGCGGTTGTAGGTGGTCCGGGAGACCCGGGAGGTGCCGAGCAGCTCGGACAGCTCCCGGTTGAAGATCCCGTCCTTGCCGCCGCCGAAGACCGCGATCAAGTTGGTCAACCCGAACAGGGCGCGGGCCTCGTCCTCGCCGTAACAGATCACCAGCTGCCGCCAGGTTTGGGCGGCGTAGATGAACGACAGCCCCAACGCCCGCTCGTTGGCCATCCGGGTGCGCAGGGTCGGCAACGGCGCGGTGGACGGCAGCTCGTCCAGGCAGGCCAGGAACGAGGGACACACCCGCCCCCACGGGGACGCGGTTGCAACCGCGAGGGCAGTGTCCAGGACGTGCTCGGCGATCGCGGTCATCAACGGCGACGCCGACGCGTACGGGTCGTCCCGGCCGAGCAGGTAGATCGTCCCGCCCCGGCCGATCAGGTCGGTCAGGTCGCTGGCCGGCCGGCCCGGGCCGGGAGTGCACCGGGACCGCAGCGAGGCCTGGAAGAACAACGCCATCGCCTGCTGCACCGTCGTGCTGGTGTTCCCGGCGGTCCGGTCGTCGCCGTGCAACGCCCCATGCAGCAGCCCGTGCCAGAACGGGGCCGCGTGCGGGTGGCTGCGCAGGATCTCCTCCGGAGTCGCCGCCGCCCGCGGGTTGGCCACCCACTCCAGGACGTCCTCGATGCTGCGGCCGGTCAGGGCGGCCGCGTGGAAGTACGCCTGCAACACCTTGGCGCCCTCCGCGGCGTAGAACCGGGCCGCGGAGTCGCCGGAGCCTTGGGCGACCGCGCCTTTGACGGTGCCGGCGGTGAACGCCTTGGCCCGGCGTTCGGCGACCATCGAGTCCACACACCCGGCCACCGGATCCCAGACCAGCTCCGGCATCCCCGGCGCCAGCCCGAACGGGTCCAGCACCACCACCGGCCGGCCCCCCGAGGAGCGGTGGTCCACGGTCAACAACAGGTCCTCGACCTTGGTCAACGTCACCAGCGCCGCGCCCGGCGCGGCCAGCAACGCCGGGGTCAACAAGTCCAACGTCTTGCCGGACCCTTGCGGTCCGTACACCCCCGTCGTCCGGTCGAACGGCACCCACAACCCGCCGGTCCGCGGCACCTTGCCGACCCCCAGTCGCCAACCCACCGATGCCGGCGTAAACCTCGGGCGGCGCTGCGCCGGACCTGCGGCGTCGTCGGCGAGGATTGCGGTGTTTGTGGCCTGCTCGGTCAGCTGGCTGGCGAGCCGCCGCCCCGCCGGCCGCGACGGCCGCGTCCCCACCGGGGACACCCGGCGTCCGGGGCGGCCGTAGAGGTCGGGGCGGATCAGCTTGCGGACCCGGCGCAGCCGACCCGCGCCGAGGACCGTCTCCGCGTCCGCGCGGGTGGCCATCCCGTGCCGGCGTCCCGGCCCGACCGTCGACCAGAACCGGACCGCCGCCCAGACGCTCACCGCCAGCAGCGCCAGCTCCAGGACCACCGCCAGCGCGTACAACAGCGCCGGCGCCGGGAGGCCGGCCGGCGGGTCGACCCCGATCCCGACCTGGCCGGTCAACAGGCCACCCAACGCCGGGAACAGCCGCGGCGACGGCGGCCACACCCAGCCGTGCCCGGTCACAAACCCCGCCGCTCCCTGGGCGGCCAACAACATCGCCGCCGACACGCACAGCCAAGCCAGGCCGGCGCCGGCCGGGACCTCCCAGGTCCACGGCAACGGGTCCGGGCGGCGGCGGGCGATGCTCTCAGGGCTCATACCCCGGTAAGCACCAAACCCCCCTTCGGCTCGACATGCTCGCCGAGACTTTTTCTCGGCGAGTTTCGGCGAGTCCGAGGCCGCAGTCGTAGCCGACACGTCAGCGTGGCGGTGGAGGGCGGCCACCTACCGGCGCAGGCCCCTGGTGGGGTCGGTGTTCCACAAGTAGTGGGCTCGCTCGCCGTACCGGGTCAGCCCGTCGTTGTCGATGATTCCGGTGAGTTTGAGGAATCGGCCCTCATCTACGGTGCATGCGCAGAACGGGTCGTCGCAATAGCGGTAGTCCTCTTCGCTGCGGATCTGCGCCCAGTAGGCCTCCTCCTCCTCCTCCTCCTCCTCCGCGGTCGGATAGGCGTCACGGTGGGCGCGGCCCGGGGTGGGGTTATCGTCCATGGCCTGGTGTCCTTCCAGCTAGCCGATGCGGCGGATGGTGACGATCTGACCGACCCAGCCGGCCAGTGGGGTGAGCCGGATCGGGATGCCGGTGCGGGCGGCTTCGACCAACCAGACCTTGCCGGCGGTGTCAACGCCGGCGACCATACCGACGTGGCCGGGGTTGGTGGGGGTGCCGTCTGAGCCGGGGATTAGGACCAGGTCGCCGGTGCGGGCGTCCTGAACGGCGACCGGGGTGCCGGCGGTGGCCTGGGTGTAGGTGACCCGGGGGATGGTGACGCCGGTGCTGGCCCAGGCGGCCATGGTCAGCCCGGAGCAGTCGTAGGCGTTCGGTCCTTGTGCGCCCCAAACGTACGGCTTGCCGAGCTGGGCGATCGCGTAGCCGGCGGCGGCGTTGCCGGCGGGGCTGCCGGTCAGGGTCAGCCCGTTCGGGCCGGGGGTGGGGGTGGCGCCCGGGTTGGTTCCAACGCTACCCGCGCACGGCGCCGCCGCCGAACCGGTAGCGCCCGCGGCGGGCGTACCGGCTGTGGTGGTCGGCCCGTTGCCGCCGCCCGGTCCGGTCCACAGCTGGGCGGTCAGTTGGGCGGCCAACGGTTGCCATTGGGCGTACCGGCCGCGGTAGGCGGCCAGGGGTTGTTGGATGTCGGCGGCGACGTCGGTCAACGGCCGGGTCTGCCAGTTCGGTTGCAGGACCAGCCGGTCCAGGAAGGCACCGGTGGCTTTGACCGGGTCCGCGGCCACGGCGGCGGTGTAGTAGATGACCCGCTGCTGGAACAGGCCGAGGCTGTCATGGTCGACGGCGACTTGAATGTTGCGCAGCGTCGACTCCTGGTAGGCGGTGGCCAACGCGATGGTCGCCGCGTACGGCGGCAGGCCGCGGCCTTCGGTGACGGCGGTGATGGTGGCGGCGTTGGCCAGCTGCTCGGCGTCCAAGGTGACGTCGGCGATCGACTGGCCGGTCCCGCCGGGCCCGCAGATGCTTTCCCTTGTCGTCGGGTTGCCGGCGGCGAACGCGGGGACGGCGAGCAGCAGGACCATGGGCAGCAGGAACAGCGCCACCGCGGCGGTGACCACTGTCCGGGACGACGGAGAGTCCATCGGCTAACCCCCGCTTAGAGGTTTCCGGCGGCGGCGTCGTTGGTAAAGGTCAGCGCTTCTTCGAGGGGGTGCTGTACGCCCTGGACTTTGTACTTCCGGTCCCCGACCAGCCACAGCGCCCGGCCTTGGCCGGCCATCGCCCAGCCGGTGACCAGGTCCTGGGTCATCGCGGTCAGGCCGAGCAGGTCGCCGAGCTCGTCGGCGACGGACTGGTCCTGGCCGAGCAGGATTTTGGTGTCGGCCAGGTGCAGCAGGTCCCGGGCGATCCGGTCCGCTTCGGAGCCTTGGGCGCCAACCGCGCGGGTGTCGGACGGCTTGTGCGCGACCGCGATCTGGATGTCCCCGTCGGCCCGGGACAGCCGCAGGTCCGAGTCCAGGGATTTGACCGCTTCCGGGCCGAGCCGCATCTGCTTCCACATTTCGTCCCGGACCACGATCCGCCGGTCCCCCGGGGCGGCGATCTCCCGCTGCCCCCGCCCCCACGCGCCGAGGCAGGTCAGGCCCACCCCGACCGCGTCATCACCGAGTGGCCGGAGCCGGGCCAGAGACAGCGACTGGATCGGCGCGGTCCAGTCGATGTCGATGTTGGTGTAGTCGTCGAACATCCCGGCCAGATGCCCGGTGACCATCTGTGACAGGGCGTCTCGCAACAGCCGGGTGCCGTCGAGGAAGTCCTGCCGGTCGGCGTACCGGCAGGCCGCGATCAGCTGGTCGGTGGGTTCGTCGATGCCCCGCCACAGCTGCGGGACGGTCACCGGTGCCAGGGTGGAGTTGCCGGTGCCGTACCCAGTCAGCTCCCGTAGCACCGTGTCCACGACCCGCTCGTCGGAGGGCGAGAACGGGACCCGGTGCTCGCCGATGTGCTGGGAGCCGACCAGCCCCCGGATCAGCACCAGCCATCGGGAGAAGATGATCGCCGCCCGGCGGTTGGCTTCCTCGGCCGGCAGCTGGTTCCAACGGTGCCCCAGCGGTCCGATGTCCAGTGGGTTGATCCGGGTCGGCTGGCCGGGGCCGATCGCGAAGGGGGTGACCCCGAACGCCGCGCACAGGGCCTCGTACTCGTCCTTGGAGTCGCCGAGGATCAACGCCCGGTAGCCGAATTCGAGCATCCGGATGATGAACTGCTTGACGCACGAGGACTTCCCGGTGCCGGGTTTGCCCATGATGAACACGTTGGGGTTGGTGACCGGGATCTCTTCATCGAGGACCCACCCGTTCGGGTCGCAGTAGAAGCTGCCGCCGGACCACTCGTCGATGCCCATCTGGGCGCCGGTCGGCGGCAGGATCGGGGCGGCGATGAACGGCCAGAACACCGGCGCCTGATCGGATGTCATCCGCCACCGCGATAGCGGCGCGTACCCGCCCGGGCTCCACCCGGCGCCACGTTCCCGCAGCCCGCGCGGGGACCGCAGCCGCGGGAACAGCCGCGGCTCGCCCGGCTCGGGCACGTCTGGGACGCGCTGGGGCAGGGCGTGGCCGTGGTCGGCGAGCAGCTGGCCCACGTCCCGGCCGGCCGGGGTTCGCCGGCTCATCGGGCACTCCGGGCCATCGTCGGGCCGGAAACTAGCAACGTCGTCGCCGGGGGGAGCCCAGCTTCGGCTGGCAGGTGCAGCGGGTGGGGGGTGAACCCGGCCGGCCGGATGGAGGACTTTCCGGTCCCTCGTTCGCCGAAGACGACGTTGGCGTTGCTGATGGGGTTCTGGTTCTTCATCGGGCGCCCCGGGCCATCTTCAGGCCGACACCGAGCGGGATGGCGGAGGCGATGAACGCTGGCGCCGCGGCCACGTCGAGGCGTTGAGGGGTGAACCCGGTGTGCCGGATCGAGGACTCCAGCTGCCGGCCGTACTCGTCGATGGGCCACTGCGCGGGGACGGTGATCGAGGCGACTGCGGCCGGCCGGGTCATCGCCCGGCCCCGGGAGAGCTTGCTGTCCACCGCTTGGGTCTGTCTCTCGTTGCGCCGCTGCCGGGCCTTGGTCTGCTGTCCGAGCCGGCGCCGCAACGCGCCGCCGGTGGCGGCGGACATCTCGGCGCTGGCGCTGGACCGGGCGGCCTTGCGGTCGGAGACCAGCGGGAAGAACACCGTGTAGCAGCGCCGCTCCCCGGGGCTGCCCGGGGTCAGGATCGGCGCCAACGCGCCGAGGATCGCGCCGCGGTCCGGCAGCAGCACGGTGGCGCTGACCGAGCGCCACGCGTCGTGCGCGTACCAGCGGATCGGGTCGGCCGCACCCGAGGGACCGGCGACCGCCCACGGCACGGAGGTGTTGCTGCCGGGGTGGGTGGCCGCGTCCGCGGCGGCCTGGACCAGCCCGGCCCGGTCCCCGGGCGCGAACCCGGTCCGGACCGCCGCGGCGAGGGCCTGCGAGTCCAGCCACTCGACACTCGAGCAGCCGGTCCCGCCGAGCAGGTGCGCCTCGACCTCCGCCAGCAGCCCGTACAGCACCCGGGCCCGGCCTTCCAGGCCACCGCCGGACTGCCGGGCCGGTTTGGCTAGCACCGCCTCGGCGACCACCACGGTCACGAACGCCTCGGTGCGCACCGACGCCGCGGTCAGGCTGACCGCCAGGTCGTCGTTGACCCGACGGGACAACGCCGCCCCGTTCGCGCGGCGGTTCGCCGTCACCCACTGGGCCCGTTCCGCGCCGTCGTCGGGGACGGTGCGGACTTGGACCACCAGCATCCGGGCCAGCTCGGTGCGGGCCAGCACCTCCAGCAGCTGGCTCAGCCCGTCGCCCATCCGGTCCCGGGCCGGCCCCTCCGCGGTGCCGATACCGGGGTGAACCACCCTGGCGGTAGCCGCCCAGGTTTGGGCGGCGTGGTCCTGGATCACCGCCACCCGGGTCAGCCGGGCCCCCCGCGGCGGCCCGTCGTGGACCTGGATCCCGGACAGGATCCCGGGCAGGTCCGCGTCGTCGGGGTCGACCGGCTCCCCCACCGACGCACGTCCCCGGAACGTCGACCAGCCCATCGCCCGGCCGGCGGTGTGCGCCAGCAGGCCGCCGAACCATTGGGTCGCCGACCGGCCGCGGACCGGGATCAGCACCAGCGCCAGCAGGACCGCCCACCCGCCGGCGCACGCCAACGCCAGCAGCCACGCCTGCACGCCCACCGCCAACAGCAGCGGCAGGCCACTGACGGTCACGACCGCCAGCTGCGGGCCGGTCATCCCGAAGAACCAGCCCACCCTGTCCTTGGTGTAGTCGCCGTACTCGGTCACCGTCATGGTGTCTGCCCGTCTCTCTCGTTGGTGTGCTCTGGTGTGCGGCTGGAGTTCTTAGAGGGCGGCGACCGCTGCGGCGCCTTCCACACCGCCCGCCGCTCCGCCGGCCTCACCGGCGCCCGCTCCGCCCGCGGGCCCGCCTAGGCCGCCGCCGGGTTTGCCGCCCTTGCCGCCGGCACCGGGCCCCGCACCGCCGGAGGCCGGTCCCGAAGGTGCACCGCTGGTCGGGGACGTGGCCGGCACGGATGGAACTGGGTCTGCTGGCCGCCCGGGACCGCCGCGTGGATCGGTCTCGTCGGCGCCGTTCGGGTCGTCGGGGTTCGGCCCGCCGGGCTGGCTGGATTGACCGTTCTGGTTGGCCGGTGGCTGCTGAGACGCGGGCCTGTTCGGGCCGTTGCGCGGACTGTCGTTGGCCGGTGAACCGAAGTACGGCTGCTGGTGACCCACCCCGGCCGCGCCAAGGATGTCCGCGCCGTAGGTGGCGGCGTTTTGCCCGATCGTGGAGACACCCTGCCCGGCAATGCCCAACGCACCCCCTAGCGAGCCCATCGCGGAGGCGAGCCGGCTCTGAGTGGCGGTGCCGGCGTTGGCCTCGCCTTGGGAGCTGCCGTCGCTGGCCTGGGCGGTCGCCGCGCCGCTGCCATCCGCGGATTGTTGGCCTTGACCGCTGAGCAGGCCGGGCAGGCCGCCGGCGGCGTCCAGGGACGCCCGGAACGAGGCGCCGCTGGAGGTGCCTGGGTCGACGAACGCCAGCAGCCGGAACAGGATCAGCGGACAGAACGCGCTCAGCAACACCAGCACGGTGCCGACCACGGCAGTGCCGACCGCGGCCTGGGTGGACTCCCCCGCCCCGGACAGCACCCCGTCGGTCAGCTTCTTGCCGATGCCCAGGACCAGCGCGGCCAGTGGGCCGATCATCAACGCGGCGATGAACCAGCGCAGCGACTTCCAGAACCAGGACCTGGTGCCCTCGCTGAGCAGGCCGGCCGCGGAGATCGGGGAGGTGGCCTGGATGACCATCAACGCGCCGGCCCGGACCAGCATCACCATCAGGTAGCCGATCGAGGCGAAGATCAGGAAGATCCCGAGCACCCCGAGCACGGTCGCGGTGGCCGCGTCGATGGCTAGCCGCGGATCCCAGGGTTTGAGCGGGTTCGCGGACCCGAACGACGGCGACCCCAGCGCCACCTGCAGCATCCCTTGAGTCAGCCCGGCCGTCCCGACGGTCAGCGCGGCGCCGACCCCGAGCATCCCGCCCCAGGCGAGCATGAACTGGCCCAGCCCTACCATCAGCCGGGCCAGGCCCTTGCCGTCCCGCTGCCAGGCAGCCACCCCGACCTGGATGAACCCAACCACCAGGGTCAGGCCGGCGCCGATCCCGAACGTGAGGGGGAAGATGTCGCGCATCACCCCGCCCTCGGACAAGTCCGGGGAGGTGAACGCGTCGACGACCCTAAAGGCGAACCCGGTCACCCACAGCCCACCCGCCCACACCGACGTCATGAACGCCTGCCAGCCCTCGGTGGCCGCGACCGCAGCAGCGTTGCCGAGGATCGTCAACGGGTTCAGGTCGTCCCACCCGAACGCCGGCACCAGCAACGGTGCCGCCAGCGCGGACCCGGCAGACGACGGGACGTTAGCCATGACGGAGGTTTCGGTATCCGGCGTCGATCGCGGCGTCGGTGCCCGGCCAGATCGACGGCGCCAACGCCGGCTCGGCGCCCGGCCCGACCAGCCACCGGTCGCCGTCCCAGGCCATCCGCTGGCAGTCCGCGGCCGCGACCCGGGCCGTGCGGGCCAGGGTGGCGTCGACCTCGAAGTCGACACAGACCACCGTCCAGTCCGGTCCGTCGGTGGCCTTGACCAGCCCCATCATCGGGGTGGCCCGCATCGACAGGCCCGGGCTGGGGCCGCCGGACAGGCCGGCGGCGGAGTGGAAACCGGCCAGCGCCTTGACCGCGGACCAGGACTCACCGCTCGGCCCGCCCGGCGCGGCCCACCCGGCGATCACCTGCCGGGCGTGGTCCAACGTGGCCGTGTCCAGCACGTCGGTGTCGATGGCGACCAGCTGCGCCAACGCCCCTTTCGGGGTGTGCGGGAACCCGGTCGGGATCCCCACCGGCCCAGGCCCGGTCGCGGCGGGCAGGTCGATCGACCCGGGGTCGCGGGCCGACAACACCGCCGGCTGAGCGGCCGCCGGGTCCGCGGCGCGCATCGGCGCCGCCGCCAACGCGTCCCGGCGCGCCGACACCGCCGCCTGCGCCGCGGCTCCCGCCGAGCCGGCATCGACGGGAGCCGCGGCGGCGGGAACGGGTGCAGCACCGGCCGCCGCGGGGTCTGCGGTGGGGTGCGGTTGCAGCAGAAACCACACCCACAACCCCACGCCGGCTAGGGAGGCTACCGCCAGCACCGCCACAAGAGACAGCGCCACCAGCAGCTTCTGCCGGGACCACTCCGGCGTGGCAGCCTGCTCGAGGCGGGTCCGTCGGCGGGTCAACATGTCAGCAGCCGCTGCCGACGACACCGTTGATGACCGCGGTGATGGTCACGAACAGGATCGCCATGATGATCGAGACCGCGACCCCGATCGCGCCGCGGGACGACGCGTGCGGCATCGCGAAGATCTTCCCGACCCCGATCGCGCCGATCGAGACCAGCGCGGTGGCGATGATCAACGCGATCACACCCCACTTGATCCAGCCGATGACCTGGTCCTGGTAGGTCTGCATCCCCGGCGGGGCCGCCGGGCAGACCGCGGCTAGAGCCTGAAACCCCTGGCTGATCGCTGCTGTCGTTCTGCTCATCGCAGGTCGTCCTTCCGGTCGGTGTCCAGCTGGGTGATGGGGTGGCGGCCCAGGCGTCTCCTGGGTCGCTTGTCGGCGGCCGGTGCTTGCGGCTGGCCAGGCAGGGTGAGGGCCCACAGCTGATCGGCGGCCGGCTGCAGCTGCCGTGGTAGCGGCGCCGGGGTCAGACCGGCCCGGGTCAGCGCCGGCCGCTCCGGGACGGTGACGAGCAGCTGGTCCCGTTGCGCGGTCTGAACCGCGGGCCCGGCGGCGGCGGTCAGCGTCCGGGGCAGGGTGCGCGGCCCGAGCAGGGCCAGCACCACCCGACCGCCTGGCCCGCGCACGGCGCTCAACGCTTCGACGGCGGCCTCGACGTGTCGGAGGCCGGGGACCGTCGCCCGGGCGGTCAGCACCAGCGGCGCCGACCGCACCAGCGCGCTCAGCCAGGAAGGCCCGGCCGGGTCCGCGGCGAGCCGCTCTAGGAGGTCGGGGACCGGCCAGCCGGTGTCTACGACGGTCACCGTTCCGTCCTGCCCGGCCGGCGGCACCGGGACGACGGCGGACCCTGCAACTCCGTGCGCCAGCCGCTGCACGCTGACCGGACCACGGCTGCCCTGGCGCCACCGCCCAGTCTCATCCACCCCGTGCTCGGTGGCCGACGCGGCCGCGAACCCGGACCGGGCCGGCGGGGCCGCGTCGACGACCCGCACCGCGGTGCCCCGTCGGGCGGCGGCGTCGGCGATCAGCAAGGCCGTCGTCGAGGCCCCGGACCAGCCGTGCGCACCGGCAACCAGAACCACCGGCGCGGGAATCAGGTCTGGCCCATCGCCGCTGGAAGCCCAGCCATCCACAGCGCGCCGCTTAGCTTGGAACTGACCGGCCCTGACCGCACGCCAGGCCCGCTCGAGCTCGTCCACGCCCACGGCGGGTGTGATGGTGCTCACGAGTGGTTCCTGGAGCGATCGAGCAGGACCTGGCGCAGCACCTCGGTAGGCACCCTGGTGACCAGCTCGAGCCGGGCCTCCCGGGCGCGGCGCAGATTCGCCACGAGCGACTCCAGGGCGTCGATGGCGGCGGTGTCAGCACCGGAGGACACCTCGACGAGCGCAACGACTTCCTCAAGGATCGCTGCGCCGGTCCGGTATGAGTGTCGGGTCATCTATTCCTGCCTTCCGGGAAAATGGGTCGTCCTATCCCGGTAAGCACCGGAACCCCCTCCGGCTCGACACCCCAACCCGAACTATTCTCAAAGTCATCCCGCACCGCCCGCAGCAAGCCCACCGCCCGGTCCCGTTGACGCTCCACAGTCCGACAGGTCACCCCCCGGGCCGCGGCGACGCTCAGGTTGGCCTGCACGGAGCTGACCCCCCGGGCCAGGCCGGCCGGCACCATGGCCGCTGCTGGCTCGTCGCCGGCCAGCACCAGCTCCCACAGCAGGATCGCGTCACACGACTCCAGGACTCCCAGAGCCCGAGCCCAAACCAGCAGCTGCAGCAGCGCCAGGTCAGCGACCGGCAAGCCGGTGACGCTGATACGCCGCTGCTCCACGGCCTCAACCAGATCCGACGGGGCCAGCGGAACCAGCGCCGCCCGACGCGCCGTCGTCGCCCCATAGTCCGCCAGGACCGCACGCCTGGTTTCCATCAAGGTGTTCTTCGCCACCGCCCGCGGCCGGGTCCGCCACGGGTAGCCCCGAACCTGCAGCCACAGCTGCCCGCCGACGACGTCATCGACGTCCGGCCCCAGCGGGGTCAGACTGCGGATAATCCGGTCTCCACCCGGCATCAGCAGCGCGGCCACGAACGTGGCTGCCGTTTCATCCACTCCCCCGTCCACCGACCCCACCCGCACCAACGCCAGCAGCAGCTCATTGGCGCGCGCCGGCTGCGCCGGATCGCCGACCACCTCCCCCAGCGCGTACGCCGAGGACACCTGCGCCAGGGCCGGCTGCGCGGCCACCCAACGGCCCCACCGCCCGCAGGCGTCGATCGTGTCGGCCTGCTGCTCCCACCGTCCGAAGATCTGATGCAGTGACATGAGCCTGTGTCCCCTTCGTCGTCGAGCTGACGACGAGCACGGTTCACAACCCGTGTAGATTGCTGCGTTCCCCGCGCAAGGGAACGCAACCCAAAACGGCCCCCTCAGGTAGGAACGCAGCCAGTCCGGGAGGAAACGTGCAGGTCAGCGCACCGCACCTGCGTTCCCTCACAATTCGGTCACGACCCTGGCAATGCCTGCGTTCCCCCGGTACAGGCCCAAATGTAGGTTCCTGGCGAACTTGTCGGATTCCTGATTTCTTGTCGGGCGCGTGTCGGATTCCTGACTTTCTGTCAGGCGGGGGGATCCTGAACGGGTGGACCCGGACGGGCTCCGGTTGACGGAGCTGCGGTACTGCAAGGCTGAGGGCGACGAGGTGGTGACCACCGCTGCCGAGGTGGACGTCACTGCTTTGGCCGAGGGTCTCCCCGTCCGAGAGTTCTCGTGGCACCGGCGTCAGGGCAACTACCCGGGCTGGTTGTGGGCAGCTACGACGGGCTCGCTGGTGGGGTACGAGAGTCTGTTGGAGCGTGACCGGGTGCTGCTGGCTGACTTCGACCCGGCTGTGGTCGGGATCGTGAGCCAACCGTTTTGGATCAGTGGGCCGGACGACGCGTCTGGTGGGGCCCGCCGTCGACACGTGCGGGACTACCTGCTGAGCCTGCGTGACGGGTGCCAAGTGGTGGTTGACGTGAAGCCGGCCGTGATGTGCGTCAAGCCGGAGGTTGCCGTCGTCTTGGCTTGGACCGGCCGCGTGTGTCGGGCCCACGGGTGGCGTTACGAGGTGTTCCACGGCGAGGACCCGGTCATGATGAGCAACCTGCGGTTCCTGGCGATGGGTCGCCGGTCAATGTTTTTGAACCCGGACGACCTCGCTTCGGTACTGGCGGTGGGCGCGGTGGGAATGACCTTGGCCGATATTGAGGCCAACGTGGCCGGGGTGGACTGGCTGGATGTGCGGGCCTGCGCGTTGGCGCTGTTCTGGCGACAGGCGTGGGTGACCGATCTGAGCCGGCCGTTGTCGAGCCGGTCGGTGATCACGGCTGTTCGACGTGAGGAGGCGCCGTGTCTGGTCAGCTCTTGACGCTGGAGCCCGGGTCCCGGTTCTGGTTCGAGGGGCAGGCGTGGGAGGTCGACTGCTTCGATGGTGACCAGGCCCGTTTGCGGCATGGGTCGACGGTCCGGTCGGTGTCCACCTCGGCGCTACTGGGGGCCGCGACGCCGCTGGACGACCTTGGCGACAGCGCCGAGCAGGAGCTGTTGCCCACCGTGGCACTCTCGGCGCTGACTGCGCAGCAACGTCGGGAGGTCGATCGCAAGATCGCGGACCTGCAGCCACTCCTGTCGCCGGTCCCTGACGGGGCCAGCCGATCCGAACAGGTCGCCGCGCACGCGGCGGCTTTGGGCCTTTCCCCGCGAACCCTTGAGCGACGCCTCGACCGCTTCGCCACCTACGGACCGGCAGGTCTGGTGGACGCACGGCTGCTGAAGGACACGAGGAGAGCCGTGGATGCCCGCTGGGACGAGGCCTGCCTGCAGGTCCTTGACGCCTACGTTCCGCAGTCCACTCCGACCCGCAAGACCGTCATCTCAAGAGCCAACGCGGCCTTCCTGGCGGCCGTCCCCGGAGGCCGGGTTCCCTCGGCGAGCGTGGCCTATCTACGGGTGAACGAACTCGCCCGGGGGCGCCGCAGTTTCGGCGATGCCAAGCAGCGACGCTCGGTGGCGGACCGCCCTTCCGGCGTGCTGGGCCGGTTGCGCACCACCCGACCGGGCGAGTTCTTCGTGCTGGACTCCAACCGCCTCGACGTGTTCGCTTTGGAGCCGGTCACCCATCGCTGGGTCAACACCGAGCTCACGGTCGCGATGGACGTCCACGACCGCACCATCAAGGGTTTGACGCTGCGCCCGGTCGCCGCGAAGTCAGCCGATGTGGCGAGCGTGCTCTTCCAGGCGATGACCCCGCAACGCTGGGGGCACCTGCCCACCTCGACGCGAGGCCCGTACGCCGGGATACCTGAGGCGCTTTACGTCGGGGAAACCTGCATCGCGCCGGACACCATCGTGGTCGACCACGGCCGGATCTACCTCTCGGAACACACCGCCAGCGTCTGTCGCCGCCTGGGTATCTCGATCCAACCCGCGCTGACCTACAAGCCGACCGACAAGCCGACCCTGGAACGGTTCTTTCGGACCGCCCGGCAGGCGCTGCTGGACAAGCTGGCCGGCTACAAAGGCCCGGACATCGCCTCGCGGGGCAAGGACGTGCAGGACCAGGCGTTCTACTACGTCTCCGAGTTCGAGCAGATCCTGCGCGAGTGAGTCGGGCAGGTCTACCACCACACCCCCCACGCCGGGCTTCCCCTCCCGGAGTCCCCACGGGAGCTGATGACCCCCGCCCAGGCCCACGCCCGGGGGATGGCCCAGTGCGGCCGGCTGCGCCTGCCCGCCAGGGCGGACCTGTACTACGACTTCCTGCCGGTTCACTGGCGCAAGATCCACCACTACGGCGTCGAGGTGAACAGCCAGCGCTACGACGGGGCGGGCCTGAACCTCTACCGCAACCACCGCTCCCCCTACGGCGGGGCCCACCCCGGCTCGTGGCCGATCCTGCTCGACGTCGACGACGTGCGCTACGCCTACTTCCAGGACCCCGCCGACCGCAGCTGGCACCAGCTGGTATGGGAGCACGCGCCGTCTCTGACGGCCCCGTTCAGCCAAGACGCCGCCGACTTCACCCGCGCGCTGAGCCGGCAACGGAATCAGTTCGTCGACCCCGGCCAAGCCATGGAAGACCTCCTCGCCCGGTGGCAAGCCAACGAGGTGACCACCCGCCGTGAACGCAACCTCGCCATCCGCATCGCAGCCCAACAATCCGCGAACCCCACCGCCGCGGAGCCCGCCGGTCCCTCGGTGAGCCAGCACGAGACCGCCTCGGCACCCGGGGTCCTCGACTTCGTCCGCCACCGCAAGCCTCGAAGCGCTCAGGACCTGCCCGATGACCTTGATGACGTGTTCGCCAGGTTCTATGCCGAGCACCCGGATGTGGAGGGGTTGGAGGTGTTCGAGGAATGAGTAACCGTTGGGCGCAGTGGTTGGCGGCGAACCCACCCAACCGGTATGCCCTGTCGCGCAAGGCGGGCTGGGACGCGTTCGTCAACAGCGCCGCCCGGGCGCCGCTGGAGCGGTTGACCCAGGCTCAGCTGTCGCGCCTGTCGGAGGTGGAGCGGGAGGACTACGACGAGGCCCGGCTGGTGTGGCACGCGAACCTGCCCGCGATCAAGACCCAGCAGCTGGTACGGGCGTGCAGCGTGATCGAGCAGGTGATGGCCTCGGGCCGCCGCGACGGGGACCGGTTACGCGGGTCGGTCGTGATCGACGCCGCTCCGGGTTTGGGCAAGACGACGATCGCGACCCGGTACGCCCGGGACTTCCACCGCCGGGTCTACCGGCGCGAGGGTGCATTCACCCCCGAGGGGCACCAGCGGCTGCCGGTGGCGTTCGTGCCGCTCTCGGCGGGCACCACGTTGAAGGGGTTGAACCAGCAGCTGCTCGGGTTCTACGGGCACCCGGCGGCCGCCCGGGTCACCTCGACACGGCTGGCGTCGTTGGCCGTCGACTGCGTCATCTCCTGCGACACCAGGCTGATCATCATCGACGACGTGCACTTCATCGACTTCGCGCACCGCAACGGCCTGGAGGTGTCCAACCATCTGAAGAGCCTGGCCAACGAGATGCCGGTGACGTTCATCTACGTCGGGGTGCAGCTGCGGGAGAAACGGTTCTTCGACGAGGGCCGTCTCGGTGAGCAGGCCGCCTACGCCCAAACCTCCCGCCGGGCGACCCGGGTGCAGGTCGCGCCGTTCCGCATCGACACCGGTCCAGGCTTCCGGGCCTGGGTGGACCTGCTGGCCACGATGGAGACACACCTGCTGCTGGCCAAGGCACACCCGGGGATGCTGACCGACCACGCCGCGGAGCTGCACCGGCGCACCCAAGGACACATCGGTTCCTTGACCACCCTCATCGAGCGGTCCTGCGCGCTGGCCATCAGCGCCGGCGTGGAGGCCATCACCGGCGACGTCATCGCCGCCACCACGATCGACAATGCCGCCCAGTCCCTCAGCCGTGCCGGCTGACCTCGGCTCGTCCCCCGCCGCGGGCCTGGCCGCCGACGGGGGACGTCGGCCGCGGCTGGTCCCCGGCGGCTACGACATCACGGCGCTGCCCTTCTGCGTGCCAACGGTGCCAGGGGAGCAGCTGAGCAGCTGGCTGGTCCGGTGGGCGCATCGATACGCCCTGCCGGTCAGTCAGCTGCTGACCGAACTGGGCATCCAGGTGCCGTCGGCCCCGGGTGCCCGGCTGGAGCGGCAGCTGCACCGACACGCCGCCACCCTGGCTCTGGCCGCCGGCGTGGACAGCCTGCCGCCCGGGCCGGACCCTCTCGGCCCAGGCGCGCACCTGCGCGGTGAGGTGAGTCGCTACCTGAGCAGCTATCACCGCCACAAGACCCCGGTACCGGCCCGGTCCCGGTACTGCCCGCAGTGCCTGGACGCCTCAGACGGGGTGTGGCTGGAGTCGTGGTCCCGGCCGTTGCACATGGTGTGCGTCATCCACCAGGTGATGCTGGCGCGGTGCTGCCCGGACTGCCGCCAGGCCCGGTTCACGTCCACCGCATGGATGACCCACGACACCCCCGCCTGGACGTGCAGCGAACCGGTCCGACACTCGGCCCAGCCACGGGAGGCGCGCACCCGGTACCCGGCCTGCGGACGGGACTTGCGGACCGTGCCGGCCGAGCCGGTCAACGCGGCCGATGTGGCCATGCTGGTCAGGCTGTGGCAGGCGGCGGACGACGCCGGCACCGACCCGGACCGCCTGGCCCGGCCTCATTGTGGATTCCCGGTCAGCAACCGCGACACGTTCGACGCCGTCCTGGAACTGGTCGTGGAACACCTTGGCGAGGTCAAGCCGCTGTTCGGCACCGCCGCTCGCCCCGCGCCGTTGCTGGACGCCGCCCGGGTGGCGTTCCAGGTGCTCGACCAGCTGGATCCCGGCGCCGCGGTGACCGTGGCCACCCAGCACCGGCTGTTGCACCCCGGCGGCACCGTCACCCCCATCGGCCCGGACCGGGCCCTTGGCCAGCGCCGCCGCAACCCCCTGCTGGCCGATCAGGTTGGCCACCCTGCACGAGGCCCTCTCCCCCGCCACTCAGCTGGTGTTCCGCTGCGGCAGCGGCCGCCCGCGTTACCCCAACTCTGCGGGCGGGACCGCAGCCGCTGACCAGGCGCAGCTCACCTGGGTCCCCCAGCTCATCTGGCCGGGCCAGCTCACCCCCTGGATCGACGACCGGGACTACCGCGACCGGGCATCCGCGGCGATGCTGCTGGCCAAGGTCGGCAGCACCCGCCCGTGGCGGTTCATCGCCCTCGACCTGGGCCTGCCCGCCAACTTCGCGGTCTACCCCGCCAACCTGGTCCGCTACCTCAAGCAGGACGGACTATGGCCTGACGTCCTCCGCCGCCTGGACGACCTGGCCACCCGGCTCGAACACAGTCCCCCACCGATCAACTACCAGGCCCGCCGGTGGGCCGCCGCCCGCTACGACGACGTCATCGCCGCCGTCAACCACACCATGGCCTACCTCGGGCCGCCTCACCGGTGGTGCCACACCCACATGCTGAGCGAGCTGTTCTGGCAGGTGTACACCGGCGGCGACCTGCGCCTGGCCGCACCGGTCTGCGGGACGCTGCTCGACCCGGACCTGTACCACCAGGACGAGTCGTACGCCGGGCCGCTGACCGACCTGCCGCTGCTGACGTTCTTGACCGCCACCGCGAGCACCTTGAACCGCGCTATCGACGCCGAGCCCGAGCCGTTGACCTGGCGGCCACCTTGGAGCGATCCCGGCGCGCAGCCACCTCAACCTGCCGCGCAAGAGGGAGCCGGCGAGCTTGACGGCCGTAGCTGGGCCGCGGCCGCTGCCGACCTGTCCTTCGCGCCGGCCCTGAAGCTGCCCCACCGCGGCAGCGTCAAGGCGGCCCTGGTGCAACAGATCGTGTTAGCGATCGCTGAGGTACCTGCCGACTCGCACGAAATGACCCCACGGATCGAGGCCTACCTGGACACCGTCTACGGGATCGCGCACCCGGACGCTCTCGCCGACCTCGTCCCGGCCGTCAGGGCCACGTACCAGGCCGTCAATGGCACCAGTCACCAGGCGCACCTGGTCGACCCGACCTTCCGTCAGCAACTGCGGCACACCCTCAACCTCGACGGGCGGAACCCGGCGGGCCGAGCCGATGTCAGCTGGGACATCGGTCAAGAATGGCGACCCGCGCCGCCCCCTCAGCGCAAGACAACACCCAAGACGACGGTCACCACCGCACCCAAGGCAACAGTCAAGCAGAGGGTGATTTCAGGCTCGACCATACGAAGCAAGGCCACTCGCCTCGACCGGCTGGAGTCGATCGTCAGAGCCGCGAGGCGTCGACAGCAAACCCGCGCATCAGGTGGTGCTCCAGGGCGACTGAGTACGGCGCGTTCTGAGTAGGCGACCGCCCCGGAAGGGCCCCGTCGGTGCTCTACGCGGTCGCGCACCTGGCCTGTCTCACTGGCGGCGCCGATATCACCGGCGCGCCGAGGACGCTCGCGGTGCAGACCTCGACCTCAACCACGTACCGGGTTGAGCGATAGGGCATATTTCATCCCAGCGTCGGCAGGAGACCGTGATGATCGGTGCTCGCCCCAGGCCCGTCGCCCCCACGACACCCAATCACGGTTGGGCAAATGCGCGACCTCGGGAAGGATTCGTCGAAGATGCCGGGTTTCCGGAATGTGCCTCCCGGGTTGAACAACGCGTCGACCGCCACGGCAGCTGCCCGAAAGCAGGCCTTCGCCGAGCACGTCGAACCAGAGATCGACGTGCTGTTGCGGGTGGCCCGGACGCTCACGGGCGCATGGGCCGACGCGGAGGATCTGGTTCAAGACACCCTCATCCGGGCCTACCGGGGTCTGGACTCCTTCGACGGCGCACACCCTCGGGCTTGGCTGCTGACGATCCTTCGCAACACAAACATGAATTCGCACCGTCGGCAACGCCCCGACCTGCTCGATGGCGAAGACAGCCTCGAGCGGCACACCCCGGCATTCGGCGCCGCGCAAACTTCGAGTGCGGAGCAGACGGTCACCGACCGGTCCCTCGACGACGATCTGCACCGCGCCGTCGCCGCACTGGACCCGAAGTTCTCCACCGTCCTACTACTCGTCGATGTCGACGACCTGTCCTACGCCGAGGTCGCCGAGGTCCTCGGTATAGCGGTGGGGACCGTGACCTCCCGATTGAGCCGCGCCCGCAAACGGCTGCGCGATGACCTCAACGCGACCGCGAAGTCGCGGTCCGATTTCCGGTCTTGGAGGAGCAACTGATGTCCATGCTGAGCACGATGTGGATCTGCCGCTGGGCGGGACGCCGGATCCAGCGCTACCTCGACGCCGACCCCGCCGCCCCCTTGACTGTGCAGGAGGTGCACCGGTTGGAGACCCATCTGGCGACCTGCGCCAAGTGCACCGCAGCGGCCGAGGACTACCGAGGCATCCGACGCGCGCTCGAGACCTGGTCACAACGCCGTACGCCGGACCCCGGCGTCGTGTCCCGCGTGCGCGACACCGCGCGGCAACTGATCGCCGATGATGCCGGATGACCCGCTTCGGGCACTCCACGAGCGGCAAGCTCGAGGTTGACCAGTGGAACGTCCCGGACGCCGACCACGACATGACTGCGCCGGACGGCAGTGCGTGGGATCTGCTGATCGTCGGTGGGGGTACGGCGGGCATCGTGGCAGCCAAGACCGCTGCCGGATTCGGGGCCAGCGTGCTGCTGGTCGAACGCGACCGCACCGGCGGCGACTGCCTGTGGACGGGCTGCGTGCCCAGCAAAGCATTACTGGCCGCGGCCCACGCCACCGCCGACGCCCGTGCAGCCGCCCGCCTCGGCGTGCATGTTGACTCGGTGCGGGTCGACTTCGCTGAGGTCATGGCGCACGTCCGACTCGCGATCAGCACGATCGAGCCCGAAGATGCTCCCGCCGCTCTACGGGCCGCGGGCGCACGGGTCGTGCACGGCACCGCGCGCCTGAACGGCCGGGACACCGCGGTCGTGGACGGCACGACCGTCAACTTTCGGCAGGCGCTGCTCGCGACGGGGTCTGCACCAGCCATCCCCGACATCCCCGGCCTGGACGGCGCCGACCCGTTGACGAGCGACACGATCTGGGACCTCGACCGCCTTCCCGAAAGGTTGCTGGTGCTGGGTGGCGGCAGCATCGGCTGCGAACTGGGGCAGGCGTTCGCCAGGCTCGGATCGAAGGTGACGATCGCCGAAGCGGCCCCAACACTCATTTCCCGCGAAGACCCGCAAGCCGGTAGCCTGCTTCTCACGGCTCTGGCCGAGGACGGCGTTGCCGTCCACACCGAAACGGCGGTCACCGCGGTCAACCGCGACCCGGCTGGGACCCTGAATGTCACGATCGCGACGGGGACGCTGCCCGTCGACGCCATCCTGGTCGCGGTCGGGCGCCGCCCACACACCGCCGACCTCGGCCTCGAGCAGGCCGGAGTCGACATCGACGAGCAGGGTTACGTCGTCGTCAACGACCGGCTGCAGACCACCAACTCCCGCATCTGGGCAGCCGGGGACCTCACCGGCTACCCGCAGTTCACCCACACCGCGGGCGTGCACGCCAGCACAGCCGCCAGCAACGCGATCCTCGGCCTGCGAAGGACGGTCGATACGGCCACGATCCCCCGCGTCACGTTCACCCAACCCGAAATCGCCGCGTTCGGCGTCGGACCGCACCAGGCTGCAGCGGCGGGGCTCACGGTGCGCGACATCCACCACGACCACGTCGACCGTGCCGTCGCCGAAGACCTCACCCGCGGGGTCACCCGGCTGGTCCTGGACCGCAAGGGCCGGGTGGTTGGCGCGTGCATTGTCGGGCCGCGAGCGGGCGAGTCGCTGGCCGAGCTCGTTCTCGCTGCCCGCCATGGCCTGCGCGCGCGTGACCTCGCTGCCGCGATGCACGCATACCCGACCTACGGTGACGGGGTGTGGAAAGCCGCGATCGCCGAGGTTCAGGACGGGTTGACGAAGCCGGTGGCCGCGTTCGCGACCCGGGCGCTCGGCTCGATTCGGCGGCGGCGCGTCTCACGCTGAACGCCGATCAACCCGGCCGGTCTAGCTGGTCGGCGAGGGCGGCGTCGTTGCCGGGCGTGCGTGTTCGGCGATGTCGTGACACCACGGCACCGGTGAGGCTCAGCAGCACCAGGGCGCCGATCGCGGCGAGGAACGGCAGTGAGCCCGGCTGATCGCCGTAGGCTCCGACCGCGACGTAGGCGGTGGTCCCGGGCAGGATCCCGAGCACAGTGGCCGCCAGGTAGCGCGATGCGCGAACCGCGGTGAGCCCACTGAGGGTAGTTCAGTGCTGTGAACGGCACGATCGGCACGAGCCGCGCCGCGAGCACGGCCCAGAAACCCCACGCTCGGCACGTCGATGAACACCGAGAGCAGTACCGCGGTCACCACGAGCACGGCCAGGGCGATGAGTCGGTATCGGAGGTCCGGGCGCATCACCATGGCGCGCCGGCGAGCTCAGATGGCACAGCGGTAGGGCTGGGGCATGCTGCCGTCGGCCAACCGGGCGGTGAAGAACCGTTCGGTCACCAGCTGCTTGCCCAGGGCCAGCGAAGCAGTGCCGGAGACCAACAGCATGTCCGGGCTGGTCTGCGCGTCCGCTCCGGCGGGATGCCAGTGCAGCCCGTCCGCGGTGACGGTCAGTTCCGGGGTGGTGTCGTCCTCGCCGATGTCCATCCCCTCGTCGGAGAAGCCTCGCCGCAGCATCGGTCGCACAGCGAAGGCGTCACCCTTCACGCCGAGCCCGGCCAGCATGTCGGCGACCTCGCCGATCTCGCCGGTGTTCTCGGGGGTCTCGGTGAGCGCGACTCGCACCGGCAACCCGAGCTCGATGGCGGTGGCGATCCCGTCCATGGTTCGTTGCCAGGACCCGCGGCCGCGGTGCACATCGTGGGTCGCAGCCCGAGCGCCGTCCAACGAGGTCTGCACCACCAGGTTCGAATGGCCCGCCAATCCCCGCAGCCGCTCCAGCCGCGGACCCCGCAACAGCATCGCGTTGGTCAGCAGCACCGTCGGCAACCGATCGACGGCGTAGTGCAGCATGTCGGGCAGGTCCGGGTTGAGCATCGGCTCGCCGCCGGTGAGGTAGAGCTCGGCGAACCCCTCCGTGACGGCCTCGTCGACGCGGCCCCGGAACTGCTCGAGCGTCAGGGTGCGGGCCAGCGCCGTGGGCGAGGACGCGACCGCGCAGTAGTCACAGGCCAGGTTGCAGTGGAAGTTGGTGTAGACCCACAGCCGAGCCGGAAAGAACACCGACCCGAACAACGGGATCACCGGCAGCTCCCCATCGTCGGCGACCTGCGGCGCTGTCCCCCAGCCGTCCTCGGCCGGTGTGAAGCCTTCAGGCAGCGAACTGCGGTAGAGGTGGTAGCGGCCGGTCGAACGTTCGCGCGGCGGCAGGACCTCCAGGCACGTCGTCCACCACCCGGTCTCGATCGTCTCCACGAACGGTCGGGGCAGCCCGGCCGCGGTCATCGACGCGGCCTGGGCCTGCCAGTCGTAGTCCAGCGCAACGAGTTCGACGCTCGCGGCGCCGTCCTGGATGTCGAGCACGGCGTACCAGACGTTGCGGGTGCCGTCGTTGGCCGGCTTGCCCAGGACCCCGACGTTGACGACCAGGGCGTCGCCCACTTGCCGCTGCCACGGCAGTCCGCTGTGCGTGCAGAGCACGACGTCCGCGCCGCTCAACGCCACCCGCGCCTGATGCTCCGCCTCGGGCAGCGAGTCCCACCAGAAGTCGTTGAGCGCCACCGTCGAGCCGTGGACCAGATGCAGCTCGCAGTCCTTGATCCTCAGGCGCCGTTCGGTCGGCAGGGTCCCCATCCAGGCCGCGAAGTCCGGGTCTGTGTGCGCGCGCGTGTGGTCATAGATCAGTTGCGCGAACTCGTTGTCACGCGCGTCGCGGTAGCCGCAGCCACAATCGGCGTCACCACGGGCCAGCGCGACGTCGTAGTTGCCGGCGATGCACCCGATGTCGGCCTGCTGCAGCAGCGGCCACAACGCGTTCATGTCGGCGCCGAACCCGCCGAGGTCACCGAGGCAGAACAGCCGCTCGCAACCGCGCCGCTCGGCGTCGGCGATGAACGCCCGCAGTGCGTAGGGGTTGGCGTAGGGGCCGCCGCACACTGCTATTCGCGTCATCGTGCTCCAGAGGTCGTCAGGGATGGGTTCACAGCAGGACCGGTTCGGCGCGCAGCGGCGCGACGTCCTCGAGCGAGCGTCGTGACGGATCCGGGCCGCCCCGGCGGGCAGCGACGCCGATCGTGATCGCGCCCACCAGCCAGAATGCCGCGACCAGCAGGTAGGACACCGTCGCGCCCAGATCGCCGGCGATGGTGGGCAGGGCGAGGGTGCCGACGATGGCACCGATCCGTCCGACGGCGACGGAGGTTCCGACGCCGACCCCGCGCAGGTGTGTGGGGAACAGTTCGGTGAACATCGGGTACGCCGAGGTCCAGGCCGCGGTGCCGACCCCGTTGGCGACGACGAAGGCCAGCGTCACCCAGAGCGTGCTGCCACTCTGGGTGGCGACGGCCAGGACCGCCACCGCGACAGCGGACAGCAGATAGCAGGTGCCGACCGTTCGCCGGTGCCCGACGCGGTCGAACAGGCTGGCCATCAGCAGACCGCCGGCCAGAGCGCCCACGTTGCCGATGATGTAGAAGATCGGGATGCCGGACTGGGAGACGTCGATCTGGGGAAGGACCACGACCGACATCAACGCGAACAGTCCGTAGTAGCCGAACGCTTCGGCCAGATCTAGCAGTGCGCCCAGCGCGAGACGGCCCGGGTAGTGACGCAGCAGCTCGGCCAGGGCTGACCTCGTCGATAAGACTGTCCGCGGATCGCTCGTTTCCTCGGCGAGTAGGCCAGATGGCGGGCGGCCTTCGAGCGTCTGGACGATCTGCTCGGCCTCACCAGTTCGGCCTTGCGAGGCGAGCCAGCGGGGGGACTCGGGGATGCGGCGTCGGAAGAACAGCACGACCAGGGCGACGAGGCCGCCGAGGACGAACATGTACCGCCACGACACGGCGTTGGACAGGGCGACGGTGTCGAGTGCGAAGTAGGCCAGCAGGCCGGCGAAGATCGCGCCGAGTGGCCAGAAGTTCATGACGAGCGCGTTGGCTTTGCCCCGCACCCGGGCCGGCATGAATTCTGCGATGGCGGCGTTGACGATCGAGTATTCGGCGCCGACTCCGAGGGCGGCGAGGAACCGGAATCCGTACACGAAATCAAGGTTCGGGCTCAGACCGGTCAGCACCGTGAATCCGGCGTACCAGAGCAAGGTGGCCACGAACAGTCGCCTGCGCCCGAACCGGTCGGCGAGGCGGCCGCCGAGGACAGCGCCGATGAGGATGCCGCCGAGCCAGACGGCGAGCACCGCGTCACGCTCGAACACGCTCGCGCCGAAGTGATCACCCAGCGGGCCGACGGCGCTGCTGAACATCTGCACTTCGAAGGAGTCGAACAGCCAGCCGGCGCCGAGCGCGATCAGGATCGTGGTGTGCAGGCGCTGCCACGGCGCGCGGTCCAACCGGGTGCCGATGTCGGGCTCAGTGGCCATGACGTGTCTCCTTCATCGCGTCGGGTGAGCGGGGTGTCCGGTCACGAGCCGGTGGCGTGCCGGGGAGGCGGGGTAACGCGATGCCGGGGCCTGCGTCGTAGCGCAGCCTGATCCGCTCCGGAGACACCCCGGCAAGGAACAGCAGCTTCAGGTACTGCATGAACGCGATCATCCGCAGCGTCCCGTGCCGGGTGAAGCGCCTGGACGAGGCGGTGCTGGTCGCGGGCAGGACCACCATTCGGCCGGTGCGGTGCAGGCGTCGGGAGAACTCCAAGTCCTCCATCAGCGGCAGCGGCGCGAAACCGCCGAGCCGCTCGAACACCTCGCGACGCACGAACATCGCCTGGTCGCCGAACACGTGATGCAGGCGCCGGGCCCGCAGCGTGGACACCCGCGCCAGGTAGTCCAACGATGGTGTGTATCGATCAAAGCGCAGGCTCAGGCCACCGCCGACCGTGCCCGGATCGGCCAAGGCTGCGCGGAGCTGGTGCAGCGCTTGTGGGTCGATCGCGGTGTCGGCGTGCACGAACCACAGCACGTCACCGTCGGCGTGACGGGCGCCTTCGTTCATCTGCAGTGCCCGGCCGGGACTCGCGCTCAGGACGCGAGCGTGCGTGGCGGCGAGGTGCGTGGTGTCGTCGCTGCTGCCGCCGTCGACGACGATCAGTTCGCAGTCGCCGAAGTCGCGGCGTAGACGGGTCAGAGCGGCCTCGATGATGTGGGCTTCGTCGAGCACTGGCACGATGATCGTCACCGCGAGGAGACGCCGGCCGGGCGCGGACACATGCTGGACGGGGCGGCGCGCCGTCGGCGGCCCGTCTCGGCGGGGCGCTCTCATGCCGGCCCGCTGACGTGGGCAGGTGGGCCCTCGCTCAGCCGGGTGGTGGTCGTGGTCCCTTGCTGGTTGAGGATCGATCGGATCGCAGTCGCGACGGTGTCGTCGGCGGCGAGGTGTCGCGCATCGTCGGCCTCGAGCACCAGGGGTCCGCCCCACAGGTCGGGATCGATGTCGAATACTTCCGGGGTCGGGCGGGCGAACGCGATCAGGTAGTAGCCGCCGTCCAGGGCTGGTCCGAACACCACGTCCACGCTGTCCTCGACCTGCCGGGCCGCGTCCAGAATGTGGCCGGCCCTCAGGTGCGGGACGTCGCCGCCGATAAGCACCACCGGACCGGGTCGGATCTGCGCCACGTGGGCGGGCGCCGCGCGCATGCGGGCGCCGAGGTCACTGCCGTGTTGGGCAAACACGCTCGCCGCCGCCTCGGCGATGTCAGCGATCTCGGCCACCGCGTCTGGCGGGTCGACGGCGATGTGCGGCGAAGTCGGTGCCGCACTGGCGACGGTCGCCGCGGTGTGCGTAATCAGTGCATGCTGCAGGCCGGCGCAGCCGGCCGCGCCGAGCAGCGGTTGTAATCGGGTCTTGGCCTTGCCTGGTCGGGTGGCGCGGGTCACCACCACGACCGTGGGGTGCCAGCTCACGTGTCGAACCGGTAGTTGGTGCCGGCGGCAGGCGGGAGCTGCGCAACGCGGCCGACAGTCGCGTCCACGACGCGGGCGAACACGTCGGTACTGGCGTGCATGCGTGAGATCAGCGCCTCGACCGGTTCCGGTGCGCTACCGACACCGTTGGCGTAGTCGGTGAGGTAGCCGAGCAGCAGGATCGGCACTTCGGCCTCGCCGGCCAGCACGACCTCCGGGCCGGCCGTCTGACTCACCGCGGTCACGCCGGCGCGGGCCAGTGCGGCGATCTCGCTGCGACTGTTGAATCGTGGCCCGTCGAGGTGGCCGTAGCAGCCATGCCCGATCACCGGAAGGTTCAGCGTGCTGGCGGCGTCGATGGCGTGCTGTCGCAGCGGTTCCGAGAAGGGTGTGTCGAAGATCCAGTGGCCGCGCCCGGGTGCGGCGGGGGTGTCGTGCCAGGTGCACGGTGATCCGTCGGGAAGCCGGTTCGCCGGGAAATACAGATCGTCGAAGACGATGACCGCCCCGAGTTCGACGGCCGGGTCAACCGCGCCGCAGACGGTCACGCTGATCACAAAGTCCACGCCACGGTCGATGATCGCGGTCAGGTTCGCGCGGTGCGCGACCTGGTGGGACAGGCGCGCATGCCGTGCGCCGTGACGGGGCACGTGCACCACCTCGACGTCACCCAGCTTGCCGTCGGTGACCTCCACGTCCCCGAACCGGGTCGACACGCTCGTCGTGCTCGCGTCGATCAGCGAGGGCCATCGGTAGGAACCGGAGCCGGTGAGGATGCCGACGCGCATCAGCCCTCCTGACGTGTGCGGACGGTGGGCAGCAACGGCAACGCCTGGCGCAGTGCCACGTTCTCGCCCGGGTCAAGCACGCTGTGCTGCACGCAAGCCGGAACGAGTTCACCTGTCTCCGGGTGGGCCATCGCGTAGGAACAGGCCTGCAGTCGCTGCTGGGCCGCCAGCACCCGGGGATGGTCGCTGGTCTCGCCGCGCTGCAGCGCCTCCCAGGCCGGAGCGACATCGGTCGCGTCCATGAAGGAATGCATGACAAAGGTGACCGGACGGATCCTGCGGTAGCGCAGCAGACGCCGCAGACCCACCGCGCGCGCCATCCGCAGCGTCCAGGCGGCGAACACGATCCCGACGGAGGGATGACGCGCGATGACCCGGGCCAGTTTCACGCCCAGCGTCGGCAACGGTGTGCCCGCGAAGTCGACGCCGCCGAGATGGCGGAAGAACACATCGCGGGTGTGCAGATCAGCGGGCTTCTCGTCGTCGAGGATCGGGAAGTAGCGGTCGCCGACGTAGAACCCGTAAGTCGTGCGGTTGCAGCGCTCATCACCGACCTGCAGCGCCCGAAACGGCAACCGCGTCCCGGCCCCGGCCTCGACCTGCGCCCAGACGTCATCGTCGGTGGAGTCCCGGTAGCCCTCGTGCCAGCGTCGGTCATCGCCCACGAAGGCCGCCGGCTGGAATGAGAACAACCCGAAGCCGTAGTCGTGGCAGTCGCGGATGACGTCGGCGATCTGGCCGAGGTTGCGCGGAGTGACGGTCATGTTGTGCGCAAGGAAGAACGCGATGCCGTGTTCTCGGCGCAGGTCGGTGAACATGTCGACGAACCGACCCCGGTAGGGGTTCAACGAGCGTTCGTCGGCGGGCCGCTCGATGCCGCGACGCCCGAACATGAGCATGTCGAAATGGCCGGCGAACGACAATCTTGGCAGCCGGGGCCGGCCGTCGGCGTCGAGGGCAAGAGCTGTCAGGTAGCCGGCGTCGAAGTCGCCGTGACTCATACTCATCGGCTCACGACCTTGCTCCCGCATCGCCAGCAGCGCGGCGGCGTGGTCATCCGGTGGCAGCAGGCTTACCTCGCCGCCGATCAGTTGAGCATGAGCACGTGGACCGCGACGCGCGCTCAGCAGCCGCATCTGGGCGCGGACCTGCGCGACGGTGTGGCCACCGTCAACGCGGACTCGGTTCGCGTCGCGCGAGTGATAACACGGTGTGCAGGCCAGGTTGCAGCGCGGGAACACCCCATGAGTGCCCTCGCAGCCGACCGCGTGCTGACCGAGCGTCTGTGCAGCAGTACGCACATGCTCGGGCAGCCCTCGCCAGCGTTCGCGCAACGCGGCTGAGGTTTCCGGGTCGACCGGCCGGGTCGAGCCCCACCATTGCCGCAGACGGGTCAGGGATCGGCTGCTCACGCTTCGGTGACCGAGCCGGCGTCCCAGAAGGCCACATGGTTCTTGATCTTTCGGGCAAGTGGGGAGGGGTGCCGGTAGGTCCAAGCGGCGTTGCGTTGCTCGACGCCGTCGACGCTGAGCGTGTAGTAGCTCGCTATGCCCTTCCACGGGCACAACGACTTCGCCCTCGTTCGACTGAAGTGTTCCTCGACGATCGAGTCCGGCGGAAAGTAGCGGTTCCCCTCGATCACGACCGTCTGATCGCTGCGTGCGATCACCGTGTCGTTCACTGTTGCCACGTAGGTCGTCATAACTGTCCTTCGTCCTCGGTAATAGGTTCGGTTCGGGTTCGGCACGCGCCCAGATAACCCACGCTGGCCACGATGAATGGGGTGGCGTATTGACCGCGACCCGCGCCCAGGTGACCCAGCCGCTGTGACCGGCAGCGATGACCGAACCTTGATTGACCGCCGACAAGATCGTCCCGACGATCAATGCGACGAGCCCGGCCACCCGGGCGGTCCCGCCACGCGCCACGACCGCAAGCGCCTGCGGGTAGGTGAACCATCCCGGTCGAAGTCCAGATGCTGATTTCCGGCTCACCCGATGCCGCCGGCCTGCCAGGCCGACCACGGCACGTTCCAGTCGCCGTAGCCGTCGCACGAGGGCCTGGTCGGTCCGCCGGTGTTGGTGTAGGTGAACACGTCGCCGAGCTGGGCGAACTGGAAGTACTGCTTCGCGGCAGCCACGTTCAGGTTCGTGCAGCCGTGGGAGGTGCTGCGCACCCCGATGTTGCCGCCGTTCCACGAGGCGGAGGGGACGAACTCACCGGAGTTGGTCAGCCGCACCGACCACGGCACGTTGAGGTCGTAGAACGGCTCACCCGGTGAATTCTTCATCTCCTCGACCCGGTTCTTCTCCATCACGATCTTCGTCCCGCCATAGGTCGGGTGGTCCGCTGCACCGAGCGAGACCGGGAACACCTTCTTGCCGTCAGATGTCACCGTCATCCGCTCGGTGCGCCCGTCGACCGTGGCAATATTCGCCGCGCCCGTGGACATCGCCAGGGTGAGGCTGTCGTCGTAGGCAAGACCCGTACCGGCCGACACGCCTTGCAGCGGCGCGTTCATCCGGATCTTCGCGTGCGCCGGCCAGTAGTGCTCCGGCCGGTAGTGCGCCTCGACGGTCGCGCCCTCGTGACCGGACTTCTCCCAGACCCACGCCCCGTCTGCCGGCCGGCCATTCACCGTCACCGCGACCGCCTTGTCAAACGCCGCCGCATCGGTGAGCGCCCGGTTGAACCAGGCGATGATCGGCATTCCGACGCCGTACACCTCGCCGTCGAACCCCAGCAGGGAGACATGGATCGGCTTAGGCGGCGGTGTCTGCGCCGCCGTCACACTGGCGGACGGCACGGTCGTCGACGGTTCCGCAATGCCGGTCGGCGTCCGCGCCGTACCGACCTCTCCCGCTGCGCCCACGGAAGGAACGCTGGTCGAGTCGGCGCCGTTCTGGGTAGTTGAGCAGGCCGTAGCCGTTCCAATCACCGCTGCGGGAACGGCAGTCACACGTACAGGAAGTCGCACGGGTCTCCTCGATAGTCGCGTTTGCAGGCCGGACACCTTCGACAGGGAAACCCTGCAAGCGAGCTGATTGCATCCCGGTTGGCGAAGCCATCGCTAACTGAGCAGCCCACGAATCGCACAGGCGTCCTAGCCGCGGCGTGACTGGCCGCGGCCTCCTCGACCCGGACGGCCCCTACGGGAGCCGGGAGAGCGCGTCCTTGATCGCCCGGTGGAACGTCGGGTAGGCGAAGGTCATCTCTTCGAGGTGATCGGACGGCGGGTGAGCGTGGACAGCGAACGCGAGGGCGCCGAGCACCTCGCCGGCGAGCGGGCCGACATCTGAGGCATCTGCGGCAGCCCGAAGACCGATGTGTGCTGCCGCAGGCTCGAACAGGTTCTTCGACCGCATCATGCGGGTGTGTTCGAGGCCGTCGCCAGCGCGGTACGGATCCGTTTCGCGGTGGCGTGAGCGTCGCGGTCGACGCCGTCGACGATCGAGGAGTTCAGTCGCGTCTGCCACGGCAAGCCCATCCAATGCAGCCCGGGCACCGGGCTAGCGCCGCCCCGGTGCATCGGTTCGCCGGCCGGGTCGAGGGCACCGGGGACCTCCAGCCACCTCAGATCCGGGCGGAACCCCGTGCACCAGAGCACGTTCTCGGCCCGGACGCGGGACCCGTCGGCGAGCACGAGGTCCCGACCGTCTGCTCCCGTGACGCGTTGGGTGAGCAGCCCGACCCGGGCCGCCTTGATCTCGCGTCGCAGGTCGGTGCCGATGATGGCGTCGCCGCGACGACGCACGTAACGCGACACCGGGGAGGTGGTGCGGGCGTTGAGGGTGCCGGTCAGGTAGAGCCACCAGTACAGGTCTGCCCCGAGCAGCGTCGCCGGCAGGAACCACGGCGGGCGGGGGCTGACCATCGTCACCCGGTGCGTATCTGCCAACTCGACCGCCAGCTGGGCGGCGGAGTTCCCGCCACCGACAATCACGACGTCTCCGTCCGGGATGTCGCCCGGCCGCCGGTAGTCGCCGGAATGGAGCTGGAACACACTGTCGGGCAGATCCCGGCCGGCCCGGGGGACGTAGGGCGCGGCAAACGGTCCGGTGGCTATCACGACGTGACGGGCCCGGATGATGGCGCGACTCGTCTCCACCCGGAACTCGCCCACGGTCTCGGTCAGGCGCTGCACTTCGTGCCCGGTCTGCACCGGCAGGCCGAACCGGTCCGCGTAGCGGCGCAGGTACTCGGCGACCTCGGTCTTGGTCGGGAAAGCTTCGCCGGCCGGGAAGCGCATTCCCGGCAGGGCACTGAACCGTCGGGGTGTGAACAGTCGCAGGCTCTCCCAGCGCTCGAGCCAGCTGTTGCCCACCGCGGCCACTTCGATGATCTGCACCTCGAGACCGGTGGTGCGCTGCAGCCAGTACGCCGTTCCGAGACCGGCCTGCCCGCCGCCGATGATCAGCACGTCCACCGATTGTGCGTGCGGATCCGTCGGGGCCCGTTCCGAGGTCACGTTGAGGCTGCTGAGCGCTGCGTCGGCAGCGTGGCCAGTGCGCCGATCAGGGCGTCGAGGGTGTCGCCGACGACGTCCGCGGACCCGAACAGCGGTGTCGGTGCCCCCTCCAGTCGCGGCGCCCAGCCGGTGGTCATGCCGACCTGCCGGGCGCCGTAGAGATCCCAGGAGTGCACGGCGACCAGCGCCGCGCGTTCGGCCGGTACTCCGGCGTGGGCGAGGGCGTGCTCGTAGACGACCGGGGCCGGTTTCCATGCCCGGACGTCGTCGATCGAGAGCACCGCTTCGACGTCGTCGGCGATTCCGGCGCGCTCGAGAAAGGCGCGAGTGGAGGCCGCGGCGCCGTTGCTCAGCGTGAAGACCCGCAGGCCCGCTTCGCGAGCCGCGCGTACGGCGGCGACCGCGTCGGGATGCGGGGCAAGCTCACCGAACCCGGCCACCACCCGGTCGGACTGCGCATCGGTCAGCGCGCCGCGGGTCTCGGTGTGCAGCGCGGACGCCGCGACCTCGGCGAACCCGGCAAAGCCGCCGGCCGCGGTCAGCGCCATCCCGTCGCGCAGCATCCGGGTGAACCATCCCGCAAGCACGGCGCGGTCGAGACCGAGTTCAGCCAGCCGGTCAGCGACCGCGTCCAGACTGGCCAAGGTCTCCACAACGTCGAACACGACCACCTCCGGCCGCACCCGCGTGCTCACGAGGGCTCCAGCGGCGGCGCGGCCGGCAGGTCGAGTTCGGTGCGCGCGTAGTGGTTGAAGTAGTTGGTGAACAGGTTCACTGCCATGTGGGCGAACGCCTCGCTCAACTGCTGCGCTGTCCACCCGGCCTCGACGGCGTTCTCCCAGGTTGCATCGGACACGTCGCCGACCTCGCCCGCCGCCTCACGCACCACCGTTACGAGCGCAGCAAGCTTGTTGTCGAAGTCGACGCGGCCCGCGCGGATCGCGACTGTCTGCGCCGTGTCAAACCCTGCCTTGGTCGCCGACAATGTGTGTGCCGCCTGGCAATAGTCGCATCCGTCGACGTTGCCGACCGCCAAGGCGATCGCCTCCCGGGTGCGCGCGTCGAAGCTGCCGTGCTCTGCGATCGCGCGGGCCATCCCTGCATAGACGGCGAGCACCACCGGTTGAACCTTCCGCTCTATGGCCCACCCTGAACCGGTGAACTGATAGCCGCCTGCGTTCGCCGCTCCGTTCTGGATCCTCCAGCCAAGAACACTGCTCTCAGAAAGCTGCTCCCGATCATCGAGACCTAACACGCAAGATCACTCATCTGCAGCTTTCGTTCTCGACCCGAAGTCGGTCCACCAGCACACGCGTGGCGTTACGTGCGTGCCGCCCCTTCGCCAGCTGCCGCGCGTTTACGCTGCTCATACGCGCCGTCCGCCCGCCGACGACGTGCCGGCCCGATAACGGAGGCTGCGGCTGCGGCGAACGCGAGTCCCGCCACAAGCAACCACCAGCCGAGCGCGGCGGAGTTCCACAGGACCGAGGCAAGGCCGACCAACGGTCCGCCGCAGATCACGAACAGCACAACGACGATTCCGACCGTCACCGCCAGGGCGCCTGGCGAAGGCCCATGCGGGATACAACAACTCACCTACCGGCTCCGATCCATAGGTGACAGCGATTGCGCCGTGGTTTTGGATACGGGCCGACGTCGCCTCGCTAGCGCCAGCACCGCGCAGGCGATCAAGCCGCCGCGAACGGCCACGTCGGCCACATTGAAATACGGCGGATACGGGGCGACACCACCCTCTCGATCAGATTCGCGGTCGCGCCGCCCAGAACAACTGCTAGGCATACGCGCTCGGCCCTCGTAGCCCGCGTCAGCGACCACCAGCCGAGCAACACGACGCCGAACGCCTCGATGATCCCGACCAGTAGCGGTGCTGATGATCCGAGCCCCCAGGCTGCGCCGCGGTTAGCCACCACCGCGAACTGAAGGCCGCTGTGCGTCGATCCGGCGCCCCCCAAGTGCGAGAGAGCCCACTGTTTGGACGCGAGATCGGCTCCGGCTACCGCTACGGCCAAAGACGTAGGCAACCACCAAGGCCGGGCAACGTCGCCCAGGCGAGGAGTGATCCGTGCCCTGCGCGACGGTGACCTGTGGTCGGACGCCATCTGCGGCGGCGTCACGTTCGTAGTGGACGGGTCAGCCACCAGGACGCAACGGCCAACGCGTCGGCCCCCCACGCAATGCCGTCGTGACCCGTGAAGGTCAAAACAAGGCTGATGACCACGAACAGCGCGACAGGTGACCAAGACGCCACCGACTTCATCCGGCCGGTTGAGGATGGAGCTTGCTGCCATGGACCGTCGCCCAACAGCGGGGCGAGCTGCCGCCACGTGGGATTCGTCAACGTGTGTGTCCCGATTCGCGCGGTAGGCACTGTCTCGCTGCCCGAGTTCACTAACCGCACCACATCACGAGCCGCTGGATCTTCCCAGATGTTGCGCCAGGTCGCGGGAACCTGCCGGCGGGCCAATTCACGACGCAGCCCGGAGCAGTAAGGACAGCCCGGTCGCCAGAACACCTCAAGCGGCGGACTGCCTACCGCAGATTCGTCTAACGGGCCCAACCCGCCGCCAGGAGTGTCCATCGCCATATACCGGAAACCCGGCGCGGCGCCGCAATCAATCCCAAGCGGATCCAGCGCTTCCTTCCGCCGCTCGAGCAGTCTGCACTAGCGCCGATATAGGGGGATTTCGGCGCGCACACGGCTAGGTTGACGTCCACGGCAACCACGACGAGCGCACGGAGCCGCGGGGGGCCCCGCTCCCCCGCCGGTGCAGTCGGTAGCGGAGCTTGCGGAGCAGTGGCTGACTGCCAAGCGGGCGCTGGAGTCGACAGGTCAGGCCGCAAGGGCCATAGCGACCGGGCGCGACGCGCTGAGGCTTCAACGCCGCCCGGTAGCCGCGCACCACGTCCGTGCTCCCTCGGGCGAAGAAGGGTTTGACGATCACCCCGTCGGCCTGGACCCGCCGCACCCACTCCGCCTCCGACGTCGCCGCGGTCCCCGCCGCACGGACCCGCTGCGCCAGGTCCTTCGGCGCCGTCAGGTCCATCCCGGCCCGCACAGCCTGGTACCGCTCGGCCGGCTTCTCCCCGCGCTCCGCCGTCCCGTGCGCCCGGCCCTCGACCCGCGTCAGGCCGTGCTTGACCTCCACCTCGCGACATGTGTCCTGGGCCTTCTTGAAGTCCAGGAACCGGCCGTCCCACCGGGTGCCGTCCTCACGCACCATCGAGGCCGCAATGTGGATGTGGTCGTTGCCGTTCGTGCTCGCGCCGTGGTGGATACCCACCCACCGGCACGGCGACTTCCCGGACACCTCGGTGAACCCCATCCGGTCCATGAAGTCCTGCGCCACCTCGTCCCACTTCTCGTTACTCAGCACCCCCTCCTCGGCTCCCAGGCTGAGGGAGCAGTGCCACACGTGCTGGTCCCGGTAGCCCATCACGACCTTCTCGCCCGTCTCCGGGTCCTGCGCCGTGACCTGGGACCTGATCTCCGTCCCGAACACCTTCCGCGGCTCGTCCAGGTACGCCGAGATCTCGTCCGCGCCGGAGACGCAGCCGGAGACGGCCGGCGCCCTGGCGGCGACGTCGCATTCGTCGCCCCCGCGCGATCTGCTTCACGTTGACCCCGATCTTCCCCAGCAGCCGCGAAATCCGGAACAACTCCCCCGCCAGTTCCGACGTCGCCTTAGCCGCATCAGCACCACCCGCCAGCGCCGACTCCACCAGCAACCGCGCCACCGTAATCCGCCGCCCCGCCGCCCCGCCGCCCGCAGGATCAACCGCTCCTCCTGCTCCGGCGTCACCTTCACCTTGCTCCTCAGTAATCCGGTGATCGAGGCTGCGCGACCTTGGCGCGGGTTCGCTCAGTTGCAGACAGTCGCCCGGTACGTTGAGCGCCGCTACCGACGTCAACACGGGGAGCAGGCCATCGGCAAGCGAGACATCGACCGCCGCGTCGTAGATGCCCCCGGAGACTCCGGGCGGGCGTCAGCGGTTGCCGGTGGCGTTCATCCCCTTCAGCGCCGGGATCACGTTGAAGGGGTTGAACCAGAAGCTGCTGCAGTTCTTCGGGCATCCCGGGGCGGAGCGGGCCACCACCTGCCTGCTGGCGTCGTTCGCGGTGGACTGCGTGACCTCCTGCCAGACCCGGCTGATCGTCATCGACGACCTACACTTCGCCGACTTCACGCACCGCCACGGCGTCGAGGTCGGAAGCACCTGGTTCGACGTCGCACGGGGGCTGGTGGTGGGCTGGTGGTGGGCCGGCCACCAGGCGTTCCGGGTGGCCCCGCCGGAGCCGCGCGCCGACGGTCATACCCGTCAGGTAGCGCGGCCCCGGGGGGTGCCTCGGCGGCCCGCGTCAGGTGGTGGGCTTGCCTGTCGAGGCGGCGACGACCCCGTGGTCGTCGACGTGGGTGGCGGTCAGCGTCGAAGTTCCCGTGCCGACGACGATGGCCCGGTCGCCACTCTTGATCTGGCCGATCGTGCCAGGGCTGGTCTTCGTGTCGCCCTTGGCGTGGACCTTCGTGCCCGAGCCCATCGTGTAGGTCTGGGTCACCCCGTCGGACGCCCTGACGGTGACCGAGGTCGCGGAGACCGCGGTCACCGTGCCCTTGATCTCGTCATGGGTGACGTCGGCGTTGGTCTTCGTGTTACGGGTCACCCACTGCGCGTGCAGGGCATGGGCCAGGCGGTGGCTGTGGTGATGATGCGCCTTGGCGGTCGACCCCGTGGTGGGGCTGCTGGAGGAACTGGCGGGCGCCGGGGCTGGCGTGCTGCCGGAAAACGAGGCAGCCAGTGCTGCGCCCCCGCTGCCGATGATGGTCGTGCCGAGGATGGCGGTAACGGCAACTTTTTTCCACATGAGGTGCTCTCCTTTACCGGCTCGCGCCTGTCGCAAGCTTCCGGTGGCACCAGCATCAGCGACGCGCAATCGGATGCCGTTCGGGTCCGCTATGACTTACCTATGGGCCACCTATCCGCGGGATGGGTGGCGCGCCTCTACCCGTCGTGACCTGCCGGGCTGGAGCGCCGCCGCGAACGGCGACCCCTTTACCTATCCCCCCGCCGCCGCCATCGTCATGCTCCCGCTGGCTGCCGTGTCGGAGTCCACCGCCCAGGTGATCTGGGTCGTCCTTGAGGTCGCGGCCCTGCTCTTGCTGTCGTGGTGCGTGACCCGTGTCGTGGGCTGTCCCCGGTCGTTGGCGTCCGGTGCGTGGCTGCCGCTGATCCTGCTCACCTTGGCCGTCTCCGCCCCGGTCGCCAGCAACATCCACTTCGGTCAGGTCAGCCTCTTCGTCGCCACCGCCAGTGCCGCGACGTTCCTCGCTGGTCGATCGGGGATCTGGGCCGGTCTCGCGGCCGCGGTCAAGTTCACCCCACTGGCCCTGATCCCTCCGCTGCTCGTCTGGCGTCGACGAACCGCGGTCGTCACCATGGTCACCTTCGCCGTCGCTACCGGCGTCGGCTGGTCCCTTCTGCCGACCGAGTCAGCCCGGTACTGGCTGCACGACCTGCCCGGAGGTAGCCGCTACGGCGACACCGCCCTGGCGGGGAACCAGTCCATCCTTGGTGTCCTCGCCCGCCACCCCATCGGTCAGCAGACCTGGGTCTACCTCGGCCTGGCCGCTGTCGTCGCCGTCATCGGGACCTGGCGCGCGGTCCGCGCAAGCCGGATCCCGGCTCGCCCGCGTTCGTGATCGCCTCCAGTGTGGCCCTGCTGATCGCCCCCGTCTCGTGGACCCACCACGAGATCCCCGTCGTCCTCTCCCTCTTCTGCGTCACCGCCCGCACCCTGAGGCGCGCCTGGCTGCTGCGGGCGAGCATCCTGGCCGTCATGACGGTCAACCTGTCTGCGCTGGCCACCCTCCCCGTCCCTGGATCGTCGTTCCTGAGCGAGACCCGAGTCGTCCTCATCGCCTGCCTCGTCCTGGTCTGCCGCTACCGCCAACCGACCCCAGCTCCAACAGCGGTATGAGCGGGCGGCAGCCGTTCGCCCACAACGCGGCAGATGCGGACGTTCGACAGGCTGACCGCTCATGCATAGACATGCAGGTGAGCCGGCGTTTGGCCGGCAAGAAGGTCTTGCGCCTCTCACCGGTCCAACTCCGTGGGACTGAAATTGGCCCGCACGGCCGCCCGTTAGGGGATCCTCAACCGACACACGCTGGAGCTTGTCTGTCGGTGCCGAGGTGGTTGCGCCACCCCGAAGGGCTCACTGTCAGTCGAGAAACCTCACGCCGTGGCGGTGGGTGATCGTTGCCGGGTCAACGCCATTTACGAGGTCGTCGAAGAAGTCCTCGATCCCGCCGGGGACGGCGATGATGAGCTTGCGCGCGGGACCATGGACGACGTCGTAGCTGTGCGGGACGCCGTGGGGTAGGAAGACGAAGTCGCCGGCCACAGCCGACCATGCCTGCTCACCGCAATGGATGCGGTACCGGCCGTCGAGGACGTAGAAAGCCTCGTCGACCGTATCGTGCACGTGGCGGGGAACGTGATCACCTGCCGGGGCGGTGCTGAGCAGAAGGCTGAAGGCGCCGCCGGTCTGGGCGGCTGAGGCGAGCAGGGAACCTCCGGCGCCTGGAACCGGACGGCCGCCGCCTGCGGTCACGATGAAACCCGAGTTGGTCATGGCGTCACGTTCCGGTGGCGACCCGAGCCAGGTCGCGTCCCACCGGATCGGTCACCGCAAGTCATTGCGACCCTGATCGGTGAGCAGTGCGGCTGCCTCGCGGGCGCAGCCCCAGGACAGGGTGACTCCGCTGCCGCCGTGGCCGTAGTTGTGGACGCACCGGGCGTCGCCGACCTGCTCGGCCTCCAGCCGCACGCTCGGCCGCCCTGGGCGTAGTCCCACCTGGTGCCCGCGCACCTGCGCGTGCCGCAGCCGTGGCTCAACCTCGATGCAGCGGCGCAGGATCTCCTCGGCCAGGGCCGGAGTCGGTTCCAAGTTCTCATCGTCCTCGACCAGGGTGCCGCCGAGCACGACGTGATCGGGGTAGGGCCAGTACGCCGTCCACACCGGGCTGAACGGGGCTTCGATGAAGAACTCCTCAAGCCCGGGGTTGTCAACGGTGACCTGCTGGCCGCGCACCGGCCGCACCGACGGGTCTGGGACGAGATCGCGGGCGCCGAGTCCCGCGCAGTTGGCTAGCAGCGGCGCCTGCCCGGCCAGCTCGCTTAGCGACTCCACCTCGGCCAGCTCGATCTGCCCACCGGCGACGGCCAGCCGTCGCACCAGGTCATCGAGGTAGACCGGCATGTCCACCAGCGGTGGGATGGCCCAGAAGCAGGCGGCGAAGCCCGTGGGCAGCTCAGCCGCCGCGCACAGTTCGACTCCGGGCGGTAACGGACCTGCTTGTCGGCTGACCAGCCGCCCGCGGCGCAGGGCCACCCCCGTGTTCTCGACGTCAGCCAGCGCGGTGAACTGCTCGATACCAACGCGCTCACGAATCCCGACCGGATCATCGGCGGGCGCGAAGCTTGGCCCGATCATCGCCGCGGCCACCGCAGAGGTCGTCGCTGACGGAGCTGCGCGAGTGCGGATCTGCACCTGCAACCCCGATTCGGCCAGGCACACCCCCATGGTCAGTCCCATGACGCCAGCCCCGAGCACGATGACGTCCGGTCGTCGTTCACCCATTCCCAGCGACTCCTCTCACCGCACCCCGGGGCGGCATGACCGGCGTTGCGCTCACTTCATCACGTCGTCCGGCGAAGCACGACTCCGACGCCTCCCGCTGTGTCTGTGAGGGATCGTCGAGCGGCACGGCGCGCCGTACGTGCAAAATGAGCGGCATGGTTAACACCGCGAGCGGCATCTTCGACGTCACTATGCAACCCGGCCCGGCGGAGCTCGACGGAGCGATCAGCCGCTTCGAGCTGTCAAAGACCTTTCACGGTGACCTGCAGGGCACCGGTGCGGGCGTCATGCTGTCGGGGGGAGATCTGCAGGCCGGCGCGGCCGGTTACGTCGCGATTGAGACAGTGGACGGCAGCCTCGGAGGGCGGCAGGGCAGCTTCGCGTTGCAGCAGTTCGGGTCGCTGCACGGCGGGTCGCAGACGTTGCACTACGAGGTGGTGCCGGGGTCCGGCAGCGGCCAGCTGGACGGGCTCACCGGCATCCTGCACCTCAACATCGACGAGGATGGCGCCCACCGCTACGAACTCGAGTACGAGGTGTAGCTCCGTTATGCCGCTCCGCAAGACGATCGGTCAGCGGGGCGGGGAACCGTTTCGATCACCGGGCAGCGGCGAACAGTTTGGTGAGCAGCGCGTGTAGCGTCCGTCGCTCGGTTGTGGTGAGCGGGATCAGGAGGCGCGCTTCGGCTTCGTCGGCGGCGTGGCGAAGCCGGGCGAGCAACGTGCTTCCGGTGTCGGTGAGCGTGACGGCATGGCGGCGTCGGTCGGTGGGGTCGGGGTTGCGGGCGAGCAGGCCGCGGGTTTGGAGCTGGTCGATGACCGGTACCGCGTTGCGGGGGTCGATGCCGACCAGGTGGCTGAGCTGCTGTTGGGACATGGCACCGAGCTGGTCCAGGGCGATCAGTGCGCTGTAGTGGTGCGGGGTGAGGTCTTCCTCGGCCAGGGTGTGCGCCCAGCGTCGGCGGGAGTCGCTGCCGACGCGGGCTAACAAGTATCCGGTGCTGGCCTCTAGGCCGGCGGGCTCGACCAGCCCGTGCGGCTCGCCCGGCGGGGGCTTGCGTCCAGAAGGCATGTTCGTCATGCTACATGACAGACATCACTCATGTCAGTAGTGCCTACTACCCAGGGAGTGCCGATGGCTGCTCAACGGATGTATGACCTGCGCGGACGCGTCTGCCTGGTCACCGGCACGACCAGCGGCATCGGCCGGGAGACCGCCCGTGGGCTGGCCCAGGCCGGCGCGAGTGTGTTGATGGTGGCCCGGGACCGCGTACGCGGCGCCGAGGTGGCCGCGGAGATTCAGTCCACCGGGGCGGCGGGCAGTGTTGAGCTGCTCATTGGTGACCTGGCCTGCCAGGCCGATGTGACGGCGCTAGCCGGCCAGGTCCGCCAGGCCCATGACCGTCTCGACGTGCTCATCCACAACGCCGCCACGGTCAACACCACCCGGCGGGTCACCGTGGACGGCATCGAGGCCACGCTGGCGGTCAACCACCTCGCCCCATTCCTGCTGACCAACCTTCTGGCACCACTGCTGCAGGCCACCCCGCGCTCGCGGGTGGTGACGGTCAGCTCCTACCTGCACACCCGGGTCAACACCATTCCCTGGGACGACCTGCAGGCCGAACACGACTACAGCGCGTCCGCGACCTACAACCTGACCAAGCTCTTCAACGTGCTGTTCACCTACGAGCTCGCTCGCCGTTGGGCCGGCACCAGCGTCACAGCCAACGCGCTGCATCCCGGCTGGCCGCTGAAGACCAACCTCGGACGTGAGCAGACCGGGCCCGGTGCCCTGTTCGATCGCGCCAGCAAACTCGTCGGATCCTCCGCAGCCAAGGGAGCCAGAACGAGTCTCTACCTGGCCGGCTCACCCGAGGTCGCCGCCGTCACCGGCCAGTACTTCTCCCGCCGCCGGCCGGCGACGTCCTCGGCCCTGTCCCATGACGCCGCGGCGGCCGAACGCCTGTGGGTACGCAGCGCGGATCTCTGCGGCCTGCCGGTCTCGTAAGAGGAACGCTCACCGGCGCACCAACAGGCGCAGCGAACCGGGGCCGGTCCGAAGTCACCACCCAACCCCGGGTGTCCCGTAAGACTGGTCCGGTGAAGATTCCCGCTCAAGACTCCCTATGCGCGACCTTCGACGAAGTGGTCGACGCCCTGAGGATCACGCTCCACGACGTCGACTCTCGCCTCCTCGACGGATGAACGCAACCCATCGTCTGACGACTGGCTAGCTGAGAAGTCATCCGCGCCGATGCATAGGTAGTCAGTCAGGCAACGTCCGCTCTTCGGCATGTGAGGAAGTCTCGGCCCGAGGATTTGGACAAGTTGGTGAGACGCGAGCCGCGACACCTCGGTGAGAACCTGCAGGTCACCGCTCCCCCGCGATGACAACCCCGGTGAGTTCCTACACCAAAGCGGCGTGCCGGCGCCGCCCCGCCGCCGCTCTTCCAGTCCCGCCGGCCCGCTGGGGGGCTGGAGAAGGTGTCAGCCGCCTTGGGCCTCTGCGCCCCGTGCTAGCGTCCGCCTTCTAAGGGACCCCTTCCGTGCACCGGACGTGTCTACCGTCACTGCACGGAGGCGAGACCCATGTCACGGCTCTATGGCCCTGGGCACTACACCGAGGACCCCTACTCACACATCGTGTCGCCTCACGGCATCCGGGTGGATGACCTCGTCTCCGTCCTGCAGAAGGACATCCGACGCGGGCACGTGGAGAACGCCGTGCTCGCGGGGTACGAAATGTTCATCACCTCGCCCGACGTTGCGCAGCATCTCTGGCGTCGCCTCCGGCTCATCGCGGTCGAGGACGTCGGGATCGGGCTGCCTTTGGGGCCGGTTCTGATCGACGTGCTGCAGCGCAGCTTCGACGCCACACCCGGTGGGGACTGGATGATGGCCTGTCACGCCATCCGTCTGCTCGCCATGGCGCCGAAGGACCGCACCAGCTCCGAGCACGCCGACTGGGTCGCCACCAAGGTCGCGCTCGGAGAGGCGCTGGTCCAGGTGCCGGACTACGCCCATTGCGTGCATACGCGGGCCGGGCAGGAGGCCGGTCGAGGTCTCGTGCAGTGGTGGGAGAAGGGCGCTCAGGTCAACGATGAGCTGCCCGCTGCGGATCACCGCTACCGCGACGAGCTGATCGCAATCCCCCGGCGGGACGAGGCGGACAACGGGACCGCACCTCCGCGATCGCGCTGGGTGAGCGCCGACCCGTCAGATCAGACCGGCTGATACGCGACCGCCGCCGCGGCCTTCCTAGCCGTAAGGGCAATGCCCGCGGTGAGGGTGGGTCAACACCCGCCGGCCCCTCTTGTTGTTGTTGTTGTTGCTGCTGCTGCTGTCGTGCAGTCACCGCTGTGAGCCGCGTTAACCTGTTGGTTTCGCGTCAACGTGTCGGCGCCGTGTGGGGTTGCGAGAGGCGGTTCCGTGCCCTTCAGGTCCCGGTCAGGCGGTTTCCGGTCGGGTCGCGCCGGACACTGCGCCACAACGAGGACCGGATCGCAGAGGAGGCGGCCCAGCTGGTGGGGTCGATGGTGTCGATCGCGATGGCGAGGGCTTCACGGACGTCCAAGCTGGTTGGGGGCGGCGGTTCGTCGATGCCTCCAGTGAGCATGGATCGTCCTTCAGGTAGGACAACGGATGGTTCACGGCGAAGCACGCGGACCTTTCGCTGACCGAACAGTGTGGTCCAACTGGTCAGCTGTTCCAGGTCGGAGGCATCGTCGAGGTAGGCAGCCGGGTCCTCGTGCAGGAAGCTGCTCAGTGCCGCCAGACGGGTTTTGGCTTGAGCGACGGCGCGCCCGCTGGCGTCGCGCCAGGCTTGCACCGCTTCGAGCTGGGCGGGGTCGATGGTCACCTCGTCAAGCAGCCGGGTGGCGGTGGCGGCTAGGGGCCCACGGCCCTGCTGGAGGTCGTTCAGGATGATCCAGGCCGTGGCCGTGGTGTCGGCCCGTCCGTGCAGGGCCCGCTGCAGTGCTTCGACGATGGACGAGCGGTAGATGGGTTTCTCCGCTGCGAGGGTGTCGAGCACGGGGGCGGTATCGAAGGGTCGGGGCGGCAGGTCCAGCGCTGCCAAGGTCACATCGAGCAACTGTTGGCGGAACGACGGAGTGTCCATGCCTACCGAGTCCGCGAGCAGTTCACCGGCAAGCTCTGACGCCATCCCTGTTCGTCGCGCGATGGGGTCGGAGCTGAGTTCGCTGAGCAGGCCGAGGACCCCACCGCGCAGGTGCTCTTTCACGTCGAGGCTCCTGGCGACCGCCAGCAGCCACACGTTGCGCCAGTGAGCCGACGGTCCTGCACCGGCGAGGCGAGCCAGGATCTCGTCGTCGGGACCTTGGGTGATGGCCCTGGCGGCCATGTACTCCTGCAGGCTGCGCACTTCGAAGCCCACGCCCTGCTTCTTGGGCACGAGCAGCACCAGCCGGGTGGTGGCAATGTCTACCACTGTGGTGGCCAGCCGGGCCGCAGTGGTGCCGTCGTGACCTTGCGAGGAGAGCCGGGCCAGAGCCAGCTCGTGCAACGTGGCCCGGTCCAGGACCGCGTCCGAGGCTTCGGCGTTCTCCGCCGCGACCTGCAGGTGCAACGCCACCTGCTCATGCACTTGCTCGATGTCCCGGCGGTGGACTTCGAGCAGTTCCCCTACCGGGCCGGGCTTGTTCATCTCGCGGCGGTAGATGGTGTCGAAGTACTCGTCGAAGAGGCGGTACCGACCCCGGGGTGCCCGTTCGCGGCCCTCCAGCAGCAGCGTCATGATGGTGACTTGTAGCGGTGAAACCATCAGTCGCGAGGTCCGGGCATCCTCGGTGGCCGCCCGGACCCGACGCAGAACCGACTGGCGTTCGGTGACGTCCTGCCCGAAGTGCTGCTTGGCGAATCTCTCAGCGAAGGTGAACGCCTCGGCGGGAACCAACGGCTTGAGCCAGACGTGTTCGGCCCCGGTGCCGGCGAAGTCGTCCTCGTAGCCCTGGGGTCGGGTGGTGATCACCGTCATCAGGTCACTGGTGAGCGTATCCGCGAGGATGAACAGGTCGACCAGTTCGTGCTGAATCCATTTCCGAGCTGTCGCGGAGGCCACCTCGTCGTACCCGTCGAGGATCAGCAGCCAGGGGTACTGATGAAGCCAGGCCCTCAGGTCATACCGGCCGACGTGGCCGGTGCTCGCGGTGATGGTGGCAGCGATTCGCCTCAGCAGACCACCCGGTTGGCCTGGGTCCTCCTCGGCCAGGGTGGCTAGGTTGATGCGAACGGGCCACCTTCGGTTCCGGGGGACCGGAATCCTCTGGTCCCGCAGCATCTCGAGCGTGTCGGTGATTACCGAGGCCACCAGAGGGCCGTGCCTTGCGGGTTCTTCCCGAAGAATCGCCACCCGGTAGACCTGAGCGAGCAGGTTTGTCAGTGTGCTCTTCCCCTGCCCGGGGCCGCCGATGAGCACCACCTTGGAGGGCTGGCTCGGGTTCCGGTCGTGCATCAGGACATGGTCGCCGATCGCGACGAGCTCGGCGACAGCGAGCCCGGTTTGACTTGCTGGTGTGCCGGCGGGCCGGAGCAGGGGTAGGTCGACCGCGACTTGCTCCAACGTGAGTCGGTTGGTGCCGCCGGCTTCGGTGAGCCGTACGAAACGGTCCTGGACCAGGCTTTGGGCGGCGTGCACGCGGAGCGTGTCGATTATGGATGCGGCCTGGCTCTCGAGCTCGTCCATGAGCTTGGAGAGGACGTCGCCGGTGGTGATGAAGCCTCGGTAGCAGCGGCGGATCTCCTGCGCGTCATCCAACATCGAGCCGATCTGGTCCCGATGCCAAATCAGCCATCCGCGAATGCCGGCCGCAGGTGCCAGTTCTTCCAGCGCCGCCGTCACGGTGTCGACACCACCGCCGGTGGCTGGCGACAGGACCACGTTGGTGCACAGCACCAGGTAGTCCGGGACCTTGCCCTCCTTGCGCCGCTTCTTGTTCGGGTCGGCCCAGTCCTTCAGCTCCTTACGGAGTTGCCCCATAAGCCAGGCCTGGTCCCGAGATGTGCCCGTGGACCGGGCCAGGAACTTCGCCTGGAGTACAACGAAGCCGTCCCACTCCAGACCGTCGGCGCCGGGCAGGCCCTCGATCTTGCCGGTGAAGGTGGCTTCGCGGCCACCGTCGGGTCCGTCGCCGAAGTGCGAGACCGTCGGACCTAGCTGCTTGTGAAACAAGGCTCGGGACATGCCCTCGAAGCCGTCGGTGCCGAGCCTGGTGAGGTCGTAGTCCAAGGCGTCAGCGCCTCCGCATGGTCGCTTCAGGCATGCGATGTTCTCGAGGGGCGGACGCGCCGTTCGGCACGGTGCCTGGCCAGCAGGTGCCGGTCATGCCTGCAGCGGCCCACGCCAGCGCTGACCAGCCTCTCACGCTAATGGCCGGTACGGGGCCGCCCACGAGGTGGAGTCAAAGACCAGCTGTGGACTCGATGGTCCACGCTCAGCCGCTGCTGAGGATTTGGACAAGTTAGTGAGATGGCCACCCGCTCCCCCACTTGTCGCGTCGCAGGTCAGCGGCGTGGCCCCAACGATAGATCGCGTGAGAACCTACAGTTGCAGCCGCCGCCGCTGCCTGATCGGACCCGGACATTACGGCGGCGGTCCTTCGGGATGCTGCTGTTAAACATGGCAGTTTCGGGTTGAGGCGCTGCCCCGGGCTGAGCTGTCCCGGCTCGGCGAGCAGGAGCGGACTACGACGAGGCGCCAGGTGTGGGACGCGAATCTGCCCACGATTCGCACCCAGCAGCTGGCTCACGCGTACATCACGATCGATCAGGTGATGGCCTCGGGCCGCCGTGACGGGGACCGGCTGCGTGGGTCGGTGGTCATCGACGCGACCCCGAACCTGGGCACTACCACGATGGCCACTCGGTACGCGGGACACGCACCGTCGGGTGTACCGCCGCCCTCAGCTCCCTTCGGCATCACTGCCGTGAGGACGTCGCCCGGCCGCGCCTTTGATGTCAGCTCGTCAGGAGCGTCACGAGTTCGTCACCGGCCTGGCTCACTTGGTTGTTCTCGGTGAAGATCCGCCGGCACCCGTCGAGCTCCGTCTGCATCCATTGGTTGTCAACGGATATGACTACGGCAAAGCGGGTATGCGGCTGCGTGCACGCTGCCGCTGGCCGGGCGGCGGCCACCAGTGTCGCGACGCGGCGCCCTTCCTCGGGGGTCAGGGCACGACCACCGGTCGGGGTTCCCCGCTGCCCGTCGACGGCGTCGTAGCGACACACCGACACCGCGGCGGCGCCGGTCGACGGACCGGGCGCTGGCGTTGACACAGCCTTGTTCAGGGCGATCATGTCCTTGAAGTCCGAGCAATTGCCTGTGACCGCCGCCTCGGACCGTAACTGATGGTCCTTGGTGGTCGCGACGGTGACCCAGCCGAGGGCGTCGTAGGCAGCGTGCACCTCGTGGCGGGTCAGCCCGCACCCGTCCTGTGGCGCCTTGACGGTGACGGCGCCCGACGACGTCTCGACGATGACCGCAGTCAAACCGTCAGCAACCGCCGGGCACGCACCCGAACTCGGCGGCTCGGAAGGCAGCGCCAACGCGGTCGTGAGCGGGGTGAGCGTGGCTCCGGCTACACGCTGCTCGACGAGTGTCCACCACTCGCCGTCGCCGGGCACACGTTGAAGGGACCCCACGCAGCGCTTGACCGCAGTCACCTGCTCGGGCGGCGGCAGTTGACCGACCGGTGGTGGGGGCGGGCAGCCGGGTGGTTCGATTTGCGCCACGGCCGCGTTGCTCGTCGCGGCCGCCGCCCCGGTCTGCGCCACGGCCCCGTTGGTCGTCGAGGCTGCCGCCCCGGTCTGCGCGACGACGGAGCCGGTCCCACGGCCGCAGCCGGCGAGCAGGAGCAGCGCGATGGTAAGAAGGACGACGGCCCTCACCCTGGCGTTTCCCATCGACACACCGTAGAGCCCCGCGTCGCCTTCTAGCGGAGTTCCGCTACGTCACCGCCGAGGCGGGACGTCGTGACCAAGTTGACGGCGGCTCGAGCGGAGCTGGTTGTGGCGGGGCGACCCGTTCGAGAGCTTCCTTCGCACGCTGGCATAACGCACTACCCAGGCTGGTGGTGATGGGCGACGGCTGGCGACCTTGTCGGCTACGAGAGCCTGCTTGAACGGTCTCGGCTGATCGCCGCTGACAAGTCCGGATGGAAGACTGCGGGGGTGCCAGTCACGAGGCCCATGGGCGTGACCGATCGGCCGGTGCTGGCGAATTTGGCGTTGGCGAACCGGACTTTCCTCGGCCCGTGGCAACCATTGCGACCTGAGCGGTTCTACACCTTGGCCGGTCAACGGGAAGCCCTCGGCGAGTTGTTGGATCAGCAGGCGGCCGGGACAGCCGCCCCGCTGGTAATCGAGGACGACAGCGCGGATCTGGTTGGGATGATTACGTTGCAGTCCATCATCAGGGGGTGCGTTCCAGTCGTGCAGCGTCGGCTACTGGCTGGCGGAGACCGCCCAAGGTCAGGGCTTGGCGACCCGAGCGTTGCACGAGGCGACGGTGCTGGCGTTCGATGAGTTGCGGCTGCACCGGGTACAAGCCGAGACCCTTCCGTCTAACCTTCCCTCGCAGCGGGTACTGCAGCGGGTGGGGTTTGTCCACTACGGCTCAGCACCGTCGTACATTCAGATCGCAGGACGCCGGCAGGACAACCTGCTCTACCAACTGCTAACGCCAACCCCCGAACGAGTCATCACAAGGTGAGAGCGGCCGGCTACCACACCCCCTGGTCCGAGGATTTGGACAAGTTGGTGAGACCGCCTCCATCTCACCATTCTGTCGCGCCGCTGGTGTCAGAGGCCCGCGGCGATGACAGATCGCGTGGGATATCTACAGTGCGTTTCCCCCGGATACAGGTCAGGAACGCACCGCGTTCCCTGCTTGCGTCATGCGGTCTCCCGAACCGTGGTCAACCGGTACCTGAGACCGCCACGGTGGGGCGATTCGAGTTGACACAAGTTGCAGCTCGGCGAAGAACGGCACGGGCCACCGCAGTAGCGCTAGACACACGGGTGGCTCCGACCGGGAGGGAACCGGTCGAAGCCACCCACTGGCTGTCCAGCTGGAGCGCTAGTTCACGACGACGCTCTGCACCTCGGCGACCCCGAATCGGGACGTCGTCTGGGTCTGCATGTTGTTGAACGCACCGCCGGTGCCGTCCGACCCGGTCCAGGTGACGTTCCAGGTGATCGTGTACGTCGCGGTCACCTGGTCGTCGCCGCCAACCCCCAAACTGGACTGGAGGTACCGGTAGGAGCAGCCCTGCGGGTTAACCGGTGCCAGCCAGGTCCGGTCGTTGGCCTTCCACGGCGAGCCTGGACCAGGACAGGAGACGCTGTGCGACCCGTCTCCTGGCGTGAAGCCAAGGCTGACCGGGGTGGCCGTCGCCTTGCCCCACACCGCTCCAGTGGTGACAGTTTTGCTGACCGGCTGGAAGGTGGCCGGGTCGATCCAGAACCAGGTGTTGGCGTTGACGATCGTGTACGGGTGACCGCTCTCCTTCAAGATCCCCGACGGGTACCTTGACGGCACCGGCGACGGCATCACTAGCTCACCGAACGCCGCCTGCGCCAACTGGGCCGACGTCGGAGGCGGCGGAGCAGCCGGAGCCCCCGCCGGAGCCCCCGCCGCAGCCAGGGCTGCGGCCGCCATGCAGTTCGCTATCTGCGCAGGCGAATTGGAGCAGTTGGGGTTGCTGAGATTATTGAACCCCATGGGGGCGAAGGGGTTACTACCCACGTTGGAGCCGCCCTGGTAAGCGCCGGTGGACCCCACCGGCACAATCGTGCCGCCACTGCCCCCACCGGCCGGTGCCCCACCGCCGGAGCCCACGCCGGCGGATGCCCCGCCGCCACTGCCGGCTGGTGCCCCGCCACCACCTGGCGAGTTGACGCCGATGAGCACGCCGCCGAACCCAATAACCGGTGTGACCACCACGGGGGGTGGGGGCGTCCCATCGGCCCAAGCAGGCCCTGCCATTCCTGAAAGAACACCTGCGAGAAGTACTGCTCGCGCAAGACGTGTCACTTTCCGGGTGTGCATGTTTCTCCCAAAAGCGCCTCTGAATTGGCGACCTTCCACCCCTGCGCCGTCCGCTGCAAAGTGCCTCGGAATGGGGTGTTGACGGTTCCGACGGTGAGCTTGTTGCCTGACTTGCTGTCTACGACTCCGGCCTGTGAGCCGTCTGCGCAATCGCTCAGCACAGCGGTGTCCTTGCCCGCAACCGGCTGGCGCCAGGTGATGTACGAGATCACCCGGCCATACCCAGCCTTGTGATCAGCTCGGAACTGCTGGTCCTCGGTGCGCAGCCTCCCCAGGGCAGGATCGACCGCAACAGCGGTGATGGCTGCCTCGACTTGATCCGCAGGCAGCGCCTCTGCGGTCAGTAACACGCCTAGAAACTGGCGCCAGACCAGCTCGGCGGCTTGCCGGTCTTGGGCTTCTTTGGCGGCCGGGTCGACGGTGGTTGAGGTCGATGCTGTCGGGGTTGCCGGGGCTGTGGTGGAGCTGGTGGGGGTTTTGGTGGCGCTGGTGATGGGCCCGGCGTCGGCGGTGGTGTTGCAGCCGCCGAGGGCCGCAGCGACGGCCGCGGCGGCGAGGATGGTCAAGGTGGTGTGGCGGGTGTTCATGGGTGGGCCTCCTTCCCGCTGGGTCCCAGCATGACGCTTGGGTGCGACGGCCTGAACCTGGTGATGCTCATCGGTGTCCCCTGGTGGTGCGGTGGTGGCTGTGGTGGCGGTCAGCTGGCTCGGGAGAGCCAGTCGCGGTGGCGGGCGAGGATCTGTTTGGTTCGCTCGTTCAGCTGCATCGGCGGCAGCCCGTCGTCGGAGCGGTTGCAGACTTGGTCGATGACGATCCGGTGCGCGCTGTCGGGGCGGCCTTCGGCGGCGGCGACGGCGGCGGCGTCCAGCCGGGGGATCTCCTCGTGGGGGGCAGCGAGCTGGGCGATGTCCACGACCGCGCGGGCGGTGCTGGTGTCCCCGGCGGCTAGGGCGTTGGTGGTGACGATGTGGGCGACGTCGACGATCGCGGCCGTGTAGTAGTGGTCGAGGCGGTCGCCGCCGATGAGCCAGGCGGCGCCGCTGCGCACGTGGGCGAACGGGGTGCCGGTGACCAGCCGTAGCGCGGTGGCGTAGTCGTCGATCCCGTGTTGTCGGCGGGCTTGGCCGCGGACCCGCAGCCGCAGGAACAGGTCGGCGTCGACGAGCAGCCCGGTCAGCTGGTAGACCCCGACCCCGCGGGCTTTCCCGGCCTCGGTCTTGTCCGCGTGCGGCACGTACTCCTGCCCGGTGTCGGGGCGGACTCCGAGCAGGTCCCGGACGTTGTGGACGTACTTCCGGGCGGTGCCGGGGGCGATGTTGAACGCGTCAGCGACCTGGTCGACGGTGGCGCCGTGTTCACGGGTGGCCAGGTAGGCGATGTGCTCCAGATATGGGGCGAGGTGTTTCGCTTCGACGCGGGGGGCTCGGACGGTCAGCGGGCCTAGCAGGGACAGCCTGGGCTGCTGGCAGTCCCGCTGGAACCAGGCGGCCACCTCCGCATCCAGGGTGGGGTCGGCCTCCTCGACCCGGGGCCGGACGTCCTCGGGGACGTTGGGGGCAAGGACGTTCAGGTCGTCGGTGGTGGTTGCGGCCGCCTCGAGGTACACCTCGTCGGCCAGCGGCAACAGGCAGGCCGCCGCGATGCGGGCGCTGTCGTGCACATCGGGGGCGGCCCGGGGGTGGACGAGCTGGCCGCGCAGCGCGCCGGCGGCGTCGCTGTACGCCTTCCACGGCTGCTCCCCGGCCGCGTCGGGGATCTTCTCGTCGCCGGCGGTCCTGGCGTGCGCCAGCAGCATCGCCACCCCGCGGGCGGTGTCCTCATCCCAACCGCCGGCGGTCACGGTCAACCCGAACGCCGGCAGGGTCAGCGTCCCAGCCGCATCGACGTGGGCCACGGTGGCCCCGCCCGGCGCGGTGTCAGGGTCGAAGTCGGTGGCCATGAATACCAGGGCGGTGCCGGTGGCGCCGGGCCGGGTGGCCAGCAGCTGGAACAGGTCGACGACCAGGGACGTCCCCGCCGACTGGGAGCCCGGGTCGGCGGGTAGGGCGTCCCCGCAAATCAGCAGGGCGTGCGGGAGCCACGCCTCGTCGGCGACGGCCCGGCGGCGGCCCTGCACGACGGTGACGTCGTTGCTGGCGGCGAAGTCGGCGGTGCTGACCGCCCATGCGGTGGCCTCCGACAGGACAGCGGCTGCGTCGCTGCTGGCGGCGTACCGCAACCGGCTGGGTGCGGCGTCGACGAGCTCCCGACCGAACCCGAGCAAGGTGACATTGACGGAGTCCGCCCACGGGGTCAGGCCGAGCTGGGCGGCCAGCACCCTCGCCAGCTGCAGGCACCGGGTGGGGTCGCCGGTCAACACCAGCGCACCGACCTGCTCCAGGTCCAGCAGCCACGAGCTGGTGGCGTCCGAGCCGAGGTGCACCAGCGTCGGGTAGAGCGCCACCGGGCTGGTGTCGTCGGGGTCCGGGCCTGCGGTGTGGGTCTCCGCGGCGGCCGGGAACCTCCAGATCAGACCGGCGGTGTCACCGGGGCGCCACGGGTCGGCCAGGACAACGGGTAAGGCCAGGTGCACGATGATGTCGTCGTCAGTCAGCTGCACCGCAGCGACCTGCAACGTCTCCGCGTCGCTGGCGGCGACCCGGCACAGCACCTCGTTCAGCCGCGCGACCTCAGCCGCTGCGGGCCCGCCGACGGTGACTGTGGCCCGCTCAACCGGGATCAGACCGGGACGTGTCGCAGCAATACTGCGGCCCGGGCGGCGGTCCCGGAACTGCTGGCGGCGGACCAACGCCAGCGCACCGAACACGGCCGCGGCCAGAATCCCGCCGCCAGCAGCGAAGCCGGCCACCGTCGCGCTTGATGACTGGCCCACCCGGTCCAGGCCCGGCGGCGCCGGGGTGGCCGACGCGTCGCCGGCAGCGCGCGCCGGGGCGGAGGGAGCCGAGGCGGTGGTGGGGGTTCCGGTGGTTCCGGTGGTGGCGGTGGCGGTGGCGGTTGGGACGCTTGCGCCGCCGGGTCGGGGTGGGTCGCTCGCGGCGGCTGGCTGGTCAAGGTCCTGCGGGGAGTGCCGGCCGGCTGCTGGTGTGGGAGTGATCGGCTGCGGTCTGGGGGCCAGCTCCGCTGCTGACGCAGCCGGTTGGGGCGTCGCCGGGGTGGCGGTTGGTGCGGCGGCTGTCGGGGGCGCGGCGCTCGTCGCGGTGGGAGACGCGGCCGGGCCGGCCAGGGTGATGTCCCAGCCGGGTTCGATGTGGTCGGGGTTGTTGAGGTGTTTGCCGCCGGGTTCGGCCTTGCCGGCGTTGGCCGGCCAGATGGTGTGCCAGTCCGGGACCCCGTGTTCGGCGGCGATCTCGGACAGGGTGTCCCCCTTGCCGACGGTCACGTGCCCTTCCGGCGCCTGCGCTGCGGCCTGGGTCACGGCGGGGCCGGTGGCGGCGGCTGGGGCGGGTTGGTGGTGGTGAGCCGCGGGCAGGGTCAGCACTTGGCCGGTGTGGATCTCGAAGTCGGGGCCGAGGTGGGCGTTGAGCGCGGCGATCTCGTGGTAGCGCAGCGGGTCCCCGAGCTGGCGTTCGGCGATGGACCAGAGGGTGTCGTGGCGGTTGACGGTGTACCGGGTATGTCCTGACGCCCCTGCCGGTGCCGAGGACGCTGCCGGTGACGTTGGGCTGGCGGTGTGGTGACCGGACGAAGCGGCCTGCTGGTGGACGGCGGCGGGGGGGCTGGCGTGCCGGCTGGGCGGCGGGATGGTGTGCCGGGCCGGGCCGGGATATTGACTAGCGGTAGCGGCGGTAGCACTGGCGTGGTGCCCGTCGAGGCTTCCACCATGTCCGGAGCCGCCGGAGGTCCCCGGCAGGCCGGCGGCAGCGGCGTGGGGTGCGGTCGCGGTCAGCAGCGGCGCGGCGACGAACATCGCCACGATGGCGGTGACCAGCAGCGCGGCCGGCCGCGCAGACCAGCCAGGCCGGGGTCCGCTGACCGGGCGGACGGGGCGGTTCCCGCGGGTCCGGATCGCGGCGCCGATCTCGCGTAGGACCGAGATGGTGAAGGCGGCCCACAACAACCACACGATGACGGCGAGGACGGTGAACACGGCCCGCCCGGAGGTGTCCGGTCCGGTCAGCGCCCGCCACACGGCCGGCAGGTCCGGGACCGAGTCGGGGAACGCGCCGATCCGGACCAGCGCCGCCGGTACGCCGGCGACGAACAGAGCCAAGAGGAGGGCGGAGCTCAGGCCTTTGACGATGGTGACCAGGCGGGTCATGGGGTGCCTCCAGTACGGACTCCGAGCAGCAGCTGGGCGGTGGCGTTACGCGAGACGGTGTAGGACAGGCCGCTGATCGGGCCGGTCGCCGAGGCCTGGACGGTCACGTCGATGCGTCCCGGGGCGGCGACCGCGACCGAGCCGGCCATCCCGGCCCGGGAGATGATGCCGCGGGCCGCCGCTGCGGCCGCGGCGGTGCGGCTGTTGTCGTCCGGGCCGCTGGCGTAGCTGGCCGCCCGGGCGGCCTCACCGGCGACGATGTCGGCGCGTTCCCCGGCCCGGATCCTCGCACCGCCGTCGGCGACCAGGGCGGCCACCGCGAGGATGGCCGCGAAGGTGACCGCCACCCACAAGGTGATCGACCCACGATCCGGCGCCGCCTGACGCTGCGCCCGCTGCCAGCGGCGTGCCAGCCGGCTTTTTGAACCCGCCCAGCGGCTCATGGGCCGACTCCTGTGTTGGCGACCCCACGGTTGACGTCGAGGGGACTGACCCCTTGGTCGGAGACGGTCCGGCTGCCGGGCACCCCGGGGATCGCCAAGTCCGAGAGGTTGACCAGGCAGCTGACCGTGACGACCACGGACTGGCCCGGGATACCGGCGGCGGCGGCGGCGAAACCGCTGGGGTCCACGCTGACCTGACCCCCGCCGACGCAGTGCAGGTCCTGGGCAGCCAGCGCGGCCCGCGCCGAACCGGATGCGGCCGCCGACGCGGCCGAGGCGTTCCGGGCCAGAGAGGCTTCCCGGGCGGCGTTGCCGGCGATGGAGGTGACCGTGTTGTTGGCGACCGCGACCCGGCCGGCGAGCACCATGAACCCGATCAGCAGCAGCATCACCGGGACTAGCATGGCCAGCTCGAGCGACGCCGACCCGCGGTCCCGGCGGCAGGGTCGCCCGGCCCGAACGCAGGCTGCTGAGTGCCTGCTCATGGCGTCCCGCGGGTGAACCGTTCGATGCCGGCGGTCGAGGACTGGCCGACGGTGAGATTGAACCCCGGCAGGGGGATGACGTTTTGCGCCTGGCCGGAGCATCGAACGTCGACGGTGGCGGCGGTCCGGGCCTCGCTGACCGCCGGCGCCACGACCAGGCCGCCGGCGACGTCGGACAGGTAGGCCCGGGCGGCGCCCGCGCCGGCACCCGGCGGCGCGTGCAGGACCTTGCCGGCCCGTACCCCGGCCTCGGCGGCGGCCTGGCACATGCTGCGGGCCGAGAACCACATGCCGGCCTGGATCGCACCGAAGGTGAGGGTGATCACCAGCCCGAAAAGGATGGCCAGCTCAAGGCTCAGCGAGCCGCGATCACGCCGGCCGCCTGCGACGGTGCGCACCCGGCATCGCGGCACCGCCAGCAGGCGGCGCCGCGACACGGCCGGAGTGGGTTTCACCGTCTTGACGGTCAGTCCAGGCAGGTCCGGGTCAGCGGATCTGGGAGGAGTGGCTGATGATGGCGTTGACGATGACCACGCCGAGGGCGATCGCGGCCCCGGCCAGCACGGCCGTGGCGATGGCCAGTTCGAGGGTGACTGCGCCCCGGTCCCGGCGGTCACCGAGGCGCTGGTTCAGCCGTTGGTCGGTACCGGCGGCCAGCGAGCCGACGAGCAGCGCCGTCATGGTGACCGCCAGGATGAGCTGGCCGGCGAGACGGTGGACACGGTTGTTCATGGGTTCCTTCTTTCATCTGGTGGTGCAGGGTGTGGAACGGGTTGGTCGAACAGGTGTGGGCCGGGGTTAGCCGCCGATGAGGCGGACCGCAGCGGGATAGACCAGCAGGGCGGCGAAGCAGACGAACAGGCACACGGTGGGCACGGTGAGCCGTTCGGTGGCTAGCCCGGCTTGGGTTTGCTGGGCGGTGTTGTCGGCGTGCCGCATGCTGCGGGCCTCGGCCATCAGCGTGTCGAAGACGGCGGCGCCGTCCGCGGCGGTGGCCACGATGTCGGCGAGGTTGACCAGCTCGTCCACGCCGATCCGCCTACCCAGGTCGCGTAGCGCATCCCACGGCTGATGGTTGTTCAGCTCGGCGCGCAGAACTTCGGTGTGGATCAGCCGGAACGGCCGGGCTCCGGAGACCCGGGAGGCTTCCTCGAGGGCTTCGGCGGGTGACCCGCGGGCCTTGCGTTCAAGGCCGACCAGGGCCAGGAACGCGGCCAGCGCGGCCCTAAACTCCGTCCGGGCCTTCTCGGCGTCCTCGGCGACCTGCCGGGACGGGTTGACCCAGGCCAGCACCGCCAACACGACGCACGCGACGGCGGGGATGGTGAACGGCAGCCGGACTCCGGCAACAGCCAGGATGGTCCCGAACAGGGCCGGGACGACCGCGCCGCCGGCGGTCCAGCCGAGCTTGGTGACCGCCAGCTCGGCCCGGCTGCGGCCGAGGATGGCCAGGTCCTCGTCGCTGGCGCCCAGGTGCCGGTCCGCGAACTCGGTCACCGAGGCAGGCAGCCAGGGCGGGCCGGTGGTGGTGGTGGCGGCGTCATGGACGCCGCGGCGGGCCGGTTGCGCGTTCAGCTGGGCCATCACCGTGGCCAGCCGCGGCGGCGCCGGCCGCAACGCCCGAACCAGCAGCGCCAGCCCGGCCAGGACAGACATCCCGCCGACGGCGATCAGCTGCAGCGGGTTCACCGGGACACCGCGGAGCCGCTCGTCGCGCCGGTGGCCGGGTCGGTCACGGGGGCGTCGTTGAGGTCCTGCAAGAACCTCGACCCGACGACGGGCCGGGACAGCCGCTGGAACCAGGCCAGGGTGAACCCGAAGCCGGCGACGATGACACCGAGGGCCAGCTGGCCGCCGAGGCTGCCGTAGGGGGCCATGTAGGTACGGGCGAAGATCGCCAGCAGCACCCAGAACCCAACGGTGACGGCGAGGATGCCGCGGACGTTGCTGATCGACTTGGTCTGCTCGGACAGGATCCCGCGGCGCATCCGGACCTGCTCGTCGACATCCAGGGACAGCGCGGACAGCACGTCGGCCAGGCCGATGCCGCCGTGCCGGGCCCGCACGATCAACGCCATCGCCACGTGGTCACCGACCGGGTCGGCTATCTCCGTGGCGAACTGCCGCAACGCCGGCTCCAAGCCCTGCGGGCCCATCCGGGAAGCCAACGCAGCCGTCTCGGTAGCGATCGGCGGGGGGCTGGTCACCGCCGCCCGCGCCAGCGCATCCTGCATGGTTTGGGCGGCGCCGGACCCGAGCAGGTCCGCCAGCCGCCGGGTCCACGACGCCAACGCCTCCAGCCGGGCGATATGCCGCTTAGAGGCCGCCGAGGGCCGCAGCAGCGACGGGGCCACCAGCACCACCGCAGCCGCGCCCAACCCGGCCGCCACCCACCCGGTCAGCAGCGCGGCCACGATCCCGACCGGGACCGCGACCAGCTGCTCCCTCCGCCACCGCATACCCCGGCCCGCATCCGCCTGAAGGGTCGACGCCGCGGCGCGCTGCGGCATTTGCACGCCGGCCAGCAGGGCCACCAGCAGGGCCAGCCCAGCCAGGACCAGCATCCCGCCGGCCGCGATCAACAGGATCATGCCCGCCACCGGCCCTCGCCCTGTAGGCCGTCCTGCCGGTCCCAGGTGGAGGTGCCGGGGTTGAGCCAGTCCAGGTCGAACCCGACGTCGACGAGCCGTTCCGCCAGCTCCGGGGTCGGCTTGTAGCCGGTGGTCACGGCCCGCCCGTCGTCCCGGGGCGCGAACAGCTGCTCGGTAACCGGGTACCCGTTCTCACCCAGCCCGCCGGAGTGCACCTGGACCACTTCGGTGACGTAACGCTGGTGGTCCCGGTTGCGGGCCACGTGGACGATCACATCCAACGACGTCGCAGCCATCAACGCGAAGTCTCCGGGCAGCGGCGGGTTCGCGGTTCGGACCATCTGTACCAGCCGGTCGAACACCCCCCGGGCCGAGACTGAGTGGATTGTGCACATCACTCCGGCTACGCCGTTTGAGGCTGCATCCAACAGGTAAATCGCGTCCTCCCCCCGCGTTTCTCCCAAAATTTCGACGTCCGGGGAGTCCCGCAGCGACTGCTTCAGCAGGTCACCCATGGTGACCTGGCCGCGGCCCTCCGAGTTGGCCGGCCGGGCCTCATAGGAGCGGACCAGCGCCGCCGGCCGCAGCAGCCGGACACTGCCGTCCGGCTCGTGCACGACCTGCCCGCCAGCGTCCCGTTCCGGCAGCACGTGCACGCCGAGCTCGCGGTCGTCCTCGACGGTGACGATCATCTTGTCCAACGGGATCGCCCGGCACAATGCCCGCAACAGCACCGTCTTTCCGACCCCGGTCGCCCCGGAGACCATGATCTTCCCGCCGGCCAGCACGGTCGCGGTCAGGAACGCCAGCAGCGACTCGTCGATCATTGCCATGTCCCGCAGCTGCGGCAGCGACGTCTCCACATGCCGGTGCACCCGGATTGTCCCCGCCGGGTGCGGGGTGACGTCCATCGCCGCGGACATCCGAGCCCCCAACAGACGCACCGATTTCATCCGCAGCTGCAGCAGCGGCCTGGAGACTGAGAACTCCCGGCCGGCGGAGTCATCCAACGGCGAGCCGGCCATCGCCTGCAGCAGCTGGGTCAGCTGCCCGTCCGTGCTGGCCAGCCGAGGGCCGGCCACCTTCGCGCCGCCGGCCAGGCGCAGCACCGTCGGCGCGGTCCCGTTGAAGAAGATGTCCTCAATATCGGTCCGGGCCAGCAGCGGCTCCAACGGCCCCAACCCACCCAGCGCCGCCTGCACCGCCGCAACCAGGTCGTCCTCATCCCCGTGACTCAGCGTGGACAGCCCCAGCTGGGCCCGGTGGGTCACCCACGACTCCAGCTCCTCATTCACCAACGCCCGAGTCCGCAGCCGCTTCCCCACCCCGTCCAAGCCGGCGTACCGGCTAGCGTCCACCGACAGTCGCGCCGCGACCCGCTGCTGCATCTCGGAGACCGCGTCACCGAACCCCACCTCCGAACCGAACCAGCCCGGCCCGGCCGACGACCGCAGCACCTCGCGGGGCAGGTCGCCTGGACCGGTGCCGCCGGTGCGGGAGTCCACTTGCTCGCTCACGAATCCTCCTTCGGATCCGGCCGGTTACCGTCGCGCTTGCCCACCGGGCCGGCCAGGCACGACACGAGAGTGACCAGGTCCTGGTTACTGTCGGCGATGGCCGGGCCCCGCTCGAACCGTCCGTCCTGCCAGCGCAGCCACACGCCGTCGTGGCCGCCGACGATCAGATCCTGCAGCCCCGGCCTAGCCAGCAGGTTCCCCAGCTCGGTGCGGTCGCTCACGGCACACCTACGCTGGACTGCTGCGCCTGGGCGATCCGCGCGGCCGCCCGCCCGGCTGCCCGGACCAGGCGGCTGCTGATCAGCCCGCGCACCGTGGCCACCGACCCGTCGACCAACGCGGCCGCGGCCCGCGGGTCACCCGGCACCGAGTGGGTGTGCTCGATGCCGACCTCGGCCGCCACCTGCGCCGCGGTGTACGGGCCGGAACCGTTGACCACCAGCTGCACCGCGCCCAAATCTCCGAGCCGGGCCCGGATCGCCCGTGCAGCGGCGTGCCCGGCCTGGACCGCCCGGGCCGTCGGCCGGACCACCAGCAGCACCACGTCACACGAGGCGATCACCGGCCAGCAGGAGGCCTCCCCCAGCCGGCCCACATCCACGATCACGTCCCGGCCCAGCACCGACCGGCAGCGTCCCACCGCGGTCGCCAACCGGCCCCACCCGCCACCGGTCAACGCCCCAGCCTGGGCGCCGGACTGCAGGCCCGGCATCACCCAGGCGTCACCGGCCTCCGGCAACGCCAGCACGTGCTCGACCATCACCGCGGTCGCGTCCAGCGCCGGCAGATGCCGGGTCGCCACCGACCAGGACAACAACCCCGACTCGGTGCTCGCCCGGCCCGGCAGCAGCCCCGGCACCACATCCCCGCCGGCCGGGTCCGCGTCCACCAGCAACACCGGTCCCGGCCATGACAACGTCAGCGCCGTCGCCACCGTCGTCGCCCCCGGCGCCGCCTTCCCGCCGACCACCGCGACCGCGGTCATGGGCTACCCCCGCCGGAGAGCGCCACTAGCGTCACCGACCCGGTCCCGGCCGCTCGGGCCAACCCGACGGCGTCCGCGGCCGGTACACGCACATCCACCACCACATCACCGGTCGCCGGGTCCGGCTGCCCGAACGAGGCGACGGTGGCCCGGAATGGCTGTGCGCTCGTCAGTGCGGTGCCGCCCGGTGAGGTCGGATCCTCTGGCGCCGGCACGGCCAGCACCGCCTGACCCGGGGTCAGCCCCTGCTGCGGGCGCTGACCCAGCTTTACCCGGATCGGCACCAGATCCTGCCCGTCGGCCAGCAGCGGCGCATCACCGACCAGACCCGGGCTCAACAACGACCCCCGACGCAGATCCGTCAACGCCGTCTTACCCAGGATCCCGTCCTGCGGGTGCACCACCGCCACCTGCTCCCCCACCGAGACGTCTGCCGTCGTGACATCCCCGGCCGTCAGCGTGGACCCAATCTGCACATCCCGGGCCATCACCACCACGCTGGTGTGCCGGCTGTACAGCGGCACCGCATACAGCAGCACCAGCCCACCCAGCAAAATGAACGCCGCCACCCCGATCAGCCACCGGGTCTGCAGCTGACGCGGCGCCGCCGCCACCTTCACCGTCGGCGCGCGTGGCATCGCCTCGGCGCGGGCGATGCTGCTCGCTTCACCGCGCCGTTTCGGCGACGCCAGCGGGGTCCGGCGGGTCACTCTCATGAGGAACTCCTCCAGCTGGATGGCGGCTCACTCGTCAGGGGAACTGACGCGGCGGAGCCGCCGCGCCGGCTCGCATCACGAGGTTTCGGCATGACATCCCTCCTTCATCTCGGTAAGCACCGACCGGTGCTCGGGCTCGACATGGGTGAGAGCACCAAATAAAGTCGCAACACTAGCACTAGTGCTAGTGTTGCGATAAGGCACAGCCAACCGTTCGGTTCGCGGCTCGTGGCCGGCTCGCAAGACGCGAACAACCAACGTGTAGCGCCCACGGTGGACCGACCTGCCACGTGACGGTGGCTTGGCCTGGTCGAACGTCGAGGTGTAGGGCGCACTCGATCTCCCTGCTCAGCCGCATGTCGAACGTGCGGACTTACGATCACTTAGCAGGGGACCAGGCTGAGAGGTACAAGCGCTGACCCAACCCGACGAATCGGGCGACCCGAGGAGCATAAGTGACCCGCCTCTTTGGTGGCAACAACTCGAGCCGGTGCACCTCGCACACGGTCGTCATCACCGGGGCCGGCGGTGACCTGGGCCGCGAGCTCGCGGTCCGACTGAGCCGGCAAGGTGGCCCTGTCGCCCTCGTCGATCAAGACCGCGGCCGTTTAGCGGCCACGGTGAGGGTCTGTCGCAACGCTTCAGAAGCCGTCAGCGCATGGCACGTGGATGTCACCTCCGCCGATGACGTCAGCCGGCTCGCCGACGCCGTCCGGATCCACGCCGGCCCAGCCCACGCTTTGTACAACTTCGCCGGAGTTATCCATGCCGGTCTGCTCGTCGACAGCCAGATGGCCGACCTCGAACATGTGATCCAGGTTGACCTGCTGGGCACCATCGCCTGCTCTCAAGCCTTTATGCCGCAGCTTGTCGAGTCCGGGCACGGACAGCTCGTCAACGTTTCGAGCGCCTTCGGCCTGATTGGGGTGCCCGGGTATGCCACCTACTCGGCGGCCAAGTTTGGCGTGCGAGGGTTCACCGAGGCGCTGCAACAAGAAGTTGGTCACGTGAACGTCACCGTGTCCGCGGTCTACCCAGGGGCCGTTCGGACCGGCATCATGCGCCGCGGAACCTACGCAAGCTCCGCGAACCCTGACGAGATTCAGCACAAGTTTGAGGACTCACTGGCACGAACATCGGCCGAGGACGCTGCCGCGCAGATCGTGAAGGGTGTGGCACGAGGACGGCGCCGCATCGTGATCGGTGCCGACGCGCGACTTGTCGACGCACTGGTGCGTGTCGCAGGTGGGGGCTACCAACGCTTGAGCCGCAGAATGGGGATGCGTCAAGACCTGGACCGAGGCGATACTGATGTCCAACAAGTGGCTCCTCGTTGAAACGTTCGGTGGCCAGAAGTCCCCAAGTCTGATCGCGGTGGGGTCCACCCCGAAGAAAATGATCCCCCTGGCGACGGTGCTTGGCAGAGGCCACAACCTCCGCCTCGTCGAGGCGGCCGTCGCCACCACGACAACGACCGGATCGCACGCCGACTTCACCACAGACGATCGCGCACATCGCGTCATCGCGGACCCGCTTAAGGCCTTCACCGGGCACATCCACGGCGTGTACGTCTGGGTCGGCGCCCCCGAGGAGGAACCGCCCCGACGTGACCTCGCGGGCGCCTGGCACTTCAACCTGACCACGGACACCATCGGCGGCTCAAGCGACCTTCTGGATCTCTACGGGGTACTCCCGGAGAATCGGCAAACCGAACGTGCCACCGCTGAAGCCTTCGAGCGACTGATTCCCAACTCAGACGCCAGCGCCGCCTTAGCCATTCTCGTGCGATCTCAACCTGGCGACGAACACCAAGCCGTATGGGCTGTCCGACGCGACGACGGGCACCTTCGCGCTGGACACCTGTCCTGCCGCGCCGTCCAGGAGGTTCACGAAAACACATCCCACGTCGTGCTGCGTGGAATCACCCAGGATCTAGGGCCAGCCAATGAGACACCAGCCGCCCCGCCCCCACCCGTGCTGGAGCAGCGACTCCTCGAAAGCATGGCCGAGCCGGGCACGTACCGAGCTCTCGTCAACCTCAAGAACCTGCGAATCCTCCGGTGGATCGATGATCCGATGCCGGAGCTGGCCTGGCGACACCGCCCCGAAGCAACGACACCAGAGCCCTGGGTCCATCCAGACGATGAAGCTATCGGGCGCGACCTGTCGGCTGGCCTCAGCCGCGGCCATGCCCAAGCAACCCTGCGACTGGCTACTACTGAGGGTGGTTGGATGGGTGTCCAGATTGTGGCTCACATCGTCCTGCTCGACCAACACACCACCGCGGGACTCTTCACGATGCGGCCCGCTTAACCCAGCCGGCCGAACAGCAAGGCCATCAGGCTCAACGGCGATCTCGGCTGCGGTCGAACGCTCGCTCAACGCCTTCGGCTGTGGCAGCCAGAGAGTCAGCGAGCAGCTGGAGCGCTGCTCGGGCGGGTGCGTTGACCACTTGGCCCGATTCCCACCGGCTCAAGGTGGCCTTCGAAACATGAACACGCGTCGCCAGTTCTTCCATACTCAGCCCGGCGGCGACTCGTAGACCACGCAGGTCAGCTGGCTCAGCGCCGGCGACTAATAGATCCGCCAGGCTGACATCAAGAGTCGCCGCTATCCGCCTGAGGATCTCAGGTCTAGGGCTAGACGTTCCAAGCTCCCACCGCGAAACGCGCTCACCACCGGCAACGCCGACCAGGCGCGCGAGCTCGTGTTGAGTCAGGCCAGCTCGAACGCGAGCGGTGCGTAGCGCCGCAGCATCCAACCGGGGGTCGCCAGGCATCACCAGGCACCCTATGGCTGATTGAAGGGGTTGAGCCTCACAGCCACCCGATCACGTGTTCCGCACCGCCGCGGACCGACACCCCCACCGTTCCCATCTCGACCCCCTGGTCGGCATCAGAGCCAGCGAAGCAGCCTTCGTCCGCGGGCGGCCCAGGAAAATTGTTGCGTCCGGGATGTCGAGCCCAAGGGGTCTTCTGTGCTTACCGAGATGAAGGAGCCATACGACGACACCAAGGAGCCAGCGATGAACCGGAAGAACTACGAGACCCTCGCCGAGGCAGCGGAACGCACCCACGTCAGCGTCCGGACGCTACGCCGCTGGATCGCCCAGGGGCGCCTCAACGTTTACCGTGTCGGTCCGCGACTGCTCCGGGTCGACCCTGAGGATGTCGACGCCATGATGACGCCTTTGCTGAAAAGGGGTGCGTGACGGGGATTGCGGGGGCCGAACTCCAGGTCGAGCGAGGATGAGGACCGTGTCCAACGAAGGGTCGACAGGCGACACCCGTCGCGCCCTGGCGCTCAGGCAAGGGAACCCCCGGGGCGATGAGCAAGTGCGTCGCTCCGCCCACTGTGGGGAACGCCGTCAGGGACTCCGATGATCGCTCATGCCGAGAGTCGGACGTTCGGTGACGGGCTTCCCGAGACGGTTGATCGCGCGGTGGGGCGCGTCCTTCCGCCCAGAAGGGCGTGTCGCGAACCGGCGGCAGGGACTGCCGCACGGATAGGTGACAGTCCCTTCCTCGAGGTGGATGGCTTCGAACAGCTGAAGGGTTCTCGGACGCTATGAGGGTTGCTAAGATTTCGACGTTCCCTAACCCGGCGGCCGTTGACGCCCGCCCAGACGACGTCTGCGTCCTCTGGCCGGATGGCAAGGCCGCCGCTCTGCAAGGAAGCAGGACAACGGTGCCCCCTCTCTCGCTACCGCCCATCGCTACCCACCGGTCACGTCGACGGCCTGTTGGAGTCGCTGTTGCTGTGGGGGTGGCAACGCTTGGCGTGCTTGCATCCACCCAAGCCGCCGTCGCTGCCCAGCCGAGTCCCGCGACGCCGGACCTCGGCCCGAACGTGGTCGTCTTCACGCCGGAAATGCCGCAGGCCGACATCCAGGCCAAGGTCGACGCGGTCTACACGCAGCAGGTCGACAACGAGATGGGCACCCAGCGGTATGCACTGCTGTTCAAGCCCGGCACCTACGGTTCGGCCGCGAAGCCGTTGGACGTCAAGGTCGGCTATTACACGGAGGTCGACGGCCTCGGCCAGGACCCATCCGCCGTCACCATCAACGGCGGGGTGACTGCCACCGGTAAGAACGGCAGCGGCGCACTCGACACCTTCTGGCGCTCGGTGTCGAACCTGACCATCCACGTGGTGGCGGCCGACGACAAATGCCATACCGGTAACGAGATGTGGGCGGTGTCGCAGGCCGCGCCGATGCGCCGGGTGGACGTGAAGGACTTCACCACCTTCATGCCGTACTGCGAGAGCCCGAACTACGCCAGCGGCGGGTTCGTGGCCGACTCGAAGCTGGAGGGCGGAGCCCTCAACGGGTCGCAGCAGCAGTTCTACGTTCGCAACACCGACCTCGGTAAGGGCTGGTCCAACGGGGTCTGGAACCAGGTGTTCTCCGGCGACATCAACCCCCCCGCCCAGTCCTTCCCGAAGCCGCCCTACACCACGCTGTCGACCACGCCCATATCGCGTGAGAAGCCGTACCTGTATGTGGACGGCAGCGGCGCCTACAGCGTGTTCGTCCCCAGCGCACAGACGAACTCCACGGGTACCACCTGGGCGAACGGCCACACCCCCGGTCGGTCGCTGCCGCTAAGCAGCTTCTTCATCGCCCACCCCAATGACTCCCTCGCGAAGATCAACTCCGCGCTGGCTCAGGGCAAGAACCTGCTCGTCACTCCCGGCGTCTACGACATCGCGCGAAGCATCGCGGTCAAGCGGGCCGACTCGATCGTCCTCGGCCTCGGTATGGCCACACTGACCGCGCAGAACGGCGCTGTCCCGATGACCGTGGCCGACGTCCAAGGCGTCGACATCGCCGGTCTGACCTTCGACGCCGGATCGGTGAACTCCCCGACGCTGCTGCGCGTCGGTAGCGGCCACGATCAGGGCGGCAACCATCAGGGCGGCGACGGCCCCGATCAGCGTGGCAACCATCACGGTCAGGGCGGCGACGGCCCAGATCAGCGTGGCAACCAGCACGGTCAGGGCGGCAACCATGTGGGCACCGCCAGCGACCCGACCGCGCTGCAGGACGTGTTCTTCCGAATCGGTGGACCCCATGTCGGCAAGGCCACGACCAGTCTCGAGGTCAATAGCGACCACACGATCCTCGACGACGTCTGGGCGTGGCGAGCCGACCACGGTGTCGCCGGCTCGTTCGGCTGGACGGTGAACACCGCGGACACCGGAGTCGTCGTGAACGGCGACAACGTGACCGCCACCGGCCTGTTCGTCGAGCACTACCAGAAGTACAACGTGATCTGGAACGGCGAACGCGGCCGGACCGTGTTCTTCCAAAACGAGCTCCCCTACGACGCCCCCAACCAAGCGGCGTGGCAGCACGACGGCGTCAACGGCTACGCCGCCTACAAGGTCGCGGACACCGTCAAGACCCACGAGGCATGGGGCCTGGGCAGCTACATCTTCACCAACGTCGACCCCACCCTCCACGCAACCCAGTCGTTCGAGGTCCCGAACACACCCGGGGTGGTCATGCATGACCTCACCACGGTCGCACTGAATAAGAACGCCGGCACCATCGACCATGTGATCAACGGGCAAGGCCCCGCGGCGACAAGCGCCAACAGCGGCCAGCCGCAAACCGTGACCACCTACACCAACGGCACGGCCAAGTAGTCGCCTCACCCGCACGAAAAGGACCGTTTGTTGACGACGCCAGGTGCCTTGACAATCGGTCAGCCGTGTGATTGCCGTCGATAGCTGGCAGGTTTTCACGGCGGTGTGGCGGCTTCGTGACCTACTGATCGGGACGTCAGCCAAGCGCGGGGTGCTGTTTCGAACACCTTGCGTGTCCGCCGTCAGGCAAGGGCGCGGCGGCCCACGCCGACGGCGGCCGGTAGACATGACGGGGCGACGGGGGCCACGCATCTGAGGATCTGGACAAGTTGATGAGACAACCGGCGTCTCCCCAACTTGTCACACCGCATCAGCGACGTGACCTATTACAGGATCCGTGAGAACCTCCACCTGCCCCTGCTGCTCGCCGGGTGATTTTCGAGGCTGCAGGGGCGGAGTGTCGACCGTCCGACCCCTCCCAACAAGGTCCGTCAATCAACTGGGAGTGGAGGACAATCTCGTGTGGGTCAGCTACCCATGCATAGAGCTGGCGGGGTCAGTTCGTTCTGTCTGACTTCAGAGCGTGAGGATGACGGAAGCAACCGTTTCGGCCCTTCAACCGTAAAGGGACCGTCAGGGAGGTCGAGCCGGAGGAGGCGGGCATGCACCGCGGGACTCAAGCCGGGGATGATGCGGCCTTCGTCGAGTTCATGCTGGCGGCGCAGCCGGCTCTCCTACGCCTGGCGTATTTCTTGTGTGGGTCACAAGACCAGGCGAAGGAGCTGACTCAGGAGGCGCTGGTGCGCGCATACCTGAGGTGGCCAAGCATCCGGCAGGAGGGGGCACAGGCTTACACCCGACGGATCCTCCTCAATGTCCGAATCGACCGAGGACGGCAAGCCGCGAGGGAGGTTCCCACCCCGACCCTGCCCGATGTCCGTGAAGTCAACGATGAGACCGCCGTCGATCAGGACGAGGTCGTGGCCATGCTCCGATCCCTGCCCGAGCGACAACGGAAGATTGTCGTGCTCCGATATTGCTGCGACCTGTCCGAGCGGGAGGTCGCCGACACGCTGCACATCTCGATCGGCGCCGTGAAGTCCCAGTCATCTCGAGGGCTGGCCGCCCTGCGGACACATTCCCTCACCGCGGAAGGAGACCGGTCATGAACGCGCCGGACATCGAAACTCGCCTGAGTCAGACTTTTGGTGAGCCCACGCGCGGCCTCACCGAAATAGACACGGGCGTCGTGCTGGCCGCAGGCCGACGTCGTCGACGACACCTTCGAGTGCGACAGGTCGTCGTAGCGAGCACAGCCGTGCTCGTCCTGGCGATCGGCGTGGCTGTCGCGACGGCGCCCCCGACGGGCACACCGCTCAGTCCGGTCGCCTCATGGCTGCGCGGTGAACATTCGACCCGTACGTGGCTGCAGGCCAACAGCCAGCGTTTCGTTGTCACTGTCCACTCGGTCGCTGACAGCGAACTGGACTTCTCCATCGACCACCTCAATTCGGACGGCAACACAAGCAACCTGATGGGAGTTCCTACGTCGGCGGAACAGCTCCCGGCGGTCGGCATGACCACGAGCCAGTTCCCGGGAGTCGTCTTCGGGATCTTTCCCGCCGTCTCCCGCGACATCGCCGCCCACACCCCCCAGGACCGGTACCACTACGAGGTGTCGACCATGACCGTCACCGATCCCGCCACCGGTCAGGACTATGTCGCAGCCGCGATCTCAGCAACGTATGACGCGACAAGCCAGATCCATGGGTACACCTGGACGGACGCTCATGGAACAAGTCGCTCCTTCGGCTTCTGAGACCAACGGACTGCTGAAGGTTCCCCGTGTGCGGAAATCCCAGTCAGGCCGCCCGCCACGCAGCCATGTCTGTGGAGACAGGAACGAGGAGTCACCCTCCAGGTGACGAAGGTGTGGTTACCACTCAAGGCGTGGCGTATCAGCCGCGCGATCAGATGGCCTACGTGCCAGCCGCCTCGTCTAGTGAGCACTGGGTGAACGGTCGCACCCTCGATCGCCTCGGCGGCAAACGTCCTCATCTGCCGCTCTCAGTGCGGCAAGCCTGGCTCATGGCTCTTCGATCCAGGTGGAGCCACGCCAGGCCGTCGTGGTGGGGGCAGCTGCCTTGACGTAGTTACTCAAGTTCGCTCAGACACCGACAGGTGTGCCAGGGAGCCGTTGGTAGGGGTGGTGGGGTCAGTTCAGAGACATTTCTAGGAGGGCGGGGAGATCCGACATCTGGGCGGCAACCTCACGGCTTCGCAAGCGCATCTGGTCGGCGGCGAGGACCCGCTGCAGCGAGTGGTGGATCCTGCGCGCGTCGTCGGGGCCCGGTCTCCTCATGGCTGCGGGGCCGCCTTTGGCTTGGTCGGTAACGGCTAGTCCAAGTCCGGCCCGCTCGACCATGGCCGCGTTCTCGCCTTGGTCTGCGAATAGAGGCACCACGAGTTGGGGACACTCGACCTCCAGCGCGCCCAGCACCGTCCCAGAACCACCATGGTTGACGATGACAGCAGCGCGCGCCATGGCCACCCGTTGATTCGCCCAGTGTGTGACTTCGACGTTGGGAGGCGCTAACCCCACGCTGGCCGGCTCGAGGTCGCGTCCGGTGGTCAACTGCGCGGAGACGGGGAGACCATCGAGGGCCTCGAGTAGGACGGCGTACCACGGAAGAAGGGGCGCGATCGTCGGAGCCACCGTGCCGAGGGTGACGTAGACGAACGGAAGTTCCGCATCTACTGGGGTTCGTAGAGGCCCTGGGGCCGCTCCCTCCCGATACCGCTGCGTCGCCGCGAAAGGTGGGGGGATCGACGCAGCTTGGGAACCGGGTGAAGTACGCCGAGTCGGCCACCAAGTCCGTCAGCCCCGGGCTCCACTGCTCAAGGATGAGCCGCGCGTGCCGTAACAGTGTCTCTTCACCGCTGGACAGGCCGTGGCCGATCCGGATCTGCCTGATGTCGGCCTCCGCGGCGCAGCGTGCCGATGCAAACTCCGCAGGATCGCGGAGTACGAGGTCAGGACGGAAGTCGGCGATCGCGGCCCGCATGGCAGGAACCAGAGCGCCCGCATTGAGCCGGGTGAATACTTCCCCGATCACCATGCCAGCTGCGTCCTCGTGGCGCGCTGCCATGGCGCGACCCATGATCGCTCCAACTTCGGCCGGATCGGCTGTCTCGCCCGAGCGAAACTCCCATCGAGCAGCAGCCGGCCCTAAACCTGGCGGCCCGAAGACGAGCACTTCATTCCCCGTCTCGACCAGGTGCTCGATCCAAGGCACCATCGGCGAGAAGTGGCCCGCTCCAGCCGTCGACGCACAAATGACTCGCATGTACACATCATGCCGAGCCATTGACCCGAACCCCGCCCAAGCTCTCGTGTAGTCCCGAGCGGGCTACCGGAAGCTCGACGACGTCCGGAGATTACCCACATGGCCCCGCCCCATCGAGCGGGGCCCGTCAGCGCCGGCCGTCCACCCGATCCCCCAGGGGCCCAGGCCCGAGTCGTTGAGGGCGGCTACGCTCGCCCGACATACCGCGTCCGGCTCGTCCTGGCGTATCGGGGGTCTGAGGTGGAGGCTCGTAGATGACTACCCCTGCTGCCGTCCTGTTTCCCGTCGTTGTTTCCGCCGGTGCCGAAGGGCTCCGGCTGGCCATGGCCGCCTACCTGTCTCAGTACAAGGGACAGTCCCGGGTCCACGCCGAGTCGGATCTGCGCTCCTACTGGACGTGGTGCCTGCAACGGGGAGTCGACCCGTTCGAGGTCTCCCGACCCAGGTCGAGCTCTACATGCGCTGGATGCAAGAGATCCGCCGGTTCAAACCCTCCACGGTCAGCCGGCGCCTGTCGGTCATGGCTGGGTTTTACCGCACCTGCGTCATTGACGGCGTCCTGCCATCATCACCGGCCGAGCACGTCCGCCGACCCAACGTGCCACCGGAGTCACCCACACTGGGGCTGACCCACCTGCAGTTCGAAGCGATGCTCACCGCCGGCCGCCTCTCCCCCAACCCGAACGACTTCGCCCTGGTCGCCATGCTCGAGCTCCTGGGCCTGCGGATCTTCGAAGCCTGCGGCGCCGACATCGGTGACCCGGCGAGGAACACGGGCACCGCGGGTGCTGCGGGTCACCGGCAAAGGCGGCAAGGTCGTCCTGACCCCGCTGCCGCCCGCCGTCGGTCGAGCCATCGACCACGCAGCCGCTGACCGGGCGCAGGGTCCGATCCTGCGGACCCGACGAGGCACCCGGATGGACCGGCACGCCGCCACCCGACGCCTGCACACCCTCGCCGCCCAAGCCGGCGTGAGGCTGCCACGGATGCACCCACACATGCTGCGGCACACCTTCGTCACCACCATGCTCGACGCCGGCGTCGACCTCCGCGACGTCCAAATCGCCGCCCGCCACGCCGACCCCCGCACCACCATGCGCTACGACCGCGCCCGCAAGAACCTCGACCGCCACCCCAACTACATCCTCGCCGCCTACATGGCCTCCGGCACCTAACCCCTGTCCCTGCCTGATAGCCGGTCCTGCCGATGAGCGCTCGTGACTGATTCGACTACTCCGTCACGCTGATCCCTCCCTGTTCCCTCCTTTGGGGCCGGTCGAGTGGAGAGCGGCTAGAACGGCGACGATGGCAACGGCCGCTATTTGGGTGGTGTGCGCTTGAACGAAAGTGCTCAGGGCCGAGGTCAGCGGGCTGGTGCTGCTGGCGAGAGCCTGGTTCGCCTGGCCGCTATTCAGGGCTGGCGCCCAGTAGGCGATGAGGTAGAGCCCTGAGGCGACCAGGACGGCGCCGGCGGAGGTTGTCCCGGGAGTGTCGGGTAGGCCGGGCGCATTGCTGCGCCCGGCCCCCCTCAGAACCGGACGTGCGACTTTCACCGCATCCGGCTCAAGCAAGCCCCTGGGGCTCACTGGCAGGCAGAAGTGCCGTGCCCCTGCTGG
>JAABUM010000404.1_pt1 | contig 78076 bp, 67 predicted proteins | sample 5559161 | NCBI WGS metagenome assembly JAABUM01 (sample SAMN10711868, study PRJNA513369) | rock metagenome | isolation source: Antarctica rocks | place: Antarctica: Victoria Land, Siegfried Peak nord
TCTGCAATGCCGTCGCGAGCTGTGGTACCGTGGTCATCAGGAGGCTCCTTTCGCACCCTCAGGTCATCTGTGTCCTCAGTGTGCCAAAGGTGCCCTCCTTCGTGTTTCTTAGGTTGATGCCTATGGGGCGCCGCCATCGCTTGCCGCCGGTTCGGTCAGGCCGGCGCGCAGCAGCCCGGCGAAGCGCGAGCTGGGGTCAGCGGCCAGCGTCTGGCGCACCCCATGTTCCAGGATGCGCCCGGCCTCCAGGATCATGATCTCGTCGGCGCGGGCGACGGTGCTTAGCCGGTGAGCGATCACGATGGCCGTGCGGCCAGCCAGCAGGCGGTCCACGGCGCGCCCGATCAGCGCCTCGGTGGCCGGATCGAGGCGAGACGACGCCTCGTCCAGAATGACCACGTCAGGGTCTTGCAGAAAGACGCGGGCGAAGGCCAGCAACTGGGCCTCACCGGCGGAGAGGCCGCCGCCTGGGGCCAGTGGCGTGTCCAGGCCGGCCGGCAGGGCCGCGTACCAGGCCGATAGCTCCAGGCCATCAAGCGCCTGGAGGAGCCGCGCATCGGGGATAGTGGGATCGAACAGGGTCAGGTTGTCGCGCACGGTGGCCGCAAACAGCTGGATCTCCTGGGTGACCAGTCCCACTCGGCCGCGCAGGCTGGCCAGGTGGGGCTGGCGCAGGTCCACGCCGCCGAGCAGCACGGCGCCGGCGGTAGGGTCGTAGAGGCGGCAGACCAGGCGGCTGAGCGTTGTCTTGCCGCTGCCCGTGCGCCCCAGCAGCCCCAGCACCCGGCCAGGGGTCAGCTGGAACGAGAGGTCGCGCAGGACCGGCTCGGTGGGCGCCGCGCTGGCCGGCGCGGGGGGGTAGGCGAAGGAGACGGCGCGGAACTCCACGGCCAGGGCCCCGGGCGGCAGGTCCGCCCCTGGCCCATCGGCGACGCGGCGGGGGGTGGCCAAAAGCTCACCCACGCGGGCCACGCTGGCGGCGGCGCGCTGGAAGTCACGGGCCTGGCGCGTGACCTCACCGAGGGGCGCGCGCGCCATGGTGGTGTATTGGAAGACCAGGTAGACCGTGCCCAGGCTCATTGCGCCGGAGCGGAACAGGTAGGCGCTGAGAGCCAGGGCGGCAGCCGACGCCGCCGTAAAGACCAGGCTGGTGGCCCCTCCCAGCAGGCTGCCTATAATAAACGAGCCGCGACCCCACTGGATCGTCGCGCGCAGGTGGTGGGAGAGTCCGCGCAGCACATAGGCACCGGCGCCGGCCGATTAGATATCGGGCAGGCCGGAGAGGCGTTCCTCCAGAAAGCCGAACAGGCCAGCGGTGGCCTGGCGGCTGGCCTGGGCATAGCGCGCCCCTGCCCCGCGAAAGGCGGTCATCACCACCAGGGCTACCGCGCTGAAGCCCAGCATGATCAGGCCAAGCTGGCTGTCCTCCCGGTAGAGCAGGCCCAGAATGCCCAGCAGGAGCAGTCCGTTGCCCACCACTTGCAGGACAAAGCGCGAGAAGAAGTTGGCCAGGATTGTCACGTCGCCGTCGCAGCGTTCGATCAGCTCGCCAGGCGTACGCGCGTTGTGGAACGATAGATCAAGCTCAAGGCAGCGCTCGACCAGGTCGCCGCGCAACGCATTGGTCGTGCGCCACCCCAGGTTCTCGGCGTTGTACCCTTCGGCCACGGCCACGGCCTGAGTCAGCAGGGCGACACCCAGGTAGAGCAGCGCTGCCCCGCTCAGCGCGGCCAGCGCGCCGCCGGCCTGGGCGGTGTCAATGAAGTAGCGCACGATGCGCGGCCTGAGCAAGTCGAGGCCGATCAGACCGCCGAGCAGAACGGCCAGCGCGACCACGCGCGGCCACAATGGCCCCAGGTAGGCGCCCAGCAGATGCCGGTACGGTGTGTAAAGCACTCAGATTATCCCCTTTGTGTGTTTGACCGTGATGATCTACGGTACTGCGCGAGGCGACCTGTCGCGCCTAGCGCGTGGGTTAGCCATTCCCTGATCTGTTCGACCATGGCGTAAGACGGCAGGCACGACGGCTCGCCTGAGATAGCCAGATGGAGTGGCCCTGGCGCCTGTACTTACCCATAGGCCAGGGTCGCCCTACGCCGCGCCATGCGTGCAGGCGGTAGCGAGATGCCCGCGGCATGCGACGCGAACCGGGCCGGATCAGCCAGCGCGGAGCGGCAGGCTCATGCGTCGGAGCAGCGCCAGGCCGGGTCCACTCATGGCGGACGCGCGGCTACTCCGGCGGCGGGCGACGGGGAGACCAATCATCGCGGCGTGGGGATAGAGGTCAGTGGCGCTGTTCAGTCCTGGCAGCGGCATGGAAGGCAGCGCACAAGGACGACTGGGCCAGACTACCTGAGGGATCCTGAGCGTCCCACTGGGGACGCGCGGCAGCGCCATCGCGGACCGTTCAGAGGGGAGTAGCCTGACCTTCTCCTGGCGGCGGACTGGCTGGGGTTCTAGAGGGCCTGGACGATGACGCGCGAGATGGAGGCCTCAAGAACGGTCATTCGCATGAATCGGCCCTCCTTTCTCTCCACGCGGAGAAATCTATCCGTCCTACCCAGGCGGACGGAGCGCAAACGGCCCACGCGGCCATTCATTGGCCGCAGTATACCCTATGCCGCGCCGTTCGGCAATGGCTGTGGGGGCAGGAGCAGGGAAAGCACCATAAACCTGTCGGTATGGTGGTGTCAGGGCAGGGCCCCGGCGGCGGTGGCGTGCTGGGGACCAGGTTGAGCCGGGCCGGCGAGCGCGGCGCGAGCGCGGTCGAAGCAGATCTCCACCAGGCGGTCGTCGGCGCACAGGGTAGAGGCCAGGTGGACGCGCACCGCTGGGTAGTCGCCGCGCAGGCGCCGAACGTCGGGGATCACATTGTCGGCCAGCACCTTGCCAGGAAAGTGCAGGTAGGGGGCCACCACCAGGCGCAGCGCGCCCTGGGCGATCAGGGCGCGACCAGCGGCCTCCACGGTGACCACCGAATTCTCGGCCTGGGCCGGGGCCACCAGCGCCTGGGGTCCTAGACGCTCCCGCAGCGCCTGGGCCAGCGCCTCCAGCCGTGTGCCGGGGTCGTAGCGCTTGCGTGAGCCCCGGTTGACCAGCACCACGCCCAGTGGGCCGCCCGCGCCGCGCACCGGCAAGACGCTCTGAAACTGGGCTGTGCCTTGCAGGGCGCCCTGCACCCGCTCGGCCACGGCTTCGATCAGCCGCGGGTCCACGCCCAGGTTCTGGGCCTGCGCGATGGCCACGTGGGGCAACTCGGCGCGCAGTTCATCCAGCGCTTCGGGGATCTCCACGGTGATCTCCTTGCCATCAAACAGGAAGTAGGGCAGCACAACGATGCGCGTGTAGCCCGCGGCGGCCAGATCGCGCACAGCGGTGGGCAGGTCGGGCTGCAGGAACTCGAAAAAGGCCAGGCTGACCGGCGGACCCTGGGCAAAGCGGATGGCCAGGCGGCGGGCCACTTCGCGCAGGCCCAGGTCGGTGGCGCTGCCGCGCCGGCTGCCGTGGCCCAGCAGGACCAGGATTGTCTTCTCCATCACCATCGTTGCTCGTGATTCCCTCCTGGTATAGTGTACCGTAGGAGACGGCCCGTGAGGTGGTGAGAGGGCGTGGGAGGACGGTCAATGAGCGAACACACGGCAGCCATCGTCGCTTTTGTGCTTGCCATGGTAGGCTTGCTGCTAGCCTTCGTGGTCGGCGGCCTGCACCTATCGCCGCGGGTCAGCAGCCCCTTGAGCGGCGCGGCTACGGTGATCGCCTCCACGCTCTTGATCGTGCTGGCCAGCGTGCTGCTGGTGTGGGGACTACTGCACCTGGGCTTCAGCCACGCCCGCTGAACCTGGTTGGCTCCTCCACCTGGATAGGCCGTGGCGGCGCGCCAGCAGGCCAGGCGCCTCATAGTGTCCACCATGGCCACATATTAGGCTGTATGGAACCTGACGCGTCCCCAGATAGGTGTCCATCGCGTCAGCTCTGAGCGGCAACTGGCCCGGTGCCCGGCGGGCCGCTACGATATTCTATGTATATGACAATGGCTGACCAACACGCTATCAGGCGCGGCCAGTGCTGTCTGACCGGTGAGGCAAGCATGGCGCCCCGCGACTGTGAGCTTTGTTGGTTCGGCGTAAGAACGTGGATGTGAGGTGGCGCCGACATGCGTATTGCGCTGAAAGAGTGGGCCGTGGCCGTGGAGGCGATGGCCCGAGGTGAGCAGATTGCCCTGGTACGCAAGGGTGGTATTCGCGAGGAGGGCCGCGAGTTCCGCGTGGAGCATGAGCGTTTCCTGCTCTTCCCCACCTACGAACATCAGCGGGCGGACCTGTTGCAGCCAGCCTACGCGCCACGCCTGGCCGGAGTGCTGGCCGCGTGGGGTGGGTCGGCCACCGTGACGGTCACGGCGTGGGGGGAGGTCACGGACAGCTATGCGCTGACCACCCAAGAAGCCGTGGACCGTCTGGCCCCCTACTATGTCTATACGACCGGCTACGCTGAGGAGCGCCTACGCTGGAAGCCGCGCAAGCCCTTGCAGGCCCTGGTGGTGCGCACCTACCTGCTGGACGAGCCGATCACCCTGCCCATGCTGGCCGAGTACGGAGGGTGCCGGTCGTGGATCTCGCTGGAGCGCGACCTGCCCGCGTTGACCATGCGCCCTGCCCTGCCCGACGGTCTCTTCGAGCAGCGGCGGGCCGAGGTGCGTTCGTTGCTGGAGGGGCTGCCAGCGGGCGTGGCCTGAGCGCCTGAACAGGGGTCGTGGGGGAGGGCGGCCTGGCGCTCGGGTAAGGGCTCCGGGGGATAGTAGCGCGGGTAGAGAGGGACAGGAGGGAGAGGTGAGATGAGCTTGCTACAGCGCCGGCACGAGTACCATCGTATCCTGGCCGATTGGCCATCGCTCACGCGTGAACACTTCGACGCCCTGGCCCAGGACGCGCTGAACTTACTGCCGAACTGGGCGCGGCCCTACCTGGAGCGCGTTGTCGTGGTCGTGGAGGATGAGCCGCCGCCCGACGAGGATCCCGACTTGCTGGGGCTGTACACGGGCTCCACGGTTTTTGGGGAGACCGATTCCAGCGCCTGGCCGGAGGCCCCGCACGTGGTCACTGTCTACCAGGGACCTCATGAGCGGCAGTGCCACTCGCATGGTGAACTGCGCGTGGAGGTGGCCGAGACGATCTTGCATGAGATCGCCCACCACTTCGGCATTGAGGAGGAGACGCTCGACGAGATCGGGCCAATTGAACGGGCGCGCGATCTCCCCTGAGCAGGTATCCCACGGCGTGTCGCCGGCCAGCGGCTCCGCCTGGCCCGGGCCGATCAGCCGTTCACCACAATGATGACCCGATGAGGAGGCTATGGCGTGCGCGTAGGTATAGTAGGGGCGAGCTGTGACTTCGGGGCCGACCGCCGCGGCGTGGATATGGGGCCGAGCGCGATCCGCTACGCTGGCCTGCAGCCCGGCCTGGAGCGTCTGGGCTGCGATGTGCTGGATGTGGGTAACGTGGTAGCGCCCCCCGCCGAGTCACGGGCCGTGCTGGACACGCGCTTAAAGTACCTGGACGAGATCGTGGCGCTCAACAGGGCGCTGATCCAGCGGGTGGGCGCCCTGGTGGCCGACAACCGCCTACCCCTGGTATTGGGCGGTGACCACAGTGTGGCCCTCGGCTCGGTGATCGCCACCACGGCGGGGCGCCCCCTGGGCCTGCTATGGATTGATGCGCATGGCGACTTCAACACGGTAGAGACAAGTCCCTCGGGTAATATCCACGGTATGCCCCTGGCCGCCCTGGCCGGCGTCGGTGACCCGCGGTTGGTGGACCTGGGCCGCCCCGGCCCCAAGGTTGCCCTCGATCGGGTGGCCCTGGTGGGCACGCGCGACCTGGACGACGGCGAGCGCCGCCTGCTGCGTGAGCATGGCGTGCGCGTCTACCCCATGGGCGATATTGACCGCCTGGGCATGAGCGCCGTGATGGCTCTGGCCATTGAGCACGCCGGCGCGGGCATGGCTGGCCTGCACGTCAGCTTCGACCTGGACGTGGTGGACCCCCGCGACGCGCCAGGCGTGGGGACGCCCGTGCGCGGCGGCATCAGCTACCGCGAGGCTCATCTGGCCATGGAGATGGTTGCCGACAGCGGCCTGCTGCGCGCCCTGGACCTGGTGGAGGTCAACCCCATTCTGGATGCCCAGAACACCACCGGCCAGTTAGCCGCTGAGCTGGCCTGGAGCGCCCTGGGCAAACGGATCCTCTAGCCGTAGCGGCGGGTGTGGTATGCTGTATGGTGCCGAGGGGGTTCCTCCCCCTCTTTCTGTTTCTGTTTTCCCCTGAGCCGCGTTGCAGAACGCGCTCGCGGCCTGGCCGCCGTCCTACCCTGCCTACACGGAACTGTGAGCGGATTAACTCTACTCGAACACCTCATCCCCGCCGCCCGATCCCATGGCGTGATCCGGGCCGTGACGCCGCACAGCCTGGCCATGACCCATGGCCTGCTGCCCGGTGAGCGGCTGCTTTCCATTAATGGTCACCCCCTGCGCGACCAGATTGACTACCGGTTCTACCAATCCGACGACGCCGTGGATCTGGAGGTGGGCAGCGTCGATGAGGGTGGGCCCACCCGCCTGGTGCGCGTCGTCAAGGACCCTGACGAGGATCTGGGCGTGTACTTTGGCGATTCGGTGACCTTTGATGGCATCACCGAGTGCAACAATCACTGCCCGTTCTGCTTCGTCACCCAGTTGCCCAAGGGCATGCGGCCGACCTTGCACATCAAGGACGACGACTACCGCTACTCGTTCCTGTTCGGCGGTTTCGTCACCCTGACCAACCTCTCCGAGGAGGATTGGCGGCGTATTGAGGAGCAGAGCCTCTCGCCGCTGTATGTCTCCGTGCATAGCACCAACCCCGAGATTCGGGCCAGGCTGCTGGGTAACCGCCGCGCCCCCGATGTGCTGGCCCAGATTGATCGGCTTGGCTCGATCGGCGTGCAGGTGCATACGCAGCTGGTGCTCTGCCCCGGTATCAACGATGGGGAGGACCTGGATCACTCGCTGGAGGACCTGATGGGCCGCTATCCCCAGATCCAGACTGTGTCGGCGGTGCCGGTGGGCCTGACCAAGATCCGCACCGAGCGCACCGCTTCGGCCAAAAACCCCCTACGCCGCTTCCGGCCTGACGAGGCGGCCATGGTGCTGGACCGCCTGGCCCCTTATCAGGCGCGCAACCGGCGAGCGGTGGGCAGCAGGGTTGTGTTTGCCTCCGACGAGTTCTACCTGCTGGCCGGGCGGCCCGTGCCCGGCGCGGTCCACTACGAGGGCTACCCGCAGCTCAGCAATGGCATTGGGCTGGTGCGGGTGCTGCTTGAGGATTACCGCGTGCTGCGTCGCCGCCTGCCTGCCGCTCTGCCGCGGCCTCGCCACCTCACGCTGGCCTGCGCCACCCTGATCTATCCCGTGCTCAAGGAGTTGGTGGCCGACCTGAACACGATTGGCAACTTGCGGGTGGACCTGCGTTGCATCGCCAACACGCTGTTTGGCGACGAGGTCACCGTCAGCGGCCTGATCACGGGCAATGATTTGCTGGAGCAGGTCGGCGCGGACGAGGTGGGCGACACGGTGGTGCTGCCCCGCGTGATGTTCGATGATGAGGGCGTGCGCACGATTGATGACCTGACCGTGGAGGATCTGCGCCGTGGCTTCGACCGCCCCGTGGCCCTGGTAGATTCGATCCGCGAGTTGGCCGAGGTGCTGGCTCAGGACGCGCCCGCGCTGTACGCTGTTGGCGAAGGGATGGCCGGATGAGCGACCTGGCTTCGGATCGTACACCCACTGGTGGAGCGGGACCGGCCAAGGAGTCCGGCGCGCTGGTGGCTATCGTCGGCCGGCCCAACGTGGGCAAATCAACCCTGTTCAACCGGCTGGTGGGCGGCCATGTCTCCATCGTGGAGGACCTGCCGGGCACCACGCGCGACCGCATCTACGGCGACGTGGAGTGGGGCGGGCGCGTGTTCGCCATTGTGGACACCGGCGGCCTGGAGTCGGAGGGCGAGACGGAGATGGCCAGCGGCATCCGTTCGCAGATTATGGCCGCCCTCCAGGAGGCCGATGTGATCGTCTTCCTGGTGGACAGCCGCGACGGGCTGACCGCCGCCGACTACGAGGTGAGCGACCTGCTGCGGCGGGCCAACAAGCCGGTTATCCTGGCGGCCAACAAGGCGGAGAACGCGCAGCGCCGCCTGGACACGGCCGATTTCTATAGCCTGGGCATGGGCGATCCCATCACCCTCTCGGCCTATCACGGGCAAGGCACCGGCGACTTGCTCGACCGCATGGTTGAGTTGCTGCCCGAGGGCGACGTGGTGGAGGAAGAGGCCGACGTGCGCATCGCCATCGTGGGCCGGCCTAACGTGGGTAAAAGCTCGCTGCTCAATGCGCTGCTGGGCTACGAGCGCGTGCTGGTCAGCGAGGTGCCGGGCACCACCCGCGACTCCACGGATACCGTGTTCGAGCACGAGGGCAAGCGCGTGGTGCTGATTGACACCGCCGGCATCAGGAAGCGGGGCAAGATTGACTACGGCGTGGAGCGGTGGAGCGTGATCCGCTCGTTCCGGGCCATCACGCGGGCCGATGTGGTGTTGCTGGTGATTGACGCTTCCGAGCCGCTGACCGCGCAGGACGCGCACATCGCCGGGTATATCCAGGACGCGGCCAAGGGCATCATCGTGGTGGTCAACAAGTGGGACCTGGTGGAGAAAGACGCCAGCACAGCTGATGAGTACCTGCGGCGCATCCACCGTGAACTGCGCTTCCTGCCCTACGCGCCAGCCCTGTTTGTCTCGGCGCTGACCCGCCAGCGCGTGCACCGTATCGTTGATGAGTGCCTGGAGATCCAGCAGGAGCGCGGCCGCCGCGTGTCCACGGCCGAGCTCAACGAGATACTGCGCCAGGCCATGCGCGACCACAACCCGCCGTCGCTAGGCGGGCGGACCCTGCGGCTGCGCTACCTGACCCAGGCCGAGGTCAGGCCGCCCACGTTTGTCGCGTTCGTCAACGACCCCCGCCTGGTCCACTTTGGCTTCGAGCGCTTCCTGGAGAACCGCCTGCGCGAGAAGTTTGGCTTCAAGGGCACGGCTATCCGCGTGGTGTTCCGGGCCACCGACGAGCAGCGTGATCGCGCCGCGGGCACCGACCCGCGCAGCCGCGCCCGGCCAAAGGGCATCAAATTATAACACGCTATAGAAGCAGAGAGGGCTAGCCGTGGTCGCCTCAGCCACCCCACTGGTCAACGTGGACGAGCAGGTCGTCCTGGACCGTCGCTACCTACACGCTCACCCCGAGTTGGGCTTTCAGGAACACCAGACCGCCGCTTTTGTGGCCGGGCGGCTGCGCGACCTGGGCCTGGAGGTTCAGACAGGGGTCGCCGGCACCGGCGTGGTGGCCCTGCTGCGTGGGGCCAGGCCGGGCAAGACGGCGTTGCTGCGCGCGGATATGGATGCTCTGCCCATTGAGGAACTGAACGAGGTAGACTACCGATCGCTGCGGCCTGGGGTGATGCATGCCTGCGGTCACGATGGTCACACGGCCATCCTGCTGGGCGTGGCCCGCGTGCTGGCCGGGCGGCGCGATCACCTGGCCGGCACGGTCAAGCTGGTCTTTCAGCCCTGCGAGGAGATGCCCCCCGGTGGGGCGATCAAGATGATCGAGGAGGGCGTGCTGGAGGACCCGCCGGTGGACGCCGCGTTTGGCCTGCACCTGATGCAGACCCTGCCCGTGGGCACGGTTGTGGCGCGCCCCGGCCCCATCATGGCCGCCGCTGATATGTTCCGCCTGCGGATCACCGGTCAGGGCGGTCACGCGGCCATGCCGCATCTGTGCGTGGACGCCGCTCTGGTGGCCGCGCAGGTGACGGTGGCCCTGCACGCCCTGGTTGCCCGCGAAGTCAAACCAATCGAGCCGGCCGTGATCACCGTGGGCATGATTCATGCTGGCAGCGCCCCCAACATCATCCCCGAGACAGCCGAACTGCGGGGCACCGTGCGCACCTTCGACAAAGAGCTGCGCCGCTACCTGGCCCGGCGCGTCGAGGAGGTCGCCCGCGGCGTGGCTGAGTCAATGCGCGCCCAGTGCGTCTGCGACTACCAGTGGGGCTACCCGGCGGTGGTCAACGATGTGGCGATGAGCGAACTGGTCGCCGAGGCTGCCCGCGAGGTGGTGGGCCCCGAGCGGGTGCTCCCTGGAGAACCGAGCATGGGCGGCGAGGATTTCGCTTCGTTTCTGGAGCGCGTGCCCGGCTGCTTCTTCAACGTGGGCACGCGCAACGACGGGCGCGGCCTGACCTATGGTCACCACCACCCGCGCTTCGATGTGGACGAGGCGGGGCTGCCCGTGGGTATCGCCGTCTTTGTCCGGCTGGTGGAACGCTACCTGGGCGGCGCGGCGTAGAGCCTCCGGGCCTCCCGGCGACCAATAGTGCCCTGGAGGGGGAGAGCGCCCAGGGCTGGCGGAGGCTACGCTGGCTGCCCCAGACCATGGGGGCAGGAGCAGAGCGGGCCTGGGGGCCACCCCGTTGGTGGGCCCGCCGATGCCGAGGGCAGTGAGGGGGAACGGCTGTGAGGGTGGGGCGGCATATCCTGGCGGTGCTGACCGGCTACCTGCTGGGCGCCCTGCCTATCGGCATCATCGTGGGCAAGGTGACCAGGGGCGTGGACCTGCGTGAGCATGGCAGCGGCAAGATGGGGGCGACCAACGCGCTGCGCACGCTGGGCAAGGGGCCAGCCGCCTTGGTGGTGGCCGGCGATCTGGCCAAGGGCGCGCTGGCCATCGTGGCGGCGCGCCGGTTGGCCCCAGGCAGCGCTGTGGCCGAGGCGTTGGCCGGGGGGGCTGCTGCTGGCGGGCACAGCTACTCCGTGTTTATCAGGTGGGGCGGTGGACGCTCCGTCCTGGTCGGCGCGGCCACCCTGATCGTGCTGTGCCCGCCGGTAGCCCTGCTGTGCGCCGTGGCTGGTCTGGGCGCCATCGCGGCCACCCGGTATGTCTCGCTGGGCTCGCTGGTAGGGGCCTGTCTGGCCCCCCTGGCCCTGGCCTGGCGGGTGGCCCGCGGGCGCAGCCCACGGGCCTACCTGGTCTACGCCGCCGCCATGGCCGCCTTCATCGTGGCGCGGCACCGCGACAATATCGCGCGGTTGCGCGCGGGCGGCGAGCGCAAGCTGGGCCAGAAAGCCGAGCCGGTGGTGGGGGAGGGCACGTGAGCGCCTCCACGGCCGCCGTGGAGGCGCGCCGTGGCTAACCTGGCCGTGCTAGGGGCGGGCAACTGGGGCACCACGCTGGCCGTGCTGCAGGCGCGGGCCGGTCGGACGGTAACCTTGTGGGCGCGGCGGCCCGAGCATGCCGCGCTGCTGGCCCAGACGCGCGAGAACGTGGCCGCGCTGCCGGGCGTCGCTCTGCCCTCCGGGATTGAGGTGACGTCGTCGCTGGAGCAGGCGCTGGCTGGGGCTGGAGCGGTGGTGCTGGCCGCGCCAGCGCAGAGCCTGCGCGTCCTGGCCCGCCAGCTTGCGCCGCTGCTGGCCCAGGGTACGCCGCTGGTCAGCGCGGCCAAGGGCATTGAGATTGAGAGTGGAGCGCGGCTCTCCGAAGTGTTGGCGCAAGAGCTGGGCGCGGGCTGGCCGATGGCCGCTCTGTCGGGACCCAACCTGGCCCCCGAGATCGCCCGTGGGCTGCCCGCCGCCGCCACGCTGGCCAGCGCCGAGCTTGCCCTGGCCGAGGAGATGCAGGAGGCCCTGGCCACGCCGACCTTCCGCCTGTACGCCTCGACCGACCTGGTGGGGGTTGAACTGGCCGGCAGCCTGAAGAACGTGATCGCCCTGGCCGCCGGCATCTGTGATGGGCTAGGCCTGGGTGACAACGGCAAGGCGGCGATCATCACACGTGGCCTGGCCGAGATGACCCGGCTGGGGGTGGCTGCCGGGGCCCAGCCGCTGACCTTCGCCGGGCTGAGCGGGCTGGGCGACCTGGTGGCCACCTGTGGTTCGCGCCTCAGCCGCAACCATCGCGTGGGCGAGGCGCTGGCGCGTGGCCGGCCCCTGGCCGAGATCGAGGCGGAGCTGGGCATGGTGGCCGAGGGCGTGCCCACCGCGCGCGCCGTGCGGGTGCTGGCTGCGCGGCACGGCGTGGAGATGCCTATCAGCGCGCAGGTCTACGCCGTGCTCTTTGAGGGCAAGAGCGCCCGTGCGGCCGCCCAGGACCTGCTGGCCCGGGCGATGGCCCGCGAGGGCGGCTGACTGGAGCCAGGTATAGACAGCCCGTTAGGGCAGGTGTATAGTGGGCGCAGGTCAGGCGATGGCCCGGCGCGAAACGCATGTTGGTGACGAGGAGGGGCAGGAATGGCGTACTCATATAAGAACACAAGGGATCAAGAGTACTTCCTGCATCACAAAAAGGTGCAACTGCGCGGCAACGGCAAGGAGCAAACGATCTACTTCTTCGCCCGTGACATCAAGCCCGAAGGGGCGCTGGACACAGTGCCCGACGGCTACACCGTCAAGGAGAACGAGCGCACCGGGTTGCCCATGCTGGGCAAGAAGAAATAACCTGGCCAGGGCGCGTGGCTTCTGGCGCCCGCTACCACCTCCCCACGGGCCGCGCGCTGTGCTATAATGCCCGCGGCACAGCAGTGGAGGGAGTGAGAGAGGGTGACCAAGCGAGTCGTCGTGACCGGTATGGGGGCGTTGACCCCGCTGGGCCGCGATGTGGAATCTACATGGACCGCTTTATTGGCCGGCTGCTCGGGTATCGGCCCGATCACGCAGTTCGACGCGACCGGGCTACACACGCGCATCGCCGGTGAGATCCCGGGCTTTGACCCCCTGACCTACCTGGATCGTAAAGAGGCGCGGCGGATGGACCGCTTTACCCAGATCGCCATCGTGGCGACCCATCAGGCGATGGCCCAGGCCAACCTGACCCTGGACGATGAGCTGCGCGACGAGACCGGGGTGATCATCGGGTCGGGTATCGGGGGGCTGCACGTGATGATGGAGCAGTTCAAGCAGCTGTTCGACCGCGGGGCCGATCGCCTCAGCCCCTTCTTTATCACCATGATGCTGCCCGACCTGGCTGCTGGCCAGGTGGCTATCGCAGTCGGGGCGCGCGGCCCCAACTTTGCGGTTAGTTCAGCCTGCTCCACGGGCGCGCACGCCATCGGCGAGGCGGCTGAGATCATCCGCCGCGGCGACGCCCGGGTGATGCTGGCCGGCAGCTCCGAGGCGCCGGTCACCCCGGTGGCTATCGGGGCCTTTGGGGTGATGCACGCCCTCTCGCGCAACAACGAGGACCCCAAGGGGGCGTCGCGGCCCTTCGACGCGGGGCGCGATGGCTTTGTGCTCTCCGAAGGCGTGGGTATGCTGGTGCTGGAGGACGAGGAGTTCGCCCTATCCCGCGGCGCGCGGCCGCTGGCCGTGATCGCTGGCTACGGGGCGACCGCCGACGCGCACCACGTGGTGGAGCCGCCACCCGGCGGCGACGGGGCAGTGCGGGCCATGCGCCGCGCGCTGCGGCGGGCTGGCCTGGAGCCCCACCAGATCGGCTACATCAATGCGCATGGCACCTCTACGCCAGCCAACGACCGCGCCGAGACGATGGCCCTGCACACCGTATTCGGTGATGCGGCGGGGCGCGTGCCGATCAGCTCGACCAAGGGGGCCACCGGGCACATGCTGGGCGGCGGGGCCGCCGTGGAAGCGATCTTCTGCATCAAGTCGCTGCACACAGGGATCCTGCCGCCCACGATCAACTACCAGACGCCTGACCCGGAGTGCGACCTTGACTACATCCCCAATCAGGCGCGCACCGTAGGCCCGTACCATGCCGCGCTGTCCAACTCGTTTGGCTTCGGGGGGCACAACGCCTCGCTGATCATCACCGCGTCCTGACATGACCAGTGGGTATAGCGCGCCTGTGCATGTGCGGACTAACCGCCCCGAGGCGACCTCGTGAGTGGCGACCCGGCCGACCAAGGGCCGCTGGGCGCCGCGACCCACCGTGATCTGGTGGCCGCGCTGCTCCGCGAGGCGGCCGCCGCCGGGATCACCGAACTGGAGGTAGGCTACGGCGACCTGCGCCTGTTTGTGCGCCGCCGCCCCGGCCTCCAGCTGGGCCATGTCGCGCCCGCTATCGCCTCTGGCCCGGCGGAGGCGCCTGCCGTCCACGAGGACTGGGAGGCCGTGACCACCCCGCTGGCCGGTGTCTACTACGCCCAGGAGTCGCCCGATGTCGAGCCCTATGTCCACGTGGGCAGCGTGGTCAGCCCCGGCCAGACAGTTGGGCTGGTCGAGGCGATGAAGACGTTTAACACGGTGCTCTGCGATATCGGGGGCATCGTGCGCCAGATCGTGGTGGGGGCCGGCGAGACGGTGCAGCCCGGGCAGATCCTGATGTATGTGGAGCCGGACGACGGCCTCTCCGCCGGCCCACCGGTTCTCTAACGCACGGCAAGGAGGCCGGTATGACCCTCCCCCTGGATAAAGCGCTGCCCCAACAGGCGATCGGCGGCGACGGGCCACGCGTGGCGCGCATCGCCCTAGGCTGCATGAGCCTGGCCGGCACGTGGAACCCCGCCGAGGTAGGCCCAGCGCACCGCCGGCGCGCCGTGGCCGCCTTCGAGGCCGCGCTGGAGTGCGGCATTACGCTCTACGACCACGCTGACATCTACGGCGGTGGGGCCTGCGAGGAACTATTCAAGGACTGCCTGGAGGCCGTGCCGGGGGCGCGGGAGCGCATCGTGATCGCCACAAAGGGGGGCATCCGGCGGGGCCACTATAACCTGACCGCGCCCTATATGGGCGAGTGCGTGGAGCGCTCATTACGCCGCATGGGCATAGAGTATATTGACCTCTACCAGTTGCACCGGCCCGACCCGCTGACCCATCCGGCCGAGACCGCCGGCGCGCTCAACGACCTGCTGCGGCGGGGACTGATCCGCTCGGTGGGCGTGAGCAACTACTACCCCGAGCAGGTGCGCGCCGTGCAGCGCTACCTGGATGCGCCACTGCGCAGCAACCAGATCGAGATCAGCCTGTCGCGGCTGGACCCCCTCTACGAGGGCTGGGACGGCGGCGACGGCACGCTAGATCAGTGCATGGCTATGGGCATGACTCCCCTGGCCTGGAGTCCGCTGGGCGGCGGCGCCCTGATGGGCCCGCGTGCGGGGGCGGCGGACAACCCGCGCGCCGCCGGGGTGCGCGCCGAACTGGCCGCGCAGGCCGAGCGACACGGCGTGACGCCGGTTCAGGTGGCTCTGGCCTGGCTGCTAGCCCACCCGGCCGGGATCATCCCTCTGGTGGGCAGCGCCAACCCAGCGCACATCCGCGAGGCCGCCGCCGCGGCCCAGCTGACCATCAGCCGGGAGGAATGGTACAGCCTGTGGACGGCGGCGTGGGGCCGCGGCGTGCCCTGAGCAGGTGTCAGCGGAAGCGTCAGGTTTCAGTACACACAGGTGCGGCAACCGACGGTGGACAGGGGGAGATGACCCGCGCCTCAGTTAGGCCGCCTGGAGCAGCGCGCACACGTCTCCCCAGCGGTCCTGGAACAGGCGGCGCTGCTCGGAGAGGGGGCCACCCACGCGGGCGCCGTTTCATGCGTGCGGCTGAAGCCCCGCGTGAGGACCATCTCAGCAACGTTGCGCAGGCTGAGCTTGTCCTGCAAGCGCCCCGGCACGACCAGCACAGCGACATCAGTGGGCACGGGGCAGGTGGTTGAACGGCGTGTTCGTGCGCTCGTGTACGTCCCCCGGCACGCGCGGCAGCGGACCATCCGGTAGCGAGAGGGTGGTGCGGCGGGCCATCTGTGTGGGTGTGGGGGCGGCGCAGTAGGGCACGGCATCAGTCTTCTCCTATCCTTATAGATAGCGCAAGGATACCCGACCGGCAGCCCCCTCTGCTTACCGTGTATTGAAACCTGACGCCTCCGCGCGACTAGCCCAGGACCGCGTCGGTGGCCAGTCCGGCGATAGCGGGCAGTTGACGCACGGCCACGTGGATGGTCAGGGGCACATAGGGCCAGGAGAGTGGGTCGTCTGGCGTGGGTTGAGCGGCCATGGAGGTGAGCTGCCCCTGGTGGACCAGCTCAAAGGGGTCGTCGGGACCCAGCACACCGCGTTTACGCAGGGCCGCCTCGGCGGCGGCCAGCCCCTGGGCGGCAAACGAGCCGGCGTCGCGGGCAGCGACCATCACACGCAGGCCCACGGAGAGCGGATCGTGGGCAGCCATGCCCAGCACCTGCACGGCCACCACGGCCACATCGGCGCCCATGGCCAGAGGGCGCCAGCCACGCAGCCGGCCCTGTTGCGCGCCGATGCGGGCGCGGGCCGACGCATAGGGGTCCGGTCCCTGGCCATCACCTGAAGGTGTGAGCGTCTGATCCACCATTGTGTGTCCTTGTGTCCTCCCCATCTCCACGCTGTAGACGATAGCCTCCCAGGCGACGCGCCATCCTGAGAGTGTACCGTGCCCCGCGCTTCGCGGCCAGTACACCGCCGCGCCGGTGTGCCCCTGCTGGCGCCCGCGTGCGGGGGCGCCAGCAGGGGCACACTGCCGGGCCATGACAACGGCGGCGTACCAGTGTCTCGGTCGCCGCGGGTGGCCGCTGGGCACTGGCAGCGCGCCGACCCAGCGCTGACGTGATGCCCGGACGGTCCCAGGGAGGCGCCACGGCGTCCGGGGCGCCTGGTACAATTCAAGAGACAATAATCCCCGGTGGGTTGCCGCGGCAGCATCTTCGGTTATGATATGGCACAGTGTATCGTCACGCTTAATGCGGCGTCCGACGTACAGCGGTAGAGCAAAGGGGGATGTGATGCCAAGCCCGGCTATTGTCGTGGTAGGAGCGTCGGCGGGCGGTGTCGAGGCGCTGATCACTCTGGTGGGCGCCCTGCCGCCTGACCTGCCCGCCGCTGTGTTCGTGGCCCTGCACACGTCGGCTCTGCCCAGCGCCCTGCCGCGCATCCTGAGCCGCGCCGGCCCCTTACCGGCCACCGCGGCGACGGATGGGGCGGCCATCGAAGCAGGGGCCATCTACGTCGCCCCGGCTGGCCACCACCTGTTGCTCTCACGGGGGCACATGCACGTGGTGCAGGGACCACGCGAAAACGGGTTCCGCCCGGCCATTGATCCGCTCTTTCGCAGCGCGGCGCGGGCCTCGGGGCCACGGGTGATCGCCGTCGTGCTCAGCGGTCTGCTCGACGATGGGACGGCGGGGTTGCTCACGGTCAAGCAGCGCGGCGGCGTGGCCATCGTGCAGGACCCCGAGGAGGCTCTGGCCTCCAGTATGCCGCGGAGCGCGCTGACCTATGTCGCCGTTGACAACACCGCTCGACTGGCCGAGATGGGGCCACTGATCGCCAGCCTGGCCTGGCAGCGCAGCGTAGGAGGAGACATCATGCCCGACGAGACGCCGGCGATTGCCTATGGCGCCGATGGGCCGCTGGACGTGGTGGGTGAGGAGGAGGGCACGCCGGCGCCCTTCTCCTGCCCCGAGTGCGGTGGTGTGCTGTCCGAAGTGCGCGACAGCACGCTGCTGCGGTTCCGCTGCCAAACAGGTCACCGCTACTCCCCCCAGAGCGTCGTGGCCCACCAGAAGGACGCGCTGGACCGTGCCCTGGCGGCGGCGCTCACGGCGGTGAACGAAAGAGGCCTGGTGCTGCGCCGCCTGGCCGAGGAGGCGCGCAGCCGCCGTGACGCGCCCGCCGCGCGCCGCTTCACCGCGCAGGCGCAGGCGGCGGAGGCGCACCGTAAGCAGATGCAGCAGCTACTCGACCAGGTTGAGGACGCCCTCGACGACACGGTGGAGGACCCCTCCACCGGAGAGGGCATGATCCCCTCGGCGCGCCTGAGGGGTTGAGCGCGCTGAGCGACGCCACCCGCGACGGACACGAGCCATGGTGAATTCCGCGCCGGTAAGCGCCAGCCCCTCAGGCGCGCAATGGGATCCATGGGCAGGGCGAACGACGCTCAACCCGTTGGCGCGCCTTCTGGCACACGTAGATGATACAATAAGAAGCGCGCCGGCTCTCCGCGCACTCGCCGCACGGTTGGGTGAGCAGAGAGTTCAGAGGGATGAGGAGCGACCATGACCAGGGGACAGGGTGTGACCCAACTTGTGACTATTGGGGCGTCGGCGGGTGGCGTCGAGACCCTCTCCACGCTGGTGGCCACCTTGCCCGCCGCGTTCCCCGCGCCCATCGTGGTGGCCCAGCATCTTGATCCGACGCGGGCCAGCCACCTGCAGGAGATCCTGGCCCGCCGGTGCCTTCTGCCGGTGCGCACCGTCACCGAGCGCGCGCCTCTGGAAGCGGGCGTGCTCTACGTCGTGCCGGCCAACAAGCATATCACCATCAGCGACCACCACCTGAGCATTGAAGAGGAAGACCTGGGCCGGCCCAAACCCTCGATTGACCTGCTGTTCCGCACCGCCGCGCAGGTGTTCGGCGAGGGCCTGATCGCCGTGGTGCTCAGCGGCCTGGGCTCAGACGGGGCCGCGGGGGCCCGCCGGGTCAAGGAGGCGGGGGGGACGGTGGTGATCCAGAACCCCCGCACGGCCCCCTTCCCGGCCATGCCCCAGGCCCTGGCCCCCAGCATGGTGGATGTGATCGCCGACGCCGACGCCATGGGTCCGCTGTTGTACGACCTGCTCACCGGGGCCTACATCCCCGCCGGGCCGCAAGACGACCGGCAGCTGCGCGCCTTCCTGGCCGAGGTGCGTGACAGCAGCGGGGTGGACTTCAGCCGCTATAAGATGCCCACGATCCGGCGGCGGCTGCAGCGGCGGCTCGTGGCCACGGGCACACGCACCCTGGAGGAGTACCGCGCCTACGTGAAGGGGCAGCCCACCGAGTACGACCGCATGATCACCAGCTTCCTGATCAAGGTGACCGAGTTCTTCCGCGACGCCGACCTGTTCGCCTATCTGCGCGACACCCTGCTGCCCGAGCTGATCGCCCATGGCCGCGCCCAGGGGCGAGAGCTGCGGCTGTGGAGCGCCGGTTGCGCCACCGGCGAGGAAGCCTACTCGCTGGCCCTGCTGGTCGCCGAAGCGCTGGGCGACGAACTGGAGCAGTGGACGGTGCGTATCTTCGCCACCGACCTGGACGGGGACGCTGTGGTCTTTGCCCGCCGCGGCGTCTACCCCGCCGGCGCGCTGGAGGAGACGCCGCCCGCGCTGCGCGAGCGCTACTTCACCGAGGAGGCAGGGACCTATACGGTGACCAAGCGGGTGCGTGGCCTGCTCGTGTTCGGCGAACACGACCTGGGGCAGCGCCCCCCGTTCCCCCGGATTGACCTATGCCTGTGCCGCAACGTGCTGATCTACTTCACCACCGAGTTGCAGGAGCGGGCTCTGGAGACGTTCGCCTTTGCACTGCGTGATGGCGGGATCCTGGTCCTGGGCAAGGCGGAGACGGCCAACCTGCTGCCGGCCTCCTTTGCCCCGGTGGAGGGGGCGCTGCGCGTCTACCGCCGCCAGGGCGCGTCGCCACGGCTGTCCTCCCTGGCCGAACAGCCCACCCTGGGCCGCCGGACGCGGCCCGGCGGTGTGGTGCGGCGGGCGGTCGCGCAGGATGGGCAGGCGCGGCTGGAGCGCGGGCAGGCGCAGGGTAGTCACATAGGAGCGGACAGGGTGCTGCTGAGCCTGCCGGTCGGCGTGGTGGTGGTGGACCGCCGCTATGACTTGCAGCACATCAACAGCGCGGCGCGGCGTCTGCTGGGCATCCATGGGGAGGCGCTGGGCCTGGACCTGGTGCATCTGGTCCAGGGCGTGCCGTCGGGGGACCTGCGCGTGGCTATTGACGCTGCCTTCCAGGGTGAGCCGCGCACGCTCGACGCTGTCTCCACCACGCTGGTGGCTCCCGGTGAGACGCGGTACCTGCGGATCGTCTGCCAGGCGCACCCCACCGAGGGGGCCACGGCGGCGGAGACCGTCGTGCTGATGATCACCGACACGACGCCCACCGTGCGCGCTGGGCAGGAGCTGGAGGCGGCGCTGGCGTGGGCGCGGGCGGAGAGCGCCCATCGGCAGGAGGTGGTGGACCAGGTCAGTTCGCGCAACCAGGAACTGCTGGCGGCCAACGAGTTGCTGACCACGATCAACGCGCTGCTGCACACCTCCGCCGACGACTCCCTGCTGGGCAACGAGGAGATCCAGGCGGCCACCGAGGAAGTCGAAACGCTCAACGAGGAGTTGCAAGCCACCAACGAGGAGCTGGAAACGCTCAACGAGGAACAGCAGGCCACGCTCGAAGAGCTGGAGACCACCAATGAGGAGCTGCGCACGCGCAACACGGAGACGCGGGAGTTGGCCGCCGCGGTGGAAGCGCAGCGGCAGCGGCTGGACACGATCCTGAGCAGTATGGCCGAAGCCGTGCTGGTGGTTGATGGCACGGGGCAGACCGTGTACGCCAACCCCGCCTTTGCCCAAATCGTGCAGGCAGCGGGCGGCGTGTTCGTGCCCCAGGACGACCTGGGCCAGCCCCTCCCTCCCGAGCAGACGCCGCGTCGGCGGGCGCTCCGCGGGGAGACCTTCTGGATGGAGTTCACCCTTGTGGCTGACGGGCAGCGTCGCTGGTACGAGGCAACGGGCCGGCCGATCACCGATGATGCGTGCCAGCAGGGCGCCGTGCTAGTGATGCGCGACATCAGCGACCGCACGCTGCGTCAGTTGCACGACGCGTTCCTGGCCCTGGCCAGCCACGAGCTGCGCACGCCCCTGACCGTGGTCCAGGGCTTCCTGGATCTGCTGATGAAGGGACTGCGGAGCCAGCGTGATCCGGCGCTATTGCTGCACCATGCCCAGCATGCGCAAAGTGGGACGTACCGGCTACAGCGGCTCGTTGACGACCTGCTCGACGTGGGCCGGCTGCAGAGCGGCAAGCTCAGCCTGATCCACGCGCCCCTGGACCTGGGGGAAGTGGTCGCCGGGGCCGTGGAGGCGGCGTTGGCGCTGGCGGGGGACTACCCGGTGCGGCTCGACGCGGTGCCCGGCCCGCTGCCTATAGTGGGCGATGCCCAGCGCCTGGAGCAGGTCCTGCTCAACCTGCTGACCAACGCGCGCGTCTACGCCCCCGGCGCCTCCGTGGACGTGCGTGTGCGGCGGAGGGAGGGCCAGGTCGAGGTCGAGGTGCAGGATTATGGTCCGGGCATAACCTCTGAGGCGCTGCCCCACCTGTTCACCCGCTTCTACCAGGTGGCCGCGTCGGCTCAGGGCGCCGGGGGCGGCCTGGGCTTGGGCCTGTATATCGCCCGGGAGATCGTGGAAGGGCACGGCGGAACGATTGATGTGTCCTCCACCGCGGGCCAGGGAGCCACCTTCCGCATCCTGCTGCCCCTGGCGGAGGATGCCGCCGAACCTGAGCCTGCCCCAGACGAGAGAGGTCAGGGCGCCCCGCGATCGGCGCGCACCTAAGTTCTCCCTGGCAGCTGGCGCGCTGACAAGCCTGCTGTCGCATGCCTGGCATGGGCGCCTTATCGCCCACCGTCGTGCGCGATCGGTATCTACTGTGGGCCACATATAGCGCACCATGTGTGCGCCGAGCCGGTAACCTGGACTATGGATTTACGACGCATAAGGGCCTGGCTCCCGGTTAGGGAGCCAGGCCCTTATGCGTGTTCTGGAGTAGGATGTGTTTAGCGCGGGTTAGCTGATAATTCGCCCAGGGTAACGTTCCCGGTTGGGCGGGCAGCCCCGCCACTGGCGTCGGGGCGCATGATGGTGACCGCCATGGTCTGGTCAACCTTGAGGTTAGCCAGCACATAGCGGTCAAGGACGTTGGCTACGCCGCACGACCAAGCGGCCACTTGGCATACCCTGTGGGGACTGCCTGATAGTTACCGCGTGATAGCCGGCGCCTCGGTCTTAATCACGTTCTCCGCCGCGCTTTCCGCTTTCTGCGCCACGTCGGCTACTTTCTCCACCGTGTCCTGGGTGGCGCCCATCGCCTTGTCCAGCAGAGTATCGCGAGCCGCTCCCATCACCTGGCTCTCCTGGGGTGTTGTGGGGACGGCCAGACCGATCAAGGCCCCGACCGCGATGCTCGCGGCGCCCAGAGCGAGTGGGTTGCGCTGGGCCAGCGTCTGGAAGCCGTCGCCGACCCGTTGCGTCTGGTACCACACCTCGGCGGCGAGGTCGCGCGCCGCCAGCTGCGTCTCGTCGGCAGCATGCCCCACCGCGCCGCCTACCGCGCCTACCGTGGAACCTACCGCCCCAGCCGCGCTACCCACAGTGTCCGCAACCGTGCCCGCCGCGCTGCCCGCCGTGTCCGCAACCGTGCCCGCCGCAGTGCCCACGGTGTCCGCGACGTTGCCTGCCGCGCCGGTCACGGCATCGCGCACCCCCGTGGCCAGGTGCCCTGCGCTGGCGCCCACCGTGGTGCCGCCAGCCCCATAGCCCCCGCCGACGCGCTGCCCACTCTGGCCCCCAGCGCGGTAAGCCAGAGTCGTCGTGGTCCTTGCCGCGACTTTGGGCCGCTTTAGGTATAACCAGCCCAGCCCAATTGTCGCCAGCGCCGCTGGCAACGGGTTGGCCTGAATGGTGGCGCGGACGGTCGCGCCCAGCCCTTTGGTCGTCTCGTTGGCATCGTAAGCCACACCGCGCGTGGTCTCACTGATTGTGCTTACCATCTTCTCCACCTTTCCTAGTGTTGCCGCGCGGAGGGCTGTGCCCGTGTGGTCCACGATCTCCGCGACGGCCTCCGTCGCGGTGACCCGCGCTTGCTCCAGAATATGACCCGTCGTCTCCTGCACGGCGACGGTAGCCCGCGCCACCAGGCGATCGGTGGCCTCTTCAATGGCCCCCGTGGCCCGCGTGATCAGGTGGTCGCTGACGTCCTCAATGGGTCCCCGTGCCTGCTCGATCAGATGCTCGGCCGACTCGCGCACGGCGCGCTGCACCTCGGCCACGATATGATCCGTCGTTTCCTCCACGGGACCCCGCGCCTGCTCCATCAGAGCGCCTGGGTTAAGCTTCTCCTGGATTGCTTCCAGCGTGCCCCCCATCTCGCCCTGTGTCCGCGCAATCTCGCGCTGGATCTCCACAACCTCCAGGTCACCGGCGTCGCGCGCGGGCGCGTCTCTCTCGATCATCCTCTCTCCCCTTTCAGCGCATCGGAGTCAGCGGCCAACGTGGCCATTGTCTGGCGCGGGGCCACATCCAGGTGGGCTAGAGCCGCGCGCCCACGCTGAAGCAGCGTTATGCCGGCCGCGCCGACGATCACGCCGACGATCAGGGCGGCCAGCCAGGCTGGGAGGAACGTGGCCAGGGCCAGGATCACGCCAGCCAGGATGGCCAGCGCCCCCGCGTAGGCCACCGCGCCGCCGATGGCCAGAGTGACCACATCCTTGCCTGCCTGGGTCGCCTTGGCGGTCAACTCGGCCCTAGCCAGGGAGACCTCTTCGCGGACCAGGGCGCCGGTCTGCCCCGCCAGGTCGGTGAACAATTCGCCGAGTGACCGGTCATCTTTCGCGGTCTGCATACTCTTTCTCTCCCCTCGTGGCGACACCGCCCCCTATATGCCTGACGAGGCGCCCCGCTGTGCATTGGGCCGGCCCGACGCCTGATGCCCACCGGCTGCCTCGTCACTGAACCGGTCGGCCTTATCATCGGAGCCGGAAGCGCCCTCGCCGAGCTTCCAGGCCGGGGCCGTGGGCGTGCCGCCGCTCCTGGCCAGCGGCGGCATCTCCTGGTCTACGTGGCCAAAGGCGCTGGGCGGCGTTGTGGCGATGGAAGGGGTCGGCGCCCAGCCTGCCCTGGAGGGCGTGTGGGCTGCCGGGAGGAGCGGCGTCGCGGCAGCCGCTGAGGCCTGCTGGGCGCGGCGCGAACTCTTGAGGAAACGCACGCCCAGCAGGCCTAACGTGAGCGCGCCGCCGGCAAAGAGCAGGGGACGCGTGCGGCCAAACTGCTCCGTCTCCTGAAGCAGTTGGGGCAGGTCCCGCGTGTGCAGATACCCCGAGCCCCGCTCAGCCTGCTGCGCCACCCGCTCGGCCAGCGTCGCCATGGTCCCTTGTTGCTGGTCACGCAGCCCTTCCGCCGTCTGCCGTAGGGCATGGGCCGCCTTGTACAGGCTGTCGGCGGCCTGCTCCTTCTGGGCTTCCAGGCGGGATGTTGTCTGCTGCTTTGCCGCCTCAATGAGCTGGCCTGCCTTCTCCTGGGTCTGGTCAACGACGTGGCTCGCTTTCTCCTGTAGCTGATCCTTGACCTGATCCGTCGGTGTTGGCGCGTTGGTCACCGTGGACCTACCGGACGAGGGGGTACCTGACACCATGATCGCCTCTCCTTCTGCTTGTGGCCGCGTGGCCTCATGCGACAACCCCTGAAGCTTGCATGCGCCTCCGCACACCATCATCGTCTTCGCACATGCGGCAGGATAGCTGGCGCGCTTCAGGGGACACCGTAGTAATCTATGAAGCAAGGTTCGTGCCACCATGGACAAGTCTCCGAAAGTGGCCTGATCAGGCGAGCACTCGTCACGGGAGCTGAACTGGCCCGCATGGATCGTCCAGGACGGATGAGGCTCTGGCCACGGACCCCTAGACTGTAGACCCTGGACAGCTGGCACGCTTCTTGCCCTACTCCAGTAGCGTTACTGTACTGGACGCGCCGACCCGGAATAGTAAGGGTAACCACGCACAGCGCAAGGAATGGTGAGGTTGTGAGGAACCTCGCCAGAACGCATAGAGTGGATGCGCGGCGCTCCCATGCGGTGAGCGTCCTGGTTGGATGACCATTATTTGGCGCGCGGTAAGGAGCAGGGGGAAAGAAGATGAAGTACGAGCACTATCGGCGCAACATGCGGGGCGACGCCGCGCCCCGCACCACCTGCGTGGTCTGTGGGCTCTCCCACGTGGCAGGTCTGGTGGCCGTTACACCGTACCAGTCGTTCATCTGTGAGGGGTGCGCCCAGGGGCTCCACGCGGCTGTGGTGACGCGCACGATGCGCTCGACGGGCGGGGACCACTCCCTCTGACACGACCGGGCAGCGTTGGAACGTGCAGGGTAGCACTCCCGCCTGTGCATATGCTGAGGTTCAGGCCAGCGCATCCACGCTGTGGTGGAGTACGCTCCACGCTGTAAGCGTGACCATGGAGGTGGCCGGCGCTCAGGTGCGCCATGCGACTATCCGGCTTCCGCGTGTCCGTCTGTTCTCTTTAAGGCTTATCTGTAGTGACGTGATTAGGAGCCGTGCATGACAAGGTTCGATTTGGTCTGCTTTTCCCATTTGCGCTGGGACTCCGTCTATCAGCGGCCCCATCATCTACTGACGCGGTGCGCGCGTGAGCAGCGCGTCTTCTTTGTCGAGGAGCCTGTTGATGATGATGAGCCAGCCCACCTGGAGATTAGCCGCCGCGCCGATAACCTGTGGATCGTCACCCCCCACCTGCCTGGTGGGTTGTGCGGCGAGGAGGTGGTGGCCGCCCAGCACGAACTGATGCGTGATCTCTTCACCCAACACGCCATCTCTGACTACGTGCTGTGGTACTACACGCCGATGGCCATGGCCTTCACCGCCCACCTGGACCGGCCGCTTGCCGTGGTCTACGATTGCATGGATGAACTCTCGGCCTTCCGCGGCGCGCCGGCCAGCCTGCGCGCGCTGGAAGCCGATCTGTTCGCGCAGGCGGACCTGGTGTTCACCGGGGGCCAGAGCCTCTATGAAGCCAAGCGTGATCAGCACCCCCATGTCTACGCCTTTCCCAGCTCCGTAGACGCCGCGCACTTTGCCCAGGCCCGCCTCCCGCAGCAGGACCCCACCGATCAGGCGGCGATCGGGCATCCACGCCTGGGCTTCTACGGCGTGATTGATGAGCGGATGGACCTCGACCTGCTGGCCAGCGTGGCCGACGCTCAGCCAGAGTGGCAGCTAGTCCTGCTGGGGCCAGTGGTCAAGATTGACGCCGTGACCCTACCGAAGCGGCCCAATCTGCACTACCTGGGGTCCAAGAGCTATGCCGATCTGCCGCGCTACCTGGCCGGTTGGGACGTGGCCCTGCTGCCCTTCGCGCGCAACGAGGCCACCCGGTTAATCAGCCCAACCAAAACGCCCGAATACCTGGCCGCTGGCAAGCCGGTCGTTTCTACCTCGATCCGCGACGTGGCGCGGCCCTACGGCGAGGACGGCCTGGCCTGGATCGCCGATGCACCGTGTGAGTTTGTCATCGCCGTGGCCGCGGCGATGCGTGAGGACAGCGCGACGCGCCTCAAGCGGGCTGACGCGTTCCTGGCTCAGACCAGTTGGGATCGCACCTGGGCGCGCATGAGCCAGCTCATTGAGGCGGCGATCAAGGCCCACCACACCCACCTCGCGCCGCTGGGGCCGCCCCGGTTGAACGACGTGGCTGCGCCCGCTGCCAGCTCTGGTGCCGGTATCCGCTCCACCCCGCGCGCCGAGGCGCGGTTCGACTATCTGATCGTCGGCGCGGGCTTCGCGGGCAGCGTCCTGGCCGAGCGGCTGGCCAGCCAGGCCGGCAAAAAGGTGCTGATCCTGGACAAGCGCTCCCACATCGGCGGCAACGCCTACGACCACTACAACGACGCCGGCCTGCTGGTCCACAGGTACGGCCCGCATATCTTCCATACCAATGCGCTGGCCGTCTTCGACTACCTGGGGCAGTTTACGGCGTGGCGGCCGTACCAGCATCGCGTGCTGGCCTCCGTGGATGGCCAGCACGTGCCCATGCCGATCAACCTGGATACGATCAATGCGCTCTACGGCCTCAGCCTGACCAGTTTTGAACTGGATGCTTTTTTCGCCTCGGTCGCCGAGCCCTGTGAGCAGGTGCGCACCAGCGAGGATGTGGTGGTCAGTAAGGTGGGCCGTGAACTGTACGAGAAGTTCTTCCGCGGCTACACGCGTAAGCAGTGGGGCCTCGACCCCTCCGAGCTGGACGCCAGCGTGACCGCGCGGGTGCCCACCCGCACAAACCGCGACGACCGCTACTTCACCGATACCTATCAGGCCATGCCGCTGCACGGCTACACCCGCATGTTCGAGACGATGCTTGATCATCCCAATATCAAGATCATGCTGAACACGGATTATCAGGAGGCGCGGGACTTCATCCCTTACCGCGAGATGATCTACACCGGGCCGGTGGATGAGTTCTTCGGCTACCGCTACGGCAAGTTGCCCTATCGGTCACTGGAGTTCCGCCACGAGACGCACGACACGCCGGTCTACCAGCAGGCCCCCGTGATCAACTACCCTAACGACCATCAGTACACGCGGGTCACCGAGTTCAAGTATCTGACCGGGCAGGAGCATCCCAAGACAAGCATCGTCTACGAGTACCCCCGCGCCGAGGGGGACCCCTACTACCCGGTGCCCCGGCCGGAGAACGCCGTGCTGTACCAGAAATACAAGGCGCTGGCCGACGCCACGCCGGGGGTGCGGTTCGTGGGCCGGCTGGCCACCTATAAGTACTACAATATGGATCAGGTCGTGGCCCAGGCGCTGGCCGTCTTCGAGCGGATTATGGGCGCGCGCCGCTCCGCCGCCAGGCTACAGGAGGCTGAGAGTGACGCCGTTAGACCCTCCGTCGCCACCACCGCTTGAGCTGTGGGGCGGCGTCGAGTGCGCCCATGTCCGCGTGGGCGACGAGTATCGCGATCAGCTGCGGCGCAGTGGTCACACCGAGCGCTGTGACGACCTGGATCTGTTTGCCGCGCTCGGCATGCGGGCAATGCGTTACCCCATCTTGTGGGAACACATCGCTCCACACGGCGTGGAGCGGGCTGATTGGTCGTGGGCCGACCAACGGCTGCACCGCCTGCGCGCGCTGCGCATCCGGCCGATCGTGGGCCTCCTGCATCACGGCAGCGGCCCTCGCGGGATGAGCCTGCTTGACCCCGCGTTTCCCGAGGAGTTAGCCCGCTACGCCCAGGCAGTGGCCCGGCGCTACCCCTGGGTGGAGAGCTACACGCCGGTTAATGAGCCGCTGACCACGGCCCGCTTTGCTGGCCTGTATGGCTTCTGGCATCCCCATGGCCGTGACGCCCTCACCTGTATGCGTCTCCTGCTGGCCCAGTGCCGCGCCGTGGCGCTGGCCATGCAGGCTATCCGCACAGTCACGCCAACGGCCCGCCTCGTGCAAACCGAGGATGTGAGCAAGACGCATAGCACGCCGACGCTGGCCCACCAGGCTGATTTCGAGAACGAGCGGCGTTGGCTGACCTTCGACCTGTTGCGGGGGGCCGTGGGGCCTGGGCACCCCATGTGGTCGTACCTGCGTTCACTGGGCCTGGATGAGCGGGCCATCCTGTGGTTCCAGGATCACCCCTGTCCCCCTGACCTGCTGGGCATTGACCACTACATTACCAGTGAGCGGTTTCTGGACGAGCGTCTGGGGCGCTACCCCGCCGCGACCCACGGGGGCAACGGGCGCGACGCCTACGCCGATGTGGAAGCCGTGCGGGTGTGCGCCGAGGCCCCGCTGGGGTACCACGGCATCCTGCGCGAGGCCTGGGGCCGCTATGCCCTGCCCATGGCCATCACGGAAGCGCACCTGGCCAGCACCCGTGAGGAGCAACTGCGCTGGTTTTACGAGGCCTGGGCAGCCGCGGGCGCGGTGCGCGCGGAGGGCGGTGATGTGCGCGCCGTGACCGCCTGGTCGCTGCTGGGCGCCTACGACTGGAACAGCGTCTTGACCCGTGTTGAGGGTTACTATGAGCCGGGCGCCTTTGATCTGCGCTCCGCGCGGCCCCGACCCACCGCGGTGGCCACTCTGCTGCGCGCTCTGGCCACCGGTCAGCCCGACACGCACCCCGTGCTGAGCGCGCCAGGGTGGTGGCGTCGGCCTGACCGGTTGGAGTACCCGGCCGTCTCCTGCTCTGATGGCGCGTGTCCCCCCCCGCCCTCACCCGGTCCCACTCTGATGGCCGCGCGGCCCGTGCTGATCGTGTGCGGCCACGCGGCCCTGCAAGACGCCCTGACACGGCTGTGTAGGCTGCGCGGGTTGGCTGTCCACCTGCTCAGCCAGGCCGAGATGAGCAGGGCCACGCCTGACGACCTGACCGCTCTGCTGCGCCAGGTGCGGCCCTGGGCCGTGGTGGACGCCGGTGGCGATAGTGGGGTTGAACGAGCGGAGCGTCAGCCCCTGGCGTGTTATCGCGTCAACGTGGTGCGGCCGGCCCTCCTGGCCACCGCGTGCGCTGCCCAGGGCACGCCGTTGCTCACCTTCTCATCCGCCCTTGTCTTTGATGGGCGGCGGAGCACGCCCTATCTGGAGCGTGACCCCGTGACCCCGCTCAGCGTCTATGGGCGTTGCAAGGCAGAGGGCGACAAGCGCGTGCTGGCCGCGTGCCCCGGCGCGTTGGTGGCGCGCACTGGGGCCTGCTTTGGACCGTGGGACCGGCACAACTGGCTCACCCGTGGCCTGGAGGCTGTGGCCAGCGGCCACCCCATCATGGCCCCCAAGGAACTCACCTCGTTGACCTACCTGCCTGACCTGATACATACGGCGCTTGATGTACTCATTGATGGCGCCAGCGGCCTGTGGCAGTTGGCCAATGGCGGGGCCACCACCTGGGCTGCCCTGGCGCAACAGGCCGCTAGACAGGCAGGATTGCCGACCCCGCTGGTCCACGAGCGCTCCCGGGCCGAACTCGGCTGTGTCGCGGCCTACCCGGCCTACAGCGTGCTTGACAGCGAACGCGGCACGCTCCTGCCGTCGCTAGAGGACGCCCTGGGGCGGTACATGGCTGAGCGGGGGCAACAGCGCGCGGCATGATTGGTCTGGTCGCTGAAGACGTATGGAGGGCAGCGCGATGATAACAGCGCGTACCTGCGCATACCTGCGTCGAGAGGGGCCACATCCGCTAGAGGGCACGCTTGATAGCCGATCAACCACACTAACCTCGCCGGTGATGTGGCAGTCGTCCTGCGTGAACAGGGAGATACAGCTGGGGTAGCGCTGCCCATTCGTCTACCGTAGACAGTCTACCCTGGTACAGATCTTGCGACCAGTGACTGGAGTGGCTACTAGTGCTGACTCAGACGGCTTGCTTCGCTATCACGCTAGCCTGTGCGACCGCGGGCACATCCAATCAGACAAACCGTCCTGATCAGGCAGTAGGAGCCCCGATTGATTAACGAGGGAGGCGCCGGAGCGAAGGAATAGGGTGGAACTCATTGCGTACAAGGTCGCGGCATACAGGACGCTCAACGGCCAAGCGGGATGTTGGCCATGAACTGACGCGGAGACAGGGTAGGTCTACGCCCAGGGGCTAGCGGTCTCCACCGTGCATGAGGACCACATCCATGCTGGGGTGTGCAGCTCCGACAAGAGCGGTCAGGTCATGCACATGCTGACAGACATTGAGACAAACCAGAACGGCGAGGGTGTTGCCTCGACCTTCATCTCGGGTATGCCCAGCTTCAGCAACCAGTACATCAACGTCCATGGCGTCAACCTCCAGCCAGCGGCCTGCGGCAACCTGTAGTCCATCTTGAGGCCAGGAGACAGGTTGGGCCAGCCAGGAGACAGTCAACCCGTCTCCTGGCCCAGGCAGCGGACAGGTCTGCATGACAGTCTGGACTCGCCGCGCCTCCGCGGGCGCGGCAAACAACGCTACTTTGACAAAGGCAACCCCCAAGCATAGGAGGAGCGCGTCATGATCTTGCGCCTTGATCGTTTGCCCATCGAACTCCCCACACCGAAGCACCCGTCTCCCAATGCTGCCGCCGCCATCCAGGAGTTGCTGGGGGGACGGTTCGGTGAGATGTCCACCCTGATGAACTACACGTTCCAGTCGTTCAACTTCCGTGGCCGGGACAAGGCGCGGCCGTATTACGACTTGATCGCTAATATCGCCGCGGAGGAGTACAGCCACATCGAACTGGTCTCCTACACGATCAACTTGCTGCTGAGTGGCTCAACCAAGCGGGGGACGGACCCCACCGCCACCCCCCTTGCTGACGGCGTTGATGCCCGTAACAGCTATCACTTCATCGCCAGCGGCCAGTCGGCGTTGCCTATTGACTCCATGGGTAACCCCTGGACGGGACAGAATGTCTTCTCCAGCGGGAACCTGAAGCTGGATTTGCTGCACAACTTCTTCCTGGAGTGTGGCGCCCGGGCGAACAAGATCCGGGTGTATGAAATGGTGGAGGATCCAACCGCGCGGGCAATGGTGGGGTATCTGCTGGTGCGCGGTGGCACCCATGTGGTGGCCTACGCGCGGGCGCTGGAGAAGCTCACCGGGGCAGACCTGAGTAAGCTTTTCCCCATCCCCGACATCAGCAACCAAAAGTTCCCTGAGGCCAAGAAGTTGGAAGATCAGGGTTTAGGCCATGTCATGTTCCGTTTTAGCCCGAGCGACTATGGCCGCATGGCTGAGGTGTGGAATGGGCCGCATCCTGAGGATGGCCAGGAACTACGCGTAGAAGACTCTATCCCCGAAGGTTTTGCCCCCCCCGATCTACCCGAAGAACCACAACTGACAGCGCCGGGTATTGATATGGAGTTCCTGCAGGAAGCAGCCAAGCGCCTCTTCAAGTAGACACGCTGTTTCCACACGAGGAGAGCCCAGCACAGAGCTATTAGCTCTGTGCTGGGCTCTCTGGCTCTTAAAGAGAGCAAGGCGCGGATCAGGCGAGGGAGCAGGCCCCTAATTCCTTCTCCTGGCGGCCTGGTATTCGTCGGCCCCGCAAACCAAAAGGAGGAACAAGAACCTGTCGTTTCTTCACACTGCCACTTCTCCATCCCGGTCAGAAGCGCAACTGCTCCATCGTATGATCGTGCGCCCGGGAGCATCCTCTATGCGCCATTCCCGGCCCGCGAGGTGGCTTGGGAACTGCGCGAACGATCAGTATATACTCTCAAGCAAGACAGTAGCAGCCGGCGGCGCCGCTGGAGAGAGAAAGGCAGGGCTATGACCATAGGTAGCTATCTGGCGGGCCAGACCGCCTCCCCCGAGCAGATCGCCCAGTGGGTGGACACGTTCCACCGCGAGGGCTATCTCTTTCTGCCCAACGTACTCCCTCCTGATCTGGTCGCCGACCTGCGCGCCGACCTTGATCGGGCGCTGGAGACGCAGGGCAACGGGGCTACGTTCGCCGTGCGCATGTTCGAGAGCAGCGCGGCCAACGTGCGGCTGTTCGACCTGGAGCCTATCGTCAGCTTCGCCGAGGCGCTGATCGCCCCGGATTGCCATGTCATCCACAACAACTCGTTTGTGACGCCACCAGGTTCGCTGGGTATCTCGCAATGGCATCAGGACGATGCGCCGCATTATCTGGTCACCCACGGTGAGCCGCCCACCAATGTGCGGTTGCCCGTGCTGCTCTTTACGGCCAACTATTACCTGACCGATGTGACTGAGCAGGCCAACGGCGGCACCGAGGTGATTCCTGGCACGCACCTCGTGGGCGCTAGCCCGCCAAAGGTGATCGCGGGGACGCCCTGGGAGGAGCGGGTTGTGCCGTGCCTCAGCCCCGCCGGCAGCGTGGCCATGTTCAACAACCAAGTGTGGCATCGTGGTGGCCCCAACCAGAGCGACCGCACGCGCTACATTACGCAGGTGAGCTACGCTCGCCGGCTGATCGGGCACAAGTACTACCCGTTCATGAACTACCAGATGCCCGAGCATGTCTACGCCGACGCCACCCCCCGCCTCAAGCGCCTACTCGGCTTCTTGCCTACGGGCGCTTATGGATGAGGGGGCGCCCCAATAGACGCCTCGGTAGGGGTCAGGCTTTGCCGCCCGTGGTCTGGCCCACGTCGCCCACGGTGGGCGGGCGTGGTGGGGCGGCGTCGGTGGCCCGCGCCGCCTTGACCTCTTGCAAGGCGATCTGGCCGCGCTGTTCCAGGGCCTCACGCCACTGGCCCTCATGGGCGCGCAGTGTGTCTACTAGAGTCTGGGCGATGGCCAGGTTGCGGAACCACTTGCGGTCGGCGGGCACGACGTACCAGGGGGCCGCCTCGATGGAGCAGCGGGAGAGAGCATCCTCGTAGGCCCCTATATAGGCGTCCCAGGAGCGCCGCTCCACCCAGTCGGTGGGCGAGAGCTTCCAGGCCTTGTCGCGATCCTTCTCGCGGGCCAGCAGGCGCTCCTGCTGTTCGTCCTTGCTGATGTGCAGGTAAAACTTGAGGATGATCGTGTTGGCGGAGGCCAGTAGCTCCTCAAAGTGGACGATCTGGGCGTAGCGCCGCTCCCACACGGCAGGTGGGACCATGTTATGAACGCGCACGACCAGCACGTCTTCGTAGTGGGAGCGGTTGAAGATGGTCAGGATGCCCCGCATCGGCGCGGCCTGGTGGACGCGCCACAGAAAATCGTGGGCCTGCTCCAGCGCGGTCGGTGTCTTGAACGCCACCACCTGGCAGCCCTGCGGGTTGACGTTGCTCATCACATGGCTGATCGTGCCGTCCTTGCCCGCCGTGTCCAGCCCCTGCAGGACGACCAGCACGGAGTGGCTGGCGGCGGCGTACAGTAGCTCCTGCAGGCGGGTCAGCTCGGCGTTGAGCTTGAGCAGCTGCGCCTCACCCACGGCCCGGTCAATGGACGCGCTGTCTCGGGGGTCAATCTTGTCCAGGTGGACTTTCTCGCCCGCCGCGACTCGCCGCGCTAACTCTTTCATCTCTGATCTCCCTTTCCATGCTGGGGCGCCGTCACAGCACCACCAGGTTGTTGCGGTGGATCACCTCATCGCCGTACTGGTAGCCCAGCAGCTCTTCGATCTGCCGAGATTGGGCGCCCCGGATGCGCTGTAAGTCCGACGAGGCATAGTTGGTCAGGCCAGCGGCGATGGTGGCTCCACCGGCCGCGCGCACATCAATAGGGTCGCCGCGGCCAAAGCGGCCCTCCACATCGGTGACCCCAGCGGCCAGCAGGCTCTTGCCCCCCCAGGCGATCGCCTGGGCGGCCCCAGCGTCCACCCGCACGGCCCCACGGGCACCCACGCGGGCGGCCAGCCAGCGCCGCCGGGCGTCGGGGCGATCCTGGCTGGCCGAGAACAGCGTGCCCACCGGTTCACCGGCGGCGGCGCGGCCCACCACGCCGGGACGCCGGCCGTTGGCGATGATCATGGGGATACCAGCGCGCGCGCTGACCCGCGCGGCCTGCACTTTGGTCAGCATGCCGCCAGTGCCGTGGGCCGACCCCGCGCCGCCGGCCAGCCGCTCCACGGAGGCGTCCAGCGTGGTCACCTGGGCGATCAGCGTGGCGGTGGGGTCACGGCGGGGATCGGCGGTATACAGGCCGTCAATATCGGTCAGGATAACCAGCAGGTCAGCGTCCACCAAGCCGGCGACCACGGCGGCCAGATTGTCGTTGTCGCCGAACTTCAGCTCGTCAATGGCCACCACGTCGTTCTCGTTGATGATGGGGATCATGCGCCGCTCTAGCAGGCCCAGCAGGGCCAGGCGTGCGTTAAGGTAGCCCTGCCGCTCGGCGATGTCCGAGCGGGCCAGCAGGGCCTGGCCCACGGTGATGCCGCGCCGCCCGAACAGGCGGGCGTAGGCGCCCATCAGGCGAACCTGGCCCACGGCGGCGAGCATCTGGCGGGCGGGGATGTCGTGGCGTGAGGCCAGGGAGGCAAAAGCGGGCCGTCCGGCGGCGACGGCCCCCGAGGAGACGACCACTAGATCGCGCCCCTGGGCGTGCAGGTCGGCCAGCTCACCGACCATGCGGCGCAGGAAGCGCACGTCGAGCTGACCCTTGCGGTCGGTCAGCAGGTTGCTGCCCAGCTTGACCACCAGCCGGCGGGGCAGGGGCACGACGCCGCCCTGGTCGGCCGGCTGGGCTAAAAGGGAGGAGGCCATGCCCCTATGATACCCAACCGGCCCGCCGCGCGCCCGGCTTGCCCGGCCTCCTCCTGGTGGCCGTCGGGTCAGGGCGGGCGGCCACCCCGGTTTTTGAGCGACGGCAGTCCGGCCATAGAAGACCGGGGCGCTGCCTCGAACTTTGGCACTATCATGATAGGGACGGCCATGGCTGGGGCAGTTGTCGGCCGAGGTTGCACGTCGCGCCCACGCACCGCCCGATGGACCGCCGACGTGGTTGACCTGGGGTGCGGGAGCCCGGCGTCGGCTCACGAGCGGTTGCTACCCTGACATAACGACGAACGATCACAAGAGGAGAGAGGAACATGCGGAGGGTTTTGATTACCGGCGCGGGCCGCGGCATCGGCCTGGAAGTGGCGCGGCAGTACGCCCAGCGGGGCGATCTGGTGCTGGCCGGCTGCCGGGCCATTGAGCAGGCCCCCGGCCTGCGGCGGCTTGTCGAGGAGCAGGGCGACCGCGTGCGCGTGGTGGACCTGGAGGTCACCGACGCCGCCTCTATCGCGGCGGCCCTGAGCCAGGCGCATCGTCACGTCGAGGGCCTGGATGTGCTGATCAACAACGCGGCGATCAACCCGGGCGACGCACAGGTAGCCGGGCCGGATGGCCAGCAGCTGCTTGACCCCGCGCGGATCCTGGACGTGCTGCGGGTCAACGCCGTTGCGCCGCTACTGGTAGCCCAGGCGTTCATAGGCCTGTTGCGGGTGGGCGTGAACCCGCGCGTGGTCAACATCTCGTCGGGGGCTGGTTCGCTGACCTACAAGACCGATGGTGGCGACTACAGCTACTCGGCCAGCAAGGCCGCGCTCAACATGATCACGCGGACGTTCGCCTTCAACGTGCGCGGCGATGGCGTCACGGCGGTGGTGATTGATCCAGGATGGGTCAAGACGGATATGGGTGGCCCTGACGCGCACCTGGAGCCTCAGCAGTCGGCGCAGGGATTGTTGACCGTGGTTGATCGGCTCACCATAGACGACGCTGGCCGTTATCTCAGCTATGACGGCGCCCAGTTGCCCTGGTAGGCCTTGAACTAAAGAACGTGTCACCAGATTGACCGCCTCGGTGACGACAGAGCGTACACTTTAGCGCGTAGTGAGTGCAGCCCTGACGACCGATCGCACAAACTCGTCGTCAAGAGGGTCACGAGAAAACCAGCGACGGTAAAACAGAGGGCCGACAAGGGCCGCGATCAGGGCGGACGGATCGGTGCTTGCCGGTATGTCGCCCTTGCGCACCGCTCGCGTGATAACTGCGTGAAGCGGCGCCGTGTGCCCCAGTTGAATCCGACTGTGAATGTGCGCAAGGTCAGGATCACGCTCGGCGGCATCAATAATCGACGGCACGACAGAAGACCATCGTGCGGTAGTCAAAAGCGTGGCGAGGCCGGTCAGCAGAGCCGTCACATCACTCTCGAAACCGCCCGTATCGGGGACCTCCTGGTCTGCGCTTATGCGCGAACACGCGTCCAGAATAAGATCGGCTCGCGTTGCCCAGTGGCGATAAATGGTGGTCTTGGCGACCCCGGAGCGGCGAGACACCTCATCAACACTGACGCCGCCCACTCCACTCTCGGTTAGGAGGTCGAACGTTGCCCCAAGCACAACCTCTTTAGAGCGACGCACACGGGCATCGAGCGCCTCAGGGCCGCCGCGGGTCTTGGGGTGCGATCGCCCTCGCGCATCCGTCACGCCTGACTTGCCACGTCTTGACACCTCCTTTATTCCTATGTTACGCTACGGTAGTGTAGCACAACGGAAGGAGTTTATCGTGGACTTTGTCTCGATCCGCGTGATTACAGATGACGTTCGGTGACTGGTCGCGTTTTATGAACAGGTGACCGGGCTACCGGCCAGATGGGCCACGGACGACTTTGCGGAACTCGTCACACCGTCCTGTACTTTGGCCATTGCCAGTACACGCACCGTGCAGCTGTTTGGGGAAGGCGCAATGTGCGCGGCGGACAACCATTCCATCATCATCGAGTTCCGCGTCAACGATGTCGACAAGGAATACGAGAAGCTCAAGACTGTTGTCAGCGCGTTTGTCAAAGAGCCGACGACGATGCCGTGGGGCAACCGGTCCGTGCTTTTCCGCGATCCTGACGGCAATCTGGTGAACTTTTTCACTCCCCTGCGCTCGGACGCCGTCAACAGATTCGAGCGCTAGGCTCTGCCTTGCCTGTCCGATCGCCGCGACCCCGAGACTGACTATCAGCAGCGACAACGCGGCGACCGGGGCGAGTTCCGCTCATTGTTCATGGGGTGGAACTCACCCTGATCCCGTTGCGAGGACCGCAGCTTGATGTACGGCCTGTCTCCGTCGCCTGCCTCAGGGCACGGCGACATCGTCTATAAAGAAGTTGGTTGGCTGAGTGGAGTCGGTAGTGGTGGTGAAACGCAGCAGCACCGTCTGCCCGGCGTAGGCGGCCAGGCTGAGCGTGTCGGGGCTCCAGGCGTTGCGTGTGCTGGTGTTGCTCCAGGTGCGCGGCGTGCCCAGCAGTGTACCCCCCGTGCTGTACACCTGCACCCGCAGGTAGTCGTACGCCGTGGTGACGCCTGCCGAGCTGGTCATGGACCACCAGTAGCGCAGGCTGGCGTTGCTGGGCACGGTGACGCGCTGCTGCACCAGCTCAGTACAGTTATTGTAGTTGCACTCGTCGGCGCTGTAGGAGCCCGTGTGGGGGCGATAGGTGTCGATCAGCTGATAGGCGCCGCTGGAGTACTGGGCCCAGCCCACGCCGGGGCCGCTCTCGAAGCCGGGGTTGACGATGATGTTGCCGCTGAGCGGGGTAGCTGTGGGCAAGGGCGCGCTGGTGCTGGTACTGGTCGCGGTGGCCGCCGGTGTCTTGGTGCTGGTGACCACGGGCAGGGGCGTTCTGGTAGCCGTGGTCACGGCGATGGGCGTGTTGGTGGGGAGGGTGATGGGCGGGTTGGTGGGCACGAGAGTGGCCGTGGGGGGGCTGCTGGTCCAGGTCACGCTGACGGCGGGCGACTGCGCGTTGGCCGTGTTGCTGGTGGAGCTGGTGCTCAGGGCAGCGGTGTAGCGGTGCGTGGCCGCCGCGCTGGAGGTGACGGTAGTGGAGCAGGTCGTGCCGCTGCCGCAGCGGATCAGGATGGTCCCCGTTTCATCAAGGATGAGGATGTAGTAGGGGGTCGGGCCGACGTTAGTATTGGTGGTGGCGCGCAGGGTCACGTTGGTGTTCACCGGGACGGAGGCGGCGCTGGCGGTGAAGCTTGTCAGGCATACATTATCGCTGGTGCAGGTACCGCCCCCACTGGGCGTGCTCGTTGCGGTGGCAACGGGCACGGGCGTATTCGTGGCGGTGGGCACGGGCGTATTGGTCGCGCCGGGGGCGGGCGTATTCGTGGCGGTGGGGACGGGCGTGTTGGTCGGTTGAACGATCCCGCCCGACCAGTCGGCGGCCAGGTTAGCCAGGTTCGGCGAACCCCAGCCGGTGGCTTCATCCCAGCCGACCCTGGCCGGATAGCCGTTGTTGCCCGTCGTCACGTCGTGGAAATCTCGGCTGTAGGTGGCGCTGCTGGTAGCCAGCGCATAGAGCCGTGGGGCGGCGAAGCCCATCAACGGCCTGCCGTTGGCCCCCAGGTAGCGGTTGACATCGGCGGCCATGCCAGACCACAGCGGCGCGGCCAGGCTTGTGCCACCGACCGCCTGGCCGCTGCCCTGCACGTAGACGTAGGCGCCCGTAGCCGGGTCGGCGTCGGCGGCCACATCGGGCTCGGCGCGCCCCGTGCAGGTGGCGGCGGCCACGCCGGTCTGCCACGAGGGGCGGGGGAAGACGCTGGAGCAGCCGCCGCCCGAGCCGTTCCAGGCGCTCTCCGAACTGTAGACGAAGCCAGCTGTGGTGTTCAGGGTTGTGCCACCGACGCTGACCACATAGGGGCTATCGGCCGGGTAGCTGGCCAGGCCAGTACCGCCGGAGTTGGAGCCCGTATCGCCACTGGAGAAGTAGAAGGTGGTGCCCACACTCGCCGCGTGCTGCAGCGACGCATTGGTGTTGGAGACAAAGGGGTCGGTCTGGCTGGCCGCCTCACCGCCGCCCCAGCTGTTGGAGACGACATGCAGGGTGGTGTCGTTAGCCGCCGCGCTGATGGCCTGCTCCAGGCCGACATCGCTGGGATTGCAAGAACTGGCCGATGGCGTGCAGTCAGACAGCCAATACTTGAGGTGGCTGTTCGGCGCGGCGCCGTGGGCGAACTCCACGTCCATGGCCGTCTCGACCAGCTCGTTGGTATCGGCGCTGCCGCCGTTGACGGCCAGCCACTCGATGCCGTTCGCCCCGGCCTGACCGCCCACGATGGCCGAGGTGCCCGTCTGGCTAGCGAAGGTATTCAGGTCGCTCTGGGCTACCGATGTGCCCCATAGGGTGAAGCCGATGGTCTGGCCGCTGCCGTCGCCCACCGCGGGCATATTGTAGGCGGTGCGGAAATCCCCAGGATAGTAGCCGCCGGCGCGGTTGCGCAGGCTAGCCGCCGGGCGGGCCAGGGTATGGAAGCGGTGGATGGTGCTCAGGCCGCTGATCGCCCGGATATGTAGATCGGCGGGGACAGTGGCGTCGCGGTCGTTAGACCGATAGTCAAGGCCGTTGGACTGGTAGTCGTTGATGGTGACGCTCAGCGCTTGCTCCACCTGCCCCGTCGTGCCCCGCGCCACCACCAGCAGATTGTCGGGCGAGACAGAGGTCACGCTGAGCCCCACGCTGGTGGCCCACGCTTCCACGGCGCTGACCTCCTGAGGCAGCGGGGCAAACTGGGCCATGTACTGCGCGGGCGTCAGGTACTGACCAAACCCCGGGCTGGCCGGGTCGCTGGCCGCCATGATCAGCGCGTCGAGGGTGGTCGGAGCGCGCGCGGCCAGACCAATGTCCACGGTCAGCACATCGGTGAGGGCGTGGCGCCGCAGCAGCGTCGCCCCACCGTGGACAACCGCATCCGGCGTCTGCCCGACCAGCAGGCGCACGGGCACTGCCGCCCCCACCGTGCTGGACCTGCTCGACGCGGCGGGCATCACCTGGAAGATCTACAATGGGTTCCTGGCCCAGACCGCCGGCTTCAACGCCGCCGTCTTTTTCGCCAAGTGGAACAACGACCCCGGGCCAACGTGGACGACGACGTGTATTTTACCGACCCGCGGAACGGCATGCTGCCTCAGGTGGCCTTTATCGCCCCCAACGTGTTTGCCTGTGAGCACCCGCCAGCCAGCATCCAGTGGGGCCAGAGCTACATGAACACCTTCATCTCCGCGCTAATGGCTTCGTCGGCCTGGGCTACCTCAGCGTTTATCATGACCTACGACGAGGGCGGCGGGTTCTTCGACCATGTCGCGCCGCCGCAGTTCGACGCCTACGGGGCCGGACTGCGCATCCCCACGCTGGTCGTCTCACCCTACGTGCGGCGGGGCTACATCTCGCCCACGGTCTACGACGCCCCCGTGCTCCTGGCAGGGTTGAACAGCGCCGTGACCAGGAAGAAGAGCCCCTCGCGTGGCCCGTGCTCTTGGCGGAACTGGTCAGCCCCTGTGGGTTCTTAATCCGCGCTTAACAAAGCTGCGCTACGCTGGACGAGGATAGCCCGGGCGCTGCCCTGACCGAGGGCAGTACGTCTGGGGTAGTTAGGGATAGCCCAAAAGGGGGAAGCATGTTCACGCGGATCAGAAACCGAGGTAAGTCCGGCCTGTTGGCCGTCGCGCTAGCTTTAGCTACGCTGACTATCGGCGGCGCGGTGGCGCCGGCCCATATGCCAGCCCAAGCGGCCATGGGCGGCGGCTACGCCCATATCTTCCTGATCATGATGGAGAACCAGGGCGACACCCAGATCTACGGCAACACCGCCGACGCGCCCTATATCAATGGGCTCACAACGAAGTATGGCTGGGCCCAGAACTACTACGGGGTGACTCACCCCAGCCTGCCCAACTACCTGGCGGCCCTCTCAGGCTCGTACCAGGGCATCTGGGACGACTGCAAGGCCGGGGCCGCCGTGACCTGCGCGCCGCAGGAGTTCGTCACCGGCGCCCCCTATATGGGCCTGCTTTTGACCAAGGCGCAGGTGGCCAGCGCCACGGCCCGCCCGCACATGTTCGGCGGCCGGACCCTGGTTGACCAGCTTGAGCAGCACAACCTGACCTGGAAAGCCTACATGGAGTCGGCCCCCACCGTGGGCTATACCGGCGAGTATTACCCCGTGGACATGGTGGCCGGCAAGAAGGTGGCCCGTAAGCTGTACGCCCAGAAGCACAACCCCTTCATGTACTTCAGCTCCATCGTCAACAATCCGGCCCGCGTGCAAAAGGTGGCGCCCTATACCGGGTTCGCCAGCGATCTGACATCGGGCAAGATGGCCAACTTTGTGTGGGTTTCGCCCAACCAGTGCCACGATATGCATAGTCTATCGCCAGCGAACGCCAAGGCCGTGGGCATGCTCTCCTGCGCCGCCCCGGATAGCGGTACCCCCCATGGGCCTATCCAGATGGGCGACACCTATTTGAAGACCGTGGTCGGCCAGATCATGGCCTCGTCGGCATGGCATCGGAAGTCGGCTATTGTGATCGCCTGGGACGAGAACGACTACTCCGGCTACGATGGCTGCTGCCAGAGCCCCGCCGGCCTGAACGGCGTCGCCTTGGGTGGTGGCCGCGCCCCATTTATTGTGATCCCCTCGCAGGGCGGCCACCCCATGATGGACGCCACCCCCTACAACCACTACACTTTGCTGGCCACCATTGAGAAGCTGTGGGGTCTGGGCTGCCTCAATGAGGCGTGCAAGGTGGGCGCCACCGGCTTGATGACCCAGTTCTTCCCGTAGGCCCACGCCGCCTGATGCTAGCGGGGCTCCCCTGGGACGGGTGAGCCCCGCTTCGCGGGCGATGTCGCGGTAGCGGTCCAGCGTAGCAGGTGACCCGTTCGTGGTCTCAGGCTAGCCCGAAGCGGCGCAACTCAGCACGCAGCCGCTCTACCTCTTGCTCTGCCTCCTGACGCGCTACCTCGGCGGCGGCGCGTCCTGCCTCCGCCTCCTGGCGCGCCGCATCCAGTTCGTCGTCGAAGAGCACCAGGTCGCCGGTGGGGCTCAGCACGCGCAGGCGGCTACCCTCCACCCGCAATTCTATCCCGCCGAGCACGGCGCTGCGTAGCGCGCCGGTAGCATCAACCGTCCAGGGGGTAAACGCGCCCCACTCATCACGCCGGTAGCCCCACAGCTCCGCTCCCCCGCCCGGGGCGGACCCGCCCCGGCGCAGTCCCTCACGGGTGGGGTCGAACAGCACGTACTCCAGCGCGCCCAGCGTCTCGTAGATCTGTGCCTTCTCCTCGGCGTCACGCTCCCAACTGGAGCTAGAGATCACCTCCAGCACAAAGGGGGGGAAGCGCCCTTCCCGGGCCACGTGGTAGGTGTCGCGGGGGTAGTCGGCCACCGGGGCGGCGTAGACGTCGGGGGCCACGTGGTCTCCCGCGGCAGGGCCATAGTGAACGAACATCTCACCGCTGACATACCAGGGCCCCTGCTGCACATCAAGGGCGCGACGCAACGCCTGGAGCAGGGCAATCACCGCCTTCAGATGCAGGTCGGTGCTGACTATCCAGGGGCTGTCCTCCTCGTCGCCTCGAAAGCGACAGCGCGCCTGCTCGGGCGCCCCCAGCTTGCTCATCGCCATTGCGTCGCCTCGCTCCCGCTTGTCCCCAGTCTTGCGTCCACTATAGCAGATAAGGGCGCGCCTGTTATGTTTGATCACGAAAGATCGCGGCGTCCAGGCAGGCCCATGGTCGTGCCATCGCTCCCCACAGCACTGGCTACCTACAAGTCACCCGATGGCAGGCGCCCCGGGACGCCAGGGCGCGGGACGCTGACCGGCTATGGAGATGGCGGGGGAGGCGTTTAGCGGCGGCCAAACTCGCGTTCGAGCTGGCTCTGGCTGAGCAGGATCATGGTGGGGCGGCCATGGGGGCAGGTACGGGGGCGGCTGGTCGTCTCCAGCTGGATGACCAGGGAACGCATCTCGTCCATGGTCAGGGTCTGGCCAGCGCGGATGGCGCTGTGGCAGGCTACCAGGGCCAGGGCGCGGTCCTGCCAGGCGGCGGTGGCCCCGTGGCCGCTGACCCCACCGGCGGCCTCACCGGTGTCGGCCAGTTCCTCCAGCACATTGGCCAGGACCTCCGCCGGCGCGGCGGCCCCCAGAGCAGTGGGCACGGCGCGGATCAGGCAGGCCCCATCACCAAACGGCTCCAGGTCGAAGCCCAACCGCCGCAGGTCCGCGTCGAACTGGGCCAGCGCCGCCGCCTGACGCGGGGTCAACTCCAGCGATAAGGGGGCCAGGAGACCCTGCGACGGCGCGGGGCGGTCCGCCGCCTGCGCGGCCAGCTTGTCGTACAGCACGCGCTCGTGGGCGGCGTGCTGGTCAACCATATAGACGCCTTCTGGCCCCTCGGCGATGATGAAGAGCCCATTAGCCTGGCCCAGCACGCGCAGCGCGGGCAGGGGCGCCCGCTCTATCATGGGCACGGGTATGCTGCCCGCCTCGCGGTCACCGGCCTGGCCTGGTGGGTCGCCGAACAGCAGGCTGCCCTGGCTGGCCTCCGCGTCCCCCTGTTGCGCGGTAGTCGCCGGCCCCTGAATGGGCAACGTGGAGTGGCGGGCCAGCAGGGCGTTGTGCGCGGCCAGCGTCTCGGCCACGGCGCGGCGCAGGGCGGAGAAGACGGACCGCTCGTCGAGGAACTTGACCTCAGCCTTGGTGGGGTGGACATTCACGTCCAGGGCATCGGGGGGCATGCGCAGGGTCAACACGGCGATAGGGTGGCGGCCGGTCATCAGCAGGGTGTGGTAGGCCTCCTCCAGGGCCACGCCCAGCAGGCGGTTACGCACCCAGCGCCCGTTGACGAAGAAGGTCTGGTAGGTTCGGCTGGGACGGGTCAGACCGGGTTGGCTGATCAGGCCATACACGTCCATACCGTGCGCCGTGCCGTCCACCGCGCTGAGTTGGCGGGCCACATCGGGACCGTGCAGCACGGCCAGCACATCGGCCAAGTCGCCGCTGCCCAGCGACCGAAAGGCGGTGCGCCCCTCCACGGTCAGCGTAAAGGCTACCTCGGGGTAGGCCATGGCCAGGGCGCTAACCGTGGCCGTGATGCGCGCCCCCTCGCCGGCGCGGCTCTTGAGGAACTTGCGGCGGGCAGGCACGCCCAGAAACAGGTCGCGCACGATAATCGTGGTGCCCACGGGCAGCCCGCGGCCCTCGCGGCGCACCACCCGGCCGTCACGCAGGGTCAGGCACAGGCCGTGCGCGGCGCCGGCGGCCTGGGTGGCGATCTCCACCTCGGCCACGGCGGCGATGCTGGGCAGGGCCTCGCCGCGGAAGCCCAGCGTGCGCAGCCGAAACAGGTCGTCGAACTCAGCCAGCTTACTGGTAGCGTGGCGGGCAAAGGCCAGCTCCACCTCGGCGGTGGGGATGCCCCCACCGTCGTCGCTCACCCGGATCAGATCCACGCCGCCGCCGGCCACCTCCACGGCGATGCGGGTGGCTCCAGCGTCGAGGCTGTTCTCCACCAGTTCCTTGATCACTGAGGCAGGCCGCTCCACCACCTCGCCGGCGGCGATCTTGCCGTGCAGGTCGTTGGGCAGCAGCCGAATCGCCGCCGCGGGGCGTAGCTCCGTGCTCACCATCGGCTGGCGCCTGGCCACCGTGACGTTGACCTGGTTTTCATGCCCCCATCGTAGCACGGCCAGCGCCCGCGGTTATACCGGGCTATCAACGTGATCAACGAGACGGCCCCTACTCCCCCGGCTCCAGCGGCATCATCTGGCCAGCTTGGTAGACCGTGTGCCCTCCGTTGGGGGTGATCAGGGCGACGGCGCCTCGGCCCACCACCTGCCAGCCCTGGCCGCCCGGCTCCGGGTGTGGAGCGGCGGGGCGGAGCAGCGCCGTCTCTTCGTCAATACCCAGCAGGGTCATGCCAGTGGGGATGGAGCGCAGGGAGCGGTCGAGGGCCTCAGCGCCGATATAGGTGGCCAGCCGGTCGAAGTGGGGTAGCATAATCAAGCGGGGCAGCAGGCCCAGGGCAGGCCACCACTGCACGGCGCCTTCGGCGCGCAACGCCCCTGGCCGGGCGGTCTGGCCCCCGAAGGCCATGGCCCCCGCGCTGCAGCCGGCCAGCGCCGCCCCCTGGGCGTGACGCCTGGTGATCGCCGCCCAGGCCGGGGTGTCGGTCAGCGTCTCCACGAGGTGGTGTGGGCTGCCCCCGGAGAAGTAGATCAGCGTGGCCGCCTCCAGCAGAGGCAGCCAGCGCGGGTCGTGGGCGTCGTCTCTGGTCAGGATAGCCACCCCCTCCACGGGCGCGCTCAGGCGGCCAAAGTGGTCCAGGCCCCGCCGTGTCCACTGCTGGGGGCTGCTGGGCTCCTCCATCCCGGCGGCAGTGGGCAACACGACCACCCGCGGGGGACCCAGCGCGCTGGACCCGGCCAGCAGGGCACGGTCGAGCCGATCCATCGCCGGGGTGTACTCACCTGACCCGAGTAGGGCCAGCGCGCCCGCGCCGGGGGCTCTCTCCACGATCATGATCTCTCCTCATTTGTCGCACGTGTGATCAACTGCTGGTTTATCCGCGTAGCCCTATCAGTTGCTGACGCCGGTTCAGCCATGTTTGGTTGTCCAGAGAGCCCCGCCTGACGCCCCAGGAGCAGGTTGGTGGGCGGGGCAGGCGCGGCCAGGGCGGCACGGTACGCGATCTGGTTCCCATGTTATCTTCTCCTTACTATGGCGTCGGCCATGCGGCACACATCGGCCAGCGCCGCCACATCGTGGACGCGCACCATGTCCGCGCCGCGCACGATGCCCACGGCAACGGTGGCCGCCGTGCCCATCAGCCGTTCCTCGACGGGGCGGCCGGTGATCTGACCGATGAATGACTTGCGCGAGGTGGCCAGCAGGATAGGGTAGCCCAGTGCGCGCAGCTCGCCAAGGCGATCAATCAGCTCCAGGCTCTGGGCGGGCGTGACACCAAAGCCGATGCCTGGGTCGAGCATGATGTTGCGCGGGGCGATGCCCGCCGCCTCGGCCTGGGCGGCCAGGCGGCGCAGCGAGTCGCGCACCGCCGAGAAGACATCGGGATAGACCTGCCCGCGGCTGTTGTGCATCAGGATCACCCCGGCGCCGGTAGCAGCCACTAGCGCGGCCATGGCCGGGTCGCCCCGCATGCTGGTCACGTCGTTGACCACGGTGGCCCCGGCTTGCAGCGCGGCAGCGGCCACAACGGCTTTGCTGGTATCCACCGAGAGAGGCACCCCCAGAGCCGCGTCGGCCAGCGCCCGCACCACGGGAACCACGCGGTCCAGTTCGGTGGCCTGATCCACCGGCGGGGCGCCGGGGCGGGTGCTCTCGCCGCCGATATCCAGCATATCCGCGCTGGCGGCCACAAAGCGCCGCGCCTGGGCCACCGCCGCCGCCACATCGGTGGCCAGGCCATCATGCGAGAAGCTGTCCGGCGTGGCGTTGATAATACCCATGATGTAGGTGCGCGCGCCCCAGGCGAAAGGGAAGCGCGGCGGGAGCGGCCCACCCATCCTTGCGCGCTCTACAGGGTGATGCCGATGGCGCGGGCGCAGCGGTCTAGGGCGGTGGCCTGGAGCGCCTGACCCTGCTCCAACAGCGCGGTCACGCGGGCCTCAGCCTGCTCAACGAAGGCGGGGTCGCGGATGGTCTTGAGGTTGATGCGCACGTTGACCGCCGCTGCATCCAGCGCGGCGCGGCCAGCCAGGGCGGCCACGGCGATGTCGCTGAGCACGGAAGGGTTGCCCCCATCGGCCACGTCGGCGCATAGCCGCAGGGCGGCCACCGCGCACTCAGCGACGCGCAGGGGGGGCTGGGCGGCATCCTTGAGCGCGCGCTGCAGGCGCGTCTTGCGCGCCGCTTGCTCGTCGGGCGTCCCCTTGGGCAGGGCGAACACGGCGGCCACCTCGCCGTAGGCGGTGGCGTCGGCGGCGATCAGCGCCTGAGCCTGGCCGCGCAGCGCCTGGGCCTCCCGTAGGGCTATGGTCATCCGTTCCTCCACGTCGGCGTAGCGCGGCCTGCCCACGGTCAGGTTGCACACCATGGCCACCAGCGCCGCGCCCACGGCGGCCATCAGGGCGGCGGCCCCGCCACCTCCCGGCGTGGGCGCACCCGAAGCCAGAGCCTCCAGAAAGCCGTCCAGTGACCTCTGGTCCGCCCGTGTGTCAGTCATACCGTCTCCCTCTAGCCGCCAAGCCCGTTCTCTAGCGCCCCAGTAGAGTCTGAGGGGCCAACTGATACCCAAAAAGGCCCCAAAGTGGCCCTTAACCTTGCATGACCCGCGACTGGCGGCGCAGGGCTACGCTCCCGACGCCCCCTACCCCTATTATTGTACCTGGGCGCGGGGGACCTCCCTACACGGATTACACGTCAGCTCTGAGGGACAGGCTTGCGGCGGGGCGTTGTGACAGCGCTGCCCCGCTTTACAACTGAGCAGTCAGCATTGCCGTGCCACCGCTAACCATGCGTCGCCGTTAGAATAGTATGGGCAGGTGAGCGGAACCCCTGCGCTATACTCTAAAGAGGCTCTGGAGAGGGTGGCTGATGGCTGTGCCGGTAAACTGGAGAGAAGGCGGGACGGACGGAATGCCGGGCGACTATGCGCTGGCGCAGGCCATTGCCGGTAATGTGGAGAGCGTGATCGTGGGTAAGGGCGCCGCCGTGCGGCGCGTGCTCGCGGCCATCCTGTGCGGCGGCCACGTGCTGATCGAGGATGTGCCCGGAGTGGGTAAAACGGTGCTGGCCCGGTCCTTTGCCCGTTCGCTGGATTGCCTATTTAAACGTATCCAGTTTACCCCCGACCTGCTGCCCTCCGATGTCACTGGGGCCGTGATCTATAACCAGCACGCTGGGGCCTTTGAATTCCGTCCCGGACCGATCATGGCCCAGGTGGTGCTGGCCGACGAGATCAATCGGGCCAGCCCGCGCACCCAGAGCAGCCTGCTGGAGAGCATGGACGAGGGTCAGGTCTCCGTGGAGGGTGTCACCTACCCTCTGCCCCGCCCCTTCCTGGTGCTGGCTACCCAAAACCCCGTGGAGTACGCCGGCACCTATCCCCTGCCTGAGGCGCAACTCGACCGCTTCCTGATGCGCATCAGCCTGGGTTACCCCACCCCTGATGAGGAGCTGAGCATCCTGGACGATCAGCGCCGCGCCCATCCGCTGGACGCCCTGCGTCCGGTGATCGGCCCCGAAGCCTTGCTGGCGCTGCAGGGGCAGGTGCGTGAGACCTACATGGAGGAGCGGTTGCGCCGCTACATCGTGGATATCGTGGGCGAGACGCGCCATCACCCCGATGTGGCCCTGGGGGCCAGCCCACGGGGCACGCTGGGCCTGGCCCGCACCGCGCAGGCGCTGGCCTTTATTGATGGGCGCGACTACGTGCTGCCCGACGATGTAAAGGACGCCGCGCCGGCGGTGCTGGGCCATCGCCTGGTGCTGCGCGACTCCTTTGCTGCCGACAGCCAGCGCAGTGAGCTTATCGTCGCCGAGATCCTAGACCGCCGGCCCGTCCCCGGCGCCCAGGGTCCCCGCCGGATGGGCAGTCGGCGTCATGAAGCCTGATCGCCGCGCCAGCCAGCGCGCGCTCATGGGCGACCAGCCCGCACTCCCTCGCGCCGGTCATGCCCCGTAGGCGGCGCGGCCAGTGGGGGTGGCCGTTGGCCCTGGCCCTGGTTAGCGGGTCGGGAGGCTGGCTGTTTGGCTTGGCTGACCTGTGGCGGCTGGCCGCCCTGTTGGGCGCGCTGCTGGGCCTGTGCTGGCTCTATAGTTGGCTGTGCCTGCGCGGGCTGCGCTGTGAACGGCGACTACCCCAGGCGCCGACGGTCAGCGGCGGCGACCTTGATGAGGAGATCACCCTGATCAACAGCGCGCCCTGGCCGGTATTGTGGGTTCAGGTGGGCGCAGTGGGCGACCTGCCCAACTACAGGCCGGGCCGCGTTGTCGCGCTGGGGCCGCGCGCCCAGGCTACCTGGAGGCAGCGCACGCCCTGCCCGCACCGCGGCCGCTATGAGTTGGGCGCGTTGATTGCCCAGGCTGGCGACCCCTTTGGCCTGTTTGTGGTCAGCCGCTGGTGCAGTGGCCCCGTCTCGGTGGTCGTGCTGCCGCGGCCCCTGCGGGCCGACACGCCCGCCTTGCTGGCTCCCGGGCCGCCCACCTTACAGGCCGCTTTCCCTGCCCGGGGCGGCGAGCGCACGGCCCTGCTGCGTCCAGCCGGGGCCTTTGACCGGCCCTCCCATATTGCCTGGGCGCCCAGCCTGCGTACCGGCACGTTGCTGGCCCGTCAGGAGGAGGGGGCCGCTCAGGCTGCCGTTCGGCTGGTTGTGGACCTTGGCGGCGTGCTCGACGAGGATGAGGCCGAGCGGGTGGCCGGCGTGGCCGTCTACCTGGCCCATGAGCTGTTGCGTGGCGGCCATGCCGTCGGCCTGCTCTGTGGCGGCGCCGAGGTCGTGGAGTTGCCCCCGGCCAGTGGGCCCGCGCACGCGGCCCGCCTGTGGCACGCCCTGGCTCTGGCCGCCGCTGGCGCCGCCGTGGACCTCTCCGCTCTGCTGGCCCGGCCCGCGCGCGGTCTGGGCGTTGCCGTGATCAGCGCCTCCCCCGCTGCCCAGGCGCAGCTGTATGCTGGTAGGGCCCCGCGCAGGGTCAGCGGGGACCGGGCAGCCGTGCTGATCGTTCCGCCTCCTGTATCACCGCCCACGACAGGCCCGGCTCGCCGAGCGACCCCCGCGCGAAGTGGCCTATGAGGATGAAGTCGCTGCTCTCGGCGCTGGCCGACGATACCCTGGCCTGCGCGCTGTGCATCCTGGCCCTGGCCGTGCTGGCCGTGGGGTTAGGTGGCCTGTGGCATACCGGCACAACGGCGGCGCTGACGATCTGCGCCTGCGGCGCCCTGCTGGCCTATCTGCTGGTCTGGTTGCGCGTGCCCCCAGGCCTCTCCCCCCTGATCGCCCAGGGTATCGGCGCGGCGGCCTGCGTGCGCGTCGTCGCCAGTGTGCCCCTGCCCAGCTCTGGGCCGCTGGCCGCGCTGGAGCCCAGCGACGGGCTGACCACCACCGGCTGGCTGGCGCATGCCCTGGGCCACGCCGTCGGCCCCCAGCGCGTCGTCTTTCTGCTGCTGCTCTTCCTGCTCTGGGAGGTCGCTTATACCGTGGTCTGGCTGGTCCTGCGCGAGCGCTGGGCCTGGGCCGCCGTGGCTCTGGCTGGCGCGGCGCTGGTGGCGGCCACCGGCGCGGCCAGCGCGGTCGGCCGGCAGGTGGTGGTCTTTGCCCTGGTCGCCCTGGCCCTAGTGGTGTGGACGACGGCGACCGACGCCGCCGCTACCTGGCGCCGCGACGGCGTGGCCGTCGCCCGGGGCACGCGCTGGCCCGGTGTGGCGGCGGGCGCGCTGATGCTGGCGCTGGCCGGGCTGGGGGCCTGGACCTGGGCGCCGCCCTCCTATGCCGCCGCCGGGGCCGGAGTCCCCTCCGTGCCGACGGGTCTGCTGCCGGCCATGGCCGATCTGCTGCGCGGCATCGTGGCGCGGGGCCCCGCGCCAGCGGGCGCGCTCTCCTCCACGGGCGCCCTGGGCCAGGGAGGTCCCCTGCGCCTCGATCAACCGTTCGCGCCCACCGGCGCGCAAGCCGCCGAGGTCAGTGGACCCATCCCCCTGAGCGGGGCCGCTACCTACTGGCGTGGCGCCGTCTACGATATCTACCAGGATGGCGTGTGGAGCCTGGGCGCGGCGCGCAGCCAGATGGTTCCGGCTAACACACCACTGCAGAGCGCTGGCGCCGGCGAAGACGGGCTGACCCTGCACTACCACCTGTTTGGCGCGCCCCCGGGCGCGGCGCTGATCAGCGCGGGCCGACCGCTGCGCCTCAGCGTGCCGGTGCAGGCCTCCCTGAACGCGGGAGGCCTGCTGGCGGTCAGTCTGTCCGGCGCGGTGGGTACCGCGCCAGATTACGACGCCACCTCCACCTGGCTGGCCCCTGGCCAGACCAGCGTCCCCGGCGGCGCCGTGGTCGCCGACCTCAGCCTGCCGCCAGCCTGGGGTGATGTGGTTGCCCTGGCCCGGCGGGTCACCCGTGGCGCCGCCACGCCCGCCGCTCGGGTGACTGCCCTGGAGGCCTATCTGCGCGGCCACTATACCTACGACCCCCGTGTGGGGGGGCCACCGGCGGGCCAGGACCCCGTGCGCTACTTCCTCTTTACCAGTCAGCACGGCTACTGCAACCATTTTGCCGCCGCGCTAGCCCTGATGGCCCGCGGCCTGGGCCTGCCTGCTCGCCTCGTCGGCGGCTACGTCGGCGGCGAGGAGGGGCCTGCCCACGCCTCCGTCGTGCTGCACGACTCAGACGCCCACACATGGCCCGAGGTCTACCTGCCCGACCGTGGCTGGACATCGTACGAGCCGACGCCTGGCTTTGGTCGCTCCACCCCCTCCACTGCCCCGGCGGGCAGCCCTGGCTTGCCCGCGACCACGCCGCCGCGGGTCACATCCACCCCCGCCGCCCCCGTGGCCCCCGCGGGCGGGCCGCCGGCCGCCCCGATCCCTGGCGCCACGGCGCCTCCTGCTGGCCTGCTGCCCCTTGGGCTTATCCTGCTGGCTGGCCTGTTGTTTCTGCTGCGTCGCCAACGCCGCCACGCCACGCCGGCCGCCCAGACGGCCGCGCTCTACGGGCGCATGTGCCGCGTGCTGGCCCCCGTCCGCCTGACCCCTCGCGGGGGTGAGACGCCCCGGGAGCACGCCCGCCGGGTCGGGGCGCTAGATCCCCGTGTCGCCGAGGGTGTGCTGTCCCTGACCACCCTCTACGAAGGGGTGAGCTACGCGCGGGCCAGTCCATCCCAGCAGGACCTGGCTCGCGCCCGCGCCAGCCTCAGAGGGCTGCGCCGGCTGTGCTGGTTGCGCCGCCTGGGCCTGCGCCGCGCCTCCGTGGGCGCCCATGCCTCAGCCGCGTAGCGCCCAGCCGCGCCGTCAACACAGGCCAGGCAACTCAGTCGAAGCCAGCGGCGAACCAGCGGGTCACATGCAGGCGCAGCCCCACGCGGTCGCTGGTTGAGATGAGCTGCCAGCGCTGTTCGCCGAGCCGTCGCCCCAGGTAGCGGCTGGCCAGAGGGGCCACCTCCGCCTCCTGCACGGCGCGGTCCTCCACAAACTCGGCGTGGCCGCTGAGCGTGACATAGCGTGGCCCATCCGACACGCAGATAGACATACGGGGGTCACGGCGCAGGTTGCGCTCCTTCAGCAGGCCCCGCGTGGTGTTGAGCACGACCAGATCATCATCCACCAGGTCGTACCACATCGTGGTCAGCTGCGGGCTGCCATCGGCGTTGACCGTGGCCATCACGCAGTGGTATGGCCCCTCTAAAAACGCCCGAATCCGCTCCGGTAACTCCACGGCCTCCGCCCTCCCTCTCCTGTCGTCAACGCCCTATACGCTGCAGTATACCGAAAAAGGCAACCCCGACGTCCCTGAAGGAGGAGGGGCGTCGGGGTTGCCGAGTGTGAGAATGGCCGTGCTTAGACGGCCCTGCTGCCCCTATTGCCTGTCACCAGGTTCCAGACAACGAGTACCACGGCGATGACGATCAGCAGGTGAATGGCCGCGAATGAGACGTGGGCCACCAGGCCAATCAGCCAGATCGCGAACAGGATAACGGCTATGGCGTAGAGAATGCTGCCCATGATGGATGCCCCTTTCTGCTTTTTATACTGGGTTAGCGTCCTGCCCATATATAAAGCAGAAACCGTGCCACGTCCCGGCGACTCACCCTTGCCGCCTCAAGCATCGGGGTCGGGCGCCGCGTGACCAGGGGCGCAGGCAACCGCTACGCGTGGCCCCACGCCATGCCTTACAGGCGGCCTAGCGGGTGACGTTGCCCCGGCGTGTGTACATGGCCAGGGCCACGACCACCACGATGACCACGACGTAGGCAATGATCGCTTTTGGGCCAAACAGGTTAAACGCCATAACCGTATTCGCTGACATAGCTCTCAATCCTTATCTACACTGAACCGCGCCAGCCGAACGGCTGCGTTCCCCAGTGTAGCATAGTCTCCGCGGTGGCCCTCCCCGTCAGCCCCAGGGCTTCAGGTCAGCCGGCTCGTCCACGGTGATCGTGATACCCTGCGCCGAGGCGTCGGCGTAGCGGGCCAGCGCCCTGTACAACGGGACCAGCGCGGCGTCCTGGGTCAGCGTGTCCCGCACCAGGTGCATGAGGCCGGTCTCACCGCTGATCGTGCGTGAGGACAGGCCGCCCTGCAAGCCGCCCTTCATTAGCTGGAACATCTGCCAGGTCACCCCCCGGGCGTCCCAGTCGGCCCGGGGGTCGTCCACCGCCGCCGAGAGGTCACCGTACAGCCGGGCCATCCGCACATGGGTGTGGCCCATGCGCGCCAGCATGCTGTCCACGTACGGGCCCCTGGTAAAGCCGCGGGCCAGCAGGTGCGAGAGGTCGCCCGTGAGCTCACAGGTGGCCATCCGCAGGATGCGGCACAGCGCGGCGGGGTCCTCGGTGATGCGATCCACATGGATCTCCAGGTAAAAGTTGAGCCCCAGCGCCCAGGCGCTCTCGCGCAGCCGGGCCACCGTGTCGGCGCACCAGCGCAGGTATTCCTCATCCTCCCGATAGGCCCCCGCGCTGTTGGCGTAGCGTGGGTGGATCTCGTACTGGAAGCTAGCGAACTCGCCGCCCAACTCCCTGATCAGCCGCATGTCTTCCACCACGCCCTCTAGCCAGCCCAGCGTGCGCAATTGGGCGTCCAGCAGGTGCAGCGTGCCCCCAAACACGCGCAGGCCCGCCTTCTCCACCTCGACGCGGGCCTTGCGCGCCACCACCGCCGGCGTATCGTGCGGATAGTAGCGGGCAAACTCCTTAGCTGTGAACTCCAGACCCTCATAGCCGGACCGGGCCAGGTGGCCTAGCAGCGCCGGCAGCGTGTCGCTACGCCTGTCCTGCACGCGGGTGGGCCATGCCGCGATAGCCACGCGGTGTGGCCGGGCGTCCACCAGTGTATGGGCGTGGCCCAGGACGCGGTTATATCCCAGTGGCATCGGCGGCGCTCCTCTCCTGGCTATTCTATCCTGACCGAGCAAGCTTCTTCTCCTGGAACGAGCATAGCACATCCTCTGACCCCCGTTGCCCCACCCCACCTCAACCTGTGGATAACCTGCCCTACCCGCCCTGTCCGAGCGCATGAAGCCGGCCTATGGATAGCCATTTCCCCTGGGGCAACGCCGAGCCTTCGTGGCAGGCCAGCGGAATAGGCCAGCGTGGTACCCTACTACTTAGAGGTACGGACTCTGGCACGACATAGCTCAGTAGTGGAGAAAGAGAAGACCATGCACGCCGAAGCTCCCTTCAAGAAAGGTCAGGTGACCCTGCCCCAGCCAGTCTGCGAGGCGCTCAAGATCAAGGACGGCGATACCCTGCTCTTCGATACCGACGAGCAGGGCATGCGCATGCGCGTACGCCCGCGGCCCACCTTCCTGGACTACGTGGCCAGGGCCAGCGACTCGGTGGAGCGTTTCAAGCAGGACGGCGACGCGGCGACCACCGCGCTCAAGGAGATCATGTCGCAGCTGACCAACCCCCGAAAATAGGGGGTTCTCCTGGCGTCTACTGGGGCCGTAGTCAGTCGGTTTCCAGGGTATGGCGACGCTGTGGCTCAAGGTGGCCGGGCGACCGGATGTACGGCGCCCCCTGGGGCCAGCGGTCTACCAGGCATTGAAGCGGTACTGTGTCCAGAGATCCTGGGCCAGCCCCACCGCGTCGGCTTGTACGCCGTAGCGCGCGCAGTAGCGATACACGTTTTCCACGTCCCGCACCAGCAAGCTAAAGGCGTTGGCGTTGGCGCGGGGGTCCACGGCCTGCGGGAAGTCTATCACCTTGATCTCCCCCTGCCAGTACAGGATGTTAAACGGTGAGAGGTCGCCGTGGACCCAGTTGTGCGCCAGCAGCAGCCCGATGTTCCATACCAGCCGCTGGAACAGTGGCCCGGCCTCACCCTCGTCGAGGGTCACCCGCTGCAGCGCCGGCGCTGGCCCTTCCTCGTCGCCGATGTACTCCATCAAAATAGCGTTACCCGATTGCAGCAGTGGGCGGGGCACGTCCGCCCCTGCGCGGTAGAGCGCGTGCAGCGTGGCAAACTCATGTTCGCGCCACGAGGCGAACTGCACCTCGCGGCCATAGCGCGACTTGTTTTGGACTGCCCGACGCTGCCGGGCGTCCATGATCACCCGCCCCTCCTGATAGATTGCGTCGTTCTTGAAGGTGCGGTTTTCCCGTGGCCGATAGACCTTGAGCGCCAGCAGGGTGGCCGGGCTCTCCGCGCCGCCCTGACAGCAGAAGACGGTCGCCTCCTTGCCGCTCTTGACCATGCGCGGTGTGCCGGAGATCAGGCCACGTGTGTAGAAAGGTTGCACGTCCGCGAAGGGATCCCACGTCTCTGACATACCTCTCGTCTCTCCCGATCACTGTCGTGGCTGAAGGCGGCCGGCGCGCATGCGCCGAGGCCGCGGGGACAACGCTGCCGTTAGCATGCCCGCGGCGTGTGCCGCGCTGCCCTGGCCATCTCCCTAACCCTCTTTTTTAGGTCAAAGAGAGAGGCCGTGGACGCCACCTGGGTGTCGCCCACGGCCTCTACGGCCCCTCCACAGTGTCGGTGGATGCGCGCCGCTAGTCAGGCGGCGGGTGGGAGATGGTGGCGTCAGATGCGCTCGCGCGTACAGCGCGAAGCGTTAGGACAACGATCAGCTCTGCCGCGGTGTTCATCGTCTGCACCTCCTCCCGGGGTCTCTGGCCGCTCTCCGGCGCGCCAACCGACCCCACTATATGGCCCACGGTAGCATGCCCGTAGCGACCCCGTCAAGCTCGACGCTCTAGGCGGGAGCGGCTCCACCCTGTGGCGCGCTGGCGGCTCTGGACACGCTCGTGAGCAGCGCCGCGCCGTTGCTTCTGAGTCATCACTGTTGGGACAGCGGGCATGCTACAATAGGCAGCGCATCGGCTGAACGGGGAGAGAGAGTGAACAGAGAGTACCACCGCTGGCAGAGCGCCGCCCTTGGTCGCGCCATGGAGATGCTGGTTTTTGGCCACGGCGGAGCGCCCGTGCTCGTCTTTCCCACCTCAATGGGCCGCTTCTACCAGTGGGAAGATTTTGGGATGGTGGACACCCTGTCCCACCACCTGGAGCAGGGTTGGCTGCAGTTGTACTGCGTGGACAGCGTGGACGCGGAGAGCTGGTACAACCGCGCCGCGCCGGGCAGCTGGCGCGGCGCGCGGCATAACCAATACGACGCTTACCTTGTGGATGAAGTGCTGCCCTTTATCCACGCGGCCAACCCCACGCCCTACCTGATCGCCACCGGCTGCAGCTTTGGGGCCTACCACGCGGCCAACTTCTCGTTCAAGCACCCCGAACTGGTCAACCGCTGCATCGCCATCAGCGGCACCTACGACCTGCATTTCCTGCTCGGCGGCTACTACGACGACAACTGCTACTTCAACAACCCGGTGGACTACCTGCCTAACCTCACCGACCAGCGCTACCTGAGCGCCTATCACGACCACCTCTCCACCATCCTGGTCGTCGGCGGCGACGGTGACATCTGCAACGCCGGCACGCGCCAACTTGATGGCGTGCTCAACGCCCGGTGTATTCCCCATACCACGGACATCTGGGGGCCAGCCTGGCACGACTGGCCCTGGTGGAAACAGATGGTGCTCAAATATATCTAATCACCCACCCTCTTGATACACAGCGCGCGCTTTGGATCACCCGGCGAGGAGGAGAGACCCATGAAGATTGGCCTGTTGGTGGGGCGGGAAAACACTTTCCCTCAGGCGTTTATTGACTACATTAACGCCCTGGCTCTGCCCGACATCACGGCGGAGTTCTGTAAGCTGGGCGGCACGCGGATGGGCGAACCACCTGAGTACCGGGTGATCGTGGACCGCATCTCCCACGAGGTGCCCTACTACCGCGCCTACCTCAAGAACGCCGTGCTGCAGGGCGCCGTGGTGATCAACGACCCTTTCTGGTGGTCTACCGACGATAAATACTTTGAGTGTTGCCTCTCCGACAAGCTCGGCGTGGCCGTGCCCCGCACCATGGTCCTGCCCAACAAGGACTATATCCCGGAGATCACCTCCGAGTCCCTGCGCAACCTGGTTGCCCCGCTGGACTGGCAGGCCATGCTGGACTACACCGGCTTACCGGCTATCCTCAAGCCGGCTATCGGCGGCGGCTGGAAGAACGTCTCCAAGGTCCACAACGTCGAGGAACTGGTGCGCGCCTTTGATGCCGGTGGCCAGCTGCTGATGATCCTGCAGGAGTTTATTGAATTCCAGCAGTACGTGCGCTGCATCTGCCTGGGTAAGCACAACATCAAGGTGATCCCCTATAACCCGCTGGTCCCCTTCGCCGAGCGCTACGCGCCCGATCCCCACTACCTCACGCCGGCGCTGCACGAGCGCGTCGTCCACGATGCGTGGACGCTCTGCGACGCCCTGGGCTATGACATGAACACGGTGGAGTTCGCCATCCGCGATGGCGTGCCCTACGCTATTGATTTCTTGAACCCGGCCCCCGATTTCGATAGCTTCTCCATCAAGGAGGAGAACTTCCAGTGGGTGCTGGAGAACCTGTCCCGCCTGGTCATCGCCTACGCCCGCGGCGAAGCCTCCCCCTGGAGCCCCCCCGGCACGACCGTGCCCGGCCACGACTACCGCTGGGCGCATACGCTACGCGGTGGAGAGACCGCCGCTGGCGTCCTGGGCGCGGCGGTAGCCGAGGTGGGCCACACGGCTGTCCGCGCCGCCGAGGCCGTGGGGGCCGCGCTCAAGCGTGGCGGGCACAAGAAGGGCGCCCACGACCCGGGCGCGACGCCCAGCCCGCGCGCCGGGGAGAAGGCCGCCAAGAACACGGCCCGCCGCAAGAAGGGTGATCAGGCCGGGGACACGGTGGTCGGGTGAGCGTCGCGGACGCTGTTCAGGCTTACCACCACCTGTTGGAGGCCGACCCTGCGCTGGCCCGGGCCAGCGCGGCGTTGCTGGCCGACCAGCAGGGGCCACGCCACCTCACCTTCGGCGGGCGCGCGCTGTGTAAGACCCTGCGCCCTCAGTTGATTGCCCGCTCTCAGTACGCCGAGATCCAGCGCGTCTGCCACCTGCTGGCCCAGGCCATGTTCCGCCTGGGCCGCCAGATGCTCGACGAGCCCGCGCTGCTGGCCGAGATTGACCCCACTGATGGCGAGCGCCGCCTGCTAACCCCCCATCCGGGCTACCAGGAGGTCTCGCCGACCAGCCGCCTGGACTCGTTTGTCTCCGGCGGGAGCTGGCAGTTTGTGGAGTACAACGCCGAGAGCCCGGCGGCCATCGCCTATGAGGATGGCCTGGCCGATCTCTTTTTGGGGCTGCCGGTAATGCGGCGCTTCCAGGAGGCGCACACCGTGGCCCCCCTCTACGCGCGCCATCGGCTGGTCGAGGCGCTGCGCGATACCTACGCCCAGTTCCAGCGCAGCTACCCCCAGGCGGCGGTAGCGCCCGAGAGCCCCACCATCGCTATCGTGGATTGGAGCAACCTGCCCATGGCCACCGAGTTCGAGCTGTTCCGCGCCTATTTCGAGCAGCAAGGCCTGCGCGCCGTGATCGTCGAGCCAGCAGCCCTGAACTACGATGGCCGCCGGCTGCGCGCGGAGGGCCTGGAGGTTGATCTGGTCTACCGCCGCGTGCTGACCAGTGAGCTGCTGATGCGGCCCCACGACGCCGAGGCGCTGATCCGCGCCTATGAGCACGGCCATGTCTGCGTGGTCAACTCATTTCGAGCCAAGCTGCTACACAAGAAGATGACCTTTGCCCTGCTCAGCGATGACCGCTATCAGCATCGCTTCACGACCGAGCAGTGGGCGATCTGTCAACGGCATATCCCCTGGACGCGCAAGGTGCGCGAGGGCTACACCACCTACAACGGCGGCCGGGTAGACCTGCTGGACTTTGTGGCGCGCAATCGCCACACGCTGGTGCTCAAGCCCAACGATGACTATGGTGGCAAGGGCGTGGTCATCGGCTGGGAGACCTCCGATGGCGCCTGGAGCGCCGCGCTGGCCGGCGCCCTGAGCGACTCGTTCGTCGTGCAGGAGCGCGTCGCCGTGACCAAGGAGCCGTACCCGCTCTACAATCTGGAGACGGGCAGCCTGTCTTTTGCCGACCTGGCCGCCGACCTGGACCCTTTCCTGTTCAACACCGAGGTGACCGGAGTGCTGACCCGCCTCTCCTCCGCCGCGCTGCTCAACGTCACCGCCGGCGCCGGCTCGACCGCCCCCACATTTGTCCTGGAGGGAGTATAGATAATGACTGAGCTGGCCAGGCGCGGCACGCTGCCCCACGGGCTGACCGGCGCCGACTTTAGCATTGGTGTCGAGGAAGAATTCCAGATCGTGGACCCCGAGACGGGTGAGCTGAAGGCGCACATTCAGGAACTGCTGCCCCTGGGTCAGGCCCTGCTGGGCGACCAGATCCACGCCGAGATGCTGCAGTCCGTTGTGGAGGCGACCACGCACATCTGCTACAACATCGGCGAGGTGCGCTCGGAGATCACCCGCCTGCGCAAGGCCATGTCCCTTATGTTGGCCAAGGCCGGTTTGCGTATGGTCGCCGCGGGCACCCACCCCCTCTCGCATTGGCAGCAGCAGGCCATCACGCCCAACGACCGCTACCGCGTGCTGGAGGAGGACATGCAGGATGTGGTGCGCTCCATCCTCATCTTTGGCCTGCATGTGCATATCACCGTGCCCGACCGCAACCGCATGATCGAGATCATGAATGAGGCGCGCTATTTCCTGCCGCACATCCTGGCCCTCTCCACCAGTTCACCGTTCTGGCTGGGCCGCGTGACCGGCCTCAAATCCTACCGCACCATCGTCTGGCAGGGCTTCCCGCGCACCGGTATCCCCGAGCATTTCGCCTCGTGGGATGAGTTTGAGAACTACGTCGAGCTGCTGATCAAGACGAACTGCATTGACAACGGCAAGAAGATCTGGTGGGACGTGCGGCCCCACCCCACCTACAACACGCTGGAGTTCCGCGTCTGCGATATGCCGATCACCGCCGATGAGACGATCGCCCTGGCCGCTCTGTTCCAGGCGCTGGTGGTCAAGCTGTATAAGCTGCGCGAGAACAACCTGGGCTTCCGCCTTTATAACAGGTCGCTGATCCAGGAGAACAAGTGGCGCGCGGCGCGCTACGGTCTGGACGGCACGATGATTGACTTCGGCAAGAGCCAGGAAGTGCCCACGCGCCACCTGATCGAGGAACTGCTGGACTTCGTGGACGATGTGGTGGACGAACTGGGCAGCCGCGCCGAACTGCAGACGATTCGGCGCATCCTGCGGATAGGCAGCGGGGCCGACCGCCAGTTGGCCGTGTACCAGGAAACCAACAGCGCGCGCTCCGTGGTTGATTGGCTGTGCGATGAAACTCTACAAGGGCTACCATAAAGGGATACATCAGTACGTGAGCCACCGCGGACGCTGTCGCCTGGTCCGTTGATGCCAGTGACTCATCGCCCGCGGCGCGCCTATTGAGCAACAAAGGACGGCATTCCGGCTACCATGATCACAAGACCGCCCCACAGCTTGCCTCCAACATTTGACCCCGAGTTGACGCCGGGGGCGCGCAACGCCATCCGCGTCTGCCTGAATGTGCAGCCCCATGAGCGGGTCACCCTGGTCACCGACCAGGCTACCCTGGAGATCGCCTCCAGCCTTTACCAGGAGCTACGGGAGGTGGAGGCGCGCTGCCACGTCTTTGTGCTGGAGGACCTGGCGGCGCGGCCGCTGCGCCAGATGCCGACGGTTGTGCTGGAGGATCTGGCCTCTAGTACGGTGGCTATCGGCTGCCTGCAGCCCCAGGAGCATGAGATTGAGAGCCGCCGTCAGTTGATCGAGGCCGTGGAGGCCTATCGCCTGCGCTACGCCCACATGGTGTGGATCACGCCCCAGATTATGCGCCAGGCCATGCGCGCCGACTACCACGCCATTGACGCGCTGAGTGACCGCGTGCTGGCGCGCACCCGGCTCGCCACCTCGGTGACGGTCAAGAGCCCCGCCGGCACGGATATCCGGGCGACGTTCAGGGAGGACTGGACCTGGGTCAAGACGAGCGGCCTGATCAACACCACCTACTGGTCGAACCTGCCCGCCGGAGAGGTGTTCACCACCCCAGTCAGCGTGGATGGCGTCTTTGTGGTGGATGGCACGGTGGGCGACTACCTGTGCCCCAAATATGGCGACCTGCGCGAGACGCCTCTGACCCTGGAGATCGAGGCGGGCCATCTCCGCGATGCGCGTTGTCGCCGCCCTGACCTGCTGGCTGAGTTCACGGCTTACTGCCACGCCACGCGCAACAGTGACCGCGTGGGCGAGTTTGCCCTGGGCACCAATATCGGCATTACCAGCATGATCGGCAACCTGCTGCAGGATGAGAAGGTACCCGGCGTCCACATCGCCTTCGGCAACCCCTACGGTTCGCAGACCGGGGCCGATTGGACCTGCCCCACGCATATAGACGCGATCACCCGCCACTGCAACGTGTGGGCTGGTGGCGACCAGATCATGGCCGACGGGCGCTTCCTGGTGTGAGGGCCGCCGACCAGCGTCCCCATGGCCTGCGCGTCTCTATTGATTGGGTGCGCTGCAACGGGCTGGGTATCTGCATCGCCCTGGCCCCCCAGGCTTTTGTGTTCGACCGCGACGATGAAGTGGCTACCGTGCTCGACCCCGAGGCGATTGACCGCGCGCTGCTGCTGGAGGTGGCCCGCGCCTGCCCGCGTGAGGCCATCTTCCTGGACCACCCCGATGGCCGGCCGCTCTATCCATGAGGCGCGGGCGGCGCCCCGCGCCCTCCGTTGGTCCCCCTGCCCTGGGGCCGCCGGACACCCCCAGCCCTCCCCCGGCGCTCAGCGTCCAGGGTGCTGACCACGCCCGCGCGACATTAGGGGACACCCTGCTCAGCGCCCCAGATGCGGACAGCCGCGCCGCGCCGCCGGTGAGCGCGTTGAGTACTGGGCAGGACGCTGATCCACCCGCCGGTATGGCCGAGGAGGACAACCACACGTCGGTTATCGGGCAGGGCTCTGACCCGGTAGCGCCGACCGGCCTATCGTCTCGTGCTGTGCGGGTGGGCGATGTGGCTCTGGCCGGCGTGGGCGCGCTGTTGCTGCTTGTGCCACTGCCCTCGGGGGGGGCCGGGCCGACCGGCCTTGGGCTGGTGCTGACCCTAATAGCTATATTGGCCGTGGAGGAAGCGGGAGTGCCCCTGCCCGTGCCCGGTGACGTGGGCGTGCTCTACCTGGGCTACCTGATGGGCCGTGGCCTGGCCTCACCCTGGCTGGTCGTGCCCCTGCTCCTGCTGGCCGTGCTGGCCGGCGCGTCATTGCTCTACGGCATCGGCCGCTATTGGGGTGGCGGCCTGCTGGCCTCCTTGCTACGCCGCGTGCCTGCCCGCCGCCTGGAACGCGCTCGCCGCCTGGTCGAGCGCTACGGTGTGTTGGCCGTGGCCGCCGCGCGGGCCGTACCCGGCATGCGCATCGCCGTCTCACTGCTGGCTGGCAGCGTGGAGATCCGCTACCCGCTCTTCGTCGGCGGCGTCAGCCTGTGCAGCAGCCTGTGGATCGCCGTGCTACTGGTGGTGGGCGGCCGCCTTGGCGCCTGGGCGGGCGGGCAGGAGCTCAGCATGGCCGCGCTCGCCCCGGGTCTGCGCTTCTTCGGGCTGGCGCTGATCGTGTTTGGCTGCGCGCGCGTGGCCCTGCGCCTGCGCCACCGCCAGCCCTGAGTGCCTGACGGGGCCAAGAACAGTCCCACGCGCCAGACAACGTCGCTGCCCGGACTGCTCGCCAGGCTCCCAGCGGTCGTTAGCGTAGACTGGCTTATCCTCGGTGCTCCGGGACCCAGTCGGGTAGCAATCGTTACATCAGGGGTTCGCGCTCTGGCTGGGGCGCCGCCGCGCCCCGGCCGGACTGGGCGCGGGGGGACGCCCCTATACACGGATCCCTCAATGCAGCTTTGAGAGGCGACTAGCGAGCACGGGCCGTCGCCTGGATTAGGCGACGGCCCGTGCTCGCTGCTGAGAGAACTGGAAGCCCCTACGGGCCTCAGTGGACGGAGAAGCCAACCGCCTTGGCGTTGCTATGCACGGCCGAGGTATTGCTGTCCACGATGGCCCGGTCGGCCGCGTGCAGCATCAACGTATAGCCGCAGCGGTCCATTTTGGTGGTGTCCAGCGACCAGGCGGCGTTGGCGTCTCCGCCGTCGCCGAGGGAGGTATAGGAACGACACTGGGGGCTGGGCTGCGCGCCGTTGGTATGGGTTGTCGGCTGCAGTTCCAACGACCAGTTCCAGAAGTGCTGGTCCAGGGCGCGCAGGTGGCCGTTGATGGTCTCGCCCTGGGCGTAGCTATGGCAGTCGCCGCCATCAATCACCAGGTCCAGCGTCGAGGCGGGGTCCACTACCGGGTTGGCCGTCAGGCTTGGCTGGTAGTTTATGTTGTCCAGCGTGATGCTGACCACGCTGGAGTAGTGGATCACGCTGCCGCTGGTCAGGGGGTAGTCAGTGGTATAGGCCAGCCGCAGGTCGTAGTCGCCCTCCAGCGCCCCGGTGCTCCACCAGGCCAGGTGGGCGTCGCGCTCGAAGATGGGGGGCGATACGGTGGGGTCCTCCTGGTAGGGGAACCAACCATCCGGCTCAATCAGGCTGACATAGTGGGTGGGGTTGACCAGGTCCAGCGGGTACTCCATGGCAAAGGTCTCGTCATGCGAGACGGGCAGCCAGGAGCCTGAGCCGTGCGGGGCATACTGCACCTGGAAATGCACCATGCCCGGAGCGCCGCTGTTGTAGATGCGGCCCTGGATCCGCACCGCGCCGCCGAAAGGCCGGTCCATCGCCGGGGCGGAGCAAGCGCTGGAGAGCACGCCACCCGATGGGTAAGCCAGGAAAGTGGCTGGGCTGATGTCGGCGATGGCCACGCTGCCCACCCGGTAGAGCAGATCAATTGGTCCCTGGCCGGCGCCCGAGGGGCGCAGCTGCACCCTCGCGTCCAGCCGGTTGCCCCAGTATTGCAGCGCGTTGGGATCCGTCGTCGAGGGCGGCATGGCCCACGACATAACGGCGCGCAGCCCGATCACCATGGGCCGGTCGCAGGGCCTCAGCCGCTTGAGCAGGTTGACCGGCAGGAACACGGCGTAGTACAGCCCGCCGCCGGGGATAGTAGCGATATCATGCACGTCCACGGTGGCCGTGCCCAGATACTCGTCGAAGGTCCCATTGTTGTCCCAGTCGGCCCAGAACGCTACATATTCCCTGGAGCCGCCCTGACACAGCGTGCCGCTGTAGCCGTCGGGCCGCTTGACGTGGATCACCGCGCCGCAGGTGTCCGTGTCGGTGGACAGGCCGGCGCAGACGAGTTCCTCGAAGGTTGTGTTGCCGCCCTCCGGCTCCTCCTTGAGCTGGTCAATCAGGCTAGCCAGGTCCACCCCGGCCTTTTCTAGCGCGGCGGCGGAGAGGTGTTGGACCGCCGCGTGACCACGCTGACCACTCAGCAGGGGGGCCAGTGTCGGATAGAACAGCCGGTGGTCGGGCACCTCGGCCTTGCGGTAGCCCTCAATTAGGCCCTGCCACGGCACGGGCATGGGCTCGGCCTTAGCCAGTGCCGCGTTCGGGTTGACTCCCTGCAGCAGAACCTGCTCCTTGGCCAGCAACCCTTCCTCAATCAGGCCGCCCAGCGTGATCTCACGCGGCTGCAGCTGAATGCGCGCGTCCAGCCGGTTGCCAAACGGGGGAAGCGCGTTGGGGTCGAGCGAGGGCAGGTAGTTCCACGACAGCACGGCGCGCACCACCGGCAGCACCGCCGAGCGACAGAAACGGGCGTGGTCCCACGCGCTGAGGGAGAGCGAGACCATATAGGACAGCGGGTGGTCTGGGTGAGGCGACGTGGCGGGGATATCATGCGTGGTGAAGCTGGTCAGCCCCACGTCCTGGAAGCCGGCGCCCCAGTCCACGAAGAAACGCACGTACTCCTGGGAGCCCGGCGTACACAGGTCGCCCTCGTAGCCGGTGGGCCGCTTGATATGCACAATCGCGTCGAGGCGGGCGGCGCGCGGGTTGTAGCCTACGCAGGTCAGCTGTTCCCACAGCATGTTGCCCTGCACGGGGTACACGGCGGGCAGGTCACTACCCTCCACGCCGCCGAAATAGTTCTCGTTGATCAGCAGGTTGGCCAGGTAGGTACGACGGGCGCGCTCCAGACGGACGCTATCGGGGTGGGCTTGCTCGCTACCGGTTGCTTTGTCAGACACGGGACACCTCCATCGGGTGTAATCAACTGCCAGGCCAGAATGCCTCGCTACACACCGATAAACGCAACCACCTCAACTATTCGGGTATGACCCTGCCACAGCGCCCCTACCCACTCTCCCCACCATGCGTGTCGAGCGTCTCCTGATACTCACGCAGCCAGGCCATCACAGCGGTGAAACGCTTAAGCGGTATGTTGTGGTAGCTTGACACCCTGAACCTGCGGTATAGTTCCCCGAATACGGCCTGGTAGGGGTTACGCCCCCTGGCACCGGTCTCCGTGTCGTGTGTAGCCATCTCGGTGGCGATGGCCTTGACCAGCGTGCTAATCTCGGCAGCCTGGGCCTCGCTAATGACCTGTCCAGGCGAGATAACGCCTTCAATGGCGTCCACGCGGCGCAGCAGGCTGCCGACCACAGCAGCGGCCTGATCAAGCCGGCCAGTGACAGCATCGTACCGCTCGATCATCGCCGACTCCAGGGTTACGAAGCGGCTGTCCACATGTTGCTCAAAGGCGATTTGCTGGCGGGCCATGGTTGCAATGGCTAAGCCCATCTGTTCGATGTGTTCGAGCGCAGTGATGTCGGGACTGGACGGGGCCTGTATCGTGGTGGTCGCGGAGGATATCGCACTGGCTTCGCCGGCGAAGGCCTGCCAGAGCACGCGGAAGCAGTCGGCCCGGTAGCGCTTGAGCTTGTCGATAATCTCCGGGCGGGCCTGTCCTGGTGACACGCCGAAGAGCCATCCAGGAAGCAAGTCAAGGGGCAGGCAAAGCTGTTCGCGCTGGCGCCCATCGGCGGCTGTCATCATCACCGCTCGCCGCCGCTCGGCCATCACCTCGTCGCGTAGTATACGTCGCCGCTGCGCACTGAACTGTAGCCCTGGAAAGTCGGTGATGGGACGGAGGGCGACATAGAGCGTTCCGTCCTCCGCCTGAGCAACGGGGATTTCATCCCCCGTAGAAGTCAACGGTGCGCTGGCGTTGTGGGACGAGCGCCGTTTCCTCTTCTGCCACACCTCACCTCACTCCGGCTGGACGTCAACCGTGTCCAGAATGGACACGGTTGCTCCCCTATCATACGCTGTGGGGCGCACGTATATCCAACCGTTCATTGTCAACACCCCGCGGCCCGCCTGCCTCAGTGGTCTGCATGCTCTGGCTGTCCAGGATCGCCGCGCTGGGGCTCACGGCGTGTCCTGCCGCGGCAGTGGGTCTGCGTGCGCGGGGTGTCGTACAGGCGTTGCCACGTTCCATTGCACCGCTAAGTGGGTCGCAGGCCAAAGTTCGTAGATCTGGCGGTCGTCTGCGCCGCCGAAACAACGCCGGCGCCAAGACACAGCGGCACTGGCAAAAGTACGACCCTACACCGCCAGGCCGCTTAGCGCCGATAGTCGTAGCTCACTGTGACCTAGGGTAGTAGGTCATGCGGCAGCACCCGCCACACACAGCCCTGCCGGATCAGGGAGGAGATGGCGTTGATCCCCGCCCGCGGGTCCGCGCCGCGGGGGTGTCCGCGGACAAGGTGGGGGAAGATGCATGGGTCGGGCAGAGCCGTTATGGGCCGGAAAGTGGTATGATAGTGTGGCACGCCGCTGTCTTTATCCCCGCCGGCTACCGGAGACCCGCGCGCCATGCGCTGTCCGACGCCCGCACCTTTACTCGCCTAACCACGAGCGTGTTCTGTCAGGACAACATGAGCTACACTAGCCGAGACGACATCCGCAATATCGCTATCATCGCCCACGTTGACCACGGTAAGACCACCCTGGTGGACGGGTTGCTCAAGCAGAGCAATGTGTTCCGCGCCCATGAACTGGAGGGTGTGGGCACCCTGATCATGGACTCCAATGAACTGGAGCGTGAGAAGGGTATCACAATCCTGGCCAAGAACACGGCGATCAACTACAGCGGCGTGAAGATCAATGTGATTGATACGCCGGGGCACGCCGACTTCAGCGGCGAGGTGGAGCGCGTGCTGACCATGGCCGATGGCTGCCTGCTCCTGGTAGACGCGGTGGACGGCCCCATGCCCCAGACGCGCTTTGTGCTGCGCAAGGCTTTTCAGATGGGCCTGTCGCCGATCGTGGTGATCAACAAGCTAGACCGGCCGACGGCTCGCCCCGAGTGGGTGCTCAGCGCCACCCAGGATTTGTTTCTGGAGCTGGCCACCGACGCCGACCAACTGGAGTTCCCCGTGGTGTACACCATCGCCCGCGAGGGGCGGGCTGGCCTGACTCCGGGTGAGATCGGGCCGAACTTCTTGCCCCTGTTCGAGGCGATCCTGACTCATGTGCCCGCTCCGGCGATTGACCGCGACGCGCCGTTCCAGATGCTGGTGACCAACCTGGGCTACGACAACTACGTGGGCCGCCTGGCTATGGGGCGCATCGTGGCCGGGGCGATTGTCCCGGGCCAGAGCCTGGCCTGCCTGAACCAGAAGGGCAAGCTGCTGCGCGGCAAGGTGGCCAACGTGTATACCTACCAGGGCCTGGGCCGCATTGAGGCGCAACGCGTGGAGGCTGGCGACATCGTGGCGCTAACCGGGCTGCCCGAAGTGTCTATCGGTGATACGCTGGCCGGCGGGGATCGGCCAGAGGCGTTGCCCTCCATCGCCATTGAGGAGCCCACGGTCAAGATGACCTTTGGCGTGAACACATCGCCGCTGTCCGGGCGAGAAGGCCGCTTCCTGACTTCGCGGCAGATCCGTGATCGGTTGACGCGTGAGCTGCAGACTAACGTGGGCCTGCGCGTTGAGGAGACCGATAGCGCGGAGGTGTTCACGGTGGCTGGACGCGGTGAGTTGCACCTGGCCATCCTGATCGAGACAATGCGCCGTGAGGGCTATGAGTTCCAGGTGTCGCGGCCCGAAGTGATCACCCGGCTGGTGGATGGCAAGATCATGGAGCCAATGGAGCACCTGATCATTGACACGCAGGAAGAGTACATCGGCTTTGTCACGGAGACGCTGGCCGGCCGGCTGGCCCAGATGATCAACATGCACAAGTCCACCGGCGCCTCGGGCTTGGCCAAGGACGTGCGCCTGGAGTTCACCATCCCTACCCGCGGCCTGATCGGGTTTCGCAACGAGTTTCTGACCGGTACGCGGGGCAACGGCATGCTGTCCAGCCTGCTGCTGGGCTACGAGCCGTGGGCTGGTCCGATGGCTATGGGGCGCAACGGCGCGCTGGTCGCCTCGGAGCCAGGTAACGCGGTCACCTTTGGCCTGGCCAACGCACAGGAGCGTGGCTCTACCTTTATCGAGCCGGGAGTAGCGGTCTACGAAGGCATGATCGTGGGCCTGAACCAGCGCGAGGGTGATCTGCTGATCAATGTGTGCAAGAACAAGCAGAAAACAAACATCCGCGCCGCCTCGGCGGACATCGCGGTGCGCCTGACCCCGGCGACGCTGCTGAGCCTGGAGAAGTCGCTGGACTTTTTGGCCGCCGATGAGCTGCTGGAGGTGACGCCACAGAACCTGCGCTTGCGTAAGCGGCTGCTGGGCCAGGATGAGCGGGCGCGGGCGCGCAAGGCGTCGGCCCTCTCAGCAGTGGAGGCCTGATCTATCGCCGTCCCACGGTGGGGCGGCGGGGACCGCTGGGCGCTCTGCGCGGCACTGGCCCTGGGTGGCGGCGTGCTGGCCCGCCTGCTTCTGGTCGCCAGAGGCTGGCCAGCGCTGAACAGCGACGAGGCGACCATGGGCATCATGGCCCTGCACATCGCGCGGGGCCAGGATCGGCCGGTCTTCTTCTACGGCCAGGACTATATGGGAGCGACGGAGGCCTACCTGGCCGCGGCGCTCTTTCGCCTTTTTGGGCCGTCCACGCTGGCCCTGCGCCTGCCCCTGGTGGGGCTGTACGCTGGCTTTCTGGCCGGCGCGTGGACGCTGGGCCGCCTACTCTATGGCCGCAAGGTGGCCGCGCTGGCCCTAGTCGCACTGGCGCTTGGCTCGGAGGATGTGCTGTATCGCCAGCTGGCCGCGCGAGGCGGCTATCCCGAGACGCTGCTCTGCGGGGCCGTACTGCTGGCCCTGGCGGCGTGGTTGCTCGTGGCTGGAGGGCCGGCTACGCCTCAGTCTGACAGGACAGACCGGCGGGCGGGGCGACCACTACAGGAGAGCGCGCGGACGCCAGCAGTAGGGGCGCCCCTTGTAGGCGCCCAGCCTGAAGGTCCACACGGGGCGGGCACATCGCCAGGTTATAGCGGTCTACCTGTGCTAGCGGCGCGCCGGGGCGCTGACATAACATGGCGACCCGGGGGATCGGCGGCGCGCGGGTCGGCCTGGTTAGCCTGGGGGCTGACGGCGGGGCTGGGACTGTGGAGCGACCTGCTGGTCGCGCCGTTCGTGGTAGTCAGCGGGGTGGGATTGGCCATCATGTGCCGGCGGGAGTGGCGCATGGCCGTCCCCCTGGCGCTGGCTGGCCTGGCCGTGGGCGCGCTGCCGCTGATCGCGGCCAACCTGGCCGCCGCGCCGGGGCACGATTCGCTGCACGCCTTCCTGGCTGTAGATCGCACGGGCGGCACAGGCCAGGCCCCGGGAGTGGTGTCCGCGTTGGACCAGGTAGCGGGCACGCTGCTGGTTAGCCTGCCGGTGGTCACGGGGGCGGGCGGCGTCTGCCGGCTGAGCGGGGCCGACGTGTGGCCCCTCTCGTCGGCGATGCGCCCGCCGGCGCTGTTTTGCACGGCAGCGCATGGAGCATGGGGCCTGGGGCTGGCTGTGCTGTGGACCGTCGCCGTCGTGGCCGAGGCGCGGCGCGGCCTGAGGGCGCGTGGCAGGGCGCGGCGGGCGCGGGTGGGCCGGCTGCTGGCGCTGGCGGCGGCGGGGCTGACCGTGGGCCTATTTGCCCGCGGCGCCGCGCCCGCTGTGACACCCTGGAGCGGAGCACGCTACCTGGTGGGCGTGTTGGTGGTCCTGCCGGCGCTGCTGGCCCCCCTGCTGGCGCGCGGCAGTGGAAGAGTCGCGCGGGTGGGCGCTCTCCTGGTAGGCGCGGCGGCGCTGCTGGCGGGCACGCTGGCCGTTGCCCCAGCGGCCCAGGGGGTAGGTCAGGCGTCGGCGGCCCAGCAGATCCTGGTCACCCGCCTGCTGGGGCGTCAGTACACCCGCGTCTACACCGATTATTGGACCTGCAACTGGCTGGCCTTCCTGAGCGACGAGCGGGTCGTCTGCGCGGTGCTGGACGAGCGGCTAAAGCCGGGATATAACCGCACGCCTGGGTACGCGGCGCTGGTGGCTGGAGCCCGGGCGTGGGTGGCGGTGTTCCCCCGAGGAACCCGGCAGGACCATGCCCTGGCCGCCCGTGCGGGCTATCACCGGGAGGTCTGGGGCGGCTATGCCGTGTATATACAAGTTCCCCCGGCGGCGTACCGTGACCATCTACACGGCGGATCATGAGATGCGTACTATTCCGGCCGGCGGCGTGCTGGTTGGCGGCGCCGTCTTGCCTGGGCTGGCGATCCCCTTGAGCGCGCTCTTCGACTGATCGGGCCGGGAGTACAGCCCCATCATACGCGCTCGGCTTGGCAGCGAGACAGCGGTTGGGCAGCGCGTGGTGAGGGGGCGGTGTGGGTCGGTCAGGGATGGCAGTGGGAGGAGCGCAGCAGGAGCGCGTCGGCCACGGTGGTGACGGCTTGGTAGCCGGCCGTGTGGGCGATGGTCAGCACGGCGCGGCGCGCGGTGGGGTCCAGGATGACCAGTGCCCCGGCGCGGGTATGGCGGGTGGCCGCGATCAGGGCGGCGGTGGCGCCGGGAATGGCGGGGCGGTAGTCGGCGGAGGTGTAGGGGGTGGCGGGGGACAGGCTACTGAGGTAGTAGAGCCAGGGAGCGTTGCCCCAGACGAGCAGGGCGCGTGGGCAGCCGATCAGAGGCAGGGCGCGCAGGCGGCTAGCCAGGGCTATCGTGCGCGAGACGCGCGGATCCAGGTCAGCGGCAAACTGCCCCGCGGACTGCTGACCACTGGCCAGCCACCAGGCCCCGGCATAATAGGCGGCCAGGGTGTGGGCGCGGGCCACGGCGGCGGGACCCTGGTGGGCGACGACGGCGCTGCCGGCGATCAGGGCGGCGGTGATCACGAGCGCGGCCAGTCCAACCGTTCGGGCGGGGCGACGGTCCACCCCACGGGTCAGGCGGAGCGGCAGCAGGGCGGCGAGCAGGCAGGCCAGGGGGGCGGCCAGTTGGAGCAGGTAGTGAGCGTGAGGGCGGGCCCCACTGATTGCGCCGAGCAGGGCGCAGGCGGTCCACAGGCTCAGCGCGGCGGTCGGCCAGGAGGGCGGCGTGGCGCGGCGGAGCGGCGAACGGCGGGGCGTGGGCAACCAGGAGGACACACGGGGGCGGTGGCCTGGGGCACGGGGCCGGGCGGCGCGGGCGTACAGCACGAACAGGTAAATCACGGCGGCCCCGGCGCCCAGGCGCACGGTAAACAACACCAGGGCAGCGGCTCCTGTGGTGGACGCCCCGACGTAGAGCAGGTTGTAGCCCAGCATGGCAAAGGCGGCGGCCTGGAGGGCGGCGGGACCCTGGGCGGCGAAGTAGATGGCGGTGGCGGCCAGTGGTACGGCCAGTCCGAGTAGCAGCGTCAGGAGGGGGGGGAGCGCTCGCTGCTGGCTCCGAGTTGCTGGAGCGGCGCCGCGGCTAGATGGCTCTCTGGCGATGACGAGGATGCCCATGATAGCCAGGGCGTCGGCCAGGGCCACCGCTTTGAACAGCATGGCCAGTCCAAGCAGCGCGCCGGCCAGAGTGGTACGGGTGGCCGGTGGGGCCACGGGTGGCCCGGGCGCGGAGGGCGGGGGGGTGGGCCAGGCCAGGGCGACGGCGGCCAGGATGAGTGGGACCATAAAGATCTCGGCGTTGGCCGTGGTCCCTTCCACGAGAGGGGTGTCCACGATCATACTGGCCACGAAGGCGGCCACCAGGGCGCGGCCATGGCCGCCACGCAGCCCACGCCGCACGAACAGGTAGGCCAACAGGCCCAGGCTCAGGGCGGCCAGCGAAGCGGCTAACCGAACCAGGGGCAGCAGAGCGGCGGGGCCGCCCAGCGCATCGGCGGCGGCGTAGAGCAGGTAGACGCCGGGCGGCTTGTTCTCCCAGATGTCGCGGTAGAGCAGTGCGCCGCCGCGCAGCAGGTGGCCCACCGTGGCGTAGGTGCCCTCGTCGTTGATCCAGGGCGGCTCCCACAGGGCGGGCAGCCGCCAGATGGCGCAGACGGCTAGGGTGAGCGCCAGGTGGGCGGCCTGGTGGCGTCCCATGGTCATGCCACCCATCCGCCATTGACGAACACGGCCACGTTGAGCAGCAGCCAGAGGCCGCCCACGGCGACAACCGCCCTGGCCAGGCGAGGACGCGCGGCCACGATGAGCAGCAGTGGCACGATGGGCAGGGCAAAGCGGGGCATTGAGCTGAGTGGGGCGGGGTAGTCGTTCAGGATGGCCGGGGTACACAGCGTAACTAGCCAGAACAGGGCCAGATACAGCGCGGCCTCGTCGCGCAGCAGCCGCCAGCCAGCCAGGGAAACGGTCAGGGCAACCAGGGTGAAGGCCAGGTCGCTCAGGGCATGCCAATCGGTGGAGGAGAGAGCGGGCAAGTGGGCTAGCGGCCGGCGCACGCCCTCAATGAGGCCCACCCAGGGCCAGGCCCAGGCGCGGCCCCAGGCGCGGTGGGCCTGGGCGAAGGCCAAAGGGTGACCAAAAGTCAGGCCCAGGTAGGAAGCATAGAGGGTCAGGCTAGCGGGGGCAGCCAGTGTACCCAGCAGGGCCAGGATTGGGGTGGCCCGGCGGATCCGCGGCGTGACCTCGGGGCCAGTGGGTACGGGGGCGTCTGGATTGTGCTGGGCGATGGCTCCAGGATGGACCAGTGGCGCCCTGGCCTGATGGGCCTGCCACAGGGCCAGCAGGTAGCAAGGGGCTAGCAGAATGCCCAGGGGGCGGCACAGCGCGGCCAGGAAGCTCCACAGGGCGGCGCGGCCCCAGCGGTCGTTCCGCAGGTCCAGGAAGAACAGCGCTGTGACCAGGAAGAAAAGCCCCTCGCTATACGGAGCGGCCCCGAAGAGGGCGGTAGGGAAGGCGCAGGCAACCCAGATGGCGCGGCGTGCCGCCTGGACGCCGCTCAGGCTCAGGGCAAGCTGGTAGAGGGCGGCCAGGCCCAGCAGGGTAGCGGCGTTGGCGATTAGCAGGGCGCTGATCAGGAGGGCCGGACCGGGCCGGATGATCAGCTCCAGGGGCGCGAAAACCAAGGAAGTGGCACGCAGCGCCAGCGGATAGAGGGGGAAGAAGGCCACGCTGGAGTGGTGGACCGCCGAGTAGGCGTAGCCGTGGGCGGCGATGTGCAGATACCAGTAGGCGTCCCACTGCAGCCAGCGGTCCAGTAGCGTGCCCGTAGCCCAGGCCGTCGCCTCACCAAAGGGGTCGGTAGGGCGCTGGTGAGCCAGACCAAGCGCGCCACGCCACCAGGGGGCCGTAACGGTGACAACCAGGAAGAGCAGCCGGGAGGCCAGAAAGGGCAGCCGCGCTGCGCGCAGCGCGGCTGCCCACGCCGCGCCGTGATACCGCCGCGCCGCGCCTGTGCCATGCATGGTCACCTCATCGCCCTGCTCTTGTGCGGAATGCCCCATTGTACCCTGTCCATGCCTGGCTGGAGGACGATCTGAGGCAGTGGGAAGCATGAGCCTGTGACTGGTCCGGTTGGCTGCCAGACTATAGGATGAGGGGGAGAGAGCTCGACAGCGCGTAGAAGGGATACGTAGAGATGGATAACCGGTACCTCGTCGAGGAGGGGTATGATCGGATAGCTGAAGACTATTTGCGGAGCAAGAACCCCACCGACCCCACCACGTTGGCCGCACTGGAGGAACTGGCCCGCGGCCTGCCGCGGGGAGACACGGCGCTGGACCTGGGCTGCGGGGCCGGTGTGCCGGTGACCCAGTGGCTGGCCCAGCGCTTCACGGTGACCGGGGTTGACGTTTCCGCCCGCCAGTTGGAGCTTGCCCGCAACCACGTGCCGCGGGCAATCCTGCTCAGGTCATCCATGACAGCGCTCGACTTCCCTGCTTCATCTTTCGACGCGGTGGTGGCCTTCTACTCGATCATCCATGTGCCCCGGGAGGAGCAACCGGCGCTGGCGCGGCGCATCTACCACTGGCTGAAGCCCGGTGGGGCCTTCCTGGCCACCTGGGCCATCAAGGCCTGGGAAGGCCAGGAGCAAGATTGGGAGGGCTGGGGAGCGCCGATGTGGTGGAGCCACCACGACGCGGCCACCAACCTGGCCATGCTGCGCGAAGCGGGCTTTGTAATCTCCTCCGCCGACGAGAGGGCGTCTAATGGTGAAACCTGGCTGTGGGTGCTGGCCCGCCGCTCCATGCCTCCTGCTTAGGCTGGTCCCCTACCGATCTCGTTCAGACAACCAGAAACAGCGTTGTACGGCTAAGCGGCGCCCAGGACCTTGTCTATGGCGTCGAGTATGTCGGGGGACAGGGTGATCCCGCTGGCCGAGGCGTTCTGATCAACCTGCTCGGGGCGCGAGGCCCCCACGATGGCGCTGCTCACCTCGGGGCGGCGGAGCACCCAGGCCAGGGCAAGCTGAGGCAGGGTCAGCCCGGCCTGCTCGGCCACACCCTTGAGCGCCTCCACCTTGTTCAGGCTCTCCTCTTTGAGCGATTCGCCCATGAACATGTTCGAGTTGGGGTCGGCGGCCCGGCTATCTGGTGGCGGTGGCGCGCCCGGCTTATACTTGCCGGTCAGCACGCCCTGGGCCAGTGGTGAGTAGACCACCTGCCCAATGCCCTCGCGGGCGCACAGGGGCAGCACGTCCTTCTCCAGGTCGCGGCCCAACATGTTGTAGTAGGGTTGGTTGGAGACGATTGGGTCCAGATGCAGCGCCCGCGCCGTATGCACGGCGTCGTCAATCTGCACGGCGCTCCACTGGCTGACGCCGACGTAGAGGACCTTGCCTTGAGTGACCAGATCGTCCAGGGCGCGCAGGGTCTCCTCCAGCGGCGTCTCCGGGTCGTAGCGGTGACACTGATAGAGATCTATATAGTCGGTGCCCAGCCGCCTGAGGCTGGCGTGGCACTGCTCGAAGATGTGTTTGCGTGAGAGGCCCCGATCGGCCGGCCCCTCGCCCATGGGGAAGAACACCTTTGTGGCCAGCACATACGAGTCGCGCCGGAACGGGCGCAGCGCCTCGCCAACCACCTCTTCGGCGGCGCCGCGGCGGTACACGTTGGCTGTATCGAAGAAGTTGATGCCCAGTTCATAGGCCCGCCGGTTACAGGCGATCGCCTGGTCCTGCTCCACACTGCCCCCATAGGTCAGCCAGCTACCCAGGCTGATCTCGCTCACGCGCACTCCCGCGCGGCCAAGCCGTCTGTATTCCACCTTGCACTACCTCTCTCGCCTTGCTCTCCTGATCCGGGTGGGCAGCTCCCTGGCCACCTGGCTACTCAGCGACTATCAGTCTACCTTGCTGCTATGCTATGGCGCCAGCGCGACGTCCTCGCTCAGCTGGGCGGCGGCAGGGCGATCATCAGGGCGGCCAGGGCCAGCACACCGGCCAGCGCGGCTACCTCGCGGCGCCACCAGGTGGGTCCGCCGCCCCCTGCCCGCGCGCCGCGCAGGGCCAGGGCAACGCCAGCACAGGCCAGCGCTGTCTTGGCCAGCAGCACGCGGCCATAGGCGCCGCCGACCAAGCCAGCCACGCCGCCGACGTGCAGCACGGCCAGTGCCACGCCGCTGCAACCCAGGGCGCCCAGAGCCAGTGCAGCCAGGCGGCCAAACCGTACCGTCAGCGCGGCCCTGGAGGGAGGGGGGGTAAGCGGCCAGACGGCCAGCAGGGCAATCAGACCGCCCAGCCACAGGCCCATCGCGGCCACATGCAGGGCATTGACGCCCAGCGAGAGCGCCGGGGCCACCGCCGTGACGTCCAGGGCGTGGCTGGTCTGGCCGCTGATCACGGCCAGGCCCAGGCCCAGCGCCAGAATGGCTGCCGGGGCCTGGGTCGCGCCAGCCCGGGCCAGCCCGATCAGCGCCCACAGCCCCAGCGCGGCGCCCAGGCGCTGGCCCAGGGCGCGGCCAGCGCCCGAGGCCAGGATAGAGCCCAGCAGGCTAGCCTCCAGCGGCGCCGTGGCGCTCAGGCTGAGCGCCTGGGCCAGCAGGGCTAGCGGCTCGGCCAGCAGCAGGGCGATCAGGCCTGCCGTGACCAGCCGCCACAGGCGCCGCCCGATGGGTCCGTCGGCAAGCAGCAAGGCGCGGGGGCGCAAGGCCACCATCTCAAAGGCCACCGGCCCAAAGGCCAGGGCGTAGCCAGCCAGGTGCAGCCAGCGGGCAGCGACTCCCACCAGATCACCCAGGGTCAGGCCACCAGCGCGCCCTGGCGCGTTGCTAAACGGTCCGCCAGCGTGCCCCACAGTGAAGGTAAAGCTGCCCCCGGTGGGGTGGGTGTCGGCGGCGACGACGCTCCAGCGCACCAGATAGGCACCCTGCCCGTCGGCGCGTATGGCCACGATGGCCTCGCTGCCCTGGGCGCGTGGTGGGCCGCGCTCGACCCGTCGCCCTGACGGACCATAGACGACCACCGCCGGTCCGCTGCCCTGCACGGCCTCGGAGAAGACCAACCGCACCAGGGCTGGTGAGCGGGACAGCGTGCTGCCTCCGGCGGGGTCTGAAAGCAGCAGCGTGGCGTGGCCGGAGGCCACGAGGGGGTGCAGCAGCGGGATGAGCAAGAGGCCCAGGGCGATGACCAGACGTCGCCCGCGCATGGCCGCTGGTCAGGAGGTGGCGGACAGGCCCGGTTCGAGGCCGCCAGACGCCCTGGCGACGACGGGCGTGCGGCGAATACGCACCACAAGGCCGGAGGCCAGCAGGCAGAGCAACCCCGCGACCATAAAGCTGGTCTGGTAGTCACCGGTGTAGGTGCGGATAGCGCCCGCTCCAAAGGCGGCCGCCGCCGCGCCCAGTTGATGGGCCGAGAAGATCCAGCCGTAGACGATGCCCGCATTGCGCGCCCCAAACAGGTCGGCGGTGAGGGCCACGGTGGGCGGCACGGTGGCCACCCAATCCAGCCCGTAGAAGACGATGAACAGCAGCAGGCCAGCCTGGGGGGAGCCAAAGGCGTAGGGCAGGTAGAGCAGCGATAATCCACGCAGGCCATAGTACCAGAACAGCAGCCACCGGCTATCCATGCGGTCGGTCAGCCAGCCCGACGCGGTGGTGCCCACGATATCAAAGATGCCGATCAGGGCCAGCATGCCGGCGGCGGCCACCTCCATAATGCCGTGGTCCATCGAGGCGGGGATCAGATGGGTACCGATCAGCCCGTTTGTGCTGGCTCCACAGACGAAGAAGCTGCCCGAAAGCAGCCAGAAGTCGCGCGACCGCGCGGCAAGGCGCAGGCCGGAGAAGGCGGCGGCGAGTGGGTTGCCCGAGGGGGCGGGCGGCTCATTGTCGGTGGCCCCGTAGGCGCGCAGGCCAAGGTCGGCTGGTCTATCGCGCAGGAAGATCACGGCCAGCGGGGCGACCAGCAGGGCGGCGCCGGCCACCACCAGAGCAGCGACGCGCCAGCCAAACGTCACGGTGAGCGCGGCCAACCCCGGCAAAAAGACCAGCTGGCCGGTGGCGTTGGCCGCGCTGAGAACTCCCACGACCAGCCCACGGTGGGCCACAAACCAGCGCGTGGCCACCGTGGCGGCCAGCACCGAGGCCATCGCCCCACTGCCCAGGCCAACCACCACGCCCCACAGCAAAAACAGTTGCCAGGGCGCCCGCATCATGGTGGTCAGCGCCGCTCTGGACCTGCTCACATGACAGGTGCCATTTTTGGGAAGCTGTAGGTCCCCACGCCCATCTCCATATGTTGTGGTGCCTGAGACTCGCACACCACAACATATAGTGCCTAGAGGAACAGGGCACAGCG